>Ga0075522_10000230_pt1 | contig 38249 bp, 35 predicted proteins | sample NGEPerA_FD_74796 | JGI IMG/M metagenome (GOLD analysis project Ga0075522, IMG submission 74796) | Arctic peat soil microbial communities from the Barrow Environmental Observatory site, Barrow, Alaska, USA - NGEE PermafrostL2-A | ecosystem: Environmental > Terrestrial > Soil > Wetlands > Peat ... | reverse complement strand
GACCTCACCGGGTCGCAGGCATTCGCCATCCTCGGGGCGTCCTGCGGGGGCATCCAGGAGACCGTGTTCGCCAACGGGTTCGACCCGACGTCCGGCTTCCCCACCGGGGTCGTCGACCTCAAGACAACCTGCGGGGGGAGCGGCAAGGGCGGCGGGTACCACTCGACGACCTATACGGCGTTGGCCGACGTGACATGGGACTGGACAGCCACCGTGGTGTCGACCACCGTGCCGCCCACCGGCGCCGCGGTCCCGGGCTTTTCCGCCACTGACGCCAACGGCAATCAGGTCTACGACTCGGGTAGCTCGGCCTTCCTCCTGTTGGCGCCGGGCTTCACGCCCACCCCGCGCGTCACCGGCATCTCGGTGACGCAGGGTCCGGCCACGGGTGGGACCTCGGTCGTCATCACCGGCACCGGATTCACCGCAGCCACCGCGGTCAGCTTCGGCGGAGTGCCGGCGGCCAGTTTCACCATCACCGGGGACATCTCGATCACCGCGGTGGCACCTGCCGCACCGGCCGGTCCGGCCGACGTGACCGTGACCTCGGCGGGTGGGATCGACGTGACTGGCGGGTTCGACGTATTCACCTTTGTGGCGGCGCCGACCATCTCCGGGCTCAGCTCCGCATCGGGGCCCCTCCAAGGAGGGAACCAGGTGGTCATATCCGGGACCAACCTCGCCGCCGTGACATCGGTCACCTTCGGGGGGATCCCGACGTACCCGTCGGCGCAGAGCGACACCTCTCTGACCGTCACCGCCCCGGCCGGTGAAGGCGTGGACACCACGTCGGTGACCGTCACCTCGGCGGGAGGAGCGGCCTCGGCCTCGTACGCCTATACCGCCCCCGATCTGTGCGGGACCGGGTGCGTGTTCACCAGTCCCGCCACCGCGGTGGCGACGACCGGGGTGCCCTTCTCGTTCACCGTCTCGGCCGCCGGGGGGGTGACCCCGACCTTCCTCGAGAAGGGCAAACTGCCCAAGGGCGTCACCTTCGTCGACAACTTCGACGGCACGGCCACCTTGTCGGGCACGCCGACCATCGTCGGCCACAAGCGGGCCGCCGGCACCTACCGGGACAAGATCCGGGCCACCTTCACCTACGGGACGGCGTCGAAGACGATCACCCAGGTCCTGGTCCTGACCGTCAGCTGAGCCCCGGGTGGCGTCCCCGACGCCACCACGGTCCCCAGGAGATCCCTCGGCGCCCGTCAGGCCTCCGGGTCGCTCCACCCACGGTTTGCCCGTGCCCGGACCGGTCGGGGCGCCGTGCGGGTACCCTCAGGGGTACGCGAACCGGAGGACGAGGACTGTGGAGTTGCCTGATGACGTCGTCGAAGACCTGCGCAAGCGCCTCCGGCGCGCCGGGGGGCAGGTGCAGGCGGTCGAGCGGATGCTGGCCGAAGGTCGCGAGTGCCGGGACATCGTCACCCAGCTGAGCGCGGCCATCAATGCCTTGGAGCAGACAGGGTTCCGGCTGGTGGCCGCCGGCCTCACCTACTGCATCGAGCACCCGGATGAATCGGCCGCCTCCGGCTATCCGCTCGATGAGGTGCAGCGGCTGTTCACGAAGCTGGCCTGACCAGCGACCGGGCGGTGCTCGTCCGGGCCGCCTCGGCGGCCCACCACGTCGTGAGCCCTCCGTCGAGGTTGCGGGCCGTGTAGCCGAGTTCGTGCAGCAACTCGGTGGCCGTGTGTCCCCGTTGCCCCACCTGGCAATAGACGAGGAACGGTCCGGGGCCGAGCTTCGCCAGGTCATGGCGCAGGTCGTCCAACGGGGCGCTGGTCCCCCCCGGGATCGAGCCCGTGTCGAACTCGGCCTGGCTCCGCACGTCGAGGAGGGTCCACCCGTCGGCCACCAGCCCGGCCACCTCGTCGGGTTCCACTACGTCGCACTCGCCCGACAGGATATTCTCGGCCATGTAGCCCAGCATGTTGACCGGGTCCTTGGCCGAGGAGTACGGGGGGGCGTAGGCGAGATCCAGGTCGGCCAGGCCGGCCGCGCCGATTCCCGCCGTCATGGCCGTGGCCAGCACGTCGATCCGCTTGTCGACCCCGGATCCGCCGACGGCCTGGGCCCCGAGAATGGTCCCGTCGAACGGATCGAAGAGCAGTTTGAGCGACATCTGCTCGGCCCCGGGGTAGTAGGTGGCGTGGTTCCACGGGTGGGAGTGGATGCTCCGATAGGGGCGACCGGCCGCGCGCAGGCGCCGTTCGCTCCACCCGGTCATCGCCGCGGTTCTCGAGAAGACCTTGACGATGGCCGTACCGGTCGACGGGGCCGGTGGACGGGCGAGTCCGGCGATGTGGTCGGCCACCCGCCGACCTTGCCGGTTGGCCACGTTGGCCAATGCCACCAGGGACGATCCGCCGCCCACCGAATCGGTCTTTTCCACCGCGTCGCCCACCGCGTAGATGTCCGGGTGGCTGGTCCGACCGCAGCCGTCCACGGCGATACCACCGTTGGGGCCGATGGACAGCCCCGCCAGCTCGGCCAGCCGGGTGTCGGGACGGACCCCGATGGACCCGACCACCAGATCGGCGGGCAGGGAGCGGCCGTCGGCCAACACCACCGCCGAGGCGGTCACCTCGGTGACGGCCACCCCCGTCTCGACCGCCACCCCGTTGGCCAGGAGCTCGGCCTCGACCAGGACGGCCAGCTCGGGATCGAGCACGCTGAGGACCTGGGGGGCCGATTCCACCACGGTCACCCCGATCCCGGCGTGGGACAGATTCTCGGCCGTCTCGAGTCCGATGAACCCGGCACCGATGACCACGGCTGATCGGGGGGCGGCCTCGACGACGGCGGACAGTCGCTGGGCATCCTCGACGGTGCGGAGGAATCGCACCCGGTCGAAGCCGGGGATCGGCGGCCGGACGGACACGCCACCGGGGCTGAGTACGAGCTTGTCGAACTGCAGGGTCGACTCGGTCCCGTCGAGGGTCGACCGCAACGAGACGGCGTGCGAGCCGGGGTCGACGCCCACGACCTCGGTGTCGACCCGGACCTCGAGTCGGAAGCGATCGTGCAGCCGCTCAGGGGTCTGGAGCAGGAGGTCATCCTCGTCCTCGATGACGCCACCCACGAAGTAGGGAAGCCCGCAGTTGGCATAGGACACGTGGCCCGTCCGCTCCACCACCACGATCTCCGCCGATTCGTCGAGCCTCCGCAGTCGGGTGGCGGCCGACATCCCGCCGGCCACGCCCCCGACGATGACGACCCGCATGCGGGGTCCGTCGCCGGCCCTGTTCTCCACGGGGATGGGGCCGGTCGGTTTCGTGTTCATGGTGCACATCCTCGTGGCTGGTGTCGCCCGTGCGTAGGGGCGTTCGACTCTCCGTAGTATACCCTATGGGGTATACGGCAGGGCGCGGGTGGTGTCCTCCCCGCCGGGCCCGGTGGGACGACGCGCCCTTGGACGGGGACAGGCCGCCTGGACCGGGCCGGGAATCCTTTGTACCCTGGGGGGTATGTGTAGAGCGGTGACGTGCAAACGGTGTGGCCGACCGACGTGGAAGGGGTGCGGGCTCCATGTCGAGCAGGTCCTCGGGCACGTGGCCCCCGAGGACCGGTGCTCGTGCGCCGCGGCTGCGCCGGCGGCCAAACGGCGCTGGTTCGGTCGCTGAGCCCGGTCGACCGCTGGGACCCGATGGCGGCCGGTCAAGCGTGGCGTGACGGGTGGCGGCCGGGTCGCCCGGCGCCGGTGTTGTCTCCCTCGACGACCACCTCGACCACGGGCTCGGATCGGTCGTCGAACTCGGTGCGGAGCGCGCGCGACATGACGGCGTGCTGGAGGTACAGGGTGGTGATGTAGGTCAGTTCGAGGATCTCCTCGTCGGTCATCTCGGCCCGCAGGGCGTCGAAGAGTCCGTCAGGCACCCGACCGTGCTCGAGGGCCAGGCAGTCGGTGTAGGCGAGCACCAGGCGCTGGACTTGGTCGAAGCATGCGGCGGCGGCCCAGTGGGGCACCGATTCGATGACCGCCTCGGGCACGTCGAGGGCCCGCAGCGACTTGCAGTGCTGGGAGTAGACGAACTGGCTGCCCGAGTCCCAACCGACCCGCGCCTGGGCCAGCTCCCGTAGCACCGGGTCGAGCCGGCGCTTCGGGCTCTGGTAGAGGCCGAACCCCTGGACCGCGTGCTCGAGCACATCGGGCACCAGGGCGAACACCGTCCACCAGTCGCCCGGGGTGCCGTCCGAAGTACCGGGTTCAGCCACCGGGTCCCGGTCCTCGAAGAGCAGGTCGTACATGACGGTGACAATGGGCGCCTCGGCCTCGGAGCGGGGTACCTGGCGCAGGCGGGGCATCGGCGGACTCAGGCCGTGGCCGCGTCGACGGCCCGGGCCGGCTCGTGGGACACGTCGTCGGGCCCGAGGGCCCGCGTCCAACAGGCGAACTCCAACAGGATGCCGTCCGGGTCCTGGAAGTAGATCGACCGCACGAAGACGCCGGGGTGGAGGTCGTCGGCGATCCCCCATTCGCTGTCGTCGTGGTTAGCCACGTCGGTGCACTCGATGCCGGCGGCCCGCAATCGGACCCGGTACTCGTCGATCCGCTCGGGCGGAACGGCGAAGGCCACGTGATTCATGGAGCCGATGGCACTGGTCAGGGTGCCCTGATCCGGACGACCGGTGGGGGCGGACACGCCGGGCACGCCGTCGGGTGCATCGGGGAACCAGAAGAAAGCCAGGGCGTCGCCCCCGCCGCAATCGAAGAAGAAGTGCTGTCCCATGCCGGCGGGCAGGTCGATGGTCTTGATCAGGGGCATGCCCAGGACGTTCGAGTAGAAGTCGACCGTCCTCGCCATGTCCCGGCAGACCAGGGCCAGGTGGTTGATGCCGCGGAACTCGAAGCCGGGTCCGCGGTCGGATGGTCGGGGCTGCTCATGCTCCATGGGTGCTCCTCGAGATGGCTCCCGGGCGGTCGGCCGACTGGTGGTGACCGCGAGACTCCAAGTTTCTCACCGTACTCACCCCCCGGAGGCGGTGCCGGGTCACGGGTGCCGGGGGAGCCAGTGGTCAGGACTGCCGCAACAGGTCCAGGGCGTCGAGGTCGAGGGACTGCTGGGCGTGGCGACGGACGCTGGTGAGGAACATGGCGTCCCCCCGATCGGTCTGCTTGACCAGCATCGAGGCGCCGACCGCCATCATCAGGCCGCCGAAGCACTCCCGCCGGTAGTCGGTCACCAATTCGGCGAGCGAGTACTCGGTGACCCCCCCGGCCACCAGTGCTTCGTGGTACCCGCCGATGAGCGCCTCGGCGGCCGACCGACGGACTTCGGGCTCCAGGCAGCCGCCGACGAAGTAGGCCAGGTCGTAGGCGCCGGCACCCCAGGTGACGGTCTGGTAGTCGACGACGACCGGTGCCGGGTCCCCGGGGGTGAAGAGGAGGTTGTCGAGCCGGAAGTCGGCATGGACCACGGTACGGGGCCCTTGGGGACGGGCCATCCACTCGCCGAGGAGCGGGAGGAAGGCCTCGAGCAGGTGGGTGTGGGCCGCCTCGAGCCGATCGCCGTACCGCTCGAGAAAGCCCGGGAACACGCCGCTCACGATGGCGGCCGTGAACGCCTCGCTCTCCGGGGTGGACCGGTTGACCCAGGGGTTTGCTGCCAGGTCGGGCGCTTCCCAGCAGGGCGCGTGCAGCCCGGCCAGCTGCCCGAGGGCGGCACCGGCCACGTCGGCGTCGCACCCGGCGATCTCGTCCCCCTGGGAGGCGTCGGCCAGATCCTCGAGCAGGAGCGTGAACCACGCCTCGTCGGGGTCGATGGCCGCAAACAACAGGCGCGGGTGCCGGCTGGTGACCCGTGGGGCGATCTCGGCGTAGAAGCGCACCTCGACCTCGTAGGCCCGCATCATGCGTCCCGTGGCGTGGCTCTGCTCGTCCTGGGACGTGAACTTGCCGACGATGGTGGCCGGGCCCGCCCCCGCGGGCTCGTACTCGAGGGCGAATCGGACGGTGTCGGCCATCTGGCCCGTGCCGACCGGCGTAGGGGTGATGGTGGTCACCCGCCCGGCTCCCAGCAGACCCCGGTCCCGCAGGACGGTCGTGACCCAGTCGGCGCGCACGTCATCCGGGCTCCGACGGACCTCGTCGGGTCCCGACGCAGGGGGATGGGAGTCGTCTGTCGACAGGCCGGATGGGCTCATGGGACCGTTGCCCGGCTGTCCGTCGCCCGGTGGTCGGTCGTCCTGTCGTTGGCCACGCCGCAAGCTACCCCGGCTCGGGGGCCCCGGCCCGGCCAATGGGCCGACTCCGGTCGGGGCAACGGCTCATTGGAGGTCGCCGGCAGCCGTGGCCAGCAGGTGTTGGAGGTGGAGTCCACGGTGGATGTCGAGGGGGTGCGGCCGGCCGGTCCGGACGGAGGTCACGAACTCGTCGACGAGCGTGGTGGTGGCCGAGGCCGAGACATCCATGGTGTCGACCTCGAGGACCCCGTCAGCGGTATGGATCTCGACACCGGCCCGGGCCCCACCGGGGCTGTATGCGGTCAGCGACGCCTCGCTGGTCGCCCCGCCCTCGTGGTCGAGCAGGAGGCCCACCCACCGATGCAGGTCACCGTGGGCCCGGATCCGTACGACGGGGCCGAGCGCGGCGTCGAGCAAGTCGATGACGTGAGGGCCGAGGTCGAAGAGGGGGCCGTGGGCGAGCCGCCATGGGGTGGCGAACATCCCCCCGAGGAGTCCTCCGGTGAGGAAGTGACCCCGGCCACCGAGCGGCGGGGTGCTCCCCACCGCCTCGAGCAGCGCCCGGACCTTGGGCACGTACCGCCACGTCAGAACCATCTGGGTCGGTACCCCGGCCGCCTCGACCTCCCGGGTGAGCATCTCGGCCCCGACCAGGTCGAGGGACAGCGGCTTCTCCAGGAGGAGCGCCTTGCCGGCCCGGGCGGCCTCGGTGGCCAGGCCGACCTGGACGTCGGGTGGGACGGCAAAGGCCACCGCGTCCACGTCGTCAAGGAACCGGTCGAACGAATCGTGGGCCGTCGCCCCGTGGGGGCCGGCCACGTCCTCCGCCGCGGCCAGGCGCCTGGCCCACACCGCGGTCAGCGCGGTGTCCGGATGGGCGGCGACCATCGGGGCGTGGAACAGGAGCGCCCACGGACCGGCACCGGCCACGCCGACGCGCAGGGGCCCCTCCGCCCCGGGTGCGGCGTTCGATGGGCGGTCAACCGGCGTCGGCATCAGTCCAGTGTCCCACCGGAACGTGCCGGCCGGCCCGAGAAGTGCGAGGGGTAACCTCAGCCGGGCGATGGGGCCCGAACGATGGAGGGGACGAGGATTCTGCGACGCACCATCTGGACGCTGTGGCTCCAGGGTCGGTCCCTGGCCCCGCCCGTGATCCAACACTGCATCGCCAGTTGGGAGCGGCTGAACCCGACCTGGGAGGTGCGAGTCCTCGACGCCGGCACGGTGGGCCGCTACGTCGATGTCGGCGATGTCGTGGACCTGGATCACCAGGCGGTCACGGCCGCGTCGCTGTCGGACATCGTGCGGCTCCTCCTCCTTCGTGAGTACGGGGGTGTGTGGGTCGACGCCTCGCTCTTGTGCACCAGGCCCCTCGACGACTGGCTCGATCCCTGTGCGGCCGAGGGGTTCTTCGCCTTCGCCGATCCCGGCCCGGACCGACCGGTGGCCTCGTGGTTCCTCGCAGCGGTTGAGGACGACCCGCTGTGCGCGGCATGGACCGATGCCACCGCCGACTTCTGGCGGGGACGGGAGTGCAGTGACGACTACTTCTGGTTCCATCACCTGTTCACCTCCCTGCTCGACACCGACCGGTCCTTCCGCAACCGGTGGGCACGGGTCCCCAAGGTCGACGCCGAGGGCCCGCACGCGTACCTCGGCGAGCGGATGTACGAGCCGATCGACGAACTCCGGCCACCCGCGGACCGGTCGGTGCCGCTCGTGAAGCTCACCCACCGGATCGACCCCGACCGGGTGCGCCGCGGCTGTGTCCTCGACGCATTCGGGCTGCTTGACCCGGTTTCGCCCCGGGATCCCGACAGTGGGATCGCCGGACCGCCCACGCCGGTGGGCGGCATCGACTCCCGCCCGGTGGTGGGCCAGAAGGTCGCCACGGAAAACATCGGGGACCATTTGCAGGTGCTGGCGGCCCGCCAACTCCTGGGCGGGTTCGGATTCGTCGAGGGCGCACTGGTCGACCGTGACGAGGAGATCGCCACGGGGGTCGTCGGGAGCGGTGGTCCGTCGGGAGCGGTGGTCCGTCGGGAGCGGTGCCCGTCGTGCTCCACGGATGGCACAAGACCAACTCCGACCAGTGGCCGCCCCACCCGCAGTTCGCCCCGGTCTACCTGGGGTTCCACGTCCGACCCCACCAGGCGCCGACCCTCCTGGGCGACGCGGCGATCGACCACTACGACGCGCACGGGCCGGTCGGGTGCCGTGACGAGTACACCCTTGGCGAACTGCGCTCCCGCGGGGTCGAGGCGTTCTTGAGCAACTGCCTCACGCTGCTGTTCCGTCGGCCGGTCGGCCGCCCCGAGCTCCGCACCGAGGTCCTCGTCACCTCCCGGGACGAGCGGATCCTCGGGTACCTGCCCGACGATTTCCACTACGACCAGTTCGTGTGCCACTACTCGGGAACCACGGATTTCGACGCCAATCTGCGCCAGGCGCAGGACGTGCTCGACCGCTGTCGCTCGCGTACCCGCCTGGTGGTGACGACCCTGCTGCATTCGGCCCTTCCCGCCCTGGCCATGGGGATCCCCGTGGTGGTCTTCTACCCCGTGAACGATGACCAGGGCCATCACTCGGACCGCGAGCGGTTCTCCACGCTGCGGACGATGGTGCCGGTGCACGACCTCGTCGACCAGGAGGGCGTGGACTGGCGGGGGTCACGGGCTCCGGTGGCCCACGTGAAACTGACGCTCCTCGACGCCTTCGCCGCCCTGTCGGCCCGATGGGGCCCACCGCCGGTTCGGCCGGTCGGGCCGTGGCAGCCTCCCGAGGCGTTGCCCGTGCCGTCCTAGGTGACCCGGAGCCGATGGCATAGGGCGGGCTCAGTGGGCGGCGAGCACGGTCACGAAGTCGCGGGTCCAGCCTTGTTGGTACTGGTCGGCCGGCCGGTGGGTACCTGGGATGCCGGCGGTCAGCGGCCCACCGGGGACGGCGGCGTAGGCCAGCTGCACCCACGCCGGGTTGATGTCGAGCTCCATAGCGGTGACCACGCCGGCGCTGATCAGCGCACCGGCGATGTCGCTCGGCAGTGCCGACATCGAACCGACGTAGACCAGATTGCCGGCTGCGTCCTGGCCCAGACCGCTGCGGGCCACCGCGCTCCCACCGCCGAGTGTCGCGCCCCAGGGGCTGATGGAGGCCACCTGGGGGCTCGGGGCTCCGGCCGCCACCAGGGGTGCCAGGTTCTGGCGGACGCTGGCCACCTGTTCTCCCGGGACGGGGAGTCCCTGGCCCCAGATGCCGATGTGGGCGCTCCCGTCAGTGTCGATGACCAGGCTGGCGAAACCGGTCTGGAGGGGCACGAGCGTCTGGCCGTTGAGCTCGAATCCACCGGCCCCGGTCGACGACTCGAAGCCCCCGTTGAATGCGGCCACCAGCAGCGGCACTTCGTCCGGGCCGATCACCGACCCGCTGTCGGCCGACACCACGGCGGTGCCGCGCGGCGGGTCGCCCGTCCCGACGTGGAGCCCGTAGACGACCTTGCCGACCCGGAACCGGAATACGGTGACGACCACGCCGTCGGACCGGGTCACCGATTGGGAGTCCACGGCGATGGCCCCGTTGACGGTGGACACCGGGGTCCATCCCGGCTGCTCCGTCGTCGTGGTGGTCGGGGGGACGGTCGTCGTGGTGGACGTGGTGGGCGCCGACGTGGCGGGACTGGCGGCGGTCGACGCACAGCCGCTCCCGAGCAGCCCCACCGCCGCCAACAGCAGGGTCGGGAATCGACGACGGCCGCGCGGCGAGGTGTACGAACGGGGGCTGAAAGGAGGAGGCACGACCGGGCAGCTTATGAGACGTGGTGCATGCGGTGGGGGTCAGTCGAGTCCGGCCAACCGGGGCGAGATGGTCAGACCCCCGTCGACACGGAGCACCTGGCCGTTGACGAAGGCGGCCCGGTCGGACAGCAGGAATCCGACGGCGTGGGCGATGTCGTCCGGGGTGCCGAGGCGCCCGAGCGGATTCTGGTCGGCCAGCCGGACCCTGCCTGCCTCGGAGACCCCACGGGCCGCGGTCTCGGTGAGGATGAACCCGGGTGCCACCACATTGCATCGGATCCCGTCCCGCCCGTACCGGGCGGCCACGTGCCGAGACAGCTGTTCGACGGCCGCCTTGGAGACGCCGTAAGCGATGCGGCGGTGCTCGCCGATGGTCGCCGAGCCCGACGAGATGAGCACGATGGCCCCACCGCCCCGGGCCCGCATGAGGGGGAGGACGGCCCGGACGAGGTGGAGCCCGCCGGTGGCGTTGGTGGCGAGCACCCGCTCCCACGTCTCGAGGTCGACCTGCTCGGCGTCGAGGTCGGTCCGGAAATCGGTCCAGGCGGCGTTGTGGTCGAGCAGGTCGACAGCGCCGAAGCGGTCAACCGTCCGGGCCATGGCGTCGGCCACGGCACTGGCGTCGGACACGTCACAGGTGAGGCCGATGGCCTCGTGCCCCTCGCTGACGAGTGCCTCGGCCACGGCGCGGGCCCCGTCACCGTCGCGGTCGGTGACGGCCACCCGGGCACCCAGGCGGCACAGGTGTCGGGCGGTGGCCTGCCCGATCCCCCGGGCGGCCCCGGTGATCAGGGCGATCTTGTGCTCGAGGGAGCCGCTGACGTCGTCGGCCGATGGGGCGGTCGGGCCGGGCGGCGGTGCGGGCATGGCTGCACGGTAGCCAACCGACGGATCCGATGGGGAGCCCCCGGTGCACCCGGGCGCCCACTCCGTCCGGCGGGTACTCCGGCGTCAGCCGGCGATCGATGGCGCGGCGGTGACCGCCGTCAACTCCGCTCGTGGGGTCGGCCGGACGAGGAGATCCTCGATGGACGCCGCCGGGACGGGCCGCGAGAACAGGAATCCCTGTCCGTGGTTGCAGTTCTCGGAACGCAGTCCCTCGAACTGGTCCTGTTCCTCGATCCCCTCGGCCAAGGTGACCAGACCCAGGGTGCGCCCCAACTCGACCAGGGTGTGGATGAGGGCGGCCGCGTCGGGTGATCCGCTCATCTCCGACACGAAGCTCCGGTCGATCTTGAGCACGTCCACCGGGAACTGCCGGAGGTAGGCGAGCGACGAGTAGCCGGTGCCGAAGTCGTCGATGGCGATCTTCACGCCCAGTTCCTTCAGGCGCTTGAGCCGGTCGACCGTGGCGTGGGCATCCTTCATCAGCACCGACTCGGTGATCTCGATCAGGAGGGCGTCCGGGGCCAGTGCGTGGGTCGTGAGCGCTACGCGGACGTCGTCGACGAAGCCCTCGAACTCCAACTGGCGCATCGAGACGTTGACCGACATCGTCAGGTCGTGTCCGGCCGCCCGCCAACGGGTCACCTGGGCGCATGCTTCGTCGAGCACCCAACGCCCGACATCCACGATCTGGCCGCTGTCCTCGAGCACGGCGATGAACTGGTCCGGCGGGAGCATCCCCTTGGTCGGGTGGTTCCACCGGATGAGGGCTTCGACTCCCTCGATGTGGAGGTCGGTCAGGTCGAAGATGGGTTGGTAGTGAAGGGTGAACTCGCCACGCGCCAATGCGGCGTCGAGCTCGGTGCGCAGCGCCAAGCGGTCGTTGGCGGCGAGCTGCATCGCCTCTTCGAAGACGATGGACTGGTCGCGGCCGGACCCCTTGGCCCGGTAGAGGGCGATGTCCGCATCCCGCAGCAGATCCTGGGCGGCCGGCCGGTCACCGACGGCGATGCCCACGCTGGCCGACACGGTGATGGGGATGGTCTCGAATCCGTCGACGTAGAACGCCGGCTTGAGCACCTGGCGGATGCGTTCGGCGATCGCACCGGGCCCGGCCGACAGTGATACCCCCTCGGCCAGGATCACGAACTCGTCGCCCCCCAGGCGCCCGACCGTGTCGCTGGTCCGCAGGAGGCCCACGAGTCGGTTGGCCACCGCCTGGAGGAGGCGGTCGCCGGCCTCATGGCCGAGCGAGTCATTGGCGTCCTTGAAGTTGTCGAGGTCCACGAAGAACGCGGCCACCGGGTCGCCGTTGCGCCGGGCCCGCACGAGCATCTGGTCGGCCCGGTCCAGGATGAGCTGGCGGTTGGCCAGTCCGGTCAACGGATCATGGAGTGCCCGGTGGGACAGCAGCTCCTCGAACTTCTTCCGCTCGGTAATATCCCGCACGTTGGTCACGTAGCCACCCACCGACGGGCGGTCCAGCTGGTTGGAGACCACCGCCTCGACGTAGCGCGACGCGCCGTCCCGTCGGAGCATCCGGAACTCGAGCATCGCCGTGGTGGGTACCGCATGGAACTCGGACCCCAGTCGCGTCTGGAGGTAGTCCTGGTCGTCGGGATGCACGAAATCGGTGGCCCGGTGGCCGACGAGCTCCTCCGGCCGATACCCGAGGAGCTCCTCGACGGCCGGCGACAGGTAGCTGTAGATGCCCTCGGCGTCGATGATGATGGTGGCGTCCGAGGAGTTCTGGATCAGCGATCGGAAGCGATCCTCGCTCAGCCGCACCGCGCTGTCGGCCTCCTCCTTCTGTTCCATGGTTGCGCCCGCCATCCGGATCACGAAGAAGAGCACGAACGTACCCATGGTGGTGATGGCCGTGGCCTGGGCCAGCGGGAGCTTGGACGGGAGCCAGCCCTGCCAGATGCACAGCTCTCCGATCGTCATCCCGAACAGGCTCCACAGCATCACCGATGCCCACGCCCGGGACCCGCACTTGGCGATCACCTCGAGGGCAATGAAGGCGTAGGCACCCCACAGCACGGGGCCCCAACCGGTCAGGTAGATCACTGCGGTGACCGCCGCCACCTGCACGGCGACCCGGAGGCTCAGGGTGATCGGGTTGCTGTTGTGGTCGTAGGTCCGGTCCGCGATCAGGTTGAACGTGGGGATGGCGACGAACACGACGAGCCACACCCAGGGCGACACCTGCTCCACGTAATTGAAGTGCATCAGCACGAGCAGGACGAAGAAGGCGAGCGGGCCCATCAGGTAGGCGAGCTTGGCCGGATCGACCCGGAGGTGGGCGCGCTGACCAGCTTGGTGGTCCGCCGGTTCCTCGTTGTCGTCCGCCGTCGGGACGGTTGCCAGATCTGCCATGGCCCCCTCGTCGCCTGCGCCTACCTAGTTCCAGTTCTTCCTTTTCGGCGCACGGCGGGCGCAACTTGAGGAGCCCGAGGGCAGCGAGGCTGCGAATCCCCTGGTAGAGGCGGGATTCGGCCCTAGGAATGGTCCTCGCTGTGAGCGGTCGGTCCTACCGTCGGTGGAGGATGCCGCGCGCGTAGGCGGCCTGGCCGACGTGCTGGAGGTCGTCGGCGATGACGCTCACCAGGCGGACCCGCACGGTCACCGGCGGGTCCCACCGGGTGTCGACCACCCGATCGAGGTCGGCCTCGGACAGCGTGGGCAGGTAGGCCATGGTGGTGGCGTGGACGTCCTCGAAGTAGTCGAGGAGCGCACCGGCCTCGGCCACGACCAGGCCCACCTGCTCGGGATCGTGGCCGTACCCGGTGTCACCCGGGTCGAGGGGGAGAGCGAATCGGTCGGACCAGCCGCCGGCCAGCCAGCGTTGGGCCTCGCCCCGCAGGTCGGCGACGTGGTCGTCCTGGATCCGGGTGAGGTGCCACACCAGCCAGGCGATGGTGTTGGACTCGGCGTCCGGACGGAACGAGAGCTGGTCGACAGTGAGGCCGTTGACGGCGGGGTGCACCCCGTCGCGGACACGGTCGAAGGCATCCATCAGAATCTCGGTGCTGCCCATCGGTGTCCTCCTCGGTCGGGTCCCCACTGTGTCGGTACGGCCTGTCGGTTCTGCTCCAGCATGGCCCGCCGGCGGGCCGGGTGCTGCGGGGGTCCGGCCCGCAGCTCCTCGGTCGTCACGCCGCGTCGGCTGCCGTGGCCCGGTCGTCCCGGCCCCCGGCACTCCCGACGGAGGCGCCGTCAACGGTGAGGGCGGCGTCGAGCACTTCGGACACGTGGGCGGCCAGTCGGAACGTCATCTCCCCGCGCACCGCCTCGGGCACGTCGTCGAGGTCCGGGCCGTTGCGCTCGGGCAGCACGACGGTGGTCAGACCGGCCCGATGGGCGGCGAGGACCTTCTGGCGGACGCCGCCGATGGGCAGTACCCGTCCCTGGAGGGTCACCTCGCCGGTCATCCCGACCGTGGGCGAGACCGGGCGGTCGGTCAGCAGACTGACCAGCGCTGTCGTCATGGTGACGCCGGCCGAGGGCCCATCTTTGGGGATGGCCCCGGCGGGGACGTGGACGTGGAAGCGCCTGCCCGCGAAGGCGCCCGGGTCGATGCCGAGATCGACGGCGTGCGAGCGGACGTAGGAGAGGGCGATCTCCGCCGACTCCCGCATGACGTCGCCGAGCTGGCCGGTGATGGTCAGCCCCTCGGGCCCGTCCATCACCGTCACCTCGACCGAGAGCGTGTCGCCCCCGGCGCCGGTCACTGCCAGCCCGGTTGCCACCCCGGGCACCGAGGTCCGCTCCGCCGACTCGAAGAAGTAGCGCGGCCGCCCGAGCCACTCGCGCACGTCCGGCTCGTCGATGGCGACGGGTCCGGAGGCGCCGGTGTCACGGGCGGCGACCCGCCCCGCCACCTTGCGGAGCAGCTTGCCGAGCTCCCGCTCGAGCGACCGCACCCCCGCCTCGCGGGTGTAGTCGGCGACGATGGTCCGCAAGGCACCGTCGCTGAGTACCACGTCGTCCTCGGACAGGGCGGCACGGGCCACTTGCCGTGCCACCAGGTGGTTGCGGGCGATGGCGACCTTCTCGTCCTCGGTGTAGCCGTCCAGGCGGATGACCTCCATCCGGTCCAGCAGAGGGCCGGGAATGGTGTCGATCACATTGGCTGTAGCCAGGAACAGGACCTTCGACAGGTCGAGCTCCACTTCGAGGTAGTGGTCGCGGAACGTGTGGTTCTGAGCCGGGTCGAGGACCTCGAGCAGCGCCGACGCAGGATCGCCCCGGTGGTCGGCGCCGATCTTGTCGACCTCGTCGAGCAGCACGACCGGGTTCATCGACCCGGCCTCGCGCAGGGCGCGGACCAGCCGGCCCGGCTGGGCCCCGACGTAGGTGCGGCGGTGGCCGCGGATCTCGGCCTCGTCGCGGATGCCGCCGAGGGCGACGCGGACGAAGGAGCGGCCCAGCGTGCGGGCCACCGACTCGCCGAGCGAGGTCTTTCCGACCCCGGGGGGTCCGACCAGCGCCAGGATGGCGCCGGCCCCACGTCCGCCGACCGGTGCCAGGCCGCGCTCCACCTGCAGTTTGCGCACGGCGAGGTGCTCGAGGATGCGGTCCTTGACGTCGCGCAGGCCGTCGTGGTCCTCGTCGAGGATGCGGGCGGCCTCGGCGAGATCGATCCGGTCCGCGGACTCGACGCCCCACGGCAGTTCGAGGACGGTGTCGAGCCACGTGCGGATCCACCCGTGCTCCGGGCTCTGCTCGGGGGTGCGCTCCAACTTGCCGATCTCACGCTCGACCGCGGTCCGCACGTGGTCGGGAAAGTCGGCGGACTCCGCCCGCGACCGGTAGTCATCGGGGTTGGCGCCGTCGTCCTCTCCGGACTCGCCCAGTTCCTTGCGGATGGCCTCCAGCTGGCGACGGAGGAGGAATTCTCGCTGTGTCTTCTCCATCCCCTCCTCGACGTCGGTCTTGATCCGTTCTCGCAGCGTGAGGTCGGCCAGCACCTCGCGGGCCCAGGCCAGTACGGTGCGGAGCCGCTCGATCACGTCGACCGTCTCCAGGACGGTGACCTTCTGGGCCAGCGTCAGGTCGGGGGAGTAACCGGCCAGGTCGGCCACCCGGCCGGGCTCGGCCGCCTCGGGCAGGCGCTCGGCCAGGCGGCCGGCACCGCGGGACACCAGGATGTTCTCGACCACGGCGCGGTACTCCCGGGCGAGCTCGACTGCGATCTTGTGCCCGTCGCCGTCCTCCTCGACGGGCTCGACCTGCACCCACAGCGCCTGACCGGTGCCGGGCACCGCGGTGCCGAGGCGGGCGCGCTCGACGCCGCGGATGGCCACGGCCGCCAGCCCGCCCGGCAGTTCGCCCCGCTCGGCGACTTCGGCCACGACGCCGACCGACGCATAGCGCCCGTCGATGAAGGGCACGATCACCAGGGTCCCGTCCGCCGCCTCGGCCGCTTCGACCGCGGCGACGGCCTCGTCCGACTCGAGGGCGAGGGTGAACACCATCCCCGGGAGGAGCACTCCCGAGGTCAGTGGTAGCAGGGGCAGGTTCTCGTGTCTGGTGTCCATGGGTCCTCCGACGTCTGTCACGGTGGGCACGTTCCAACGCCGATCCGCCGGAAACATTCCCGGCCGGTGGACCGACCGTCGGTCCGGCACGGTCACGGGCACCGACCGGTAGGTTGGAGGCAAGGATCCGGTGGCATGGCGGACGGATCGGGACTGAGCGCGGGCCGTCGGAATCACCGGGACAGCACGGCACGAACCCCGCAATTCACGGACGGAGGAGCGGAACGGTGAGCGAGACCTGCACCCATCTGGACACGGTGGCCGACGTGACCCCGTCGAGCGACGGTTGTGAGGACTGTCTCCGCACCGGTGGCCAGTGGATCCATCTCCGGATGTGCCTGAGCTGCGGGCACATCGGGTGCTGCGACAGCTCGCCCAATCGCCACGCCACGGCCCACTGGGGCACCCATCCCGATCACCCGCTCATCCGCTCCTACGAGCCGGGCGAGGACTGGTGGTGGTGCTACCCCGACGAGCTGGTCTTCGAGGTCGAGGGCGCCCCGCCCTCGCCGTCGCACCCCTGAGCGGACTAACCGTCCGCACCGGCGCACCGTAGACTCCCCAGGCCGATCCCAGCGACGACCGAGGACCGCTTCCATGACCTATTGCCTGGCCATCCGCCTCGAGGCGGGGCTCGTCTTCCTGGGCGACTCCCGCACCAACGCCGGAGTGGACAACGTCAGCACCTACCGCAAGGTGCACCTGTTCCAACCGGCGCCGGACCGGTTCTTCGTGCTCGAGTCGGCCGGCAACCTGGCCACCACCCAGGAGGTGCTCGACCGCATCAACCAGGACCTGAGCGACCCCGGGGCGACGGAGAGCCTGGCCACGGTGGGCCACCTGTTCGAGGCGGCCCTGTACGTGGGTCGGCTCAGCCGGGAGGTGGCGGCCAGCCACCGTGAGGCCCTGTCCCAGGTGGGAGCCGACGGAACGGCCACCTTCCTGCTCGGCGGCGAGATCCGCGGCGACTCGCCGGACATCCTGCTCGTCTACCCCGAGGGCAACTACATCCGGGCCTCCGACGACCGGCCGTTCCTACAGATCGGCGAGAGCAAGTACGGCAAGTTCACCCTCGAACTCGGTGTTGCCGCCCATGTCAACCTGGCCACCGCGGCCAAGCTGGCACTCACCTCGATGGTCAGCACCGCGGGAGCGAACCTCTCGGTGGGCCCGCCCTATGACTTGGTGATCTACCGGTCCGGCTCGTTCGATCCCTTCGAAGCGCGGATCAACGCCGAGTCGCCGTTCCTGGCCCGGCTGGAGGCGGTGTGGGCCAAGCACCTGTTCGACGCCATCGCCGAGTTGCCGGCCATCGAAGAAGGTGACCTCGAGACGTGACGATCCCCGCGGTGGCGGCGGCCGATCCGGCCCCGTTCGACCCGATCGGCGACCTCCTTGGTCGGATCCGCGCGGAGTTCGCCAGTAACCGGCCCGGCGAGGTGGCCGACTACATTCCCCAGCTGGCGACGGTCGATCCCGCGGCATTCGGCCTGGCCCTGGCCGGGGTGTCCGGCTCGGTCTACGAGGCCGGCGACACCGACGTCCCGTTCACCATCCAGTCCGTGTCGAAGCCGTTCGTCTATGCCCTGGCCCTGGCCCTGGCCGACGTCGGCATGGACGAAGTGCTGGCCCGGGTGGGAGTGGAGCCGAGCGGCGAGGCGTTCAATGCCATCAGCCTGGAACCCGGGACCGGTCGGCCTGACAATCCGCTGATCAACGCCGGCGCCATCCTGATCTCGTCGCTGGTAACCGGCGCCGACCCCGAGGAGCGGTCCGCCCGCATCCTGGTCCTGCTGTCCCGGTGTGCCGGCCGGGACCTGGTGGTCGACGACGCGGTCTTCCGCTCCGAGCACGACAACGGCGACCGCAACCGGGCCCTCGCCCACCTGATGCGGGCCTCCGGGTCGTTGACCATGCCCGTCGACGAGGCGGTGGACGTCTACTTCCGGCAGTGCTCCGTCCTGGTGACGGCGGCCGACCTGGCCGTCATGGGGGCCACGCTGGCCAACGGCGGGGTGAACTCCCGGACCAGCGTGGTGGCCATGGAGCAGGCAGTGGCCGAGCAGGTGCTCACGGTCATGGCGACGTGCGGGATGTACGACTTCTCGGGCGAGTGGTTGTTCCGGGTCGGACTCCCGGCCAAGTCCGGTGTGTCCGGGGGCCTGGTGGCCGTCAGCCCGTCGCAATTCGGCATCGGCATGTTCAGCCCGCCGCTCGACGAGCGGGGGAACAGCGTACCGGGGGGTCGAGGCCGCCCGGGCCATTTCCGAGCGGTTCTCGCTCCATCTGATGCACCAGGTCACCCGCAGTGGTCCCTCGTTCGTCCGGGTGGCACCCGACGGGTCCGAGCGACCGATCGGTCCGTTGCCGGCCGGGGTCGCCGCCGATGCCGACGAGGTCCGGGTCCTCTCCATGCAGGGGTACATCGAGTTCGCCACGGCCGAGCAGGCGCTGCTGACCGTGCGACTCCACCCCGATGACACCGACGTACCCGCCGCGGTGGTGGTCGATCTCGACCACGTCACCCGGTGCCACCCGGTGGCGGCCGTCCTACTCGATTCGATCATCGACGAGGTCGCCCGACGCGGGTTCAGGTGGTGACGGTGGACGGGCGCGGGCGCGGCCTGCTGGCCGCCTCCGCCGAGTTCCCGACCAGGGCCGAGGCGTTGGACCATCTGGCCGCTCCGCACACCGACTGACGCGGGATCCCCGCACGGTGAAGGGTCGAGGCTCAGATCGGGGGCTCAGCCGCCCATGGGGCCGTCCAGGACCTCGTAGCCGCAGTTGTAGCCCGGGATGAAGGTGATCCCCGGCCCGCCGTGGCACCCGGCACCACAGAGGTACAGGCCCTCGACCGGCACGGGGTTGTCGGGCCAGCCCCGGGGCCCGGGGCGGAACGGGCCCATGAACTCCGGCTGGAGGAGTCCGTGGCAGAAGTCGCCACCGGTGCAGCCGAACATGCGCTCGTAGGTGTAGGCGGGATAGTTGAACTGCCGCTCGACCAGGTCGGGGAAGTTCGGTGCCACCGCGGTGAGCTTGGCCACCATGCGGTCCGCCATCTGATCGCGCAGGCGGGCCTGCTCCTCGTGGTTCGCCCCGATCGGTGCGTAGAAGGCGAAGCTGCTGGCTACGTGTTTGCCGGGCGGAGCCAGATCGGGGTCGCGCAGGGACGGGATGGACAGGTTGAACGACGGGGAGTCGGGAACGATGCCGCGAACGCAGCCCTCGAAGTCGGCCTGCATCTGCTCCGGCGTGCCGAAGAACGTCACGTTGTGGCTCAGTCGGCCCTCGTTGAGCTCCTCGTAGGGGCTGGCGTACTCCGGCAGGCCGTTCAAGGCGAAGTGCATCTGGAAGTAGGCGGCCCGGTGGTCGATGGCGTCCACCCGCTGGAGGAACTCGTCGGGTAGGAGATCGCGGTCGAGGAGCTGGGTGAACGTGGAGGTCGGGTCGAGGTTCGACACGACGACCGGTGCGCTGATCGTCTCGCCGTCGGTGAGGCGGACGCCGACGACCCGACCGGCCTCAGTGGTGATCCCGGCCACCTTGACGTGACGCCGGAGCTCGCCCCCGTGCTTCTCGAAGAGCCCGGCCAGATGGTTCGACAGCGTGCCGATGCCTCCTTTGACCTTGGACATGGTGGCACCGGTCGGGGAGGCCAGGGCGAAGGCCAGGCAGAGCGCGCTCCCCTCGGAGTAGGGACCGCGGAACGTGGAGTTGACCGAGAGGAAGGCCAGCATGCTGCGTACCTGCACATGGCGCTGGCGGTCGGGCAGGTGCTGGTCGATGACGTCCATCACGCTGCCGAACATGGCGGTGCGGATGGCCTGGCGCTCCTTCTCGTTGGTGGCGCAGGCGAACATCTCGTCGAGCGACTTGGGGGGCTTGCGTACGTCGAACCGCCCGATGGCGCGGGCGGGCGCGTCGGCCCAGGCGGCGATCTCGGCCATGCCGAGCACCGCGTCCAACCCCATGCGCTCACTGAGGTGCTCGAACAGCTTGTCGGGGTCACTGTGGAGCAGGAGCGGCGGCTCACCGGACGGTCCCATGGCCGCCGACTGGATGTCGGGCTCGAAGATGGGGCAATTGGCGAACCCGAGGTCGTCGTAGATCTCGCTCGGGACGGGGAACTGGATCGACCCGGCCAGTTCGAAGTGGTAACCACGGGCCAGTTCGGTGGTGGTGGCCATCCCGCCGATGAAGTGGTTCTTCTCCAGGCACAGGACCCGCATCCCGCCGCGGGCCAGGACGACCGCGGCCGTCAGTCCGTTGTGCCCAGCCCCGATGACGATGGCGTCGTAGTCCGACATGGGCGTCACCGTACCGGAGTCCTCCCGGTGCCGCCGGGAGTCGTCAGCCGTGCTGCCAGACCCGGCTGGCCAGGGTGCGGATGCCGGGCAGGGCGACCCGGTCGAGGCGGGCCAGCTGGTCTCCGTCGAGGAGCCAGCCGAGTGCCCCGGCGTTCTCCTCCGCCTGCCGGCGGTTCTTGGCCCCCGGGATGGGCACGGCGCCCTTGGCCATCACCCAGTTGAGGGCGACCTGGCTGGGCCCCTTGCCGCCGTGCTCGCCGCCGATGCGCCGGAGTTCGTCGACGATGCCGTCGACCACCTCCATCGGGTGGTTCGAGAAATTCCGCTTGCCCGGCGGCGGGTTAGCGGCCGAGTACTTGCCGGTGAGGCGACCCTGGCCGATGGGCGAATAGGCCAGCGGGATCACCCCGAGATCGGCGCAGGCGGCCAGGAGCCCCCCGGTCTCCGGGGCGCGTCGCAGCAGCGAGAATTCGATCTGGTTGGTGGCGAGCCGTAGGCCACGGGACTCGAGGGCGTTGGCCATCGAGCGGGTCTCCTTGATCGAGTAGTTCGACACGCCGACCGCCTTGACCAGGCCCTCACCGTGGGCGGCGGCCAACGCGTCCGCCAGGGCGGCGTGGGACCGGAGGCTGATCGGGCCGTGCAGCTGATACAGGTCGACGGTGGCCAGCCCGAGGCGTGCGAGCGAGGCCCGCAACGAGGACAAGAGGGCGGACCGGACGTTGAGTTTCCAGGGCGACGGCATGAACTTGGTGGCCACCACGACCCGGGCGGCCCGGTCGGGGTCGGCGGCCAGCAGCGACCCGATGATCCGCTCGCTCTCCCCGCCCCCGTAGACCTCGGCGGTGTCGAACAGCGTGACACCGGCGTCCACCGAGGCGTCCCAGGCGGCGCGGATCGAGTCCCGGGTGAGGTCGGTGTCATAGCCGCCCATGCCCCAGGTGGACTCGTCGCCCCAGGCCCACGTGCCCACGCCGAGCCGGGGGATCGAGACGTCGGTCCCGGGCAGGTTGAGGAGGTCGGGGGGCATGTGGACAGCGTACCGACCTGGTGCCCGTCCATCCCCGGGCGGTGGGGTGACTCGGACGGGTCGATCCGGCGGCGGACGGGACGGCCCGGACCCTCGGGTTGCTCAACTTTCCGTACGGCAAGCCGATGAGGGAAGTATGCCTCTTCCCGACGACGCGGCGGGTTTCCCCCTGGTCGGCTCGCCGCGGGACGAGGATCTCCTCCGTCTGTTCCGGGAACTGCCCGACCTCATCGTGGTCATCGACGCCTCCGGAACCCTGATCTGGGGGAACAGGACGGCCGAGCGCCTGTTCACCACGACGGTCGACGACGCCGCCGGCCTGTCGGCGCTTGACTATGTCCACCCCGAGGACCTGGCGTTCGTGCTCCTGTCCCTGGACAGCGTCCAGGAGAAGGAGGTCGGCTCGCCGATCGAGATACGCCTCAAGACATCGAACGGTTGGCGCCTCATGGAGTTGGTGGGGACGCCGGTCCCCTGGCTCGGCCATGGGTCGGTGCTTCTGAGCCTGCGCGACCTCACTGAGCGCCGCCGATACGAGGTCTCGCACAACCGTGACGCCCGCTTCCGTGCCGTGGTCCAGAACGCCGCAGTGGTGACCATGCTGGTGGCCCCGGACGGTACGGTGCAGTCGTCCTCCGGGGCGCTCTCCCGGATGCTGGGGCACGATCCGGAGCTGCTCGAAGGCCGACCGTTGGTCAACCTGGTCACCGAGGGCGATCGCCAGGCCGTGATGGGCGCCCTCGTCCGTGCCGCCCGCACGAGTGACTTCGCCAGTCCGGTGACGGTCACCGTGGGACTCATCAAGCAGGGGGAGCGGTCCCCGATCCCCTTCGAATTCAGCATCGTCAACCTGGTGGACGACCCGACGGTCGGGGGATTCGTCCTCACCGGGCACGACGTCACCGACCGGAAGCGTCTGGAGGAGGAACTGTCCTACCAGGCCTTCCACGACTCGCTCACGGGCCTCGGCAATCGCGGGCTGTTCCTCAATCGCCTGGCCCACTCGTTGGAGCGGGCCGAGCGCGGCAATGACCGGATTGCCGCACTGTTCCTCGACATGGACGGACTGAAGGCCGCCAACGACCGGCGCGGCCACGCCGCCGGCGACTCGTTGCTTCAGTCGATGGCCAAGGTGCTGGTCGGGTGCATCCGCCGCTCGGATACGGCGGCGAGGCTCGGCGGCGACGAGTTCGGCGTGATCGTCGAGGAGTTCACCTACCCGCGCGAGGTGGAGGCGTTGGCCGACCGGATCCTCGCCGCGTGTCGGACCCCGTTGATGGTCGAAGGACAGCCGCTCTCAGCCACGGTAAGCATCGGATTCGCTTTTTCCCGGCCCGGCATCACGGTGGACGAGCTCATGTCCAACGCCGATCGGGCGATGTACACGGCCAAGCACCACGGCAAGGACCGCTTCGAGCGGTTCGAGGATTGGATGTTGGCGGCGGCGGTGCCGGCCGATTGAGGCACGGCGCCGTTCCGGCGCCGCGGCCTACAGTCACCTCCATGGCATCGGCACGCTCGGCGCTCGCCCGACTCCGGTCCCGGGAGGTTCCCACCTGGTGGCGCGACGCCAAACTCGGGATCTTCGTCCACTGGACCCCGGCCTCGATCCCCGCCTTCGCCCCAACTGAGGGAGATTACGGCGACCTCGTGAGGTGGAGCCGGCCGGATGCCTTCGCCGAATCCCCCTATGTCGAGTGGTACGAGAACTCGCTCCGGTTTCCCGACAGCTCGGCCTCCCGCCACCACCGCGAGGTGTGGGGGGACCGACCGTACCGCTCGTTCGCCGCCGATTTCGTGGCCGGCCTCGACCAGTGGGACCCCGACGGGTGGGCGTCGTGCTTCGCCGCCACCGGGGCCCGCTACGTCGTCCTCGTGTCCAAGCATGCCGACGGGTGGTGCCTGTGGCCATCCTCGGTCCGGAATCCCCACCTGCCCGGATGGCACGCCGAACGGGACCTGGTCGGCGAGCTGGCCGAGGCCGTTCGGGGCCACGGCATGCGGTTCGGCCTCTACTACAGCGGCGGCCTCGACTCGACCTTCCTCGATGCGCCCATGGGATCGATGGGCGGGGTGCTGTCCGCCATCCCCCGGGGGGACTACCCGGCCTACGCCGAGGCCCAGGTGCGCGAGCTGATCGAGCGCTATCGGCCGAGCGTGCTGTGGAACGACATCGCCTGGCCGGCACCCGGCAAGGAGCTCTGGCCGTTGCTCGAGCACTACTACCGGATGGTGCCGGATGGGGTGGTGAACGACCGGTGGATGCCCTGGTCGCCTCTGCTGTCGATCGCCCGCACGGCGCAGGGCCGCAGGCTCATCGACGCGGTGTCGGCCCGCCAGGCCCGAGCCGATGGTGGGCTCGTGCCGCCGAAGCCGCCCCACTTCGGCTATCGCACCCCGGAGTACACGGCGTTCGACGAGATCCAGCGCACCCCCTGGGAGTGCGTCCGGGGGATGGACCACAGCTTCGGCTACAACGCCCGGTCGACGGAGGAGGACTTCCTCGGGCGCGACGAGCTGTTGTGGTCGGTCACCGACATCGCCGCCAAGGGCGGCAACCTGCTGCTCAACGTCGGGCCCCGGGCGGTCGACGCCCGGATCCCTGACGAGCAGTTGGTACGCCTGGGATGGTTGGCCGGCTACCTGGCGCCCAACGGGCACGCCGTCTTCGGTACTCGGCCGTGGATGACGCCGGGATCCGCCACCGTCGAGGGGGACCCGCTCCGGTACACGGCGCGGGACGACGAGGTCTTCGCCTTCGTACGCACCGGCGCGGCCACGGCCACCTTGGCCGAGGTCCTCCCCACCGCCGCGACGACAGTGCAAGACGTCACCGGCACGCCGCTCGAGTGGTCGTCCGGGACAGCGGGGCTGCAGGTCACCCTCCCGGCCTCGCCCCACGGCGATCCGGTGGTCGTCGTGCTCGAGCACGTGGACGCCCGCGGCCAGACCTGAGGGGTGGATCAGCCGCCCAGGAGCCCTGACACCACGATGATCCGGATGCCGATGCCGATGTAGAGCACAGGGACCAGCCAGTGCCCGACCCGTTCGACCACCGCAATGAGCGAGGTCCGACCCGCCGTGGCCCGGGCGACCGTGCACCACACCCCGACCAGCACGGCGAACACCACCATGTAGGCCGCGGTGGCCCCGGCGCCGGCCTGCCGGAACAGGGGGATGTACACGCTCACGTTGTCGGCGCCGTCGGCCACCGTCAACATCACCACGCCGGCCACCCCGGTGACGGTGGCCGCTACCACCTCGTCGGGCGCCGTGCGACGTACTCGCAGCAGTGCCCGGGTGCCGAGGGCGATGGGCACCAGCCCGAGGAGGCCGATCCATCGTTCGGGGACGGAGGACAGCCCGAGGGCGGCGAGCAGGCTGACCACGACCAGCGCCCCCATTCCGAGGTACTGACCGATCACGATCTGGCGGTTCGTGGGGCCGCCCCGGCCGACGGTCACGAAGAGCGCGGTCAGCAGGACGAAGTCGTCGACGTTGGTCACCACGAAGGGCCACACCCCCGAAAGGGCCACGGCGACGGCGTGGGTCATGGGCCGGAGCGTAGAGGTCTACCGGCGCGGGCCGGAGGGAGGGGTTGGGACCGAGGTGCATCATCCCTGGTCAGCGCCTCGATCTGCTCCGCCGGCGCGACCGGGGCCGGCGGCCGTGGACAATGGGGAGTCCCGGGCCGTGCGGTGGGCTGCTGCCCGTGCCGGCCCCTGAATGAAGCGAGGTCCGATGCTCGACCAAGGCGGACTGCGGTACCGGTCCGGGGCGGGGCGGTGGGTGATCGCCGCCACCGTGCTCGGTTCGGGGATGGCCTCGGTCGACGCCACCGTGGTCGGGATTGCGCTGCCCACCATCGGGCGCGAGTTCCACGCCTCGATCGCCCAACTCCAATGGGTGGTCAACGGGTACACGCTGACGCTGGCGGCCCTTCTCCTCGTCGGGGGGTCGGTCGGCGACCGGTTCGGCCGTCGCCGGGTCTTCACCATCGGCGTCATCTGGTTCACCGTCGCCTCGGCGGCCTGTGCGCTCGCCCCGGGCTCCACCACACTGATCGCTTTGCGGATGTTGCAAGGAGTGGGCGGCGCCCTGCTGACGCCGGGGAGCCTGGCCATCCTCCAGGCGTCGTTCCGGGAGGAGGACCGCGGCCAGGCCATCGGGGCGTGGACCGGCCTCGGCGGCGTGGCCTCGGCCACCGGCCCGTTCATCGGGGGCTGGCTGATCGCCGTGGCCTCCTGGCGGTGGATCTTCTTCATCAACCTCCCCATCGGGCTCGCCGTGCTGCTCCTGGCCATCCGACACGTCCCCGAGTCGCGCGACGAGTCGGCTCCGGACCGGGTCGACGTCCCCGGGGCACTGCTGGTGATGGGCGCGCTGGCCGGCATCACGTACGGGTTGATCGAGGGTCCGGCCCACGGGTGGCACGGACCCGGTCCCGTGGTCGCCCTGGTGACCGGCGCGGTGGCCGCCGGGCTGTTCGTCGTCGTGGAAGCGAGGAGGCCGGCGCCGCTGCTCCCGCTCGGCCTGTTCCGCCACCGCCAGTTCACAGTGACCAATGCGGTGACCTTCGTCGTCTACGGCGCGCTCGGCGGTGTGCTCTTCCTGCTGCCGGTGGTGCTGCAAGTGGTGGGCGGTTACTCACCGTTGGCCTCCGGGGTTGCCCTGCTCCCCCTCACCGTGGTGATGCTGCTGTCGTCGACGTCGGGCCGCCTCGCCTCACGGTTCGGTCCCCGCCTGCAGATGAGCGTCGGACCGGTGGTCGTCGGGTGCGGACTGGCCCTGCTGTCCCGGGTGACCACTGACACCTCCTACGTGACCGGAGTCCTCCCCGCGGTGCTGGTCTTCGGCCTCGGGCTCGCCATCACCGTGGCACCGCTGACCGCCACCGCCCTGGCTGCCGCTCCGGTCGAGCATGCGGGGCTGGCCTCCGCCGTGAACAACGACATCGCCCGCATCGGCGGCCTCATCGCGGTGGCCGTGCTCCCTGCACTCAGCGGGATTTCCGGGTCCGCATACCTGCATCCTGGCGCGCTGGCCGCCGGCTTCACCGCGGCCACAAAGATCGCCGGGGCCTGGTGCGTGGCCGGTGGACTCCTCGCCGCGGTCGGGATCCGCAATCCGGAAACCGGAGCCGGCGGGACGCCGGCACCGGAGCCGCCCGATCGCGACTACCACCACTGCGGGCTGGACGCCCCGCCGCAGGTGATCGGCGACTGACCCCGGTGGACGCGTCCGTCGTGTCCCGGGGTAAATCTTGACTAAGTCGATCAGATTTATATAGTATCTGTCCATGCCCTCCCCGGACGCCCCGATCCGATGACCATCGCCCCCGTTCGACCTCCTGGTCCCGGCCGGGTGACGAGCCGCCTCGTCCTCGAGTCAGATGAGCTGCTCCCGATCGCCGTGGACCTGGCCGCCACCGCCCTTTTGTGGCCCGATCTGCACGACCCGACCCGGAGGACCTGGCGGAGGATCGCCGTAGGTGAGTCCTGCGAGGCGTTCGTGATCTCGTGGCCCACCGGTGGGTCGATCGAGCTCCACGACCACGGCGGCTCCGCGGGAGCGGTGGTCGTGACGGCCGGCGACCTGGTCGAGACGACCGCCCGCCCCGGAATCGACGGCGGAGTAGTGACCACCACCCGATCGCTGTCGGCGGGGAGCCACGTGGTGTTCGGGCCGGGTCACGTCCACAACATCGCGAACCACGGCCTCGGGCCCGCGCTCAGCGTGCACGTGTACTCCCCGGTCCTGTCGTCCATGACCTTCTTCGAGCAGCGAGGCGACACCGGCCTGGTGCCGGTTCGCTCCGAGGCCATTACCGACGGGGGAGCGGGCCGGTGAGTCGACGCGTGGAGGACGTCCTCGAGGAGGCCCGAACCAGGATCGGGCGCGTTCGCCCGCCGAACCTGGAACAGATCATCGCCGCCGGCGGGCTGGTGGTGGACATCCGACCCGAGGTCCAGCGCCACGACGAGGGTGCCCTGCCCGGCGCTGTCGTGATCGAGCGCAACGTCCTCGAGTGGCGACTCGACCCCCGGGGGGAGTACCGGATCCCCGAGGTGCGCGATCACGACCAGCAGGTTGTCGTGGTGTGCTCGGCCGGCTATGCCTCGAGCCTGGCCGCCGCCTCCTTGGCCGACCTGGGGTTCACCCGGGCGGCCGACCTCGACGGCGGGTACCTGGCCTGGCGTGCGTGGTCCGGTAGCGGTGCGATCCATTCGGGGGCAGGCCGATGAAACGGGTCCTGGTGAGCCTGCACGCCCATCCGGACGACGAGGCCATCTTCACCGGCGGCGTCATCGCCGCGGCGGTCGAGGCCGGCTGGCGGGTCGTCCTGGTGGTGGCGACCGAGGGTGACCTCGGGGCCAGTCCGTCGACCGGGGCGGACATCGGGGCCCATCGCCGGAGCGAGGCGTTGGCCGCGGCGGCCGTGCTGGGCATCGATCGCGTCGAATTCCTCGGCTTCGGCGACTCGGGGTACTCCTCACCGGTAGGCGATCCGGCCGGGTCCATGGGTGCCCGGGCCCGCGGACTGCGGTCGGGAACGCTGGCCGACGCCTTCGTGGAGGGCGCGGCCCGTCGGGTGCGTCGCATCCTGGTGGAAGAAGGTGCCGCGGCACTGACGAGCTACGACGCCAACGGCGTCTACGGCCACATCGACCACGTGCAGGTCCACGAGATCGCGGCGCGTGGCGTCGAGGGGACCGACTGTGCCCTCGTCGAGGCGACGATGAGCCGCACCAGGCTCCGCACCCTGCGCAACGACCTGCTCGGCCGGGGCCTCGAGTCGGACCTGCTGCCCCTGGCCCTGGTGGAGCAGCTCGGGGTCGAGGACGGCCCCGAGCTGATCGCCGCCGACGTGTCGGCGTACCTCGGAACGAAGCTGGCCGCGGTGGCCGCCCACTCGAGCCAGGTCGTGGAGGCGTCGACCTTCATGGGGCTGCCGGCAGGTGCATTCCACCACCTGCTCGGCACCGAATGGTTCCGGGTGGCGCGGCCGGGGGACGGCCGGTTCGTGGACCTGGTCCGGTCGATCGGATGCGGGTCGGATCTCCCGGTCCCCGCGGTCGACGCCCACGGTGACCGGCTCATCGTCTCCGCCTGAGTCGAAGGCACCGGGATCCGACGCCTGGACGTGGCGGCGGCCGCCCTGAACGCGTGATCCCGTCTGACGTGGCGGGCCCCGGTACGCTCGCCGTATGAACCGGTCGCCCGGCGAACGCGCCGACGGGTGGGTGATCGGTGGACTGTGCCTGCTCACGACGGCCACGGGGGCTCTGGACGCCACCAGCTTCCTCGACCTCGGGCGCACCTTCACGGCCAACATGACCGGCAACGTCCTCCTCCTGGCCTTCTCGCTGACCGGCACATCATTGGGTGGTGGGTCGAGTTCGCGCGGGTTCGTGGTGGCCCTGGCCGCCTTCGTGGTCGGCGCGTTGCTCGGCGCCGCGCTGGCCGGGCGGCGGGGTCGGGTTGCCCGGCTCCCAGCGGCTCTCGGTGCCGAGGTGGCCCTCCTGGCCGCCGCCCTCGGCCTGACCGCCACCGGGTCAGTGGGGGTGGCGTTGCGGCGCGACGCCGTGGTGGCGCTGCTGGCCCTGGCCATGGGCGTCCAGAACGCCATGGTCCGGCGCATGAGCGTGACTGAGGCCAACACCACGGTGCTCACGACCAGCCTGGGCTCGTTGGCTGCCGACGTGGTGGCGGTGGGGGGACGCCCTCCCCGGGCCGGACGGCGGGTGGCCACCGTGCTGTGCATCTTCGGGGGTGCAGTGGCGGGCGCGTTGCTCCAGCGACAGGCCACTACGTGGCCGCTGCTCCTGGCCGTGGTGCTGGTGGCCTCGGCGGCGGTGGCACTGGGTCGGGCGGGGTGGCCGGCGCCCGTCGACTAGGTCCCGGCGCCCGTCACCGCACTCCGCCGCGACGGATCGATGCAGCGGTGTCCGGCTACCAGCGTTGACGAGCCTCTTCTGCGAATCCTTGCAGTCCGTCGAACTCGAAATGGGCTCCCTCGTCGGTCGTGAGGTGGCCCGACCAGGTTCCGAAGACCTGATGCACCCGGCTCCCGAACTCGTCGTCGCCGACGTCCGTGTGCTTGTCGAAGCGGGGCGACAGCACGGCATGCAGCTGCCCGCCGGGATCATCGACGGTCCAGGGCTGCAGCGGATCCTGCCAGTCGTACTCCCAGGTCATCTCGCGGCCGAGCTTGGACACCGTGCCGTCGACCAGGATCCCGTTCTCCGTAAACCCGGTACCGTCGGTCCACTTGGCACCGAACTGGAGGCCCACCACGTGGTCACCGCTCCTACCCGCACCCCCGCCCCAGTTCCAGGTGATCTCGTGCGGCCATCTCCCCCGGCCCACGTCGAGGACCCCCCATGCGTCCGGTTCCTCGGGACTTCCGAACGACCAGTGCCGGCCGCCCACGGTGAGGGAGCCCTCGGCCGGCAGCGCCTGCTCCTTGGAGGTGAAGTTGAACAGCGTGTCGTCCCACGGGATGACCACGTTGACCGATTCGTGGCCGGGGGGCCGGTCCACCGTGATGTCGAAGTCGCCGGGTCGACCGTCGTCCTCGGTCCAGGTGGCGCGTAGCCGCGTCCAACCGGCTCCGTCCTCGATGGTCAGGCCCAGGCCGCCTTCGTCGACCCGGAGCGGACGGGTGCCGGGCACCTCGGGCACCGACAGGACGCCGGCCCCGACCAGGATTGCGGTGCCGCCGGATGCACCGGTCACCAGGTCCGCCCACCAGACGTCGGCCAGTCCGAAGTGGTCGATGTCCGAGTAGACGCAGGACACGACCACGTCACCGGCCAGGATCGCCCAGTAGTCCCACCGCTTATTGCTGCCCCACGAGCCGTCGAGATTGGCCCGGTGGAGCGGATGGCGTGACCAGCCCCGGGCCGCGGGGTTGAGCGCGGTGCCGTCCGGAGTGCAGAGGTCGACCGGCTCGGTCAGTTCGGGTTCGTGGGTCACGCCCCGGTTCTATACCGGGTACCGCCGGCGTGGCGACAGCGACGGAGGGACCAGGGCCAGCGGCGGGACGTCAGCTAGCCCTGGCCGACCCGACCGGCCCGTAGCGGATAACAGTCTGGACATGCCGCATCTGGCTGCGTAGGGACAGCCCGCGGTACCGGCGCTCGTCGATCCCGAGGTACCGGCACACAGACGGCGATGCCGACGGTCCGGGAAGCCGCTCGTCGCCCAGCCAGGCCAGGAGCTCGTCGGCAGTCACCTCGAGCACCCGGGCCGCGGACTCGACCGAGTCGGCGCGATCGCGCATCTCCTCGTCGAGTGCGTCTCCCAGCGTCTGGAGTGTCATGGTGGGGGTCCCGGGTCGGTGGTGCACGGACCGCACGGCGTGGTCGGCAATGGGGCCATCGTCTGCCAGGACCGGACCGGTTGCAAGCCGTGGCCGCGCAGCGCGCGTGGGGGGCCTTGCCTGGTGCCGAGGGACGCACGGCGGCACGGATCCACCAGCCACGCTGGGCGTTTTCCACGGGCCCCCTGAGTCCATACGGTCTCACCCGCCTGCGCCGTCGATCTAGGTGAACACGATGGTCTTGCGCCCGTGGACCAGAACCCGGTCCGTCACGTGCAGGCGAACGGCTCGGGCGAGGACCACGGTCTCGAGGTCACGGCCCATCCGGATCAGGTCGTGGGGGCCGTCCCGGTGCGATACGGGGGAGACCGCCTGGTCGATGATCGGCCCGTCGTCGAGATCGGCCGTCGCGTAGTGGCCGGTCACGCCGATCACCTTGACCCCCCGGTCGTACGCCTGGTGATAGGGCCGGGCCCCGGCGAATGCGGGCAGGAACGAATGGTGGATGTTGATGACCCTCGAGGCGAATTGTTCGCAGAACCCCGCGGACAGGATCTGCATGTACTTGGCCATCACCAGGAGCTCGCTGCCGCTCGACTCGACGAGTCGGGCGATCGCCGCTTCCTGCTCGAGCCGGTTGGCGCCGGTCACCGGCAGATGGTGGAAGGGAATCCCGAACCGGCCGGCCGCCTCACTCCCGATGTGGTGGTTGCCGGCGACGAAGGCGACCTCCGCCGGCAATGCCCCCTCGTCGCACCGGGCCAGCAGGTCGTAGAGGCAGTGGACCTGTTTCGAGACGAGGATGCCGATCCGGCGCGGGTCGTCGGAGAAGCGCACCCGCGCCTCCATCCCGAGCGGCTCGGTGACCGCGCCCAGGGCCGCCACCAGCCGGGTTCGGTCGAGATCGATACCCCGGAGGTCGAACTCGACACGCTGGAAGAACATGCCCTGTTCGGCGTCGGTGTACTGGTCGGCCTCAACGATGTTGCCGCCGTGCTCGGCGACGAATCCGGACACGGCGGCGGCCAAGCCCGGACGGTCCGAGGCGGACAACAGCAGTCGGGCGGTGACGAGATCGGGCATGGTCGCAATGTAGGCGGCCCCGGTGCCCCGCCGTGGGGCCCTCAGCCGGCCAGCATCCGGGAGACGGCTTCGCCGGTGGTGGGATTGTTGAGGTAGGGCTCGGGATCGTGCACTCGGTGCCCGTTGTCCACCAGACGTTCGGTCACTGGCCCGTCGAACTCCTGGGACAGGGGACGGATGCAGGCCGGGTCGTCGGCGTTGCGGATGTTGACCCACTGCGCGATGCCGACCGGGAAGATTCCCCTTCCCTCTACCGGTGCCGGCTCGATCAGGCCGAGGATCAGGGCCCTACCGAGGGGCGAGCCCATGGTGACCAGGCCGTTCACGTTCCAGTCCGGGTGGCGGCACAGGGTCTCGTAGGCGACCACGGTGCCGAGGGAATGGGCGATCACGACCTCGGTATCGGGTCCGATGACCGCCTCCAGGCGGGCGTGCGCCTCCCGTCGGATGTCCTCGCGCTCCAGGTAGGCACCGGCCTGGGCCAGCAGGCGATCGAGGTGGTGCTCCGAGAGCATCTTGACCAACTCGTCGAGGTCGACGTCCCCGTCGTGGGCCGCCAGAACACCCAGCGCATTGGCCATCAGCTCCTGGATGTCGAACTGCGGGTCGTAGCCGCGCTCGGGATCCTTGCGGAAGAAGTCCCCGTAGAAGGCGATCGCCACCTCGGACTCCGCCACGACCACCCCGTGCCACGCCAGGCCGTCGACCAGGGCGGGGAACCACCTGGCCCTGATCGACGCAGGCCCCCCGAGGGAGTTCCCGGCACCGTGCACCGTCACGATCCTTGCCAGGGGCGACCGTGTGGCACGACGGCAAACTGCCCTTGGCGGCCGTCGCCCGGGCCGGGGCCGCCGTCACCGACATCGGCGCCGGTCAACTCGACGGCGGAGTTATTTCGGCCAGGGGTCGTCGACGACGCCGAGTTCGATGAACATCCCCAGTTTGTCGGCTCCGATGAACTCGCTGACGACCCGATCTCCTTCGAAGTGCAGGATGTTCACCACCCATTCGCTGACCGTCCGTCCGGTCGGAGGGTGGCCTGCGTACCCACCGACGTCCGTGCCACGGAGGGTCTGGCGCACGACGACCGTACCGTCCGTCCCGACCACCACCTCCTGGACCTCGACGTGGAGATCGGCGAAGGTCTCGTGATACTTGGCGATGACGGCGGCCTTGGCCGCCGGCCCCTTCCCGAACGGCGCCTCGTAGTCCGCGCTGTAGAGGTCGCCGACCGCGTCGTAGTTCCGCCTGTTCCAGACTTCGTCGACGAACTCGATGACCTGGCGTGTGCGTGCGTCCGCATCCATCGTCCGCTCCTTGATCGTTCCGCCCCGGGGGAACCGATGGCGTCGGCGCTCATCCTACGGGTGGGGCCGGCCCGTGCTGAGGCCTCACCGCAGCGCCCCAGCGGATCATCCGGCGGTCCACGCCGGATAACCGGGCCCTACGATCGGTGCACCAGGTCTACGACGGCACCCCGCCGGCAAGGAGGATCCAGGTGAATCCCCACCCCGAGAAGGCGACGTCAGGTGACGGGGGCGACGACGGGTTCGTGGACCCGGTCGACGAGATGGTCGACAAGAGCTTCCCGGCGAGTGATCCACCTTCGGGGTGGGCGGGTGAGGATCCTCGCGACGTCGAGCCGGCCACTGACTCCGATGACGAGGCACGCGCCACCCCTGCCGCTGACTCCTGATGGAACAGTCCCCCATGGCCCAGTCCTGAGCCGGACGGTCCCCGTTCCGGACGGTCGTTGCCCGAGGGTTCTGGACGCCTGTCGCAGGTCCTGGATTGTTGGGCAGGTGGAGGAACCCGCCATCAGCCCCCCGACCGGCTGGGCAGGTGGAGAGGCAGAATTGGGTGGTCTGCAGCTGGGGGAGCGACAGACGCCGCTTCGTCGAGTGCTCGGCCTCGCTCCCCGCCGAGGAGTGACGCCTGGATGACCAGCCGCCCACGAGTCCGGAGAGAAGACACCCGGAAGATGTTCATCGAAGCAGGCCGAGCCATCCTGCGCGAGGAGGGGTTGGGCACGGGTGGGGAGGCGCTGACGCTCAAGCGGGTGTCAGCCCGGGTGGAGTCCGACTTCGGCATCCGGTTCACCAACGCCTCCATCATCGGGCGCATCTGGGACTGTCAGTCCGAGTACCAGACGGACGTGCTGGCCATCATTGCGGCCGATGACAGCAACTCCGAGATCGAGGAGTCGCTGGACCGCATGGCGCCGTTCATCGGATCGATGGACACGTCCAGCGAGGAGTCCCGTGGGTGGTCGCTCCAGTCTCGATGTGACCGATCAGATGGAGCGGATCTACGCCTCCCTCCTGGACGTGCTCGGATATCGGGTGCGCGGCGGGCCCACCGTTCGACAGTTCGCCATTGCGGCGGCAGCACTCACCGAGGGCTGCGTCCTCCGTGTCCGGGTCGATACCGTGCAGATGAACGGATCTCGCGTCCCAGCGGTCGCCACGGTGAGGCTCAGGACTGGACGCTGTTCGGTCTGGCCCTTCACGCCCTGACCGAGCAGTTCTTCGAACTCGATCCGGAGTGGGGGCCGCCGGACCTCTCGACCACGCCCTCACTCGGAGCAGACGTCGACCTCAGCCGGTAAGCGAGGTCCCCGAGATCGGTGTTTGGGCCCGAGAGGTCCGGCTCTGCTCGTTCGCGGAGGCGGACGGATCGCTCAGTGAATGAGCACCTTCAGGGCGTCGTACTTGGCGGCGTTACCGAAGACGTCGTACGCCTCGAGCATCTGGTCGAAGGTGAACTCATGGGTCACGAACTTCTCGGCCGGCAGCTTGTGCTCGGCCACAAGCTTCAACAGCATTCCCAGCGTATTGGTGCTCACGAGTCCCATCGAAATGTCGATGTTCTTGATCCAGAGTTCATTGAGCTTCAACTCGACCGGTTTCCCATGCACGCCGATGTTGGCGACGCTGCCACCGGGGCGCACGATCTCGGTGGCCATGGTGAACGTCGAGGGGAGGCCGACCGCCTCGATGGCGACGTCGACCCCGAGGCCGTCCGTGCAGGCGAGGACTTGATCCTTCCAGTCCGAATCTCCGGAGTTGACGGTGTCCGTAGCGCCGAACTCAGCGGCCCGCTTCAAGCGGGCGCTGTCGAGGTCGATGGCGATGATCTTGGCGGGTCCATACAGCCGAGCGGTCATGACCGCCGAGAGTCCGACGGGGCCCGATCCGATGACGGCCACCACATCGCCCGGCTGGACATTTCCGTACTGCACTCCGATCTCGAATCCGGTGGGCAGGATGTCGGACAGCAGTATTCCCTCAGCGTCGGTCATGCCGTCCGGGACCTTGTAGACGGAGTTCTCCGCGAAGGGCACGCGGACGTACTCGGCCTGAGTCCCGTCGATCATGTAGCCGAAGATCCATCCGATCCCGGCGAGACCCTCAGGATCGAGGCAGTGGCTGAACAGGCCCTGGCGGCAGTACGAGCAGCGCCCACACGAGCTCACGCACGACAAGATGACGCGGTCACCGACGGCAAGTTGCGTGATGCCGGTGCCGATCTCGGTGATGACGCCGATGCCCTCGTGTCCGAGGATCCGCCCGACCGCCACTTCGGGGACATCACCCTTGAGGATGTGGAGATCGGTGCCACAGATCGTGGTGGCTGCCATCTTGACGATGACGTCGGTCGGCTGATGGATGGTCGGATCCGGGACATCGTCCCATCCACTGCTGCCCGGACCCTTGTAGACGAGTGCCTTCATGGTGCGCCTCCTTCATCGGCCGGATGGCCAATTGCCATCCGAGAGGCGTCAGACTCAGTGTCGGAGTGGGCGACCCGTGATCCAACCTAAGCCTACGGGTGGCATTCCCGCTGGTCGGACGCGAACGGGTGGGTGATCGGGTGGGCCGGCCCCGGACGCAGCCGGCGCTCCCGGGGTTCGACAACGGTGTCGCGGACGCTCCGAGCCCGGCCAGGTGACCAGCCCCAACTCGTGAACGGAACCACGCGGCGACGTACACTCGGCTGCGGAGGATTCGTCGTCGCTCATGTCCCGACGGAGGGCTCGAATGAGGCCATGGCTGCAGCCCACGTGCCATGGCCGCCATGCTGTCAACGAGGCACCGGCACGCGTGGGTGAGGAGCGGTCGATGAACGGTGCGGAACGGAGTGATGGCGTCACCGATGGATGAGTTCCTGTTCGTACTCGGTGTGTGCATCGTCCTGGTGACCCTCGCCGAGGTGCTGCTCGTGATGGTCCTACCCCGCCGGCCCGCCGGGATCGAGCGACTCACCCTCGTGGTCAATCGCGTCGTTCGGCTGCTGTTCGTCGCGCTCTCGCGCTTGGCGAAGACGTACGAGGGAAAGGACGCCATCCTGGCGCCGACCGCTCCGGTGGCATTGGTGGCCCAGCTGCTGTTCTGGGCCATCAGCCTGGCCGTCGGGTTCGCGCTCATGCTGCAGCCGACGGTCCATTCGTTGCCCGACGGCTTCACCCAGTCGATCACCGCCCTGTTCACGGTGGGCACGGTGCACATCGGGGGCCCACCTGACATCGGGATCGACATCGCCGTCGGCGCCATCTGGGTGGTCATCGTCGCACTGCAGATTGCCTACCTCCCGGCCCTCTATGCCGCCTTTAACCGGCGTGAGGGTCTGGTCTCACTCCTGGAGAGTCGTGCCGGCCTCCCGGCCTGGGGCCCGGAGTTGCTCGCCCGCCATCAACTGGTGGGCATCTCCGACACCCTCCCCGAGCTGTATGCCGCCTGGGAGGAATGGGCTGCTGACGTGGCCGAGAGTCACACCACGTATCCCATTCTCCTGCTCTTCCGTTCGCCGGAACCGTGGTACTCCTGGCTGATCGGGTTGCTGTCGGTACTCGACGGCGCGGCCATGCACCTGGCCCTCGCCCCGAGTACGGCATCGTCGCAGGCTCGCCTGTGCCTCCGCATGGGATTCACTCTGGTCAACCGGGTGGCCACCACGCTCGGTTGGCCGGTCGACCCCGACCCGAACCCGGATGGCCCGATCGAGTTGACGTTCGAGGAGTTCGAACGGGCGGTGCTCATGCTCGAATCGGTGGGCTTCCCCGTGGAACGCTCCGCCGAGGAGGCCTGGCCCGACTTCCGCGGTTGGCGGGTCAATTACGAGCGACTGATCTACCGGTTGGCCGATCGACTGACGGCACCGCCTTCCCCGTGGTCCGGCCCCCGTCGCCACTTGCGGTCCGGCCCGGTCGAGCCCTTGCGGCCTCCCCAACGGAGACCGGACGGAGGGCCGTCGCTCTATGACGAGCGCCCCGAGGTGGTCATCGCGCCTCGTAGGCGGGGCTCGCAGGATGGACCGGAGATCGGGACGTGAAACCCGGTTGGTCGGGGCCCCCGCATCGAGCGGGAATCCCGTGACTGCTCGTGTCCGACAATGGTGGAGCGCCTGTCGATCCACGCCGGATTCGGCAGCGGCACGCGAACCGCACCCGACTTTCGTCAGTCGGCAATCCAGCGATTGCGAAGGTCGTCGAGCCACTCGGGCAGGTCGATGGGTGGATCGGGGAGCGCCTCGGCCCCGTGCTGAGCCAGCACCCGGTCGAATGAATCGGGGTCGTCGCCCCACCCCCGCGGGTCGCCCATCATGACCTCGAAGAGGACCGCACCGTCGTCACCGGCCACGAAGGGACCGAAGGCAGCGCCGCGAGGGAGTTCGATGTGGGTGCCGACCGGGCACCGACGGTCACCACAGAGGATCTCTCCTTCGAGCACCATCAGGACATGCGGGCTGAGGTGGCCATGCCGGCGTTGGATGACACCGGGATCCCATCTCGCATAGAGGGAGAGGTACAACGGGTCAGGGGAGAAGGCGAGCCACTTTTCCCACACCGACGCCACGGTTCCGTCGGCGCGCCGAATCGCCCTCACCTGCTGCCACGGGACGTCCGGGTCGTCGAGGTGGCGAAACGTGGGCTCCAGACCCGGGACGTTGACACCGGAGGTTTCGTCAGCCATGCCGGAAGGCTAACGGGCCGCCCCGCTCCCGGGCACCTGTGCCATCCGGTGCCGGGTGGACCTCGCGCTCGAATCGGCCGGACCCAGAACCCGGAGCTGGCCGATCGTGAGGCCAGGCCTTTCGAC
>Ga0075522_10000229_pt1 | contig 38288 bp, 46 predicted proteins | sample NGEPerA_FD_74796 | JGI IMG/M metagenome (GOLD analysis project Ga0075522, IMG submission 74796) | Arctic peat soil microbial communities from the Barrow Environmental Observatory site, Barrow, Alaska, USA - NGEE PermafrostL2-A | ecosystem: Environmental > Terrestrial > Soil > Wetlands > Peat ... | reverse complement strand
GATGAAGCTCGATCTGCCGGCCGGCGTCGATGTCGAAATCAAGGCGTTTGAGAAATAGCTTTCAGCCGCTGGCATTCAGCGGCTCATAACATCCGGCAGTGCGGGGCTAACGGCGTCGCATGATGAGGCGAGGAAGACATGGCTGTTACAGGGATTCTGGGAAAAAAGATCGGCATGACGCAGGTCTTCGACGACAAAGGCGATGTGCACGCCATTACGGTGTTGCAGGTTGGCCCGTGCGTAGTCACGCAGCTGAAGACGCTTGCGAAAGACGGTTATGACGCCGTGCAGATCGGTCTGGTCGAGTTCGTGAAGTCGAAGAACGTTACCAAGCCGCAGGCAGGGCACTTTGCCAAGACGGAAGCGCCTCCGGTGAAAGTGATCCGCGAAGTGGACGTCGAAGCGGCCACAGGTGGCGCGGATGAGACCAAGGCAGGCGATCGCGTTCTGGTGGATATCTTTACCGACTCCAAGTTTGTGGATGTGATTGGAACTTCGAAGGGCCGCGGTTTTGCGGGCGTTGTGCGCAGGCATGGTTTCGCCGGCGGACCCAAGTCGCACGGACATATGTTCCAGGTGCAGGGTTCAATCGGTGCATCGAGTTTTCCGTCGCGCGTGTTTCCCGGCCAGCGTATGCCGGGGCACATGGGCGCGGCGCAGATCACGGTAAGAAATCTGCGTATCCGCGGCATCGACATTGACGAGAATCTTTTGATGGTTGAAGGCGCGGTACCCGGTGCGCGCGAAGGTTATGTGCTGATTTCGAAAGCCAAGGCTCCGCCGCGCGAGCGCCGTGGTTTTGCAGGATCCGGAACAGTCGATCCGTTGAAGGCTTCGAAGAAGGCGCAAGGAAAGCGCAAGTAACTACTGGCTTTCAGCTCTCAGCGTTCAGCTTTTTCTGAGGGTTTGAAAGAGGTTTCAAGATTTAGGGCTTATCGCCGAAAGCTGACGGCAGCGAGCTCGGAAGAAGAAAACGATGGCAAAAGTGGATGTTGTAAATCTGAACGGCGAAAAGGTGGGCTCGATCGAGCTGCCCGACGCGGTGTTTGGACCCGACCAGGTGAACGAGGCTCTGCTCTGGGAGGCCGTGAAGCACTATCGCGCTTCGCTGCGCCAGGGCACGCACAAGACCAAGAGCCGCACCGAGGTTGCCGGTTCCGGCAAGAAGCTTTGGAAACAGAAGGGTACAGGCCGCGCCCGTATCGGTTCGGTTCGCTCGCCCCTTTGGCGTCACGGATACACGGTGCACGGACCCACGCCGCGCAGTTATGACTATCCGTTCCCGCGCAAGAAGCTGCTGGGCGCGCTGCGTTCGGCGTTGGCCGCCAAGCTGGCTGACGGCACGCTGACGGTGGTCGACTCGCTTGAGATCAAGGAAGCGAAGACCAAGCTCTATCGCGCCGCACTCGACAACCTCGGCGCCAAGCGCACCGCGCTTCTGGTTGAGAACGGCAAGACCCTCACCCAGAACCTGGTGCTGGGCACGCGCAACCTTGACGGTGTGGAACTGGTGCTCAACAACGAAGTGCACCCCTACGATCTTCTGCGTTACGAGAAGGCGGTATTTTCAACGGCCGCCATCGAGCAGCTGACCGAGGTGCTTGAGAAGTCCGTATCGAAGCGAAAGCTCGCCGCGCAAACGGAGGCTGCATAATGCCGACTCTTTATAGCGTGATTCGCCGCCCGCTGATTACTGAAAAGGGGCTGGGCGTTAAGGAAACCGAGGGAACGCTGGTGTTCGATGTGGCGCCCAATGCCACCAAGACCGAAGTAAAGCAGGCCGTTGAGGCGCTGTTCAAGGTCAAGGTTGCTGCGGTTCGCACCGCCAACGTGCTAGGCAAAGAACGCCGCCGCGGCAAGTACACCGGCTTCAAGCCCGACTGGAAGAAGGCTTACGTCAAGCTCAAGGCGGGCGAAAAGATGCCTGAGTACGCGAGCAATCTGTAAAGCAGCTATTAGCTGCTAGCCTCTGGCTCTTAGCTCAGGCAGTACGAGAGCAAAGTTCTGAGGCAAGGTACTGAAGTAAGAAGTTTGTTTAGCAGGATGGGCTGGAAGCCAGGAGCTAGTGGCTAGAAGCTGGCGAAAGTTCATCAAGGAAAACGACGATGGCAATTAAGACATACAGACCGGTAACGCCGACGCTGCGGTTCAAGACCTCGCTGGTCAATGACGACCTGACGACGGACCAGCCGCACAAGCCGCTACTCACGGTCCGCAAGCGCACCGGCGGCCGCCGCAACACGGGCGATCTGACCATCCGCCACCACGGCGGCGGGCACAAGCAGAAGTTGCGCCTGATTGACTTCAAGCGTGAGAAGTACGGTGTCCCAGGCAAAGTGGCCACCATCGAGTACGATCCGGGCCGTTCGGCTCGCATCGCGCTGGTGCACTACGCTGACGGCGAAAAGCGCTACATCCTGCAGCCAGTTGGGCTGAAGGTAGGCGCCACGGTGAGCTCGGGCCCCGAGGCCGACATCCTGGTGGGCAACGCTCTGCCGCTCCGCAACATACCCGCCGGCACTACCGTGCATGCAATTGAGCTGAAGCCGGGCAAGGGTGCGCAGATGGCACGTTCGGCCGGAACGCAGGCTCAGCTGGTAGCCAAGGAGGGCGATTACGCGCTGCTCAAGCTGCCCTCCGGTGAAACCCGCAAGGTTCTCGCCGAGTGCATGGCGACTATCGGCCAGGTCGGCAACACAGACCACGAGAATGTTTCGATCGGCAAGGCGGGACGCAATCGTTGGAAGGGTATTCGTCCTACCAATCGCGGCGTCACCATGAACCCGGTGGATCACCCGCACGGCGGTGGTGAAGGCAAGACTTCAGGCGGCCGTCACCCGGTAACCCCGTGGGGCCAGCCGACACGCGGCTACAAGACGCGCAACAACAAGCGGACCGACACGTTCATCGTCAACCGCCGGTCGAAATAAGAAGACAGCCGCTAGCTACTAGCTTCTAGCTTGTAGCTAACGCGGTGATGAGACAGAGATTGAGGCAATAGCCAGCCGATAGCTTGAACGATACGAAGCTAGAGGCCAGGGGCTAGAAGCTAGGAGCTGATTTTATGGCACGTTCGACAAAAAAAGGTCCGTTCGTAGACGCGCATTTGACTGTGAAGATTGAAGCGCTGAACACGGCCAACGACAAGAAAGTGGTCAAGACCTGGTCGCGTCGTTCGACGATCTTTCCTGAGTTTGTGGGCCACACCATCGCTGTGCACAACGGCAAGAAGTTTGTTCCCGTGTACGTGACCGAGAACATGGTGGGACACAAGCTGGGCGAATTTGCGCCTACGCGCACATTCAAGGGCCACACGGGCGGCGGCTCCAAATCGGCAGAAACCGCCGCGAAGCCGAGGTAACGAAGGGCAACTTTCGGCACGAGAGAATCTGAAGCTGGCAGCTGAGAGCTGATGGCTTGCGAGATTGAGGAAGAGACAATGGCAGTCGAGACAAAAGAATACCGGGCAATGGCCAAGTTTCAGCGGGTGTCACCGCAGAAGGCGCGCCTTGTGCTGGATCTGATCAAGGGCCGGGGAGTCCAGGAGGCGCTGGAGACGGCGGCCTTTACCAAGAAGCGCATCGCCCCGGTGATTCACAAGCTGCTCGTGTCGGCGGTGGACAACGCCAAGTACTTGTCGGGCGAGCAGGGCACCGATCTTGACGTGGACAATCTTTACGTCAAGAACGCAATCGCCAACGACGGACCGCGCATGAAGCGCATCCGCCCGGCGCCCATGGGACGCGCTTATCGCTACCAGCGCAGGCTTACCCACATTACGGTTTCTGTTGCGGAGCGCGGTGGCGCAGCATCCCACCTGGTTACCAAGGTAGAAGAGCCGGTGGCAACGGAAGCAGTTGCAGCGAAGGGTAATGCGAAGGCCACGCCCAAGGGTAAGACTGCCGGTGCAAAGAAGCCCGCAGCCAAGAAGACCGCTGCGAAGAAGAGCGCCAAGTAAGGGAGCAGGCCGGCGAATCTGCAGCAATGCAGAGCAGGCAGGTTCAGTAACAAAGGGTTTTGGAGTGGCGGGCTGAATCGCCACACGAAGAGGGTTTGAGAGGAAAAGTATGGGACAGAAGGTCCATCCTTACGGATTCCGGCTGGGAGTGAACAAGCCATGGCGTTCGCGTTGGTTTTCAGAGCGCGAGTTCGACAAGCTCCTTGTCGAGGACGTCAAGCTGAAGGCTGAGTTGCGCGAGAAGTTGAAGGCAGCGGGCGTCAGCTCGGTTGAAATCGAGCGGCCGGGCAACAAGCTGCGCTTTCTCATTCGCACCGCGCGTCCGGGTATCGTTATCGGCCGCAAGGGCGCTGAGATTGAGAAGCTCAAGACCGAGCTCGGCAAGCGCACCAGCCGCGATGTGTTCATCGACATCATCGAAGTGAACAAGCCGGAGCTGGATGCGCAGCTGGTTTCTGAGAATATTGCGCTGCAGCTTGAGAAGCGCGTAAGCTTCCGTCGCGCCATGCGCAAGAGCGTCGATTCGGCGCTGCGTTTCGGTTGCAAGGGAATCAAGGTGAGGGTGTCGGGCCGGTTGAACGGCAACGAAATCGCTCGCTCCGAGTGGTATCTGCAGGGCCGGTTGCCGCTGCACACGCTTCGGGCCGATATCGATTACGGTTTCACCGAAGCTCACACCACGTACGGCGTGATCGGCGTCAAGACCTGGATCTATCGCGGCGACATTTATGAGCAGAAGCGCCGCCAGGCTCCAGCCGCCAAATCGTCAGGCGTGTTTTAGAAGCAGCCGTCAGCTCTCAGCCTTCAGCAATCAGCTGTGAAGCAGAGGCGATGCAAGCGGTCTGAGCAAGAAGAAGCTGAAAGCTAATAGCTGAAGGCTAATAGCTGTCTTTGAGGGTTTCGTTATGTTGATGCCAAAGAAGGTGAAGTATCGCAAGCAGCAGAAGGGCAAACGCCGGGGTAAGGCGTGGCGCGGAGCTTCGCTTGCGTTCGGGGAGTACGGGTTGAAGGTGATGGAATGCGGTTACATCACCGACCGGCAGATTGAAGCCAGCCGTATTGCGATGACCCGGTTCATCAAGCGCGGTGGCAAGATCTGGCTGCGCCTGTTCCCGGACAAGCCTATTACCAAGAAGCCGGCCGAAGTCCGAATGGGCTCAGGCAAGGGTGCGCTGGACCACTGGGTAGCCGTGGTGCGGCCGGGCAAGATCCTCTTCGAGATGGAAGGGGTTACGCCCGATGTTGCCGAAGAGGCAATGCGGCTTGCTTCGAACAAGCTGCCGCTCAAGACCAAGTTCGTGATGCGGCCCGGGGCTGTAAGGGCTGTGGCCGCGGCCAAGTAACCGCGACGTATTGGAAAAATGGCTTTCAGCAACCGGCCTCTGTCCGTCAAAGCTTCGGGAAGCCCGAAAGCAATCGACCGGCAGGATGAACCTAAGAGCTAGAAGCTGATAGCTAGGAGCTATGAAATGGAACTTGCAAAGATTCGCAGTATGAGCGACGCAGAACTGGCGCACCAGGAAAAGACGGCTGCCGAGCAGCTGTTCCGGCTTCGCTTTCAGGTCTCGCTTGGGCAGAACGACGGAGTGAAGAAGCTCCGCGAGCTGCGCAAGGAGATTGCACAGATCAAGACCGTGGCCCGTGAGCGCGAGCTGGGCATCGGCGGCGAAGCCGCTGCCAGCGCTCCCGCACCCGCGAAGAAGACCAAGAAGGGAGCCCGCTAAATGACGGCCGCACAAGAAGCAGTACAGGCGCCGACGACCGGCGCGCGACGCAATGAGAAGGTTGGCCAGGTAGTTTCGACCAAGATGCAGAAGACCATTGTGGTCGAAGTCGAAATGCGCAAGGCGCATCGTAAGTACAAGAGGATCATCCGCTCGACCAAGAAGTTTTACGCGCATGACGAGCAGAACTCCGCGCGCATGGGCGACATGGTCCGCATCCGCGAAACCCGGCCGCTCAGCAAGCTGAAGCGCTGGTCGCTTGAAGAAATTGTCCGGCGCTCGTCGCTCGGCCAGATTGAAGATGCTGCGGCAGCAGAAGTGAAGTAACGCGAGCGAATAGGAGAAGAACCCATGGCAGTGCAAATGAGAACGATGCTCGCGGTGGCCGATAACTCCGGCGCGCGCAAGCTGCAGGTAATTCTGCCGCTCGGCGGCGGACTTGGCAAGAAGGCGGGCCTCGGCGACGTTGTTACAGCGGCGGTGAAGGAAGCTTCACCTGACGGCACCGTGAAAAAGGGAAAAGTGGTCAAGGCGGTCATCGTCCGCACCCGCAAGGAGCATCGCCGGCGCGACGGAACCTACATCCGCTTCGATGAGAATGCGGCGGTAGTCATCGACGATGCGCATGAGCCGGTTGGGACGCGCGTTTTCGGGCCGGTCGCCCGCGAACTGCGCGAGAAGAAGTTTTTGAAGATTGTTTCGCTGGCCCCGGAAGTGGTTTAAGAGCAGCTTCTAACTTTCAGCTCTCAGCTTTCAGTTTTTTCGTGCTGAGTTGAGATGCGAGGTTGAGGCGAGATGGAGCTGAAAGCTGACGGCTAATAGCTGAAAGCTTGGAGAGAAAATGCCGAGTTTGAATATTCATCGCAACGATACGGTCAAGGTGCTCACGGGCATTGATCGCGGCAAGACGGGCCGCGTGCTGCGCGTGTTCCCCGACAAGGGCACCGTGCTGGTTGAGCACGTTCGCGTGGTCAAGAAGACGATTTCGAGCAAGACCAGCCGCCAGCGCACCAAGGGCGGCATCGCCGAGCAGGAATCGCCGATCAACGTTTCAAACGTCATGCTGGTTTGCCCCAACTGCGGTCCCGCTCGTGTAGGCCGCAAGATGGAAGGCGACGTGCGCGTGCGCGTCTGCAAGAAGTGCGGACAGACACTGCCGACGAAGAAGTAGAAAAGCAGCTCTCAGCCGTCAGCTTCCAGCTTTCAGTGTTCTGGGCGAGCGAGAGGTAAGGCTGAGGTAGAACGAAAGCTGACGGCTGATAGCTGAAGGCTAAATTGAGCACCTTCCGCAGCGGTATACGGACATCGGGTCCACTCCGGGCACCGGAAGAAAGAGAGCAGAGAGATGGCAGCAAGGTTGAAAGAGAAGTATCACAAGGAAATCAAGCAGGCTCTGCAAAAGGAATTGGGTCTTGAGAATCCGATGGCAGTGCCGGCCCTCAAGAAGATCGTCATCAACATGGGCCTGGGCGAAGCCACGCAGAACACCAAGCTTCTTGATCCGCTGGTTGCGGATCTGACGGCGGTGGCCGGGCAGAAGCCGGTAACGACCAAGGCGAAGAAGTCGATCGCGGCCTTCAAGGTGCGCGCCGGCATGTCGATCGGCGCCATGGTTACACTGCGCGACGAAAAGGCGTACGAGTTCCTTGACCGGCTTATTTCAACGGCACTGCCGCGCGTTCGCGACTTCCGCGGTGTGTCGACCAAGAGTTTTGATGGGCGCGGCAACTACACGCTCGGACTGCGCGACCAGCTGATCTTCCCTGAGATCGACTACTCGAAGGTGGAAAAGCTGAAGGGCATGAATATCACGATTGTGACCACGGCCAAGGACGATAACGAAGCGCGCGCGCTGCTGAAGCACTTCGGAATGCCCTTCCGACTAGGGGCGTAAGAACAGCTTTTAGCTGCTAGCTTCTAGCCTCTAGCTTGATCGAGGGAGAACGGACAGCGGAAGCAGAAAAGAGATTAGCTCTCCCGGGTGGAATCAGCGGTTGTTTGAGCACGGGAAAAGCTAGCAGCTGGAAGCTAAGAGCTAATAGCTGCAGTTGAAGAGGATTATGGCAACTACTGCAAAGAGAGTGAAAGACGCGCGGAAGCCGAAGTTCAGCTGCCGCAAGCACAACCGGTGCCAGCTCTGCGGAAGGCCGAGAGGCTTTCTGCGCAAGTTTGGCGTATGCCGCCTGTGCTTCCGGTCGCTGGCGCTCAAGGGAGAGATCCCCGGCGTCGTGAAGTCAAGCTGGTAAGAAAGATAGGGATCAGAGATCAGGGAACAGGGATCAGTAAATACTGGTTCCTGCCAACTCTGAAAGCTGGATCGAAAGCTGACGGGTTTTGTTGAACCCTGAAACCTGAAACCTGAAACCTGTAGCAACCATTCCCGCAGGTTCCCGTCAAGATGGCGGGCGAACGGGGGATGAAGGAGAAGGAATGAGTCTGAGTGACCCAGTAGCAGATTTTCTGGCGCGGATCCGGAACGCAATCCGGGCACGTCATCAGAAGCTGGATGTACCGGCTTCGAAGTTGAAGACCGAAATTGCCCGCATTCTCAAAGAGGAAGGGTACATTTCGAACTACAAGACCCAGGAAGAGGATGGCAAGCCGATCCTCCGCGTGTACCTCAAGTACGGCGGAACCGAGTCGGCCATTCGTGACCTGTCGCGGGTCTCGCGTCCTGGCTGCCGTGTCTACATTGGCCGCGACGAGATCAAGCGCGTTCAGGGTGGTCTTGGCATCTCGATCATGACTACGCCCAAGGGCGTGATGACTGGCCGTCAGGCGCGCCGCGAGGGCGTTGGCGGAGAGTTGCTCTGCGAAGTTTGGTAAAGAACAGCTATCAGCCTTCAGCTCCCAGCTTTCAGCTTTTTCTTGCGGAGTCGATGGTAGTGGCTCAAGCGGGATGAAACTGAAAGCTAACGGCTGATAGCTGAAGGCTTAACGGGCTTGGCCCGCACGGCTGCAGTGGAACGAGGGAGCTTCGCTCTTTCGGGACTCGCAAGCCAATTGAAGGATTGAGACGATGTCGCGAATTGGAAAGAAACCGATCCCGCTGCCTGCGGGCGTCAAGTATAAGGTTGAGGGCAACACGGTCCTGGTTGAAGGTCCCAAGGGCAAGGTCTCGGCGCTTATCGCCGACGGCATTACGCTTGAGACAAAGGACGGCGTACTCAATGTCAACCGCAGCAGCGAAGACAAGGCAGCCGTGCACGGACTTACACGCGCACTCGTATTTAACGCTGTGCATGGCGTAACCAAAGGCTGGACCCGGGAACTGGATATCGTCGGCATCGGCTATCGCGCGGAATTGAAGGGCAAGAACATGGTCGTGTTTACACTCGGCTATTCGCACCCCATCGAATTACCGCTGCCCACCGGCATTGAAGTTGCAATCGATCCCAAGCAGACGCACCTGACGGTGAGCGGCATCGATCGCCAGAAGGTTGGCCAGGTGGCCGCCGACATGCGTTCACTGCGCAAGCCCGATCCGTACAAAAACAAGGGCGTTCGCTATAGCGACGAGAAACTGAAGAAGAAGGCCGGCAAGACCGGAGCGAAATAACGGCTGACAGCTGCTACCAAATTCCGAACGGGGCCGTTGGGCGGTTCCGCTGATAGGTGAGAGAAGACATGATTACGCAGACCAAGAGAAACGAAATTCGGCAACGCATCCATGTGCGCATCCGTGCCAAGCTTGCCGGCACCGCTGTTCGGCCGCGGCTGAACGTATACCGCTCGCTGAACCACATTTACGCGCAGGTTATCGACGATCAGAGCGGTGCGACACTTGTCTCGGCCTCGTCGCTGCAGATGAAGCTCAAGACCGGCGGCAACGTGGCTTCGGCCAAGGAGATCGGCAAAGCCGTTGCCGAGCGCGCTATCGAGAAGGGCATCAAGAAGGTGGTTTTCGATCGCGGCGGCTTCCTGTATCACGGGCGCATCAAGGCCTTGGCCGATGCTGCGCGCGAGGCGGGTCTGGAATTCTAAAAGCAGTGAACAGCGGGCAGTGCACAGTGGACAGTGCGCTGCTGAAAGCAAACGCTCCGCGAAGAAAGAACTGATCACTGATCACTGTCCACTGGAGAAAGCAATGACGATGTTGAAAAAGAAAATCGATGCCAACCAGTACAACCTGAAAGACCAGGTGGTGGCCATCAATCGCGTGACCAAAGTGGTGAAGGGCGGCAAGAACATGTCGTTTGCCGCGCTGGTTGTCGTCGGAGACGCTGCTTCGGGCGTGGTTGGCTACGGTTCCGGCAAGGCCAAAGAGGTCCCGCAGGCCATCCGCAAGGGAATCGAGTCGGCCAAGAAGAATCTGTTCAAGATCAACTTGACAGAAACCACGATTCCGCACCAGGTGCTCGGCCGCTTCGGCTCGGGCCAGGTTCTGCTAAAGCCCGCCCCTGAGGGCACGGGCGTTATCGCCGGCGGCGCAGTGCGCGCGGTCATGACCTCGGCCGGTGTGCAGAACGTGCTCACCAAGAGCCTTGGCTCTCCCAACCCGCACAACGTGGTCAAGGCCACCTTCGACGCGCTGGTTCAGCTGCGCGATAAGGCCGATGTAGCGACAATGCGCGGCAAGACCGTGGAGGAGATGTAAACCATGGCGGAGACCACTACCAAGAAGAAGGCTGCGGCCAAGTCCGCACCGGCGATCAAAATGATTCGCATTCAATATTTCAGGTCGAAAAACTCCACGCCGCTGAAGCATAAGCTGGTGGTCAAGGGTCTCGGCTTTACCCGGCTCAATCAGGTCGTGGAGCGCGTCGATAACGAGTCGATCCGCGGCATGGTCAAGGCGATTCCGCACCTGGTGCGGATTCTGGAAGACTAGTCGGGCCACAAGCCCGACAACGGCTTCTAACTCCTGGCCTTTTGCGACGAGTTCTCTGTGCTCAACGCACAGAAGTGGCTACGGTGAGTTGAAGTTAGTAGCTAAAAGCTGGCAGCTAATATCTGCACTTAGAACGCGAGTCGGCGGGAATTCATCCTTCCGGCGCTATAGCGAGGAGAATCATGGCTAAGAATCTATCGAATTTGCGCTCGCCCAAGAATGCAAACACTGGGCGCAAGCGCGTGGGCCGGGGCATGGGATCCGGCATGGGCAAAACCTCAGCTCGCGGCCATAAGGGCCAGGGCTCGCGTTCCGGCTTCAGCCTGATGCGCGGTTTTGAAGGCGGCCAGATGCCGCTGCATCGCCGTTTGCCCAAGCGCGGCTTCACCAACATCTTTCGCACCGAATACACGGTCATCAATCTCGACCGGATCGCGGAACTCGAAGTGAAGGAAATCAACCTCGAAGATTACAAAAAGCTTGGACTCTCTTCGAAGAAGAATGCTCTCATTAAGATTCTCGGTTCGGGCGAGCTCAAGTCGGCCATCTCTATCCAGGCGCATAAGTTCTCAAAGTCGGCGGTCGAAAAGATCGAAAAGGCCGGCGGCAAGGCTTTAGTTCTTGGTGGAGTTGAAGCGCCGGCAAAGGCTTAAGCTTTACCCGTTTTTTGGTGCCCCGGACCGATTCTTCAGCAAATGCGAAGAAGGCCCGGGGCATTCGAGCTTGACGGCGAAAATGATTAGCGAGGCAAATCTCTGATTCAAAGCGATTTCGTCTCGGCAAATTTTCGCTGGAAACATTTGTGATGTAACGCACGTTCAGTGCTCCTCCGGTTTCGTTAATCTCTCATTGAATCCGGAAATGCACGAAGGCAAACTCGGGGTTCCAGCACCACTGATCGGTCACAGTCAAGGCAGCACGGCTTGGAGTGAGCGAGGGGTGTGCCGGGAGCTGTATAGGCCACTTTTACCCTGATTTTGCCGTAAGATTGTTTGGTGTGGTTTTAACAGATTCTCGCGGCTTTTGACGCCTGCACCCCTGGCGGCCAAGCCTGAAGCGGATAAGCAAAGATGCTTGAGAAATTCCTGAACATATTCCGGATTCCAGACCTGCGCAAGCGCGTACTCTTCACCTTTGGCATTCTCGCCGTCTACCGACTTGGTGCGTGGATTCCCACCCCTGGCGTGAACGCTCATCAGCTGGAGTTGATGTTCAACCAGCAGAGCGGCTCGGCACTCGGACTCATGGATCTGTTCAGCGGCGGTACTCTGCGCCGCATGACCATCTTTGCCCTGGGCATCATGCCCTACATCACCGCGTCCATCATCTTCCAGTTGCTCACCGTCGTGTACGAGCCGCTGGCGCGCATACAAAAGGAAGGCGAGTTAGGCCGCCGGAAGATTACCCAGTGGACCCGTTACATGACGGTCATCCTCGGCGCCATGCAATCCATTGGTATCGCGGCTATTCTCACCCGCCAGGGACTGGTGCTCAATCCCGGTGCCGGCTTCGTCCTCATGACCGTCATCACGCTCACCACAGGAACCGCATTCATCATGTGGCTTGGTGAGCAGATCACCGATCGCGGCATCGGCAATGGCATGAGCCTGCTCATTTTTGCGGGCATTGTTGCCGGTCTGCCTCACGGTGTGGTCGAACTGGTACAAAAGGTTCAATCCGACGCCTGGGGTCCGTTGACCTTCCTGATCGCGCTCGGCCTTGTTGCGGGCATGATTGCCGTCGTTGCTTTTATTGTCTTTGTCGAGCGCAGTGAGCGGCGCATTCCCATTCAAAGCGCACGACGCATTATCGGACGTCGCATGATGGGCGGCCAGTCCAGCCACTTGCCCTTGAAGGTGAACTCGGGCGGTGTCATGCCTATCATTTTCGCCAGCTCACTCTTGTCGGCGCCCTTGCTGCTCGGCTCGCTGGAGTGGGTGCAGAACAATCGTCTTATTCAGCCCATCCTTCAAGCGCTGCAGCCCGGCTATCCCTGGTACGAGCTGCTCGACATGCTGGGCATTATCTTCTTTGCATATTTCTACGTGTCGATCATCATGAAGCCGGATGATATTGCGGACAACTTCCGCAAGTCGGGTTCATTCATTCCCGGAATCCGTCCAGGCAAGCGCACCTCCGACTTCATTAATGACATTCTTACCCGTATTACGCTTGTAGGCGCACTGTATCTAATTGTGGTGCAGATGGTGCCTACGTTTCTTATCTCTGGAATTCGGTTCGACAAGATTTGGTTGATTGGTCGGGTCTTCGAAAACTTGCCGAATTGGATGATTCACGGTATGAACGTGAATTTCTACTTTGGCGGCACATCACTGCTTATTGTGGTGGGTGTGGCCATGGATACGGTCAACCAGATCGAATCGCAGCTGATCATGCGCCATTATGACGGCTTTTCCCCGCGCTCCGGTCGCATACGCGGAAGGAAAACCTGGTAATGTCGTCTTCATCTATTACGGCAGTCGATCAGGGCCGGGATTTGGGTCGAAAGATCCAGCCCGGCCCAATTCTTTTGTTGGGCGCACCGGGCGTGGGTAAGGGAACCCAGGCCAAGGAGTTGGTCAAATTGTGGGGTATTCCGCAGATTTCGACCGGCGATCTGTTGCGCGCCAATGTGGCCCAGGGTACGCAACTGGGCCGGATAGCCAAAGAGATCATGGGGCGCGGCGAACTCGTGCCCGACTCGCTGGTCAACGAGATGGTCGCGGTCAGGCTCCTGGAGCCCGACACTGTCCGCGGTTACATTCTCGACGGTTTCCCGCGAACGCTGGGGCAGGCCCACTGGCTCGACGGCCGGCTGGCAGCGCAGGTGGAGTCGCTACCAGTGGTTGCCGTCAGCATTCAAGTGAACTATAATCAGTTATTGCGCCGGATTACCGGACGCCGAAATTGTCCTGTCTGCCAGACCATCTACAACGTCTACATGAATCCTTCTAAAAAGGATGGGTTTTGCGATGTAGAAGGAGCGGCGCTGGTCCTGCGAGCCGATGACACGGAAGAAGTTTTCAAGGAGCGCATGCGTGCGTATGCGGCCTTGACTGCCCCCGTCGTCGATCACTATCGGGAACAGGGACGTTTCGCAGAAGTGGATGGAGACCGGCCGATTGCAGCAATCGCGGCCGGAATCGTTGCCGCCGTAGAAAGGTTGCGGGGTTAACTCAACCGTACGGTGGTGTTGTGCGTTTGTAGGGGATTGGGCAAAAAGGATTGGCAGTCGTACTCAAATCGCAGCAGGAGATTGAAAAGATGCGCCGCGCGGGCCAGGTGGTTCGCGAGGTGCTCGAACTCGTGCGTGCGCAAGTCAAGCCTGGAGCCACAACTTACGACCTTGAGAAAGCTGCTGAAGCCCGCCTGAAAGAGTTGGGAGTCAAAGCAGCGTTCAAGGGATATCACGGTTATCCTTGCGTGCTATGCACTTCAGTCAACAGCGAAGTGGTGCACGGGATTCCATCGCCCAAGCGCGTGCTTGAAGAGGGCGATATTGTTTCGGTCGACTTTGGCGTAGTCGTCGATGGCTATTATGGCGACGCAGCCATTACCGTTCCGGTGGGCGCGATCGATCAGGACAAGGCCCGATTGCTGAAGGTGACGGAAGCGTCGCTGCAAGCGGGAATCGCGGCGGTCAAGCCCGGAGCGACTTTAGGCGATGTCGGCGCTGCGGTGCAGGGTGTGGTTGAAGGCGAAGGTTTTTCGGTAGTTCGGGATTTCGTGGGTCATGGCATCGGCGTTCAGATGCACGAGGATCCGCAGGTGCCCAACTACGGGATGGCAGGCCGCGGCATGAAATTGCGGCCTGGCATGGTGATTGCAATTGAGCCGATGGTGAACGCCGGACGGCCGGACGTGATGGTATTGGACGACGGCTGGACCGCAGTTGCCAAGGACGGAAGCATGAGCGCTCATTTTGAGCACACGGTTGCGGTGACGGACACCGGTGCAAGAATTCTGACCGAGTAACGATTCTCGGTCCATGAGCAAGGCAGCGCACAAGCGCTGCCAGAAGCGGGATACAGTTTGTCGAAGGAAGACGCGATTGAGGTAATGGCAGTGGTGACGGAAACGCTGCCCAACGCCATGTTCAAGGTCAAGCTCGAGAATAATCACGAGGTGCTGACCCATGTTTCGGGGCGCATGCGCAAGAACTTCATCCGCATTCTTCCCGGCGACCGCGTGGCAGTTGAACTGAGTCCTTACGACTTGAATCGCGGCAGAATTGTGTACCGCTACAAATAAGCCGTCAGCTTTCAGCCTTCAGCCGTAAGCTTCATCGTGCCGCAACTGCGGCATTGTTAAGCAGGATAATCTGATAGCTGGAGGCTGAGAGCTGAAAGCTGTAGTAATGATTTTCGCGCTTCGATTTTGAGCGTGGAGAAGGGCAGTAAAACAATGAAGGTCCGGGCATCAGTCAAAAAGATTTGCGTCAAGTGCAAGGTGATTACCCGCAAAGGTGTAGTGCGGGTGATCTGCGAAAACGCAAAGCACAAGCAGCGCCAGGGATAAGCAAGTCCTGGCAGGCACGGATTCTTTCAGGCCGGAAGCAGAAGCACGAAGGCAAGAAATCAGTTGTAAGTAAGTCGCAGCACAAACCAACTGATCACTGTCCACTGTTCACTGATTGCCGGCAAGAGGCTAGTTAGCTTGAATCAAGGCTTGCGTTGAACCTCTGGAAGATTTCCGAATCACCCGTGCGAACCGGCGCTATGCCGGAGGCACCTAACCAGAAGCTGTAAAGGAATTCAAATGGCACGTATTGCTGGAGTGGATCTGCCCCGCAACAAGCAGGCTCGGATCGCACTCACATACATCTACGGGATCGGCGACCCGCGCGCGCTCAAGATCCTTCAGAAGGCGAACGTTGATGCCTTCAAGAAGATCCAGGATCTTGGCGAAGAAGAGGTCAATCGCATCCGTCAGGTGATCGAAGATGAAGGGGATGTCGAAGGCGATCTTCGCAAAGACACCCAGATGCATATCAAGCGCCTGATCGACATTCAAAGCTATCGCGGCACGCGGCATCGTCGTTCGTTGCCAGTTCGCGGCCAGCGCACCCACACCAACGCCCGCACTCGCAAGGGCCCTCGTAAGGGCACGGTTGCAGGCAAGAAGAAAGCGAGTGCTAAGACCTAATGGCAAAAGCAGAGCAAAAGGCCGGAGCCGGCAAGGCAGGCAAGAACAAGAAATTCAAAAAACGCGAGCGCAAGAATGTGCCGTATGGTATCTGCCACATTCAGGCCACGTTCAACAACACCATCGTCACCATCACCGACCAGATGGGCAACACGCTGAGCTGGAAGAGCTCGGGTTCGCTCGGCTTCAGAGGATCGCGCAAGGGCACGCCGTTCGCGGCGCAGCAGGCCGCCTCAAATGCCGCCAGCATGGCCCGCGATCACGGTCTGCGTACGGTCGATGTGCGAGTAGCCGGACCGGGTTCGGGCCGCGAGTCTGCGATTCGCGCCCTGGCTGCAGCCGGAATCGAAGTCAAGTCCATCCGCGACGTTACACCGGTGCCGCACAACGGCTGCCGGCCACCGAAGCGGCGCAGAGTGTAAGTACAGCTATCAGCAGTCAGCTTTCAGCTATAAGCTTCATTGTGCCGAGGAAGAATCCGCGGTCAAACTACGAAGCACAATACAGCTGAAGGCTGAAAGCTGAGAGCTGAAAGCTAACCCGGGCCGGGATGAAACGTACCAGGCAGCCAAGCTAAAAGCTAGGAGCTGTAGTACGCGTAAACCGGCCGTCATCCGAAGTCAGGAGAAGAAATGGCTCGTTATACAGGAGCAGTCTGCCGCCTTTGCCGTCGCGAAGGCACCAAGCTTTTTTTGAAGGGTACGAAATGTACCTCCGACCGTTGCCCCATTGAGAAGCGCAACTTCCCTCCAGGCCAGCATGGCAAGGACCGCAAGGCCAAGATCGTAGGCTACGGCCTGCAGCTGCATGAAAAGCAGAAGGCCAAGCGTATGTACTTCACGCTTGAAGGACAGTTCCGCGAGTACTACGAGAAGGCCAACCGCGCCTCCGGCGTCACCGGCGAACTGCTCATCCAGCAGCTCGAGCGCCGACTGGACAACGTTGCTTTCCGTCTCGGATTTGCCATCGCGCGCCGTCAGGCTCGCCAACTGGTTCGCCACGGACACGTTACCGTCAATGGCCGCAAGGTGAACATCCCTTCGTATCAGGTGAACGTGGGCGACGAAATTGCCGTCCGCGAAAGCGCCAAGAAATTTCAGATCGTTGAGCAGGGCGCTCAGTTTGCGCAGCAGAATCCGCTGCCGGTCTGGCTTGAAATGAACTTCGAAAATCTTTCTGGCCGCGTACTCTCGTTGCCCAAGCGCGCCGACGTCAACTTGCCGATCAACGAACAGTTGATCGTCGAACTGTATAGCAAGTAAGAACCACAGAGAACAGTGGACACCAGACAGTGATCAGTTATCCCACGCGGAACCAACCGATCACTGTTCACTGACCACTGATATCTGCAACTCAACCCAAAGGAGAACTTGCGCGGCCGCCGCAAAATGCATCGCGACGTACCCGCCGCGCGGGAAAAGAGACGATATGTTGTGGAGAGGATTTCAAAAACCGAAGCGCCTGGCAGTTGATGCCGAGACGCTGAGCGACACATTCGGCAAGTTCAGCGCGCAACCTTTCGAGCGCGGATTCGGCACCACCATCGGCAATGCTCTGCGGCGCACGCTGCTCAGCTCAGTCGAGGGCGCGGCCGTCACCGCTATTCGCATTGAGGGCGTGCTGCACGAGTTCCAGTCCATCACCGGCGTTGTCGAAGACGCAACCGACATTATCCTGAACCTCAAGCAGGTTCCCTTCAAGCTCGCCGGGGACGGCCCCAAGGCGCTTTATCTGCGCGCCGACCAGCCCGGTGTTGTGACATCTGGCATGATCGAGGCGGACGGCGACGTCGAGATTCTCGACAAGAACATTTACCTGGCCACGCTTTCTGAAGGCGGCAAGCTCGATATGGAAATGCGCCTCAAGCGTGGGCGCGGCTATGTCTCTGCCGACAAGAACTTCGACTCCGATCTGGGATTGGGCTTTATTCCTGTCGACTCCGTTCACTCCCCGGTGCGCCGCGTGAACTATGTCGTCGATGCCGCTCGCCTCGGGCAGATCACTGACTTCGACAAGCTCACCCTGGAAGTGTGGACCAATGGCGCCGTACTGCCCGCCGATGCTGTGGGCCTGGCCGCCAAGCTGCTCAAGGACCACATGAACATCTTCATCAACTTCGAAGAAGAAATCGAAGCTGAAGCACGTGGTGAAGAAGGCCGCATCCTGCTCCGCAATGACAATCTGAACCGCTCGGTTGAAGAGCTGGAGCTTTCGGTCCGCAGCTATAACTGCCTCAAGAACGCCAACATTCAGACCATCGGCGAGCTGGTGCAGAAGACTGAAGCAGAAATGCTCAAGACCAAGAACTTTGGCCGCAAGAGCTTGAACGAGATCAAAGAAATCCTTGCCCAGATGGGTCTTTCGCTGGGCATGAAGATCGACGAAAACGGCAATGCGGTCCCCGGACCCACGAGCATTCCTCCTGCCACCGCCCTGGCTGCCAGCTATGGCCGCTTTGACGAAGAGGATGAGCCCCTGGATTCAGTGGATCTGCAGCTGCCCACGGAAACAGAGAACTTTTAAAGGCAAGCCCTCAGCTATCAGCTTTCAGCTATTTGTTCCGACGTCCGATATTGCGGAATGAGCTGAGAGCTGAAGGCTGAGAGCTAAAAGCTTTAATGAGATTTTTTCGAAAGCGAGTTTTACATCATGCGCCATCGCAATGCAGGATTCAAGCTCGGACGCAACACCAGTCACCGTCGCGCTTTGCTGCGCAATCTGGTCACGTCCATCATCATAGAAGACCGCGTCGAGACCACCGTTGCCAAGGCCAAGGCGGTCCGCCCGCACGTCGAAAAGATGATCACCCTCGGCAAAAAGGGCGATCTCCACTCGCGCCGCCAGGCGCTCAGCTTCCTCATGACCGACAAGGCAGTCGCGCGACTTTTCGATACGGTTGCGCCCCGCTACGGCGATCGTCAGGGAGGCTATCTGCGCATTGTGCGCGTTGGTTTCCAGCAGGGCGACGGTGCCGAAAAGGCAGTCATCGAATTGCTCGGCGCCGAAAAACAGCTTGAGGTCAAGCGCCAGAAACGCGACGAAATCAAGGCTAAGAAGCGCAAAGAGCTCGAAGATCAGCTCGAAGCACAGAAGAAGGAAGCCGAAGAAAAAGGCGGCGAAGAAGCCGCGTAAGCTGGCTCTCTCAGCTCTTCTACACCAGCAATCAAACGGGCGCATCCCATGCAGGGATGCGCCCGTGTTTTTGCGCTACGAATCGCTCTTCGGAGCCTCGGCCTGCATGGATTGAATCAGTCGGTATTGCGTGACAATGGTTTGCATCGCGCCGCCCAAAGCCGTCATGGCATCTTTTCCTTCACTTAATGCTTTCTCACTCGCCACCGCGCGCATAAGTCCCGAATCCGTTCTCGCATAAAAGTACACGTTGCCTCGTTCGGGTAGATCGGCAGTTGAAACAGGCTGGAAATTTGCCAAGGCTTGCTCGGCAGTCTCGATAGCACGCATGGCTGTGGTTCGGACTGCGGCGCTCTTCTGCCCCCCGCCTATGAAGCCGCCTCCGTTGCTCAGGTAAATGCTCGCCGACCCATCAAAAGCAACAACTACTGTTGCCAGTCCACTGGTAAGGTGCCAATCCATCACAACGACATGAACGTTGCGGTCCTTGACTGCCGGCAGGGGCAATGTAAGTACTTGGTATCCATCCGGCCAAGTACACGGTTGACGGAGTCTGGGGTGGGCGGCTAGGTTACTTTGCCTTGCTGGCGGCGTAGGCTGCTGGGGTGAGCTGTTCGAGGCTCTGGATGGAGCGGTTGCCGAGTCCGGGCAGAACTGCAGCCAGATATTCACGGATGGGCAGCCCGAGTCTGCGACAGCTCTCGACAACGGAGAAGATGGCCGCGATCTTTGGTCCTGCGCTTTCATGGCCGATGTGTATCCAGTTGCGGCGACCGATGGCTACGGGTCTCATTGAATTTTCGGCCAGGTTGTTCGATAGCTCCAGAACAGGATATTCGAGGAACAGCGTGAGCTTTTTCCAGAGCGTCAGGGTGTATTTGGCCGCTTTACCTGCGATGCTCTTGGGCAGCACCTTCTCCTGCGCAGCGAGAATCTGCTTATGTAGTTCCTCAAGCAGCGCAGGCGCTTTCTCTTGGCGCAGAAGATGACGCTGCGCAATATCCATCTTCTCGACGCGCGCCTGGGCATCGATAGCGAATAACTCATCCATCAACCTGACGATGCTCGCCGAGTCCTGGTCTTTGGGATCTACCTTGACGGCATCGATGTATTTTCGCCTTGAGTGCGCAAGACAACAGGCATGCACCATCGCCGGCCCGCCGATGTCATCTTCGTATGCCACGTACCCATCTGTTTGCAGGATGCCATTGAACTGGCCAAGAAACTGCTTTGGCCCTTCACGCTCACGGCTCATGCGAAAGTCGAACACGACGGAACCGCCGGGTGATCCGTACTGCCACAAGAATGCCTTATGATTCTTGCCGCGCTTGTCGTGCATCTGCACATCCACCGGCGTTTCATCCGCCTGGATGTAACTGTCACGGAGCACTTCGTCCCGCATCACCCGTGTAATGAGCTGAAGCATTCCGCCTGTTTGCATTATCCAACCGTCCATCGTGGAGCAGCTGATGTCGATGCCGGTATCCCGCTTGAGAATCGCGCTCTGCCTAAAGAGTGGGAGCGAATCACAATACTTGTGCACCATGGTGTCGATGATCACTCCATCTGAGACCAGCGACTTGGGGATGATGCACTCCGGCAAGGGAGCAACCGCGACACCTTGCTCTTCACACCGCTTGCAGGCGCGCTTCTCGCGCCTGGTGACGCGCACGAAGTACTCGGCAGGCTTCACATCAAGCACTTCGCTCTCTTCGTAGCCGATGACCGTAGTCTCTTTGCCACAGATGCCGCAGATGCACTGTTCAGGCAAGCAGGCGATGATCTTCTCGACGCGCTGCAGATGTGCGGGCAGCGTTTGCCGGCCTGGGTGCTTGCGCGCAGGCTTACGCGATTGCTGATCTTGCGCTGCGCCAGGCGCCGTTGAAAGAGGACCACGTTCACTCTCTGCCTGCACTTCTTCGCTGCTGACACCAGGCTCAAACTCCAGCAACTCCAGTTGAAGATCGCTTAGCTTCTCGCTGGCCTTGCCATACTTGGCGATGCGAGCCAGACGCAGCCGCTCTTCTAGCAACTTGATCTTCAACTCTGCATTTGCGAGTGCTATCGAGGCAGATTGTAACTGTTTCGCCTGCGCGTCACACTGCTGAGACGCCGCATCGAGTTGCTGCTTCATTTGCGCGATAACTTCGGCGACGAAGGGATCGGAGTGTTGCTCAAGCGTCGGTTGGAAAGGCGCACTCACGATGCTTCTTTGATAACAAATATAACACCTGAATGCAAGCGAATTGTGCAGTGTTTATGCGGTTATTCGTGACATATGCGATTCCTAAGCGACCGCTTTGCGATACCACTTGCGCTCACGTGTCTGAGCAAGATCGATGCCGCCCAGCAGCATCATCAATTGCTCGTGGCTCAACACCACCTTGCGCTGTTCGGGATCGACAGCAGGCCAGTGAACTCGGCCCTTTTCAATACGCTTCGCGCAGACCCATAGTCCTGTTCCGTCAAAGAAAATGATCTTCAGACGATTCCTCTGTGCGTTTGAGAACAAAAACACATGACCGCTCAATGGATCGCACAACAACTGGTTGCGCACCAGACCGTAGAGACCATCGAATCCTTTACGGAGGTCGGTTGCGCCAGGTGCAAGATAGACGCGCGTTGCAGCGCCGAGGCCGAACATGCTACGACCCCTCCAGAACAGCGACCAAGCGCCGCAATGTCTCGTCGGCGAAGCCATCGCCGACTTCTACCCTGCGGCCGTTGAACAGCAACAGCGTCAAGGCGCAAGGCTGATCCCCTGTGCATACCGGACTCACGGCCGCAGCCACCTTTACCTCAACCAGAGGATTCCGACCAACGCCATCGTTGTCGAAACGAACCTCATCCTGAAACTGTTTCTGCAAATGGCGGTTAAGCGTGCTCAATGCCATCCCATGACGACGGCAGTACTCGCTACGTCCCAAACCGCTCGCTCGGTACGAACTTGCCAGCCGCGCAATCTCCGCGCGGTCCCGACGATGAACTACCACTCCAATCGCTCCGCTCATGACAACAGTCCATCACAGCCGAGACACGATTAACAGATGCGGTTGGTCGGATGGATACAGTACTTGTTCGCGGAGTTTGGTATATGCGGCGGGATTAGCTCGGCCTGGCGTTTCCATGCCCGATAGTCTAATTCAGATTTGCCCACATCGGCCGGCGGCCCGATACACTTAAGTCACTCGCGCCAACCGTTTCGGCTTGAAGATCCGCATGCTGACGTAAACGAGCAACTGCAGCGTGATCGCTCCGGAGCAATCAATCAGCACATCCCACGGCGTGCCGGTGCGGCCCGGCAAGAAGGTCTGATGCAGCTCGTCAGCGCTCGCGGTCATGGCCGTGCCCAACAACGCCAGCACCGCGTCGGTCAGAAACACTGATTTTGGGAGCGTCATCCACCACGCGCGCAACCACGCCAGAGCCAGCAGACCGTATCCGAGAAAGTGGCCGGATTTGCGCATGTAGAAATGAATCGTGTTCCAATCGAGATCACCCACCGGGCCAAACAGCGCCTGGTAGAGAGTGCGAAGCGGACCAGAGGTTCGTTGCGAGCTGAATAGCGTCGTCGATTCCAGGACGATGACACCGATGCCCAGGACAACCGGCAGCCAGGCGCGAAGCCAGAAGCCTGCCCCTCGTCGACTATTCGACATGATAGTTGGGCGCTTCGCGCGTAATGATCACATCGTGCACGTGACTTTCGCGCAAGCCGGCGCCGGATATCCGAACAAACTGCGCCTTCTCCTGCAGGTCCTTCACTGTACCGCATCCCAGGTAGCCCATGCCGGAACGCAATCCACCCACGAGTTGGAAAACCATTGCCTCAAGCGGTCCGCGGTACGGCACGCGTCCTTCAATGCCCTCAGGAACAAACTTTGCCAGCCGGTTATGGTTGGCGCGTTCGCGCTGTACCACGCCCTCAGTCGAGGTGTTGTCCGTAATGCCCAAATCCGCCGAGCCTTGAAAGTAGCGCTCGCCCGAGCCTTGGCTCATAGCGGTCAGCGATCCCATGCCGCGATAGCTTTTGAAGCTGCGTCCCTGGTAGAGGATCGTTTCTCCGGGGCTCTCATCCACACCGGCAAAAAGCGATCCGATCATCACAGAGCTGGCACCCGCAGCAATCGCCTTCGTAATTTCGCCTGAATACTTAATGCCGCCATCGGCAATCACCGGAATGCCGCGTTCGCGGCAGGCACGATACGCTTCGGCAATCGCGGTAATCTGCGGCATGCCCGCGCCCGTAACCATGCGCGTGGTGCAAATCGATCCCGGCCCAATGCCGACCTTCACAGCATCAGCGCCCGCATCCATCAGGGCCATGGCGCCTTCGTAAGTGGCAACGTTGCCGGCCAGCACCGGAACATTCGGAAATGCTCTCTTCACATCTCGCACTGCTTCCAGCACACGCGACGAGTGCCCGTGGGCTGAATCGATCGCCAGCACGTCGGCACGCGCGCGTATCAGCTCCACCGCACGCTCAAGATAATCGCCCGTCGCGCCAATCGCGCCGCCTACGCGCAGCCGGCCCTTTTCGTCCTTGCTGGCGTTGGGATATTTCAGCTTCTTCTGGATGTCCTTGACCGTGATCAGGCCTTTGAGGTCGTAGTGGTCGTCTACAACGAGCAGTTTTTCCACGCGATGCTTATGCAGAATGAGTTCGGCTTCTTCGAGCGTGGTGCCCACCGGCACGGTGATCAGGTTTTCCTTGGTCATCACGTCGCCGACGGGAATGTCAGTGCGCGTTTCAAAGCGCAGATCGCGATTAGTAAGAATGCCCACCAGCCGCTTGCCCTGCGTAACTGGCACGCCAGAAATCTTGTAGCGCCGCATCACATCCAGAGCATCGGCAATCAGCTGGTCCGGCCCAATCGTCACCGGGTCCACAATCATGCCGCTCTCTGACCGCTTCACCTTGTCGATTTCGCCGGCTTGGTCGGTAATCGACAAATTGCGATGCACAATGCCGATGCCGCCCTGCTGGGCCATGGCAATCGCCATACGCGACTCGGTCACGGTGTCCATGGCAGAGGAGATCAGCGGTGTATTAAGCGTGATGTCCCGCGTGAGCTGCGTCTGCGTGCTCACCTGCACCGGCACTACATCGCTGTAGGCAGGCACCAGCAACACGTCGTCGAACGTTAGAGCTTCAGGTATGTTATTTGCCAGCATAATTGCTTTGACGCGCCCGACGGCTGTTGGACTGGTGGCTTCGGAGCTTCAGGCGGTTCTCACTATTGTAGCGGAGGGGGCAAGGGTAAACGGTGCAACCGTTCAATACTCGCTAGAAGCCCAATTACACACCCACAGGGAACGGCTTCGGGCTGGACTCATCCGTATTCGCGCCGCCAGTGCGCCAGCGCTCAAAGCGCCCCTGCAGCAGGCTCATCAACCCCGTGTACCAGTATCCGATTACAAACAGGATTAGGAACGGCGCTGTAAAGTAGTTCTGGTTCATGAAGGTGTAAATAATCGCGCCCAGGAAGTAGAAGCCCAATGCCAGCTCGATCCACGGCTCCAGCTTCAAGCGCTTGCGATACTTCGCGGCCATCGACTTCTCGCCCTTCTTCGCCACACGATATTTGGGAGTGCGCACAAACGCGCTCTTGATACCGAGCAGCGCTTCCATCACCGCCTTGGTATTGGTCACCGTCAGCCCAATGCCAAGCGCCATCAAGAACGGCAGATACAGAAATGTCTTCTTCCAGGTCTTCGGAAACAGCTCGCGCTGGCTCATCACGTAAAACACTGCGATTGAAAATGTCGAGGCCGTAAACAACGGAACGTCGATCAGCAGCATCTGGAACCAGCCCTGATAGAACCGGCAGATCATCGCCGGAATCAGCGCCGCTGACATGATTACCATCAGCGGATAGCTCATGTTCGCCGTCAGGTGATACACCGCCTCAACCTTAATGCGCCGCGGCACGTCTGCCCGGAATACCTGCGGCAGAACTTTAATGCTTGTCTGGATGAGCCCCTTTGCCCAGCGCGCCTGCTGCGTCTTGAATGCCGTCATCTCAATCGGCAATTCGGATGGGCACTCAACTTCAGGCAGATATTTGAACTTCCATCCGGCAAGCTGCGACCTGTAGCTCAGGTCGGTGTCTTCTGTGAGCGTGTCATGCTGCCATCCGCCGCCATCGTAGATCGCCTTGATTCTCCACATGCCGGCAGTGCCGTTGAAATTGAAGTAGTCGTTAGTCCGCGCACGCGCCCCATGCTCCAGCACAAAGTGGCCGTCCAGCAGGATGGCTTCAATCTGTGTCAGCATGCTGTAGTTGCGATTGAGGTGCGTCCAGCGCGTTTGCACCATGCCGATCCCCGGTTCAGCAAAGTGATGGATCACCTTCATCAGCCAATCTGGCGGCGGAACAAAATCGGCGTCGAAGATCGCCACATACTCACCCTTTGCCACCTTGAGTCCTGCGTCCAGTGCGCCCGCCTTGAAGCCATGGCGATTGGTGCGGTGGATGTAGCGGATAGGGTGCCCCAAAGCAGCGTAGCGCTCCACAATTCCGGCGGCTACTTCCTGCGTCTCGTCGGTCGAGTCGTCCAGTACCTGAATGTCCAGCTTTTCACGCGGATATTCCATCGCGCAGACTGCTTCAATCAACCGGTCAATTACAAACTGCTCATTAAATATGGGCAGCTGCACCGTCACCAGCGGTAGGTCGTCAAAATGGCCAACGGGATTGGGGTTGTAGTTCTTCCGGTGTTTGAAGTACAGGTAGCACATTGTGTAGCGATGTACACCGTACAGGGCCAGCACGATCATTACGGCAAAGTAGGGAAGCAGCACCAGCGCGTCGAAAAGATTCCAGTGGTAAGTCACCGTGGAGAACGGGTCGGTGAACAGCATCTTAACCTGGTGGCGAAGATCGTTTTGAGGCGCAAGTGCAAGATACGCAGCGGCTTGCACCGGCAACGCCTGTAGCGGGCCGGCGGCAATGGCGAGTCGGGTGATGAATGCTGCTAGCAGAGCAAGCCTCCAGGTACCGAATACCCGTAATTGTACGTGATTCAGCGGTTTCGGCGGTGTGCGGCGTGCCTCAAGTTTCTGGTTCGAGCGACTGAAGCTGTCGGTCCCTTAAATCAAACTGCGAATGCTGCCGCCATCGATACCCCACACAGATCCTGTAACAAACGATGCGAGTGGCGACGCGAGAAAGACAATCACGTTAGCCACCTCTTCGGGTTCGCCCATGCGCGCCAGCGGCAACTGGCGCAACTTCATCTCATGCTCCACAGCCTGGCGCGGTGGCATCTGGTGAACCGCGGCCAGAGAATCGGCAAAGCCTCCGGGATTTGTCCAGAAGGGCGTCCAGATCGGGCCCGGTGCAACCGCATTGATTCGAATCGCGGGTGCCTCCGCTCGCGCAAGGCTTTTGGTCAGGCTCAACAGCGCAGCTTTCATGGCCGCATAATCCGCGGGAATCGCTTCCGGCTGACGCCCGAGGTCTGACGCATTGTTCACAATGGCAGCCCCTGGGCGCTTGCGCATCGTCGGCAGCAGCGCCCGCGTCATTCGAAGCGCCGCCATGAAATTGATCTGGAAACTCATCTCCCACTCATCGTCTGTGATGTCCATAAATGCCTTGGGAGCCGCGAATCCGACGTTGTTCACCAGCACATCCGGGCCCTCGGGAATCTCCGCCAGAATTGCATTCACAGCACCGGTGGCGCCCTCCGCGTTGGAAACATCCGCTGCCGCAGTGATCACTCTGACTCCATGGGTGCGCAGCTCATCGGCTCGCTTCGCAAGCTTTGCCTTGTCGCGGTCGATGAGCGCGAGCTGCGTGCCTTCCCGAGCAAAGGCTCGTGCAGTGGCAAAGCCGATTCCGCTCGCGGCGCCCGTAATCAGTACAGTCTTTCCAGCTAACCCGGTTTCCATGCCCATAACCCCCGAATACGCGTGTGTGACTTTTGATGCGTCGTCACACAGAATACAGAACCCGGGTACCGCCTATCGCCCTGGAAATCAGATGCGGCCCACTTGATCGATCACGAGTCGAACCCCGGTACTATCCGGGAAATAACTCTTGACAAATCGTGGTTGGTATCGCAAACTAGTTGGCGCATGTGGGAGCAACAACTGCAATGCGTCCCGATCATCACTGCTTCCCGCTGCGAAAGATGAGAAAGAGAGATGGAGCAAATTGAAAGTCTTCTCAAGCGACCTGCGCTTTACTGCAACATTGATGGCGTCTGGGAACTCGGCATGGGTGCAATGGGCATGGGCTATTTTGTCCTTATCTGGCTGCAAACACATTCCTCCGTGAATTCCATTTGGCACAGCATGTGGACTCTCTTTGTATATGTGGGAATATTAAGCGCCGGTCTCTTCTTCGGAACAAAAGTTATCAAGACTCGCATCACATATCCCCGGACCGGATTCGTCTCCTACAGAAAATCGTCAGCAGTGTGGGCATTCGTAATTGCGTTTTTGGTTGCAGCGCTTGTGGCGCTATCCGCTTATACCTTTTCAAAGAGGCCAATGGGAGCGGCCACCCCGGCCTTCCTGATCGGCAGCCTCGTCTTCGTCAGCATGTATGTATATCGAGTGGCTTTAGCCGCTCCTTGGAAGTGGATCGTCGCTTTCGTATTAACCATTTCAGCCGTCATTATTGCCTTCCTGCCGTCTTCGGTGCTTGCATCGATCGCGGGTCATTCGGTACCTCCAGGTCTCGATCAGATCGGAGGAGCATTTCTGCTCCTATGTTTCGTGTGGAGCACAATCTCCCTGATCTCGGGAGGTATCAGTCTCTACATCTATGTCCGCAATACACCCAAGCCGAGTTCGGAGACTGAATGAATCACCAGATCCAATCCATCGCCGAACTTGACCGCATCATCCACGAGCCAGGCCGGCTGATGATCGTAACCTTGCTTTATAGCGTGGATCAGGCTGATTTCCTCTACCTTCAGTACGAAACCGGCATGAACAGGGGGACACTCTCCAGCCATATCTCGCGCCTCGAGCAAGCCGAATATGTCAAGGTTGAGAAGACCTTCCGTGGTAAGGTACCTCAAACGCTGTTGCGCCTTACCAGGATGGGACGCAAATCATTCGAACGCTATCGAAAAAACCTAAGAGAAGCACTTTAGATCCGTCGCTTGTACCATCTTTGGGCGAGATTTGCCCACTTGTAACCCATTGCAGTACTGTGCTGAATGAAGATGGTTCCAGCATGAGCACACACACGGAATCGCCCATCGTTGCCGCGCCGGGCGGCAGCTTTCTAATAGAGAGCCGCATTCCCGCCGAGATCTTTACCCACGAAGACCTCAACGAAGAGCAGCAGCAGATCGCCGCTACAGCAGCGCGCTTTGCTCGCGAGGAGATTCAGCCAGCCATCGAGGCAATTGAAGCCAAGCAACCAGGCGTTATGGTCGGCGTGCTGCGCAAGGCTGCCGATCTGGGCTTTACTGCCGTCGATATTCCTGAAGAATATGGCGGCCTGAACCTCGACAAGGTCAGCTCGATCCTGATTACCGATCACATTTCTACGCTGGCGAGCTTTTCAACGGCGTTCGGCGCGCATATCGGCATCGCATCACTGCCGCTCATCTGGTACGGAACTGAAGAGCAAAAGCAGCGATATCTGCCCAAACTCGCAACCTGCGAGTGGATCGGCGCATACGGACTTTCCGAAGCCAGTTCCGGGTCGGACGCGATGCATATTCGCACCCGCGCGGTGCTCTCGGCAGACGGCTCGCACTACACCCTCAACGGCGAGAAGCAATGGATCACCAACTGCGGAATTGCGGGTCTTTACACGGTGTTTGCGAAGATCATCGAGCCCGATGGCAGCGAGAAATTTTCCGCGTTCCTCATCGAGCGCGATACGCCCGGGCTATCGGTTGGCAATGAGGAACACAAGCTGGGCATTCACGGGTCGTCCACTTGTCCTCTCGTCTTGACCGATTGCAAGATTCCCGCCGCGAATCTTCTGGGTGAAGCGGGCAAGGGACATCACATCGCATTTAATGTGCTCAATGTAGGCCGCTTCAAGTTATGTTCGGCATGCGTCGGCGGTGCTCGCTTTGCACTCACCCACATGGTCCGTTACGCAAAAGAGCGGCACGCATTTGGAAAATCGATTGCCGAATTTGGCATGATCCAGCGCAAAATCTCAATGTCAGTCGCACGTCTCTTTGCCGCCGAAAGCATGGTGTATCGCACTGCGGGCATGATGGACGCGCGCCTGGAACAGATCGGCAGCGATCACGCGCCTTCGGCGCAGGAAACGCGCACCACGGTCGAAGAGTATGCAATCGAGTGCTCCATCATGAAGGTTTACGGATCAGAGATGCTTTCCTTCGTGACGGACGAACTGGTGGCCACAATGGGCGGCTACGGATATGTCAAAGAGTATCCCGCCGAACGTTTGTATCGCGACGCGCGCATCAATCGTATTTTTGAAGGCACAAATGAAATTAATCGCCTTATAGTTTCCGGCTGGATTATGAAACGCGCGATGAAAGGCCAGCTTCCCGTGATGGCAGCCATCAAGCGCGTTATGGACGAAATCATGGAGCCGCCCAGCTTCAACAACGGAGCAGACGGCGACCTGCCACTGGCGCGCGAAACCGCGATCGTAGCGGCGATGAAGAAGATTGCACTGTTCATGGCCGGAGTTGCCAGCCAGCGTTTCATGAAGGAGCTTGAAAACGAGCAGGAAATCATGGCGGACCTCGCTGACACCATCAGCCAGATATTCGCGCTGGAGTCGGCGCTGCTGCGGGCACACAAAATGAATGACAGTGAAAAGGCTTCAGCGCCGTTGGCCGCAGCAATAACGGGATTGCTCGCAGATGAATCAATGGCGCTAGCCGAGCAGGCTGCACGAAGAGTCCTTGCCGCCTGTGCTGAGGGAGACGCGCTGCAAACGCAGTTAGCCATTTTGCGCAGACTGGCAAGATTTACACCTGGCGATGCGGTAGCATTCAGCAGAGCCGTTGCGGCGGCTGCCGTTGCGGCCGAGCGTTATCCGATGTAATGCGCGCCCTCATGTGTACCAAGTCAGGGTAACTGGCGGAGTTTGAGATCCTTGAACGTGATCTGGTATCCCTCCGACTCAAGTCCGACGTAGCCTTTCTCAACGTTCAGTTTCACCGTGTTCACGATCTCACCGTTCACCGCCAGGGTGCAGGTGTCGCCAACGCAGCGGATGTCATAGACGTTCCATTGGCCCGCAGGCTTGACGCGATTTTCTTTCATATCCTTTCGCAGGTTGAATGACTTCGGCTGGCCATCAACGGGAGTTACTCCGAAAATGTATCCGCCGCCTGCGCCCGTCTGTGCCTGGTGCCAGATGGCCCCATCGTCGTTGTTGCGGAAGAACACGCCGCTGTTGTATTTCGGAGTGCCGGTAGTGACAGGAGTAAAGCGCCACTTGACGTGAAAGGTAAAATTGCCAAGCTCGCGATTGAAACGCAGCCATTCATGTCCACCGTTGCCGTCGCAGACGATCACGCGTTTTGCAGCGTCAATGTGCCACTGCGGGATATTGCTCACCGTTCCGCCCGGAGGAACAGTAATGCGGGTCCACTGCTTTTCGTAATCGGAAGGAAACAGATTAACGGTTTGTGCCGTCACGGGCAAAGCAACGGCCAGAGTGGTCAAGCAAAGAAAACCTGAAATGTTATTGCGGATCATCTTGAAGCAACCGCATAGTCTTGCAAAATTCCACCTCTTCACTAATCGCCATGAAATGCATTTCACGTCTATCGAAAGCGACCAAAGCAATCGGGTGGAATTTTAGCATCGCGAAGGTATCAAGGGCCGCTTCTCGTTGAGAGAAGCGGCCCTTATGGTTTTAATGCGACAGGCTATGCCTTGGTAGAAGTAAGCGCGCCCAGATCGGCGGCCAACTTCTCCGTTGAGAAGGCTTCAATCAAATCGCCTTCCTTCAGGTCGTTGAAGTTGCCCAGGCCGATACCGCACTCCATGCCGTTTGTCACTTCACGGGCATCGTCCTTGAAGCGCTTGAGCGAACCGATCTTGCCCTTGAACACCTGCTCGACACCACGCATCACCTTCACTTCAGCATCGCGGCGAATCACACCGTCCTGCACTCGGCAGCCGGCGATGGTGCCGACCTTCGGAATGCGGAAAATGTTCAAGACTTCGGCACGGCCAAGATAGGTTTCCTTGAACGTCGGATCGAGCAGTCCCATCATGGCAAGACGAATTTCATCCTGCAGTTCGTAAATGATGGAGTGGATGCGGATTTCAACGTTCTCCTGCTGTGCCAGTTCGGCTGCCTTACGTTCAGGACGCACGTTGAAGCCGATGATGATGGCGTTGGATGCGGTGGCCAGCAGCACATCGCTTTCCGTAATGGAGCCAACACCGGAGTGCAGCACCTTCACACGCACCTTCTCTGTCGACATGCGGACAAGCGAATCGGCCAGCACCTGAACAGAGCCTTGCACGTCACCCTTGATGATCAGCTGCATATCTTTCACGCCAGACAGGCGAATCTGCTCCGCAAGTCCTTCGAGCGAGACACGCGAACTCTTGGCAAGCTGCGCTTCGCGCTCCTTCATCTTGCGGTACTGCGCAATGCCCTTGGCCTTGTCGCGATCGGCAACTACGAGGAACGTGTCGCCCGCATCGGGAATCGCTTCAAGTCCGAGAACTTCGACCGGAGTCGAAGGTCCGGCTTCTTCAAGCGGACGGCCGCGATCGTCGAACATGGCGCGGACCTTGCCAAAGGTGTTGCCCACAATGTAGCTGTCATTCAGGCGTAGAGTGCCATCTTGTACCAGGACGGTAGCAACTGCACCGCGGCCACGATCGAGCTTGGCTTCAAGAACGCTTCCGACTGCCTTGCGGCCCGGTGTTGCCTTCGGTGCGCGGATGTCGGAGACGAGGCAGATCATTTCAAGCAGCAGGTCGAGGTTCAGTTTCTTCTTGGCAGAAACTTCAACGAACACCGTGCCTTCCTGACCCGCGCCGGCCCATTCTTCTGGAATAAGTCCGCGATCGGCGAGCTGTTTCTTTACGCGATCGGGATTGGCTTCAGGCTTGTCTACCTTGTTGACTGCAACAATGATGGGAACTCCGGCGGCCCTGGCGTGATCCACCGCCTCCAGCGTCTGCGGCATCACGCCGTCGTCGGCTGCAACCACGATCACAACAATGTCCGTTACCTTGGCGCCGCGAGCACGCATGCGCGTAAACGCTTCGTGGCCCGGCGTATCGAGGAAGACGATTTCACGCCCAGAGGCAGGAGAGCCTTCTTTCGAGAAGCGAACCTTGTATGCGCCGATGTGTTGCGTAATGCCACCCGCTTCACCAGCGGCGACTTCGGTTTCCCGAATCGCATCGAGCAGTGAAGTCTTGCCGTGATCGACGTGGCCCATCACGGTGACCACAGGCGCACGCGGAACTTCAAGTTCGTCGGCATTTGGCGCTTCGAGCACTTCTTCGATCGCCTGGTTGGCCAGTTCTTCTTCGTAGCTGATGACGGTTGCGGCGGCGCCGAACTTTGCCGACACTTCCTTTACCATTTCAGCGTCGAGTGACTGATTGACCGTGACGAAAACGCCGCTCATCAGAAGGGACGCGATCAGATCCTTGGCGCGTGTTTCAAGCTTTTCTGCAAGGTCCTTAACGCTGATGCCTTCGGTTACGGTGATCTCGCGCGTAATGGGCAGGGGCTCGTTGTTGTACTGCATACCGCTGTAACGCGGCGGCGGTACAAAGCCCTTCATTGGCCCTTCTTTAGTCTTCGGATACTGCTGGTGGCCGCGCGGACGACCGCGTGACGGAGCGCGTTGCGGACGCCCTGCTTCAGGCGCTGGTGGTGCTGCGCCGCCTCCTGGGCGTGGTCCGCCAAATCCCGGACGTGGAGGGCCACCGAAACCCGGGCGAGCTCCAAAACCGGGGCGTGCTCCGGGGCCTCCAGGACCGCCGGTGCCGCCCATTGGCGTACGTGTCGGATGCTTGGGTCGCGGACCGCCCGCGTACTGTCCGCCAGGCGCTGGGGGACCGCTGCGCTGCTGGAATCCTCCGGGCGCTGACGGCGGACGGCGATCAAAGATCGGCTTGCCGCGCTGAATACCTGCTCCTGCGGCGAATGTGCCGGTCGGAGCTTCAGTCACTGGCGGCGGAGGTGGAGCTTTGTACACAGGCCGTGGGCCAGTCTGCGGCATCACCATGCGACGGACAGGCGGTGCTGGAGGAGCCGCGGGTTTTGGCTTGGTCTCGGCAGCAACTGGAGCCGGTGTTGCGGCTTCTGCTGCGACGGCGGGAACTTCATAGGCTGCGGCAGTGGCTGGCTCCGTAACTGGGGCCACCGGAGCAACAACGACCGGCGCTTCAACGGGAACATCAGCCTGCGGCGCGGGTGCTACAGGAACAGCCGGTGCTGGTGCAGCAGGCGCCGCGGCGACGGGAGCCTTTGCTGCGGGCTTCTCAGCAGCGCGCGGCTCTTCCTTTGCCGGTGCAACCGGCGGCTTGACCACGACTGTGCCCGGAGGCGGCGCGACCACGACGACGGGGCGAGACGCAACTGCACCTGCCGGAGCCTTTGCAACCACGGGTCCGCTGGGCGGACGCGATGCGATTGCCGGGGCCGGAGGTGCCTGAGTAATCTGCGGGGCCGAGCGAGGCTGCGGAACAATTTTTCGCGGCGCCGGAGGGGCTGGTGCTGCCGGAGCAGCGGCGGCTGCAGGCTTTGCTGCGGGAGGAGCGGGAGTTGCAGGTGCTTTTGCAGCCGGCCTTTGCGGATGGCGCGCCTCTTGCTCTTCCTCTTTTTTCTTGGCCAGAATCGCCTTGAGCACGTCACCGGGTTTGGAAATGTGCGAGAGGTCGATCTTTGGCTGTATCGCTGGTGCAGCACTGCGTGAACTTCCGGAGCCGCCGTGGCCACCGCGCGCGCCATGCGAAATGTGCGCACGTACCTTTTCCGCCTCATCCTCTTCCAGCGAACTGGAGTGAGTTTTGCCGGCGCCCATGCCGAGTTCAGCCAGAACGTCCAGAACCTGACGGCTCTTGACTTCCAGCTCCCGTGCGAGATCGTTGATTCGAACCTTACTCATCCGCCTCTTTTCAGTAGTTCCATCCCAAAGCACTTAATCGGTCATAACTGCCTCGTGGCGATGGTTGTTAGTCGAACTTGCGTGAACGGTCCTTTGAACTGGAAGAAGGGCGCGCATACTACGCGCCTTCCTCGCCGGTCTTCGTGTCGTCTTCGTTAATTTCAGTTCCGAGCTCAGGCCCCTGGTCTTCGTTCACCGTGTCAAGGCCAAGTTGGTCGTCTTCCGTTTTCACGGCTTCCACGCTCGCAATCTCATCCAATGCTTCTTGCGCATTCTCGGCTTCTGCTTCCGCAGTATCCACGGCCGCATCCGGCGTCGGCTGTTCGCCTTCGCCGTCTTCAAAGTGGCCAAAATAATGCCGCACGGCAACGGAGATCTTCTCCAGCGTCTTTTCGCCAATGCCCGGAATCTCTTCGAGCTGTTCCGGCGTCATGTCGGCCAGCGCTTCTACCGTGGTGATGCCCGCGGTTACCAGCTTTTGAATAATGCTGTCGCCCAGCTCCGTAACCTGTTCGATCGGTGTTGAAGGTCCGCCGCCAAAGACGCCCATCTGCTGCTCGACTTCCTGGCGCTTCTCTTCCTCGCTCTTGATGTCGATCTTCCAGCCCAGCAGTTTCGCGGCCAGGCGAACGTTCTGACCCTTCTTGCCAATGGCGAGCGAAAGCTGTGTGTCGTCCACGATCACTTCAAGCTGCTTCTCGCCCAGGTCGGTAATTGAAACGCGGCTGACCTTCGCCGGCTGCAATGCCTTCTCGGCAAACGTTGTAATCTCATCGGAGTACTCGATGATGTCAATCTTTTCGCCACGCAGCTCGCGGATGATCGACTGCACGCGCATGCCCTTCATGCCCACGCATGCGCCCACCGGATCAACATCCTTGTCCCGGCTTTGCACGGCAATCTTGGTGCGCTCACCGGCTTCACGCGCAATCGCCTTGATGACCACGGTGTTGTCGTAGATCTCCGGAACTTCTGACTGGAACAGGTTCTGCACCAGTTCTGGAGCGGCACGCGAAACAACCACCTGCGGTCCCTTGGCGGCGCGGTCCACCTTCAGCAGTACCACGCGCACGCGTTCGCCGATTGAGAACTGCTCAAGCCGCGATTGCTCGCGCTTGGGGCAGCGGGCTTCAGCCTTGCCGAGATCGTAGATCACATCCTGGCCTTCAATGCGCTTCACCGTCGCATTCAGCACTTCCTTCTCGCGGTGCGCATATTCCTGGAATACGGTGTCGCGCTCAGCTTCGCGAACTTTCTGGAAGATGACCTGCTTGGCCAGCTGCGCGGCAATGCGGCCCAGCGGGCTGGTGTCACGGTACATGCGAATCTCAGATCCAACTTCGACGCCCGGGGCCAACTCATTGGCCTCAGTCAGCGTGATCTGATTGACCGGGTCCTCTACATGCTCCTCGTCTTCCACAACCGTCTTGTAGATGTAGGCCGTAATCTCGCCGGTTTCCTTGTTGAGCTCACCGCGCATGTTTTCCTGGGTCTTGTAAAACTTGCGCGTGGCCAGAGCAATGGCCTCTTCCACGGCGCCAACTACGATGCCGGGGTCGATGCCTTTCTCCTGGCTGAGGAGCTCGATGCTTTGATATAAAGGGCTGGCCATACTCTGCTTACTCTCTCAGTTCCTTCCCGGCATCCGGGAACCGTGTTGCCGATTCCACTTCCGGTTCAGTTTGGGTTTAGGTGAAGGAGCGCACCGCGCATCCCTCCCCTGCTTTGATGTTCCCGAACGGTATTTCGTTCAGAATGGTGCTAAATCTCCGGCACCAACTGCGCCTTTTCAATGTTCCCCAGCGCAATTTCAACTGTGGTCACGCCCGCCTTGCGGCTCTTGCTGTTCTGCTTCACCGCGTTCAGGTCGAGCGTAATATTTTTTTCCGCGCCTTCCGGCCCCGCAATCAGTCGACCCTGCCAATGCCGGTTGTTGCGCAGCGGCTCAAAGGTTTGTATCTTCACCAGGCAGCCCCTGAACCGTTCAAAATCTTCAGCCTTGCTCAGTTTGCGATCCAGCCCCGGTGAGCTTGCCTCAAGCGTGTATTCCGCTCCGGGAACCAGGTCTTCGACATCGAGCAGCACACCAAAATCCCGACTGAACTCCGCGCAATCTTCGTGCGTTACACCGGACAATTGCTCAATACTCAGCTTGCCCTCGGCCAGACGTTCCGGAAGTTGTTCTGTTCCGCCGGCTTCAATTGCCGCTTTCAACTTGGCCCGGCCCTCGGCATTCTTCTCCAGATAGACGCGCAAAACGCGCTCTTTGGCCGGCCCAACAAACTCCACATTCACCACTTCCAGCCCATGCGAGGCGGCCACTCTCACTGCCGCCGACCGAATTTCGTCCACACTGACTGTCATTGTTGCCACTCCCGGGGTAAGCCATTGGCCTGCGCCGGGACCCGTTTCTTCGCCCGTCCAGCCTGAGCCGCCTGCCGGGCCATTGTCCTGAAACAGCTTCAAAACAGATGATTTAAAAGGGGTTAACGGTCTGCGGGCAATTTGTGCGTGCCCCAGGGGTTTGCCCCAAATAAAAAGTGGGCTGTAAGCCCACTCATCTCTCCGCCAGCCGGTGCGCACACGGTATAAATCAGGCGGACAAATTCGTCTGCAAGCTTAGGATAGGCGAATTTGCCGGGAATTTCAATGGGCAACGGCCCGGAAACAGGCTATTTTTGAACGTACTTTAAAGCAATCGAGGCGGCAAGAACCGGCCTGTTGCGGATATCCGCCTGTTATTACGGCACCGGAATCTGCAATGCTTTGCAGTCCCCAGCCCCCGGACCGACAATAGGGGGATGAAATCCGTACGCTATTTTGTTTTATTCCTGCTAGCCGTTTGTTTGGCCGCGCCCGCACTGAGCGCGCTTGAGAAGCAACCCGCCTCCGTGTACCACCAGCGGCGCGTTGCTATCGCGGCCAAGTTGCATGCTGGAGTAGCAATTTTATTTGCCGCGGAGGAGCCGCTGCTCGACTTCATGCCCTACCGGCAGGACTCGGATTTTTATTATCTGACCGGATGGACCGAACCCGGGGCAGCATTAGTGGTGATTGCAGACGCGCCGCAAGCCGGTACGCCGCGCAGCTACAAAGAGATTTTATTTCTGCCCACGCGTGACCTGCGCATGGAGAAATACACCGGAGTCAAACTGGACGCAGCCACACCCGGCGTTGAGCAGGCCACTGGCGTGGATCATGTGCAGGCGATGACGGAAATGCCTGTGGTGCTGAACGCACTCATCGACTCCGACCGGCGCGTTGACGCCAACTTGTGGACGCAGCCCGCCGCAGGGCAGGCGCGCTCGCTGCTGGACTTTACGGCGACCACGCTTGGCCTTCCTGCTCCAACACTGCGTGACGTAACCACCCTTACGGCTGAGTTGCGATTGGTGAAGGATGCAGGCGAAGCTGAGTTGCTGAAGAAGGCGGCGGACGCATCCGTAGTGGCGCAGCGCGTGATGATGAAAGCCGTCAAACCCGGCGTTACTGAGCGCACCGTCGCCGGCAAAATGACTGCGTCGTGGCTTGAGAGCGGTTGTGAGCGGGCAAGCTACGCACCCATCGTCGGCTCGGGAATCAATTCGACAATTCTGCACTACGCTGAGAACGAGCGCACCATCGAAGACGGCGATATCGTCGTGGTGGATGCGGCCTGCGAATACTCGATGTACGCAGCCGACATTACGCGCACGGTTCCGGCAAACGGGCACTTCACCGCACGGCAGCGCGAGATTTACGACATCGTGCTCGGCGCGCAGAAGGCCGCAATCGATGCCTTCGTCGCCGGCAAGTCGACCATCAACGATCGCGACCGCCACGATCCCAACTCGCTGGACACAGCGGCATATAACTACATCAACACGCACGGTAAGGATCTGCATGGGCAGCCGCTCGGGCAATATTGGCTGCATGGCCTCGGGCACATGGTAGGCATCGACGTGCACGACCCTGCCAACTATCCCGCAGTGCTGAAACCGGGAATGGTGTTCTCCATCGAACCCGGCGTTTACATCCCAGAAGAGAAGCTCGGTATTCGCATCGAGTGCGTGTTCATGGTTGACCAGGACGGAAAGCTCATTGACATGGATGCCGTGCTTCCGCACTCCGCCGACGAAGTTGAAGCCGCAATGCGTGGCAAATAGAGGAACAATGCGAATAGGGAAATCATGATTGATCCGCGAGACGAATTCGATTCCAGTGTGCTCGATCCGCTGGCGAAGGCCTTCAGCGAGCAGTTATTGGCATGTCTTGACGAGTGTGCGCGAGGCCGCAAGGGGTTGTTCTCCGAGCCTGTGGACGAGGAATCTCCGTGGCCTGAAGCAGCGCGATTGCGCGAACTTGCGATTGCACTGCAGGGACTATTTGCGCAGCAGGAACAGCGCAACGCGCTCTGCGATGAATTCCTAGACTTGTGTACGATGCATGGCGAAAGCCATCC
>Ga0075522_10000228_pt1 | contig 38303 bp, 30 predicted proteins | sample NGEPerA_FD_74796 | JGI IMG/M metagenome (GOLD analysis project Ga0075522, IMG submission 74796) | Arctic peat soil microbial communities from the Barrow Environmental Observatory site, Barrow, Alaska, USA - NGEE PermafrostL2-A | ecosystem: Environmental > Terrestrial > Soil > Wetlands > Peat ... | reverse complement strand
CCATTGAACTCCACGTTCAGAAATGCATTGACCAAGGCGAAGCTGGTTCCCGCGAGTGCATATCCCCGCAGGTTGTGGAGATAAAGGCGCCTGAAGGGCGTATCTGATCGCTGTCCGGCCACGTACCGCCTGTACTCACTTGGTCCATCCATCAGTCGGGCCGCACCATGGATAGCCGTCCCGAATCGATGCCGGGAGTGGGAAGATAGCTCGGTGGCCGCTCCGTATCTGTGCTGGATCGTCGTCAGATCCCGGATGTGGTAGCAGCCACACCCTCAGCGGTCCCGCTTCTTTCAGTCCCGGTCACGAGTCAAGAGCCTGGTGAACATGGCACCGAGAGTCAAGGCAAGTGCCCAGAATGCTACCGGCTCCACCCAGCGGACCACCCGGACCACGATGCCCCAGCCGTTGACGGCGTTGGGCCGCCATGCATCGGTATCGGGGAGATGAAGGAAGGGATAGACAAGCGACCCAAAGGCGTAGTTCCATGCCGAGAAGCTTGGGTAGTCAGCTTGGCTGTGGAGGGGCGATGGCAGACTTGTCGGAAGACCTGGAGTCGTGGCTAAGGACGTGGCCACTATGCCGTTGTGGTACACGGCGGCCCATAACAAGAGCACGGATGCGAGATAGATGGTTGCGGCCCAGACAATGGCCAGTTGGGGACGATAGCCGTAGCCCACGGAGACGTCGAGCAACCATCGCCCCAGTCGGCGCCTTGGCGCTTGTGCTGCCCTGAGCTGCCGATGCTTTGCCAAAAGCAGTTCCTGACCCAACTGCTCCCGACCAGCATTGCGGAGCACTCGGGCCATGACGTCGTAGGGCGCTGTATGGACCTCCCCGGCATCTGGCAGCCGCTTAGTGCTCTCGAGGATCGAAACGTAGAATAGACCTGCTTCTGAGTGGAGCTCCCTGGTGCCCAGGATCGACCGCCACATTCGAGATCTCCACGGTGAATGAACTACGGATTGGGAATCCTCTGGCGGAGTAAGTCCAGAGTAGACAGCGCTGTCAAGGCTGACGATGGGGGCACCAGCTCGCAAATCGGCATGCGCAGCGCCAACAGTTTGGCTCAAGACCAAAGCATTGAGCAGAGCGTTCCTGAGGTCGAAGTGGACGGGTGCTGGATCCACACTTGCTGGGGCCATTGGCTCTTGGGGTACTGGGGCTAAGCCGTCATCCATGATCATTCTCAGGAGAGCGCACTCTCTCCTGGTATTGGAACTCACGGGTAGTTCGAGTCTCAGCTCGGTACCAAGGGTGGCTCCCAAGGCAGAAAGAGTGCCGGTAACTTCAAATCCCTCATTTAGGATGACGTTTCCATGTACCTCCGCTCGGTCCATGCTGAACGCTTCGCCTTCCGTGGGTACGATCTTCGCTCCGGCACAAGCGAGTTGGCCATCGATTTTGGCTCCGAGCAGACGGATCGTTCCGGAAGCCATGAAGCCCTCATCCAGGAAGACACTTCCCTTCACCTTCACCCGATCCAAGCTTAGAGCGATGCCTTCCTCGGGTTTCAGGACGGCGCCCTGGGCACTGAAGGAGCCGCCGATGGTGGCGCCGACGAGGCGGACCTTGCCCGTGGCGGTGAAGTGTTCATTCAGGCGGACGCTTCCTTCCACGTCTGCCCCGTCCAAACTTAGTGCGTCGTCCTTCTCGGGCTTCAACACGGCGCCCCGGCAACTAAAGGAACCGCCGATGGTGGCGCCGACGAGGCGGACCTTGCCTGTCGCTGTGAAATGCTTGTTCAGGCGGACACTTCCTCTGACATCTGCCCCGTCCAGGCTGAGGGCAGCCCCACACTCCGGTTCAATCTTGGCGCCCTCGCCAGCGAACCAACCACCGATGGTGGCACTCTCGAAACGAATCGTGCCGGTAGCTCGGACGAAGCTGATGTCTACGTTGTTCCCGACACGGAGCAAATCCCCGTCTAGTTGCGGAGCCAGGCTGTGCCCTCTGCTGCCCACGAAGTTTGCTCGCCGGAGAAGGAGGCTCTGAGTCACTTCGGCCTCGTCGATTGCCAAGCGTGGCATGGTGCTCCGCCGCAGGTCGAGACGGTGCAGCTGCGCACGTGAGAACACGACCGGGTGTTGGAAGTTGCAGGCGAGGAGACGGATTGGAACAGTGACGCGTAGGTCAGCACAGTTGAGCTTCCCTGTGATGGTCGCACCCAATACTTGCAGCCCCTGCGGGGCGAGCTTTCCACTTTGCATCAGGTCAATCAGGAAAGCTGCCGAGATGACGGCGCTGAGGCGCTCATTCGGTCGGACCACAGTCAGCCGGCCGCTGCCGCCATTGGCTGCCACACGGGCTTCTAACTGGCTCGTCGCGTCGTCTGGTGACGGAAAATCACGGGTGGAAGTCACTGGCAGCGGTCTCTATCTGAGGACGGCAACAGGTCCAGACGGGTGAAGCGGGCCGATCTCGGCTTCAGTAGCATCAGACGCCCCCGAACCAGTGCGGCAACCACCTACGTGGAATAGTGAATCGGACTGGGTTTGCCGGAGAGCCTCCGGGATACCCAGTCCGATTCAAAGGGCTTGGTGCGCCCTGGGGTCGGTAGTCGCTTGGCTTCCCCCGCCAAGCCTTGGGCGCTTTGAGGTTACGCACCCGCAGGTGGCGTGTTCAACTCGCATTGGAGGTTCGAGCTATTTCGATTGCCCATTGGGCACCACCCTGGTGCCGCGCACCTGGATGGATGTCAGCTGCGCGATCGAGTGATGCCGGCCTTCTGGAGAACCGGGGCGCTAACGCCAACCGCTCGCCAAGTGGAGTAGGACAGTCCTTTGCGAGCTCCGTAGGAGGCCGCCACCTTGACGAAGGCCTTTTCCAAGCTGGCAACGTCGACCGGCGCCTCGGTCGCGTTGGCCTCGTTTTCAAGATCGGTCCGTTCCTGTATCAAGTGCAGCCGCTGGAGTGGATCTGCGACTTCTAGTTCACTCTCGATAGCGGCCATGCGCTTCTTGATCGATTCGGGAGTTCGCTTTCGACCCCGCCTGGGCTTGGCCAGCTCCAATGCGTCCAAATAGCTGCGCACGATTCGACTTTCCTCGCGACCTTTGGCGAGGGCAGCCTTGTGGGCAGTCGACATTGGAGACTTGGATCTTCTGGACCTGACGGGCTTCTTCTTCGCGGCTGTGGCCATTCGGCATTATTCCATATTCGGCAACACATGTTGCAATAGCTACCCCTGATGGCAGAACGGTCAACAATGAGGGCATTCTCACTGGATCCTCGCAACAGCTTGTCCGACCGATTGAAATGCCCGGGTGACTGCCAGATTCGCTGTTCGGTCGTCGAGAACATGCGCGCACGGACATGACTGATCTCGGCCCCAAGATTGGCCACACCTGTTGCGTGTCGTGAAGGAGCAGTCGTGTTGATGCCTTGGTACCCTCGAAGCGTTCACTAGGTGGAGGTGATCGTCGTGCTTGTCATTACGTCCGGCAACTGGTGGGTGCTTGTCGCCGCATTCATTGCGGGATCAGTTGGTGGTCTTGCAGCAGCATTGATTTTGCTCGATCCAACCGAGAGTACAAACCCGTCTCCAACAGGCTGGAAGGCCGTGGCCGTAGTAGCCATTCGAACATTGGTCGGTGCCGTAGCAGCGGTCGCCTTCTTGTTCTTCTTTCCTACGGAGCAGCAGATCACGACCGCAACGGCGGGTCATCCAGCGACCACGGTCACGGTCTATCCATTCCTGAAAGTGATTGCACTCGCACTTGTTGTCGGCACCGGCGGCAGCGCTTTCCTTTCGTCGATGCGCAATCAGGCAATATCGTTTGTGACTGCCGCAAACGCAAACGAAGCAGAGGCAAAGATCAGAGCAACGGCGGTGACCGGTATCGCCTCGCTTCCCAAGGTTGGCGGGCAAGCTGCAAGATCTGAAACGTTCCAGCAGGTTCATGCCGTAGAGGCAACTGCCAACACTCAGATCAGGGAAGCAGCTGAGGGCCTTCCTCCCCTGTTCGATATGCAGGGAGTGGATCCGGGTGGATCGGTGCGGCTCAACTATGCCGGGATAATGGGCGTCGCACCTGAGCGTGTCGGACCCGTGGATAGTGCCGCAGCTGCCTCGGCCGTATCTGATGCAGTGGCCCCGGTTCCCGAGGCCGTCGAGACCGCCGTCAGCTCCACACTCCAAGACCAGGTCGACTCGCTCATTAGTCAGATCAATGAGATCTAGTTGGTGACTGAAGTGCGGTGCTACAGGCCAGCTGGCGATAGACGAGGCCGTATCAGTCGGCCTTGCCTCCACTGGCTGGAAGAGACTGATCACTCAATCTCCTTCAATTCGTGGAAACGCAGCAGCGGAGGCAACATCTTGGAGCTTGATCCCTCTTGTCCACCAGCAACATCTTCGATAGCGGAGGAAGCGCAATGCCAGCACTGAACATCCAAAGTGGAATCGCCAACCCACCGGCCGAGCACCTGCTGATTGCAGCACTCGCATTCACTGGAGCAGATCCCCCCTCGTGCCAAGCCGCAATTCACGCATTGAGTGACCTGGCGCGACGAGAGCTAGCCGCCGACCTTGATGAGATCGATCCCGACAGCAACCCAGCAGCACCGTCAAACGACACGGGCGAGCTGGGGGTCGACACGGGTTACGACACAACCAACCTCACGATCACTCTTGGCGTGTCGTCTAGCGGCTTTGGGAAGCTCGGTGTCGCGCCCGCCAACACGCCGCAAGATCTCATCCCTATCGACTGGACCTCGTTCGGCGACTCCCCTACCAATCCCAACCAGGGCGATCTAGTCCTTCAAATCTGCGCCGAAAGCAGTTACATCGTTGAACACGTTTTGCGCCGAGTGGAACACTCGATGAGCGGAACCTTCACGGTTGTGTGGACCCTGGCGGGCGACCAACGGAACGGTGGCTCTCACGGGGAACCTCTGACCGCGGACACCGGGCGGGCCCTCATCGGGTTCCACGACGGACTATCGAACTTGAATCCGAGCGAACCGACCGACCAACTCTTGATATTTGTTGGCCAGGATGGGGCACCGCCCTACCCACCGCCGCCACCTGCCGGGCCACAGCCAGCCCCAGGACCGGGTCAACCTGGCTACGGTCAACAGGGTTCGCCGCAGCCGACCTTTCCGAATGATCTGCGGCCACCACCTCCCGCCGAGCCTGGCTGGGCAAAAGATGGCACGTACCTCATGGTAAGGGCCAGCGTCCAGAATATTGGAGCTTGGGATCAGGAGACCCTTCAACAACAGCAGCTAGCGGTTGGTCGGTGGAAGTACTCCGGTGCCACTTTGGACAATCCGAACACGCCAGCCCATCGACACGATCTCCCAGCGTTTGCCGCGGATCCAACGAATGTCCTGGTTCCCCCGAATAGTCACATTCGTCGCTCCAACCCTCGGGCCCTTCCTACGGATCCGGACCGCCGGATCTTCCGACGCGGCTATCCCCTCATTGCGGCCACGACACAGGGAACTCTGGAGCGTGGCCTTCTTTTCGTCGCCTTTGCGCGAAGCCTGAGCACTCAAGCAGAGTTCATCATGCGAGCATGGTTGAAGAACCCTGACTTTCCAGTACCGGGTTCGGGAGTCGACCCGATCCTCGGAAATGAAGCTCAGGTTCTGGCAGGTGGCTACTACTTCGTACCGCCTGTGGCGGATCCACCTCAACCATGGAATTGGCGCATTCCGGGAGTTGGGTAGCTTCATCACCCGCGTCGGCAACGGAGACATGTCGACGGCCCGCCCTCGAGCATCGACACGCTGGATTCGGACTCACTCTTGACCTGCTCGGTTACACGCCGGAGCCGTAGAAGCCAGCATCTCCGTAGGAGAAGATGCCGCCGTCCTTGGCCACAAAGCGGTAACCGAGACCACTAGGGGTGTTGGTCATGGCGACGATCGGCTGGGCCAACGAGATGTTGCCCGTCGAGCCGTAGAAGGGCGCACCACCGAAGGCGAAGATGCCGCCGTCGGCGGCGACCTCCCAGTACCCACCCTTGGGGCTAATGGCCATACCGACGACCGGCAAGTTGAGCGGCGTACCGCCCATCGAACCAGAGAAGCGCGCGTCTCCGTAGGAGAAGAGCCCACCGTCGCTTGCCACCAGGTAGTAGCCGTGGCCAGAGGGCGTTGCCGCCATGCCCACGACCGGTTGGTTGAGGTGGATGTTCCCCGTCGAGCCGTAGAACTGGGCGTCGCCGAAGGAGAAGATGCCACCATCGGATGCGACGAACCAGTAGCCATTGCCAGAGGGCGTTGCCGCCATGCCCACGACCGGTTGGTTGAGGTGGATGTTCCCCGTCGAGCCGTAGAACTGGGCGTCGCCGAAGGAGAAGACTCCCCCGTCGGCGGCCAGGAGCCAGTAGCCCTTACCGTCGATCGTCGGCGTGATGCCTACGACGGGAGCGTTGAGCGGTGAACCACTCAGGCCTCCGTAGTTACCGGCGTCACCGAAGTTCAGCACCAGACCGTCGTCGCGGACTATCCAGTAACCCTGGTTGTCCGGGGTCGGTGCCATGTCGACACAATGGTCAATCTGGCAGCCCTGCCCTGGCGGCGGCGGTGACGTGGACGAGCAGGTTCCCGGCAGTTTTTGGATGCCGGTCGCAACCTCGGTGAAGCTAGTGAGCCCCGGGCCACTCCAGTCGACCTGAACGATGAGGCCAGCCTGGGTGGTATTGCCAGGAATCACATACTGGACATATTGTACAGTCTGGGTCGAGCTGATCGGCTGCGGATCCGTCTGGATCGAGCCGATCTCACTGATCGCAGGTACCCAACCGCCGGTCTTCTCGCTACCCATGTAGCGGGGATCGATGGTCGGAGCACTGACTGTGTAGTCGATGGTGTACTCACCGGCGTAGACACCAGTGGTGTCACAGGACACGCTGGTTGGGACGACCTTGGTGTAGACCGACGAGATGTGCGGACTCGAGGTTGCCCCCGCGACCCGAGCCGCGGCGATGGACACCCCGAGTCCGACGAGCGGGACCGAGGCGATGGCGACGACGGCCAGAGACCGCCGGAGCGCACGGGGGGCGTTCCGCTGGGATTTTCGCCTCATTGTCAATCCGCTGCTGCCCTGCTTCTGTCCGTGGCCCATTTGCCCATGCCTCTCGCCTCATTGGCCCGCCCACCCTCCTCCGCATGTGCCCTGCCGGGCTGAGGAACCCCCTTCAGGCCGTATTTCGGCATTGGAGGCCCTGGAGAGTGAAGTCGGTTTTGCAGACTATATGCTGTAGAGGTTTATTCTGCAAACGGGCAATGTGGCCACATGCCCGAGCCGGACCTACAGGTTGCGTTCGGCCAAGTCATCCGAGAGCTCAGGGTTTCTGCCGGAATGTCCCAGGAGGCGTTGTCGCTCTCATGCGGGAGACATCGGACCTACATCTCTCTGATCGAACGGGGGAAGAACGCTCCGTCCATCACGACGTTGTGGAGGATTGCGGAGGCTCTTGAGATTCGGCCGTCTGCGCTGGTTTGGCAGGTTGAGCTCGAACTGGACCAGTGCATGTAGTGCTCTTGGCTTCGAGCAGATCCCCAATTCGCAGGCAAGTTCGCTCGGCACTGCCACTGATTCGCGGGTACTGCTAACCAGGATCCTGTTGGAGTCTGCCATGGCGGGTCGATGTTCGAAGGCGCGACGACACACCTTGGTGGCATGCTCAACTCTGACGATGCAGCGGACGGCGAGTTATGTCTGACAGGACGAAACGGTGGGCGGTCACGGAGAACCTTCGCCGGGTGCGGTTGTTCTTTGTGTCTTACGCGCCGCTCTGGATCATGGTGGCATTCCGTTCGCTACCAAGCCATCTCACCCTCAGCCTAAGTGGGCACGTGGCTTGGGGGTCAGTGGTGTTCGTCATCCTCGGTGTTTACGGGTTCATCGATGGCTATCGATTGATCTCAGGCGCTGGGAAACTCGGGTCCCACCATGCCTGGTTTGCTTCGGTATCGGATCAGGGGGCTGCTGTGGGCGGATACCTGGCCACCTATCTGTTGCCGTTCCTCGGACTTTCACCAGCCAAGCTGGGTGACTGGTTGGCCTACGCGGCCTACATCCTTGTTGCAATGGTCCTCTTCGTCCGCACCGATCTTGGGCTCGTCAATCCAACTCTCTACCTCTACGGCTGGCGAGTCGTATCTGGGATAGCAGCGAATCCGGACACGCTGGGTAAGCTGATCCCCGCTAACGACTCGACTCCCGTTGTAATCATCTGTCGAGATCCTGCAAACCTGGGTAACGGCGTAGATGTCGTGAGCCTGGCAGGCTGTCTGGTAACGAAGAAGGAGATCACCACTAATGGCGGGAAATGATGGATCGACGTGGCCTCAACCGGATTTTGACACGGACCCAAGGTTACTAATCGGCTACCAGGCAGCCGGAAGCCGACGACCAAGAGGTGGGCGAGTCAGGCTTCACGAAGACACATTCGCCGAGCTGGCCGCCTTCTGTGCTCCCGCGCTCGAGCGACTCGACTCGATGGCACCGCGTCGTTGGGAACCCACCGCCGAGCTGGAATCGGGCGAGGAGTACTTCGTCGTTGATGTTAGGGGACTCCCCAATCGCGAGCCTCCCCTGCGGCAGCGATCCCAGCCGGACGACAGCCCACCCAACGACGACGGCACCGCGGATCTCGTTGGTCTCGTGAGGAATGTCGACGAGATGCCCGAACTTGCTGCGGGATCAATCCGCGAGCGGAACTACTCGTTCTATGCCGTGTGCTGGTCGAATGGAGACGATCTCATCGCCTTCATTCGCCGCGCAAACCCAACTTCATCGCTGCGTCCGGGCAACCGCTACTTCCAGTTCGGCGACGCATTGCGCAAAGTGGAACAACCTGACCTCGTGCTCGACGGCCAGATCGACATGATTATGTCTGGTAACCAACTTGCCGTATTCAACCAGCAGGCATTCAACACTCTTCTTGCCGACATCGGAATCGCCTTGACCGCCGTTCCCGCAAACATCAAATCAGTCAGCAACGCCTTGGCCAAGAAGGTCCCGTTGTCCGACCGAGCTGCAGCCGCCCTTGGCGAGTTTGCCGGCACCCGAGTTTCGATTGCACGACGGCTCCAGACTCTCCCATCCAGACTGGAACAGATCGCCCTCACACCGGAGGGCTTCAAGGCAGTCTCTGAGGAAAGGTCAATTGATCCGAACCAGTTCGTCGACGGAGACGGCAAGTTTTCGTTTGACGCATCGGTAATTCCAACGTTCCTCGATCTCCTCGAAGGTCGCCTGTTTGACGACGTTCTTGGCACGGAGAAGCGGCGCGCCGATCGATGGTCCACGCGTTAGTGGGATTCTGCGGCACCCATCACGAAGCGATCCCGTGCGGACGCATCATCCAGACATATCTATGGAGCCGGGGAGGCCCAGATCGAACGACCCACGAGCCAGACGAGTCCACCACCTGGATGGGGATGTTCCGAGAATGGGCGGAATCGACAAATACACCAAATTCACTGGACAATCTCTGATGGGTCCCCGCTGGTGGTGTAGCGGCAATCACCGATGCTTGCTCAATTCGCGACGAGATTCACAACTCGCGAGATCTAAGTAATTCTTGCCCGCTAAACGGTACTCGCCTTGATTCCAAATCAACCTTACGTACAGTGGCCGCCATGTAGGGTCTAGCCACCGCACATAGGCAAACACGGGGAAAGACCAATCAATTGAGTGATGGCCAGAATGGAATGCCAGGCGCAGGAGGCGGACGCGACTTCTACGAGCCCATGTACATCGTTCAAGTGTCTGAGGCAATGGTGCGCTCTATTCGATGGTGCCGCAGACTAAGAAATCTTTCAGTAGCTCTCACAGTTGGGGCATTCGGCGTCATGGTAGCGCTCGTCCCGCCTCCCTCATTGAATGCGGGAAATGAAAGCATGTTAGTTTCAATTGTTAAGGTCTTTCTAGCAGGGGTTGCCGTGCAGCTCTATTGCTCTACTTTTGCTTTCTATCGATACTATCAGCTTAGCATTTTGATGCATGATGAAGTCACGCACACAGACTGGGGTGGGAAGAGTATACGCCGACTCTTCGCCTGGCAAGGAGTGACACTCCTTCTCTTGCTTCCCCTATTTGTCATTGCCGAGATTCGTGCAGCCGCGTTCTATCTGTCGGCTCAGGAAATACCAATGCATGTGAATCCCCTCGTCTACGCCACAGGTTCCTCACACCGACTTCTACTCACGGTTCTGTCGATGTTTGTCGTAACCATGCTTTCCGAAGTTGGAATGACTTGGCTCGAATCGTCCCAGACAAGATGGAGGAGACGTCCAGGGGCTCACCAACTCGATATTGATAGAACTGAATCACAATGAATGCGATTCAATCAATGATTGAATCGGACCAATCACCGAATCGGTAGCGGTTATCAATCCCCCAATATCATTGGCAACGGGCCTTCATCCCCTATTGTCACGATAGGTCCAGCTATCGCCAGAATACTCTACGCGCTGGATCGGGTGAAGGGATATGACGCAATGGGATTGAACTGCCTTATGCTTTGACTGGTTCGTCGAGAGACGCCACTACCAGACCGTCAGCGATATTCGGGATCATCGATCCCGCGAAAAGACACGAATCTCCGTTCGAGTATCGCAAGTTACCGTCTATCGCAATACCAGATTGTGCCGTGTAATCAATAGTCTCGTGACCAACGAATCGAGGATACTTGCTTCTCGGATCGACGGCGTAGAACGTTGCATCATAGAGAACTCCACTTGACGTTTCGGTTAGGCCAACTCTTGGAAACGCGTGGAGCTTGTCAGCAAAGACAGTGAGAAGGTTAGTGACAGAAGGCGGAAGTTCTATAGACCCTTCGTCTTCATAGTCCTCTAGTAGATAGCAGGATCCGTTCGTCATGTTGACAACTTGTGCGGTCCCTGATCCCCACGAAAATCGTGGGCTGACCAGAACCGCATTCTTCAATAGAGCGCGAATATCTCCCGAAAAGTCATGGTAAAGTACGGCACCGCCAGACCTACTTTCGACTAGGTATGCGTTTGACTCTGGCCCTGCCACAATCTTGACGACCGTGAATCCGCCGATCGTCGATGAGACCACTTTGCCATTCTGGGTTTGAGGGCATCCGAGATGCGCTGCCGTCGGTCCATCCCATGCGGCGTAGAGGAGTTGTCCAGGGAGGCCGACGAACTGCCCTTCCAACTCTGCCTTGATTTGGTCCTCCGTGGCACACGGCGGAATAGTGGTCGTGGTCGTAGTCGTGGTTGTGGTGCTCGTTGGCACAGGCCCCTGAATCGAAAACGGGAGCTGGATGTTCCCCACACCCGCACGTCCGGTCGATGGGCTGGTCGTCGTAGTGACAACCATCGGCTTGACAGTGTCCGCCCCAATGAAGGGGCGGATGACGGACTCATAGATGTTGTGTCGATATGGGGTCACTACTGCGCTGCCTGCGGTACCGACGCCCACACTGGCCACGATGGATCCGGTGACCAGGATCCCGATCCCGCCAGCAATCCGAGGGCCCACATCCCAACGTTGCTGGAACCCATTGGCACGCTTACGGAGGGCGTTTGGAGACCACACGAATGCTGCGGCCATGGCTCCATCGATACTCACGAGCACAGATTCCGGTGGCGTGACCGTACGCCTGTGGGATGCCATCAGGGTCAAACCCGTGGCCAGTGCCAGGACCAGTCCTGCGCATGCACCAAACGCAATCCACTGCCTTGTCAACCGCGAACCGATCGGGAGGTTCGCAGAATGCCCCGATCCCCTCCGATTGGGCCCGAGAATCAGAATGGCTCCGAGTCCCGCAGCCATGCCAACCATGAGGCAGGCAGCAGCCACCACCTCTGCGAACTCGACTCCCTCTGGAAGCGAATAGCTCACGACGAACGCAGTGACTCCCGCCGCGACGCACAAAGCTGCCAAGCGCCAACTTTTCGAATCCCGTTCGCTCCAAGCCCCCATGGCGACTCATTCCCTACTGCTTCGATTCCCCGGCACCATGGTACCGGCCCTTCGAACTCCGAACAACGCGGTTGCATCATTCGCGCCAACTGTCTACGCTGCTGTAGACACCAACTACACATGTGTAGGCCCCGTCAAACTCTCAAGGCGTGCGGATGGAGGCGCTCATGGAGGATCCGAGCATTGTCCAGTTGCGGGCGCTAGCAACCCTGAGAGCAAATGGGCAAGCGCGCCAGCAGTTCAGTCGAGCCGAAAAGGCCGCCAACTGGCAAGCATTGGCACGGCTTCGCAGCTATATCAATCACGACCTTTCAGCTGGCGTCAGTCCGATTGACCTTGTGCACCCTGGTGGACATCAGCTGACTCATTCCGGATTGGCTCTGTCGGATCTTGCCACAATCGCGCTTGATGCTGTAGATGCATTTAAGGGAGCCATTGTTGACATGCGCAATCAGTCAGCATCGGTCTCAATTTCGTGTTTACCGGCTCAATCGGTGATTGTGGCTCGTGCATCTGAGCGCCTCAAGGATGCACGTCCACCCATCGATCTGGATCTACGTGCAATTGATGATTCGTTCAGAAGAGATTCGAGTCAACATCTACTGAACCAAGTAAGACAAGGGGAACTCGACCTAGCGCTGGTTTCGGAATCGAGTCGCACGGTTGGCGTTCACTTCACCCACCTATACACGTGGCAACTAGTTGCCGTGACCAGACGAACGAATTCGGACACAGATGATGCCATTGACGCTGCCGAACTGGAGGTCACTTCGTCTGACAAAGACGGTCAAATTGAGACAATGTTGCTCACTAGCCCGGAGGGGCATCACTCTCATCAACTTATCGATTCGTTGGGGCTTACATTGCCAACTAGAATTGAGTCGGCTTCAGTTGAAGCTCTGGTGTCACTCGCCTCCCAAGGTTTTGGAACAGCTGTGATCGCCGGCGATAGCCTTCCACTCTACGGCGCCATCGGATCGAAACGACTTTCATGCCGCGCGATCACGACTCGAGGCGCGCCTCTTACCGGGGAAATCTACGTCGCTCATCGCCCGCTTCCCGATTCCAATGAGGTATTGACCCGCGTACTAGATTGCCTTCAATCGGTGACCAGACAATGGGCTCACAATCGCAGGTCGCGATTTGTATCAGTTTGAAATCTGCTAATACTTGCCAACATCCATAAGTTAAGGGCTCCGAACACATCGGTTCGAAGCCACTGGTGGATGGAGTGAATTGGGCCGAATAGGCACGTCTATCCTCGACAATGGAGACTAGTAAGTAAACTGGCCCAATCATGCGTGGCTATTTGCACTTACCGTTGTGCTGTCCCATGCTTTCTCACGTTATTCCTGTGTCGATGCCGATATATCATCGTCAACGCAAAGGTGATCCAAACAATTCCAGCAATTGGCGCGCAATAATCGATCCACGTAAATAGTCCCTCCGGAATCATGGTACCTCCAGGGTTGTGATCGGTGCTCCCACGAGCCCCGATCGCAACCCTGGTCTGCGGTCATCATCCGTTTATCGACTGTACTAATCCCAGATCAATTGAAACACATAACTGGTTCGTCGGCAATCTGAGTGCACCGAGGCGCGACGGCCTAGAGTGACTGAATTGGTCAGCTGGCCATTTGCTTTGCGATCAAAGATGTCACGCCGGCATCCGTCGACTCGACTTGAAGAAGCCGTGGCAGGATCCCACAATTGTTCCGGCTACGAAATTCCCTATCGTTCCTTCGAATGCATCTTCAGGTAGCCTGGCTCGCTCCCTGAGGGAAGTGCAACGCACCAATATCTCCTTCATCGAGCGAGGGTTGTCGCACACGTCCATTGCGACGCTATGGAGGATTGCAGAGGCTCTTGAGATTCGGCCGTCTGCGCTGGTTCGGCAGGTTGAACTCGAGCAAGCAGAGTAGAACCTGCGGCTCTCTCGGCAACAGGTGTTTCCAAGTCGGGTACGATTAGGTCATGGCTAAGAACGTTGTGGTGCAAGTTGTAGACGACATCGACGGAGGCGAGGCAGCGGAGACGATCAACTTCGCTCTTGATGGCAAGTCCTACGAGATTGATCTGAATGCAAAGAATGCCACTTCACTTCGCAAGGCATTCGCGCCGTTCATCGAGAAGGGGCGAACGTCTGGACGTGAAGGTGGTCCCCGGACTACTCGATCTGCGTCATCCGGCAATGCCACGCTGTTCTCTCAACTGGATGCGGAGGAGAAGGATCGCTTCCGCCAGTGGGCCGACATGCCCAGCGCTCGTCGGATCGGCGACGCCAGAGTTCAAGCTTGGATTGACGCAGGTAGGCCTTAGGTCAGCTGTGCCGCTGGCAAGACGGAGATTGCCCCATGGATTCGGACGCAACGGGTACCGAGCGCGTGAGGGGTTCGACTCCCGTTAGGTGGCGGGGGCAGGATTTGAACCTGCGACCTTCGGGTTATCAGAGGTTCGCGGATCCCGCGGGACGGTCGGGCCGGAAGTGCGTAAGTCCACGTAAATCGCCCTATTTCTGGCTTGGTGGCGGTATTCCGTGCGGCCCGGTCTGAATCGGTTGGAAGTGGATTTGATGACACCCAGATGACAGGGATTCCCGCGAAAACTGCGGTTTGGAAGGTTCAATGAGAACCGGTGTCAACTGAACCGACAGCGGACCCAGCCGTCGGAACCTCACTTCGTGACCCCAGCATTATTCAGTTGCTCGATGCTGTTGGGCCCTTCTTGCTTGGATGGGCAGTCAAGAGCGAGCCGTCAGAAGCTGACTGCAGTCGCCTAGAGCGCTGGTCCCTTCGACCCATCGACTCTACGGCGGACGAATTCTTTATCGCTCCCGACGCAGAACTCGGGCGGTAGCTGCGCCAGCTTTCGCCCAAGCGAACCCCTATTGATCACACAGCCCTACAGCTCACTTCTCCTGTTCTCCTGCTGGGGCCGGCCAGGACATTCGATGATGCGCCCGAGAGCTCCGTATGGCGCTACGCCGCATCCGTGGCTTAGCGAAATGTGAGCGCGAAGCGGGGTCAATCCCACAAACGGATGTCACTCGGTCAGATTGGTTGTACCCAACCTGCCCCACCCATGGTGCATTCGGTCGCGCGTCAGATGCTTACTGCCCGTTGTACGGTACCCAAATGCCCTTCCACAGGCGGCTCCCGTGGCGACACTTGGTCCCTCTCGTGCCACCGACCGCGCTGAAAACGTGACCTTCCCTCAACAAGGCCCATTGGCCAGCGAATTCCCTGACCATGACGAAGCACTCGAAGGCTCACTCGGCCGTCTTCTGTGCGCTCACATTGAGATACAGGACACCCTTCCCCTGGTCTCGTGTTTGATTGAGTTGGCACTTTCCCTCCGCCATGCCCGCTCGAACACATGGCGAGTCGCTCAACGGCGCAGCCTGTCCGGCGATATCGACATGGCATTCGAAGTTCCCGGCACGGTGCTGCGAGGTGAACTGGGACCGCTGCTCAATGACGTGCACGAGCTCGGACGGCAATTCCTTCAACTCCAGCGCATCGATAACTTCTCTGGGCAAGCCAGCCCTAGCCGGTTATTGAAAGACGTTGAACGTCTCCGGGAGCGATTGGCCGAGCCGGCGAGCGTCCAGGCGTGCTGGGGCGATGTCGTCGATGGAGTTCGGAACGGCATTCCTCTGCGCGTCATTGAGGACCGCGTTCGTCTCCTCTTCTCGATGCTCGAAGCCGCGCATCACAACGTCGAAGAAACTCGTCGTCATCTCCATAGGATCATCGCCGATGGCGGCATCCCGTGGAGCAAGCGCAACGATGGGCAGGCGATCCCGTCGACACTGTGGCGCCTTGCCAAGTGTGAGTCGTTTCTCGGTCGAGTCGCCCCTTCGGGACATTGCATCGGCTGGGTCGCGCTCGACGGAGGCCGACTTCCACAGGTCATCGTCGAAAGTGGCTCCGTCACGTTCTTCGAAGCGCAATGGGTCGTCCCCAATGCCCGGCGCGATAACGGTCAGACATTTCCCCATCGAGAGGAGCTGCGGGAGATCGCAATCGAGAACGCCTTCGGAGGCGTGCCAGAAGAACCCGATATCGTACTGGCCCGCGCCGATCTCGGTCATCGTCCAGTCGCGGGCGCCCTCGGTGAAGCGTGGCAACGAGCGATGTTCGTTGCGGGATACGCGACGCTCAGTGCCCAATCAGACCCGTGGCCGAAGCGCGGCTGGTACTGCCTCTCAGTTGACGGTGTACTCACGCACGGTTGGTTCGCTCCTGACGACGAATTCCGCGAGAGGAACTCGTTCCAGATGGAGCGCATTGGATTCGAGTTCAGCCGCATCGCCGACACACTAAATGACAGCGGCGGCTGGTCGTCGCCAGACCTGACGGAGGCCGTCGACTGCGCGATCGAAGCGCGCGGCGCCGACGTTAGAAACCGCAATCTCCTACGGTGGCGCGTCCTCGAGATGGTGGCCGCCTTCGCTGACCTAGGCGATGTCAACGAGCTCCTCGAGTTACTGAAGGGTCAATGGGCACGCAACGCCCTCGGATCTCGACCGGTTCATGCGGTAATCTGGACCATCCTGAGTCACCTTCCGGGGTCACCGGACGGGGAGCTTGCGAGATCGCTCAACCTCGCACTCCTCAAGTGCCAACCCCAGGGAAGGATCAGGGTGCTCGTGCGGGAAGCGCTTACCATGCGCACCGACCTGTTGAAGATCTCCAAAACCGCCCCCGATCGACGTTCCCTCGACGAGCACCTCGACGTGTTGAGTGACCCGAGTAAAGCGTTGGAACGTCTTGCAGATCACGATCGTGAGGAGGAGCTCCTTTTCTCCCGCATGCGACGCGTGCGAAACGCGCTGACCCACGGCAACCCCATGGCGGTCGAGGCGATCTCTTCGATCGACAGCTACGTCTTGTATATGACCGAGTTCGCCCTCCAGGAGGCGATCACGTCGCAAGCCGGCAAGCCGATCTTATACAGACTGGCCGACATCCGCTCGGAACGAACACGAATGCGGTTGCGACTCCAAGCCGGTGACGACCCGATCGACGCGTTGGGATTGGACCGGTCCGTTTGAGGTCTCGCGTGGTCTACCGTTCCGAGTCGGTCAATGACAGCGCCCGCCATCCGCTTCTCTTTACTACCATGGGAGAATTGCGGTCCGCACATCTTGGGGATCCCGAACACTCCGAGTCTCGGGCGAACGAGCACACCTTCAACTCACGCTGCCGAAATCTTAAGGAAATCACGGCGTCAGCTTGCGGACACGATTCGTCGACGAGTCCGCAACCAGCAAGTCACCCGATGAATCCATGGCCAAACCTACTGGCTTGTCGAATTCGGCATAATTCCATGAACTCCCGTCACCCCCAAATCCCGCGGTGCCGGTGCCAGCAACCAGGTAGACGTCCCCAGCTGTGGCGGATGCTCCATAGTAAGTGCCAGAGTTCAGGGCATACCCTCGGATTTGATTGTTTCCCGTATCGGAGATGGCAATGTTGCCATATTGGTCGATAGCCAGGTCGCTCGGGTCGTTAAAGGTGGCAGATGACGCGGATCCACCATTACCGCTTGACCCTGCCGCTCCAGTTCCCGCCAAGGTATAAATATCACCTGCTGTCATCGACTGACCGTACTGTGTCCCCGTGGCAATTGCGATAACTCGCACCACGTTGTTGCTGCTGTCGGCGACCAACACATTTCCCGTTGTATCCACTGTGAGACCACCCGGGAAGTTCAGACTTGCCGCAGTAGCACTACTGCCGTCTCCCGAGTACTGCCCTATGCCATTTCCCGCGATGGTGTAAATATCTCCGGCTGTCATCGACTGGCCATAGAACGTACCAGAAGTAGCAGCGACGGTTCGGATCACATTATTGCCCGCGTCAGCGATCAATACGTTTCCAGACGCATCCGTGTCAATCTGCCCCGGATAGTTGATACCAGCGGAAGTGGCGGACCCCCCATCACCGAAATACGCGCCTACTCCGTCTCCAGCGATGGTGTAGATATATCCTCCAGCCATCGATTGTCCATAGAAGGTGCTAGTTGTGATAGCTAGTACGCGAATCACATTGTTCCCGCCGTCTGCGATTACAATATTTCCGCTGCCGTCAACGGTAACGCCATTTGGATCCTCGAGCTCTGCCGAAGTCCCAATGCCCCCATCGCCAGAATACCCGGGTTCTCCATTTCCAGCGATGGTGTACATGTCTCCGGCGGTCATTGATTGACCGAAGAACGTTCCGGTGGTCGAGGCAACAAGTCGAATCCGATTGTTGCCAGAGTCAGCAACGACTGTTGAGGCATTACTTGTAGAGGCCACGCCCTGCGGCCCATTGAGCTGCGCCGCTGCCACCGCACTTCCATCGCCGGAATCACGGCTACTTCCGTTTCCTGCGATGGTGTAGATGTCGCCGTTGGACATAGACACTCCGAAGTAAACATGATGGGACTCCGAGATAAGTCTGGTCCTGTAGTTCTGACTATCGCTGATTGCGATTGAGTGGTTCGGGCCCATGGTGATACCCGTAGGTGTATCGAGTTCTGCAGAACTTGCCGGACCCCCATCCCCGGCAAATCCTGGATTACCATCACCCGCGATTGTATAGATATCCCCAGCTGTCATTGATTGACCGTAGTAGGTTGCAGTTGTTCCTGGGAACACTCGGACGGCGTTATTATAAGTATCCGCAACAATGATATTGTGCGACGAATCGGCTGCGATTCCCGTAGGACCATTCAGCTCCGCCGATGTTGCTAGACCGCCATCTCCGGAATAGCCAGAGATCCCATTGCCTACAATTGTGTAGATATCACCGGCTGTCATTGACTGTCCGTAAATCGTGGCGGTCACGTTTGCAATAAGGCGGATTGTATTATTACCGGTGTCCGCTACAAGGATGTTTCCACTTCCATCAACCGTAGTTCCCGTTGGCCCGCTCAACTCGGCCGACGTTGCGACACCACCGTCTCCGGAATATCCATTCGTGCCGATGCCCGCAATTGTGTAAATGTAGCCGGCCGCCATGGAAACGCCGTAGTACGATCCCGATACGGCAGCCACCACTCGAATGACGTTATTGTATGTGTCAGAAACAATGATGTTGCCGGAGTTGTCACTACTTACGGCTCCGGGAAGAAACAACTGTGCCGAAGTTCCTGCTCCACCATTCCCCGAATAGCCAAACACGCCATTGCCAGCCAGAGTGTAGATGTCTCCAGCTGTCATAGTGATTCCGAACTTCGTTCTATTGCTTTTCGCAACGATTCGGATACGGCTGTTATATGTATCCGCGACTACATCATCGCCCCAATTGTCTATTGCATCACCACCGGGAGCGTTGAGTTCAGCGCTAATAGCTGGACCATTGTCGCCGGAAAATCCCAGAGTACCCGTACCCGCGAGAACGGTTTCAGAGCCGGAAGTATTCGCGAACGCCCGAATAATTCCATTTCCAGTATCAACTGAGTGCATCAAGCCTGTGGCATCGAAACCGGACCCAGTGGGAATCTGTGAAATCCCTAATGACAACGACCCGCCTGGTCCGCCTGACACGGTTGCTGTATTGCAGGCGCTAAGGGCAGCGGCACTAATAGTGGCCAGAATCACGGCCATCGTTCCGCGGCGCCTTCTCTGAAGTCGATTGGGCTGGGTGCACCGCTCGCCTGAATCCCTTCGACTCCCTGTCTGATTCATGATCCGTTAATCCGATCTTCTCTGAGCTTGATAGACTCGGTCCCTATTCGTTCCGCACATCGTACGCTAACCAGCATTAGACCGCTGAGGCACAGACCCTTGGTGGCCTTTTGTTTCGGCTACGTCAACGAGCTAGCCCAACAACACTCTGCCCATCGGCACCAAATACTCCCACAAATGGAGCGTCTCCATAGGCTGACACTTCGCCTTCGTCCGTTACAATCCAGTAACCCTTTCCGTCACCTGTTGAAGCGATGCCGCTAACTGGGGAATTCAGTGTGCGCAGGGCCGCCGAACCGTAGAAGCGGGCGTCTCCAAACGAGAAGACTCCCCCGTCGGCAGCCACTAACCAATAGCCCTTGCCATCAGGTGTCGAAGCCATGCCAACAATTGGTTGATTTAGAGCCATTCCGCCAGTGGAGCCGTAGAACCCAGCGTCGCCATACGCAAAGATCCCACCATCCGCCGCCACCATCCAATAGCCATTTTCGTCCGACGTCGCCGCCATGCCAACTACCGGCCTGGCTAATTTCAGATTTCCCGCTGAGCCCCAAAATCGGGCGGCTCCGTAGGAGAAGACCCCTCCATCAGAGGCAACGAGCCAATAGCCATCCCCAAACTGCAAGCCACTCATACCGACGATCGGTCGCTGAAGCCTGAGATTGCCTGCGGAGCCTTCAAACTTGGCGGACCCGTAGCTGAAGACTCCCCCGTCTCCCGCAGCAAACCAGTAACCCGAATCACCATTTGCCGAACTCATCCCCACAATTGGCGCATTGAGTCGGGTGAATGTAGGGCTCCCGAGATACGTGAGAAAGTTGCTATTGCCAAATCCATAGAGGTTGCCATCCGGTTGGTAGAGGTAGTATCCAAGACCGGGATTGGACGGAAGATTGAATGCTATCGATCCACTAATGATCGACGTATCGACAACTGTCCCCACCTGAGTAGAAATTGTGCATCCGAATTTCAGTGCTGCCGATACAATGATGCTTCCCGACATCACCAAGTTGTCTACCGTTGCGCCAGCCGGATCACCATACGCTTCTCCGCATGGAGGTTCACCAGGGACTACTACTGAGGCGAATCCACGGCTACCTATCGCTGCTGGGGTGGTGGATACTGAGAATTGACTCTTTGATCCCCAAGTGAGGGAAAGGAGGCCGTTGGTGACGGTGGCAGTGATTCCAGAGGTGATGGTTGTGGGAGCTGGAATCGGAGAGCCACCAACATACGAATTGAGAGAGTACGTATAGATGTAGCCGTAAGTCAGTACTTGCGATGGTGCATTCGAGCTCGTCGAACGACCCGAAGGCACTGTCGCTCCGATTGGTGTGGCAGCCCCGACAGTCAAGAGCAAGCCTCCAGCCACTACGATCGTGCCTGTACGCCTTAGTAGGTGTCTCACAACTATTCCTCTGTCTGCTGAACTACACGTCCGGGCGACACTCCGGCGGCATTGGACCTACTGGAACAAGCCGCACGATATCTCTCAATAGATGGTGTACCGGTTGAACTTTGCATCCGCCACGCGAATCACGACTGGGGTCCTGTTGTCGGTGGACTACCGGCGTCCACGATGGGAATCTGGCTTTGGATCCACTGCGACCCATTCCAGTATTCAACGAGCGTTGTTTGATTGCTTCCGTCAGTTGTGGTGCCGACCGCCGTACAGGAAATCTGGCTCGAACATGCCAGACTGTTTACAATATCGAACGTTTGGGAATTCGGATCTGGTGTGGTCAACGGAATTTCAGTCCAATCCACCCCATTCCACAATTGGGATGTCGCGGCAAATCCTCCATCTGGGTTTGTTGGACCACTTTGACTTTCCGAAACCCAAATGGAAGACCAGAATGCAATGCACCCGGACGGCCCGAGGCAATCTACCTCGGGTTGCGCATATGCCACATCAGGTGCGACGGGAAGCGGTGCAGGCATTGAGCTCCAGCTCGATCCATTCCAAATATCTGCTATCAACTGAGTGTTATCACTCGTTTGTCCTGCCGCAACGTAGTCAACCGTTCCAAGTGCTACACAATGTGTGTTTGAGTCACATGAGATCGATTGAAGGTGTGCATCGCTATTCTGCAGAGTTGACGATCCCGTATAACCTGGCAACGACCCTGAGATCCATTGCGAGCCATCCCATTCCACGGCCAGTTCCAAGTTTTGAGTTCCCTGGTGCTGTTTTCCAACCGCCATACAGAATGTTCGCGAAACGCACGACACGTCTTCTAGGGTGGCACCGTCAGGTAAAGCCGACACAGGCGTGACGGGCGGCAGCCAATCTTGGCCATTCCACATTTCGATGACGGGAATGGTGCCTCCAGTATTGCCTTGCTTATACACATTTCCACCAACGGCAATGCAAAACACCGTACTAGTACACGACAAGGACGACGGATAGGTTGGCTGCCCGCCGTCAACTGCGCCATTCGGCAGTGCCGGCAGGCTCGTCCAGGTATTTCCGTCCCACTTCTGAAACGTTCCCCCAGTTTGCGAGGGCCCAATCGCCATACAATCTCCTCCTGCGACGCACGACACCGACGTAAGCGCATTCGTCTGCGGCTGAGAGGCCACTACCCACTCCGAATTCAGATTTGCAGTGGTGAGAGTTTCCATTACTTCTGGCGAAAATGGAGTTTGGTAGTTATTCCCGATAGCCACACAGCCCCCCGTAGGGAAGCATGAAACGGACTTGAGCGCGGCCTGATCGGCGGTGTTTCCTCCCGCCGGGCTCGACGAGTTGACATCGGGCTTCTGAGTTTGGGCGTCTGGTATCTTCACGACTTTTTGGTGGGAATCCGTCTGGTTGGAGATACTAGATGTACACCCGCTCAATCCAAGCAATACCGCAGCGCACAGGCCGAGGCAGCTAATCGTAATTGCTCGATGGCTTCCGCTGCTCACTTGGTCTCTCCGTTTCTTAGGCTTGTGATGGCTCAATCGCGGCGTTCGTTTGAGTCCATAGTTTATGTTCAGCACCATTTCACCTGACTAGTACGAACTTGCAGTTGATTGCATTGTGGCACGATTCGGTGGCCCCGATGGGGAGTAGACGAATGGATCTGGTGTCGATGTCGAATTTCTAAGAAACGATTCGCCCCCAAATAGTCCGATAGATTCCGTGGAAATAGTACACGTGCTCGCGCTGGTGAGTGATTTGCAGTTGATATAGCCAGTTACGTAGGCACCCGATATATTCCACGTTCCCATTGATGTAGTAATGTCGTATCCACCGCTCTTATCTAAGACAATGGCGGGATTTTCGATATAGGGCCAACTCCCGGCATTGAACCCAGGACCAGCTGGACGAAACTCCGCACCATTCCACATAACTGGACCGACTTGCCCCGCACTGCTCGTATAGTTGATTGTTGTCGCGGATCCAGATCCGGTCACGGTCAGCTGTTGAATTTTGATACCACAACATGCATTTACTGAGGTATGCGCTGCCTGCCCTTCGACCGCCCATGCGATGTAAAGTGTCGTAGGGCTTTGCGCGAACAAGTACGGATCGAGTGCCCAATATGAGGGGGAAGCTCCGGCGAGCGGATCACATATATGAAAGGCGATTGAATTGAAACCGGAGTTCGGACTCGAGTTTACCGAGTATCCGAACCCGACACACTCAGCCCCTGTCGAATTATCTTTCATTCCATAGGCCATTAGGTATTGCCCCTGAAACGACACGACACTTGGGCCCCAATCGCGTGGGATAAGGCTAAAGGGAGCAGCCCAACCTGGTCTTGTGAGGAGCTGCTCCTGAAACGTCCCCGCTATCGGAGTGCCACTCGTAGTCTCGCTCCACCCGGGGATATTGTACAGTCCGACACCAGCGCCTTCTGTGGTGTAGATCTGGTAACACTGCGGGCCGCCGCAACCGAACTGAGCCATCGCAGGATCTGCAGCATCATAGTATGGGGATCCTGATGGAGGACTTATCAAGGTTAGCGGACCATTGTCAGATAGACACGCAGTGAGCAAGGTCGCTGCCGCCATGCATACGGCGACTACACCAATCCTTCGACTCTTGAGGCGAAACATCGTGCTCCATTTCTTCAGGTACAGACTAAAGTGAGCTAGTGAAGTGTGCTGAGCTGTCACAATCCGCCTTGTGACCAAGAGTCACGGGATGGCAACGTGACGGTACGGTGATATGAGTTGAATGTCAAGGATTGTGTCGAATTTGCCCTCTCCTGCCTCCGCATGCCTGACACCGGCAATTCTGTTGTGATCGGGATTGCCGCAATGGTCCCACGGATACTGCACCCTCTTTATATGTAACCAATTCCGGACGCTACTTGCTCGAAGGGCTCATTCAGCTTGCACTGTGATTACCTTCACGTCGCAACGACGGCGGCATCTCCTCAGTCAATTGGTTCTGCTTCACCGCCAGAAGGCTGTTAAGCGATTTTCCGAACGATCCTCGCGTTTTGAGCCGAGATCGTTGAGAGTTGATGGGTACAAGGACGAAGCGAATCCAATCCTGATCTGCTCGACGCTGCAGCACTGTGTCGCCATCTGATTCCCGAAGGAAGCGTCGAGGTGTTCCTGGCCGATCACCGCCACGACCTGTTCCCCGGCGAGATGTTCGTGGGCCTGTTTCCCTCCGGACGTGGTCGCCTTTCGATCTCCGCCGAATTGGTGGCCTCGGTCATGGTCCTCCAAGCCCTCGAAGGGCTCTCCGACCGAGATGCTGCTCGGGCCCTCCGGGACCGGATTGGTTGGAACGTGGCTTGCGGTTTGGCCCTCGGCAACGAGGGGTTCGACTTTTCGCTCCTGACCTATTGGCGGACCGGGCTGCGGAAGTCACAATGCCCCGATCGGATCTTCGACGCGGTGCGGTCAGTCATCGATGCCACCGGAGTTCTGATGGGGAAGACCCGCCGGACCCTCGACTCCACACTGCTCGACGATGCGGTGGCCACCTAGGTGGGCGGGTTCAAGGAGTCATCGCAACGAGCTCGGCGAGTTTCTCCGATGGTTTCACGTATCCGAGTGTCTTGCGAGGCCGGTCGTTGAGGAGGGCTTCAATCCTGGCCAGATCTTTGGCGCTGTGAATCGCCCCAGGTTCCTTGACTGCTCCGGCTATTTGGTAACCGCCTCGAGGGCGGGTGCTTTCTGACGGTAGTAGGCGGCCTCGAACTCTGCCGGTGTGACGTAGTTGTTGTCGTCGGTGATCTCACCGTGGAGGTAATCACAATGTGTTCGAACCCCTCGCCAGCCTTCGTCAGGCTGTTGGATGGAGTGGCGTAGTCACCCACCGCTGAAACTACAGCGTGATGAACTCCCACAGGGTCTTCGGCATCCAGCCCTGGTGGACCTTGGGGGACACAATAAGAACCGCATCCTCACACTCGCAGGCCCCTGCGTCACCATCCCGTGAGCCGGTGAGCACGTCCACCTGGGCCACGTCAGGCCGGACTTCCGTAGATGATGGGCACACGACACCACCGGATATAGCGATTGAGCTGGGAGAACGGGCGCGAACGGCCGATTGAGGCGTGTTACTCCGCGGTGCTGTGACCAGGGACTACGCAGAGGGCGTCGGAAGCTCGAAATCGAGGAAGCGGCCGGGCTCGGCGATGTCGAGCTTGGCCAGGATCTCGGCCTGGCCGGTGGTCGTGGTGGTGCGTTGGGCCACCCGCCCTTCGGCGGTCTCCATGGTCACGAGATGCATGCGGTCGAGTTCGTGGCGGACGTTGTGCCAGGTGTCGCCGGTGGCGTTCTCTGTCACTCGGATGAGGAGGAGGGCCAACCAGCAGAGTTGGACGTGGCTCCGGATCCGGTCCTCCCGATGATGGAAGACGGGACGTAGTCCGAGTGAGCCCTTCATGTCCCGCCAGCCGCGCTCCACTTCGAGGAGCTGCTTGTAGGCGAGGGCCAGATCGGTCGGGGTGAGACTGTCGTCACTGGTCCGCAGCAACCACTTGCCGTCCAGCTTCTCCTCCTTGGCGATGGCCGCCTTGTCGATTCGGAACCGTCCGTCGGCCAGTCGCCGCACCAGTCGCCACAGCGCCGGTGTGGTGCGAAGTCGTCCGGCCAACTCGTCCCGCTTGGACTTCGTCCACTTGTCGGTGCCTTCGATCTGTGTGGCGAGGTAGGCGACCAGGTTGGCCCGAACCTGTTGGTCGCGGATCGCCGCCTCGGGATTGAAGCAGACCACGAAGCGCTGTCGGCGTTCACCGTCACCCACAACGACCTCCTTCACCTGGAGGTTGCCGGCGGCCATGTGGAAACGGCCGGGACGGGAGAGGGCTTCCTTCGCTTCACCGCTGGCGTTGCGCAGTTTCTCCGCCACGATGTAGTGGCCCCCGCCCTTCTGCAGGTAGACCCGATTGGCCGCAGAGTTGAAGCCCCGGTCGGCCACCCAGACCACCCGGTTGAGCATCCATCCGGCCAGGTCATCCTTGATGGTGCGGATGATCACCTGGTCCGAGGTCTTGCCCGGGAACGTCCAACACCGCACCGGCACGCCTTCCGCGGTGACCGCCATGCCGATGACCACCTGGGGGAGATCGGGCCGGTGGTCTTTGCTGTGCTTGTTGAACTGGCGGACCGCTTCTTCCTCGGGCCCGGGATCGTCGGGACCTACTCCTTTGGCTTTCTCCTCGGCACTCTTCGCCTGCTCGAGATCGGCTTCACCGTCGGCCACGTCCCGCTCGAAGTAGGTGGAGGAGGTGTCGACGAAGATGATGTCGCAGGACAGGTTCAACAGATTGGCGGTGGTGGAGAAGATCCGCTCGGCGATCTCGGGCAACGACGCCAACAAGAAGTCCATGGCCCGATAGGTGGCGTCGTCCCCGAACTCCGGGCAGTCGGGGATGGCCGCCCGCTCACCCACCCACTGCACGGCGGCCAACTTGGAAGCAGGCTCCAGGCAGCGCTGGGCGACAAGTGCGAAGCAGGTCCGCTCGACGAGATCTCCGTCCAGTCGACGCCCGCTGGCGACAGAACGCAGGGCATCGGCGATTCCCAGCCGGCTCCACAGTTGGTCGAGCACAAAGGCACCACCCAACCGGCGAGAGTCGACGATCTCGACGTCGGACGAGGTGACCGCCGAGTCGGTCATCGGCAGATCGAGGATCCGGCTGATGGAGGAGACCAGGCGGGCCAGGGCGACCTTGTCGACCTTGTCCTTCCGGCCGAAGTTGTGGATCACCTTGGCCACCGGCGAACCGGTGACCGGGTGGCGCTCGTTGTGGGCGAGCTGCAGATAGGTGACCTTCGAGCCGTCCTTGTTGCGTCGACTCGACTCTCGCAAGTACACGCCTACATCTTCACTGAACCAAGCAGGTCAGTCAAGTATTCGTGTGCCTACGCTTTTCAGAGTTTTCAGCGGCCCGCAGCGCGTTGACCAGGGACGATGTCAAACGGGACCCATGAAAATGCCTACGAGCCGCGGAACCCCGGTCTGTGATTGCCGGACTACGGCTTCCCAGCGTCAATCCATGCCTGAACTCGGGCATCGCCAATCCTTCGAGCGTTAGGCATGTCGGCCCAGCGGCGAAAGTGATCCTTCTCCTCGGCGTCTAGCTGAGAAAACAGCGTGGCCTTGCCAGGCGACGCAGATCGTACTGAGCCAGAGCCGCTCCCACGCCCAGACGCCCGCCCCTTCTCAATGAACGGTGCGAACGCCTTGCGAAGTGATGCCGCATTCTTTGCGTTTAGATCAATCTCGTAGGACTTGCCATCGAGGGCGAAGCTGATCGACTCCGCCGCCTCGCCCCCGTCGATGTCGTCCACAATCTGCACCACAACGTTCTTAGCCATGGGCAAAGACTACTCCATTCGGCAACAGGTGTAGCCAAGCACCATCTTCATTCTTACTCCGAAAGCTGGAGCTCTACCTATCGAATCAGGACTGAGGGCAGAACTTCGAGGGCATCGGCAATCGAGAAACCAACCAAGGCAGTATCGCCCCGAGCGGGCATCGTGGGGTGGGTCGGCGGGATTCTTGGCACAATGACGCAGGACAGATGCATCGAGCGCAATGAAGTGGTTTACACACGGCTCGATGGGTGGAAGCCACCTCAACCGGCCGGTCGTCGGGATGGCGGCGACACCAACCGGAAGTGGCTATTTCCCGGTTGCATCAGACGGTGGACTGTTTGCCTTTGGTGATGCGACCTTCCGTGGCTCGATGGGTGGTGGTCACCTCAACCAGCCGGTCGCAGGGATGACCGTGAGGGCCCAGGGCGGCTACTCGGAAGTCGCCAGCGACGGTGGCATCTTCAGTTTCGGTAACGCCGCATTCCAAGGGTCAGCACGCAATATCCAGCTCAACCAACCCATCGTCGGGATGGCCTCAACCTCGGATGGCGGCGGATACTGGCTGGTCAGCGCCGACGGCGGCATCTTCAACTACGGCGACGCAATTTTCTACGGATCCCGCGTCGGGCATTGATGACCTTCGAGTAATTCCGCGCCGACCTTGTTCATGGCGTTAGACCGCGGTGGCTGTGAAATGAGAAGGCCAACGTGGTCTCGTTGCCAATGCGACAGTGGCCCTGTTCGATGATCTATTCGGTCTCTCCGATGGTATTCAGGCAGAGGTTGGCTAGCTCGCTTCCCTTCAGATTTCCCCAGGCCCGTTCAACCGGATAGCGGTCGGGGGCGTAGGCCGGGAACCGTTCACCGACCAGCCACTTGCGTTATCGCTTGGTGGAGGCCCGCAGGGCCCGACTGCGGTGAAAATGATGAATTGCTCAGTGCCGTTGCGCTACAGGTGTAGCGACACACATTTCAAGGCACGACGTATTATCCGAACAAAGTTTCTTGGCCGGCCTCGCCACCCTGGTATTGCCCGACACATTGCCTGATTCAGGTGGAATCCGATTGCGGATTCATTGAGTCACTCTGGTTGATACAGCGAGGACGAATGTGCTGTCTACCAGGAACATCTATGCGGCGCCTCACATGAACCGGGTACACCCTGAGGTGTATAACACTCTGGTGTGTTCGACATTTAGCCACAAATAGGTCGACTCGCTCTAGTGGGTGGTAACCAGCTGTTGACAGCATCAAACAAAAACTGTCATTGCGAATTCGCTCATGGAAGCGGGGCACCCGACTGCTTGACCACACCGGAGCCAGGCGCGATGCTGCCCAAGCTTCACGCATAATGGCGCGGAGGACCGCGCCTCCTCTAGTTCCGCAGTATTCCGAATTCCCCCTGGTCACATCCAATACGAGCCATTGGGTTAGCCAGCGTACGGTCCAGTGAAGGGATTAATCAAAGTCGTGAATACCGTGAAGACACTGTTGATGAGATCAGTCGCCATTGCAATGACACTCGTCGTTGTCTCGTCATCGCTTGCGGTCGCTCTCGCCGTGATCGAGGCACCCTCCCACTCTGCTTCGGCTGCGACCACGTACGAATTCGCCACCTACAACGGGTCGTCGTGGTCACTGACCGGCAACAACTTCGCCGGTGACGGAATCACTGGAGATCATTGGGACGGAGGGAGCTGTCTTTCCTCTAGCTTCTGTTGGGATCAATCCTTCTATGGGGATGGATCGTTCTATAACGGTTCGAGTTGGTCAACTCCAGTCAATCCATTCGCTGGAGTAGGGTCCTCCGGAATTGCCGTTCATCTCTTCAATTGTCTCTCCACAAGTTTCTGCTGGGCAGGGTCATCCAATGGATACTTCGCAACCTACAATGGCTCAACGTGGTCGACCCCTGTACTCCTGAGTGATACCTGGTACACGTGTCTGTCTTCGTCGTTCTGCTGGGCCTATTCGCAAAGCACGGGTACCTATGCGACGTATGACGGAACGAGCTGGTCGTCCGCTTCTAACCCCTTTGCCTCGGATGGAATCACTGGGGACGAGATCGCCGCCGTGTACTCCACTTCCATGAAATGTCTATCCTCTACGTTTTGCACCGCACAATCCACCCATGGGTATGTCGCGGCCTTTACGGGCAGTTCGTGGACACTGTCATCGACGTCCTATAATTCGGGAGTGTCGATTGATTGTCTATCGTCGTCGTTCTGTAGCGCAACGGCCGACAATGGTGATGCCGCCTTTTTCGACGGCTCGGCATGGAGTACGCCCAGCAATCCGTTTGCGAGCGTTGGATCTTATGTAGGAGGCGCATCTGGCTATGTTGCTTGCGCATCGGCCACCATGTGCGTCACGATTGCTTACAACAGTTACTATGTGGCTACATATAACGGGTATGGTTGGTCGACCCCTACGACTGTGCACAGCGACTACGCGGTTGGCGTCGAGTGCGGGGCCTTCTCGGTATGCTTCCTCCAGCTCGGTGGCGGCATGTCGTTCTTCAATGGCAGCACGTGGTCAGCTGAGGTCGATCCGTTTGGAGGTAGCGGCCATACCGGTGATACTCCGCTGACGTTCTCGTGCCCGACGGTGAGCATCTGTATTGCTCAATCCCATGACGGTGGTGCGTCGATCTATCTCGGGTCAGGGTGGTCTGTGGGCACCTATCCGTTTGCGGGCTCTGGTGATTCTGCATCGTATTTTCGTTGTGCATCGTCGTCGCTGTGCTGGGGAAGGAGCACCTTGGGCTACTTCTCACTATTTAATGGTTCCGGGTGGTCCACCGAGGAACAGCCCATTCCTCACGAGTCGTACGCGCCGGGCTTCGGTCTCGACGCCACCTGCCTTAGCACATCGTTTTGCTGGGCCTATCCAAATGTCGATCCGCTAACGGCGATCGAGCGGGGCGCTCATCTGGCGACGGGTCACTCGTCGAAGCATCATCCCGGCTGCACGAACGGCAAGTACCCGGTCGATTGCGCCAGCGGAGACTTCTGGCACTCGTTCACTGACGTTTCCATCCCCGGACCTGGTGCGAATCTAGATTTGACACGAACTTACAATTCTCTGAATGCCTCGATCATGGGAATGTTCGGATACGGCTGGTCATCCTCGTATGACACCAATCTTGCGGTAACGGCAAGTGGCTACACGATCACCGAAGACGATGGGTCCCAGGTCACCGCACAACCAAACGGGAGCGGCGGATTCGTCTTGCCATCATGGTCCGATTCGACATTGACGGAGTCGGGGGGTAACTACACGTTTATCCGCCAGCACACGATGAAGTACATCTTCAATTCGTCGGGTCAAGTGACTTCGATTGCCGACCTGAATGGCGACACGACAACTCTTGCCTATACGTCGGGCAAGCTGCATACCGTGACCGATCCAGCAGGACGGACCATCACGTTTGCCTATGGATCGAATGGGTTGGTGTCCTCAGCTACCGATCCTCTTGGGCGAGTGACTGATTATGGCTACGACTCGTCACACAATCTGCTGACTTCAACGGATCCCCTTGGGCACGTCACGTCGTTCACCTACGACACCGGTGGCAATCACCTCGTCCTGACGATGACTCTTCCAAACGGCCAGAGTGGCGGGCCGGATGCGGGACACAGTGTGGTCAACACCTACGATTCTTCGGGACGGGTCCTGACCCAGACTGATCCGCAAGGATTCGACACCACGTATGCATATGCAGGGGACAATTTCCTCAGCGATGGCGGAACGACGACCATCACGGATCCTCATGGAAAGGTCGAAGTCGAGGGCTATACCGATGGGAAGCTGACCTACGTCACCAAGGGTTACGGAACCCCGAGTGCGGCAACAACTAATTATGCCTATGACTCAGCCTCAATGGGGACGACGTCGATTACCGACGCGAACGGCAATACCACCAGCGCGACCTTTGACTCAGACGGTAATCAGCTTACGTCGACCAATGGTCTGGGGAATGCGTGGACGTACTCGTACAACTCCTTGGACGAGCAGACCTGTGCGGCGGCACCGGAGGCGGCGTCACCCTGCTCCGCCCTGTCGCCTCCATCGGCAATTTCTGCTGGCGGCACCATAACGCCCCCGTCGTCGGTGCCACCGGCTCACGTCACCTATACCGAGTACGACACGATCGGAAACAAGATATGGACAAGTACGGGCGTCTACCAGCCCGGTAGCAGCACCGCCAGTTACCAGAGCAACACGTACGACCTGTACAACGGCGAGTCCGTCACGCTATCTGGCACCAGCCACTCGTGTACCACCTCGGCTCCTTCGACATCGCTCCCGTGCGCCAGCATCACGCCGAACGGCACAGTCACCCAATTGACGTACAGCTCTCAAGGTGACCTGATCTCGTCCTCGACGCCGGACGGCAACTCCGGTGGCCAAGTTGCGAAGACGTCCTACAGCTACGACAGCGACGGCGAGCAGATTACGACGGTTGCACCGAATGGGAATCTGTCGGGCGCCAATGCAGCGAACTTCACGACCTCCAAGTCCTACAACGACGACAGCGAGCTCACGTCCGTGACTGTCGGCGGAGTGAGCGGCTCCACCGTCGTTCCGCGCACGACGTCGTATACCTATGATGGCGACAGAAATCGGACGGTGACATCGCATTCGTCGTCCATCTCGTATGTGGGCTCGGCGTCTGGTAGCAACAGCACGACGTCCCTGTCGCTCAGTCTGCCGGCTGGCACGAGGCCCGGCGACCAAGCGGTGCTCGCGACCACAACCGTTTCGCCTTCTTCTACATCGAAGATTCAGCACTACACAGCGAACCATGCTTATCTCGTCGCGGGCACGCCTCAAGTAGGCGGCAACGGACCGTCCGGCCTTCAGGCCAACGAATCGGGCCTGTCGTACACCTCTGGCGTGGCAGTCGATGCCCAAGGCAACACCTATGTCGCAAGCATTAATAACAGCAACGTCGAGGAGATCGCCGCCACCAGTCATACCCAGTGGGGCCAATCGATGACGGCCGGAGATGCCTACATCGTGGCGGGCGCATCGGATGGCACCTCAGGAACGTTCGGCGATGGTGGAGCAGCAACGTCTGCGTTGCTCAATTCGCCGACGGGTATCGCGCTCGACTCATCGGGCGATCTCTATATTGGCGATGCAGGCAACAATCGGGTTCAAGAGGTTGCAGCTGCCACGGGAACCCAATGGGGCCAGTCGATGACCGCGGGCGATATCTACACAGTGGCTGGCGATGCATCGGGATCGTTGGGCTACTCCGGTGATGGAGGTCCAGCGACTTCAGCGCAGTTGTGGGGTCTGTACAACGCCACTGGTATCGCCATTGATGCCGGAGGCGATCTCTATATCGCTGACGCGGGAAACAACGCCGTGCGAGAGGTCGCCGCGTCTACCGGGACCCAGTGGGGCCAGTCGATGACAGCCAACGACATCTACACGGTTGCCGGCGGTGCGTATGGGTCAAGTGGTGACGGCGGTGCCGCCACATCCTCCGACCTGAACACGCCATATGGAGTGGCCGTTGACGCAGGCGGCGACCTGTTCGTTGCCGACTCTGGGAACGACCGCGTTCAGGAGGTCCCCGTGACCACGGGGACCCAGTGGGGCCAGTCGATGACAGCCAACGATATCTACACCGTGGTCGGCGACCCATCCGGTTCTTCAGGGACCTCGAGCGATGGGACCTTGGCGACCTCCGCCTTGTTAAACGCCCCCGATACCGTGACCTTCGACTCGGCGGGCGATCTATACGTCGCCGACACCAACAACAATCGCGTCGAAGAAGTGCCGGCTTTCACTGGCACCCAGTGGGGCCAGTCGATGACCGACTATCACGCCTACACCGTGGCCGGAGACTCAGGCGGCTCCTCCGGATCGAGCGGTGACGGCGCCGTGGCGACCTCTGCTACCTTCAACGGTCCCAACGGACTTGCGTTTGCGCCGAGCGGTGATCTCTACATCGCTGACGAATCCAACAGCACCCTCCGGATGGTGGCGGCGACGAGTGAGTCGGTCTATCCGGGCGGAGTCAACTCGATCTACATGGTTGCAGGGAACGCGAACAACGTCGGGAACACCAGCGGCGATGGCGGACCTGCCTCGCCCGCCGCCGGTCTGTTCTATCCCACCGCAGAGGTCGTCGGCTCGGCCGGCAATCTCTACATCGCAGACCAGTGGAACAATCGGATCCAGGAGGTACCCGCCGCGAGCGGCACCCAGTGGGGCCAGTCGATGTTGGCCGGATACATGTACACCATTGCCGGAGATGCCGCGGGCTCTTCCGGGATGTCTGGCAACGGGGGCCCAGCGACCTCAGCGCTCTTGAACAACCCGAGCGCGCTGGCCGTGGATTCGGCCGGCAATCTCTATATTGCTGACACGCTGAACAATCGCATCCAGGAACTCGCGGTTGCTTCAGGGACCCAGTGGGGTCAGTCGATGACCGCAGGCGACATCTACACAGTGGCCGGTGACGCTGGGGGCGCCTTCGGATCCTCCGGTGATGGCGGGGCCGCCACTTCCGCGGAGCTGCGATATCCCGGCGGGCTGACGCTGGACGCTTCAGGTGATTTGCTGGTCAGCGACTCCGACAGCCATGCGGTGCGAGAAGTGGCTGCGAGCACTCATAGCCAGTGGGGTCAATCGATGACCGCCAATGACATCTATACGATTGCTGGCGATGGATCCTCCGGCACGAGCGGCAATGGTGGTGCGGCCACGTCGGCGGAGCTGAACTACCCCTTGGGGCTCGCAGTTGATCCGACTGGCAATCTTTTCATCGCCGATCAGAACAACAATCGCATCCAGGAAGTTGCGGCAAGCTCGCACACTCAGTGGGGACAGTCCATGACGGCGAATGACGTCTACACGGTGGCGGGCGATGCCGGAGGTTCCTCGGGGAGCTCCGGCATCGGCGGAGCAGCGACGTCTACGGAGCTCAATGGACCCACGGACGTGGCCGTCGACACATCAGGCAATCTCTACATCGACGATGCGAACAATCAGCTGGTCGACGAAGTGCCTGTGACCAGCGGCTCCCAATGGGGCCAGTCGATGACGACCGGTCACGTCTATGCCGTTGCCGGGGGTGGGACCGGCGGAGATGGGGCGTTGGCCATCAACGTCGGGCTGTACTACCCACAGGGGATCTCGCTCGACTCGGCCGGCAACCTGTTCATTGCCGATTCAGCCAACTTCCGGATTCGCGAGGTCATCGCACCGCAGTCCACGCCCCAGACGGTGACGGCGCCCTCGGGCTGGACGCTGGCATCGACCAAGTCCTCAGGTGCGACCACCACCGACGTCTACACCCACACACTCTCAAGCAGTGACTCCGGTGTCACCTTGAGCTATGGCGTGGCGGCACCGAAGGTGGCATCGCTGGCCGTTTATCGTGGAGTCAATTCGACTAGCCCTGTGGATGCTTCAGGAACCGGATCGACTACGTCAGGGACGAGTGTCTCTGCGGCTTCAGTGACCACAACCCATCCTGGTGATCAGCTCGTCTACGTTGGCGGAGGCACCGGGCTTGGCGCTGGTCCGACCTGGAGTGCACCGAGCGGCATGACTACTCGAACCGGAGCGGATACGGCGGGAGTGTCGGAGATATTGGCGGATGGGTCGGGGCCGATCCCTGCAGGAGCCACTGGAGCCACCTCGACCACGTCCTCATCGTCGGGCGCGTTGACCGCTGTCGATGTCGCACTGTCACCGGGCAGCGTGACATCGACCACGGCCTACAACGCGAACGACTTGCCGACGCTATCCACCGACCCCGATGGGAATGCCACGCTCACCTGCTACGACGGCAACGACAAGGTCGCCCAGACGGTGCCACCGGTCGGAGTAGCAGCGAACTCGCTGACGCCGGCATCGTGCGCAACCGGTTCTTCTTCGTATGCACCGCTCCGTATGGCAACAGATGCCACCACGTACGCATACAACGTACTTGGCGAACCGACGGAGGTAACCACTCCCGATCCTGCCGGGGATCCTGGGCTTGCCGGATACCAGGTGACCTCGAGCACCTACGATCCAGCCGGACGGCTGACGGATACTACAGCACCATCGAATTCGACGTCACCCACTGCGTACGGCGGGGCAGGCAACGATACCGTCTACATCTACGACGCCGCCGGCCACGTGCTGACGACCACGACTGGGGCATACGGGGGAACGGATGCCACTACCAGTAATTGCTACGACCCAGATGGGAACAAGACCGCCTCCGTGGCCGCCGACGGCAACACCTCGTCGGTTGCGTTGTGCAGCGGTTCCTCGCCCTATCGGACGAGTTCGAGTTATCAAACCGCCTACTCTTACGATTCAGCAGGAGAGCTGGTGAGCAAGACGGCCCCGGCGACCACCTGGGCGTCGAGTGGCCAAACGACGACCTACTCGTACGATGCGAACGGAAACCAGCTGACGTCCGAGGACCCCAACGGGATCACGACGACGAATACGTTCTCATCGCTCAATCAGCTGTCCGGAGTTAGCTACTCGGGTTCGTCTGCTCCGTCGGTGGGTTACACCTACGACGCGAACGGCAATCGCGTCCAGATGACCGATGGCACCGGCACATCGAGCTACACCTACGATGCCTTCGACGAGATGACCTCTTCGCAAAATGGCGCTGGCAGGACGGTCGACTACGCGTATGACTCACTGGGCAATGTCACCGGCACGACCTATCCGCTGGGAAGTGGCGCCACCTGGGCTCCGAGTTCAACCGTCACATACGGCTACGACGCCGCCTCGCAGATGACCTCCGTAACGGACTTCAATGGGAACTCCGTCAACGTGTCGAACACCGCCGACGGTTTGCCGTCTTCCATGGTTCTCGGCGGATCCGGAGACAGCATCTCCACCACCTACAGTCCGGAGGACTCGCCGTCCGCGATTTCGCTTTCGAACTCCTCGACGACGCTCCTCGGATTCTCCTATTCCGACGAGCCATCAGGTGGAATTGCCTCGGAGAGCGGCACACCCTCGAGCTCACTGTCACCTGCGAGCTACAGCTATGACGCGCAAGGACGAGTCACCCAGATGACACCCGGCTCCACGAGTGCGAAGTCGTACAGCGAAGACGCATCCGGGAATCTGACAACGATCCCGACCGGTGCGACCGCGTCTTACGACAACGCATCAGAGCTGACCTCATCGACGTTGTCGGGAACCACCACCAACTACACCTACGATGCGGCCGGAAATCGAACCCAGGCCAGCGTTGGTGGTTCGACAACGGCGACCGGGACCTATAACGGCGCAAATGAGGCCACAGGGCTTTCTGACTCCGCCGCAAATATGACCGCCGCCACCTATGATGGGAACGGCGTGCGAGCTACTGCCACGGCAACCCCCACCGGCGGGAGTTCGGCAACGCAGCATTTCGTGTGGGACTCAAGTGGATCAAACCCACAACTATTGATGGATTCGACGAATGCCTACATCTACGGCCCTGCGGCGACCCCGATCGAACAGGTGAACCTGTCAAGCGGTACGGTGAATTACCTTCTATCGGATGCACTCGGGTCGGTGCGAGGGGTGGTCGCCGCATCAGGGAGTCTGGTGGCGTCGACCAACTACGACGCTTGGGGCAATCCCGAATCCACTGGAGGACTTACGAGCTACACGCCCGTCGGCTTTGCCGGTGGCTACACCGACCCGAGCGGATTGGTCTACCTGATCCACCGCTACTACGACCCGACGACCGGTCAATTTATCGGCGTAGATCCGCTTGTGAGCCAGACAGGGCAACCGTTCAGCTACGCCGGAAACGACCCGGTGAACAACAGTGACCCGCTGGGGTTGTGCTCGGTGTGGAATCCGTTTGCGTCGGGGAGCTGCTTCAAGTCCGGCTGGGACTCGATGAGTGGAAAGGCGCAGCTCGCCGATGCAACGTTGCCGATCACTCTGCCATTGACGGTCCTGGCGGCAGTTACAGGTGTTGGCGCGCTCGCGGGAGTTGGTGTGCTCGGTGCGTCAGAAGGAGCAACCGCTGGGTTGGCATTCGGTTCAGGGGTGGCAGCGACGGGTGGGAATCTCGCGGAGTGTTTGGGATTGAATGACAAGGCTGCGTGCATTGGAGCCGGCATTGGCTCAGTCGGTCTGGGCGGCGTGGGACTCGGATTCGCATTGGGTGGCGAGACAATCGGTGGCGGATTGGCCAGCGCGTTCGGCTTTTCCATCGCTGGCGCGGGAAGTGTCTGGGATCTCTTGAGCCATTTCCTGGCATTCGAAGGCGCTAGCAGCTCGGCCAGCAGTTCATGTGCTCCTCGGAAATGACAGGAACGCCCGGTCAGATGTCAGATCGCAAGGCAGCACTGATGCAGCAGATGGCTCCAAAATGGGGAGACGAAGCGGCCGAATATCGCTGGAAAATGCGACGAATCCAACTTGCCGGATTGCCCCTAGCGATTGTGGTGGTGTGTGCTCTGTTGCTTCGGAGCTCCACCGCCCTGGCCTGGGCACTCTTGGGGCTGTTCTGTGTATGCGCTGTTCCTCTTGCCGTTCTGATGCTCGTGTATGTGCGCCGGATGAATCGTGCTGCATCGAGGACCCTTGGCGTGAAAGTCAATTGGAAGGCAGAGCATTCACCACCACAGAAGTCACCTGCCTATGAGGAGTGGTGCACGAAGAACGGGTTGACTCCCTATGCAGCGTCGGAGCACTATGGACGGGGAAAGCAACCTTCGGGGTCTCGTCCCTCCTGACCCGCATTGACGGTGCCCGCGGACATATCGGCGTCCTCGCGAACACCGTGCCCGCTCCAACTGTCGCCGCACCCTGAGGACCTGTCCCACGCGGCTGCCTGACTCGTCCCCGGCAACCTCCGCGTCTCTTTCGCGATCTCCCGCCCCAGTTCTTTGTCACAGCCTCTGAATACCTTGAACACGATTTCCAGCCGGGCTGGTGCCCATG
>Ga0075522_10000227_pt1 | contig 38317 bp, 41 predicted proteins | sample NGEPerA_FD_74796 | JGI IMG/M metagenome (GOLD analysis project Ga0075522, IMG submission 74796) | Arctic peat soil microbial communities from the Barrow Environmental Observatory site, Barrow, Alaska, USA - NGEE PermafrostL2-A | ecosystem: Environmental > Terrestrial > Soil > Wetlands > Peat ... | reverse complement strand
CGGCCGCGAGGCGGCGCGCAGGCAGGGCGCGAATGAGGGCGTGGTCGCCTCTGACGTGATCGCGGCGTTGCCGGCCGTGCGGAGGGGAGGTGTGGCTCGATGACCGAGCGCCGCGCGCTGGCGCGTGTGAATCTGGCAGCGATCGAGCGCAACTGCGCGCGATTGCGGGGCGAGCTGAGGGGCGGCGCGGAGCTGTGCGTGGTGGTGAAGGCCGACGGGTATGGCCACGGCGCGGTGCAGAGCGCGCGCGCGGCGCTTGCCGGCGGCGCCGGCTGGCTGGCGGTCGCGGGGTCGAGCGAGGCGCGGGAGCTGCGTGAGGCGGGGTTGCGCGAGGCCCGGGTGCTGGTGATGGGGGCGTTGAGCGCGGTGGAGCTGGAGGAGGCGCTCGCGGCGGATGCGGATGTGGTCGTGTGGAGCGAGCGCCAGGTGGATGCGGTCCTCGCCGCCGGCGGTGGGCGGGTGCATGTGAAGCTGGACTCCGGCATGGGACGGCTCGGCACGCGCGACCCGGTGGAGGCCTCGCGCGCGGTGGCCGCTGCACGGGAGTCCGGGGGGGTCGAGCTGGTGGGGGTGATGACGCACTTCGCCACCGCCGACGACCGCGACGACGACGGCTTCTTCGCGGCGCAGCTCCGGGCGTTCGCGGAGTGGGCGCGGACGGTGAAGGCCGAACAGCCGGAGCTCGTCGTGCACGCCGCCAACAGCGCCGCGACGCTGCGCGAGGAGGGGGCGCAGTTCGACATGGTGCGCTGCGGGATCGCCGTCTACGGGATGGACCCGTTCGGCGCTGACCCGCTGGCCGTAGGGCTCGAGCCCGCGCTCGAGTTGAGCTCCTATCTGGCCGAGGTGAAGGCGTTTGGCGCGCGGGAGAGCGCCGGGTACGGGCGGCGCTTCGTGGCTGAGCGCGATACCTGGCTCGGCGTGCTCCCGATCGGCTACGGAGACGGCTGGAGGCGCGGGTGCTCGAACAACGGCGACGTGCTGATCGCCGGACGTCGCCGGCCGGTTGTGGGCACGGTGAGCATGGACAATCTCACCGTCGACCTCGGCCTCGAGCCGGCCGGTGAGCTGTCTGGGGAGGAGGCGATCCTGATCGGCGCGCGGGGCGCGGAGCGGATCACCGCCGAGGAGGTGGCGAGGCGTCTGGGGACGATCAACTACGAGGTGACCTGTGCGCTGACGCCACGCGTGCCACGGTCCTACCACCGCGACGGCGAGCCGGAATGAGCGATGGGCTCGAGGCGGCCCGCGCGGCGCTCGCGGGCCGATCCGCCTGGCTGGTGGGGGGCGCCGTGCGCGACCGCGTGCTGGGGCGCTCCTCGGGCGATTTCGATCTCGTCGTGGACGGCGACCCCGAGCAGGCGGCACGGGCGATCGCCGGCGCCGGGGGGCCGGCGGCGTGCTTCGCGCTGTCCGAGGACTTCGGCGCGTGGCGGGTGGTGGCGCGCGATGGAGCGTGGCAGGCGGACGTGGAGCGGCTGCGCGGCGATTCGTTGCGCGCGGATCTCCTGCTGCGCGACTTCACCGTCAACGCGATCGCCGAGCCGATCGAGGGAGGCGCGCCGATCGACCCGCTGGGCGGCCTCGCGGACCTGACGGCGCGCCGGCTGCGGATGGCCGGGCCGGGTGCCTTCGCCGAAGATCCCTTGCGGGTGCTGCGGTTGGTGAGGATGGCGGTCGAGCTGGAGCTGGAGCCCGAGCCACAGACCAGCAACGCGGCGAGGACACACGCGAGTGCCCTGAGGGACGTGTCGGGGGAGCGCGTGTTCATGGAGCTGCGCCGGATCCTCGCCGGCGAGCGCGCACGGAAGGGGATCGAGCTGATGGGCGAGCTGGGAGCGACGGCGGTCGTGCTGCCCGAGCTGGAGGCGCTGCGCGGGGTGCGGCAGAATCGCTTTCATCACCTCGACGTGTACGGCCATACGCTCGAGGTGCTCGATCGTACGATCGCGCTGCAGGCGGACCCCACGGCGACCCTGGGCGAGGAGCACTCCGTGGAGATCGCCGAGCTGCTGGAGGAGCCGCTGGCCGACGAGATGACCCGCGGAGAGGCGTTGCGCTGGGGGGCGCTGTTGCATGACGCCGCGAAGCCCCTCACGAAAGGAGTGCGCCCCGGGGACGGTCGCGTGACCTTCATCGGCCACGACGCCCGGGGCGCCGAGCTGGCAAGGACGGTGCTCGGGAGGCTGCGAGCGAGCGAGCGGCTGCGCGCCCACGTCGCCGCCCTCGTGCGCAATCACCTGCGCCTCGGCTTCCTCGTCCACGAGCCCCAGCCGCTGGCGCGGCGTACCGCATACACCTACCTGCGGGCCTGCGAGCCGGTGGAGGTCGACGTCACGCTCCTGTCGGTGGCCGACCGGCTGGCCACACGCGGGGACAGGGCCCAGGAGGCGATTGACGCGCACATGCGGGTGGCGCAGGGGATGCTGAAGGATGCCCTGCGCTGGCGGGCCGAGGGGCCGCCCCGGCCGCTGTGGCGGGGCGATGAGCTGATCCGTGAGCTCGGCATACCGGTGGGCCCACAGGTGGGGGAGCTGCTGGAGGAGCTCGCCGCGGGGCAGTACGCCGGCGAGCTCCAAACGCGCGAGCAGGCGCTTGCGTACGCGCGCGCACGACTGGCATCCGGCTAGGCTTCGACGCGGATGGCTGACTCGGACTGCATCTTCTGCAAGATCCTCGCGGGCGAGGTGCCGGCGACGATCGTCGACGAAGACGAGCGCACCGTGGCCTTCATGGACATCAACCCCGCCACGCGCGGCCACGTGCTCGTGATCCCACGCGCGCACTCCGAGGATCTGTTGAGCATCGAGGAGGAGGACCTGCGCGCCGTGGCGGTTGCCTCGCAGCGTCAGGCGGTCCGCGCGAAGCAGCGGCTGCGGGCCGACGGGGTCAACCTGGTCAACTCCTGCGGCACGCTCGCCTGGCAGACGGTCTTCCATTTCCACATGCATGTGATCCCGCGGTATACGGGCGATCCGCTGCGGCTGCCATGGGTTCCCGCGCCCGGAGATCCGGGGGAGATCGCGGCTGCGGCGCAGGAACTCACGGGGAAATAGCGAACAGACCGCTACATCTTCGTCGTCGTCGTGTTGAATGACCAAATGATCCGTGCATCCACAGCGATAGTCCTGACGAGCCTCGCGCTCATACTCGTGCTGCCCGCGGGGTCGCAGGCGACGCTCACCGAAGTCGGTCAGATCCCGCCGACGACCAATCCGGAAACCGTGCCGAGCTGTCCGGGCAGCCCCTGCCTGGCCGTGAGCCGCACGACGGGCTTCCAGGTGAAGGTTGGCACCGTGCACAATCCCCAGACGGTGCCGCGCGCCGGCACGATCGTCGCCTGGTCGATCATGCTCGGCAAGCCGAACGCCACCCAGATCAAGTTCTTCAACGCCAACGAGGGCGGGATCTCCACGGCGGGCATCGCGATTCTGCGGCCCCAGGCGAAGCCGAACCTCACCTACAAGCTGGTCGCGCAGAGCCCGCTCGTGAAGCTCGAACCCTACTTCGGCAAGACCGCCCAGTTCCCGCTCGAAACCACCCTGCAGGTCAAAAAGGGCGACGTGATCGCGCTGACCGTGCCCTCGTGGGCGCCCGCGCTGGCCCTGGGCTTCACCAACACGACCTCCTGGCGCGCCAGCCGGCCGAAAAGCCAGTGCACGAGCACGAGCGCCCAGACGACGCACACGCTGGTCGGCACCTCGGTGCAGTACTACTGCCTGTACCTCACCGCCCGCCTGACCTACAGCGCGACTTTGATCTCAACGCCTTAGAGCTATTTGGCAGTCGGGGCGCTGGCGCCGCCGGAGGGGCTGACGGCGGATTCCCCGCCACCTTTGCTCGCGGTTTCTCCGCCGGCGCCTTTCGCGGTCCCGCCGGCGGAGGTGCCCCCGGCCGATTCGCCGTTGCTTTCGGAGGCGCCACTTTCGCTGCCGCCGCTCGACGCGGCTTCTTCGGCCGTACTGGATTCTTCGCCTGAGGAGCCGGCGCCTGACTTGCCGGTGGAGGTCGTGGATGTGGTGGAGGTCGAGGTTGTCTGCACGGCGGCCTTTTCGGCGCTCGTGTCGGTGGGCGGGGTGATGTCAGGGGTGCTCTTCGGCACCGTGTCGCTCACGCTGCTCCCGCCTCCGCAGGCGCCGAGGCCCACTCCACACAGCAGCACGAGGCTCGCCGTGAGCGCGGCACGGGCCGGCCGGAGGCTGCTCACGCGCTTCGCGCCTCCGGGGCCGGTCGCCCTCAACCGGTCGACCTCGACGCGAGCGGCCCCATCCGACGACCGCAGGTGGGGCAGTCGTTGAGATCCTTCTGGGCGAGCTGGTCACACCAGGAGCAGAAGCGCATGTTCTCCACCGCCCAGGGCAACCGCGATGCGGAGGGAGCGAGCGGCAGCAGCTTGCCCACCACCTCCAGCGGCTCGCCCGTATAGCGATCGAGGTAGATCTCTTGCTGGCCGATCTCCGATCGGTCGGCCTCGATCACTATCTCCCGCCCGCTGGCGGGATTGCGCAGCCGGTAGCGCTGGCTTGTGCTCACGCCGGGAACTCTAGCGAAGCGCCTGGCGGGGACACCCACCGGTGCCGCCGCCTGCCCTTTGGATAGAGTTTCGCCGCCGATGTCCTCCTCGCCCATCTCCAGAAGCCTGCGCAGTCTCGGCCTTCTCGCCGGCGCCGGCACCCTGCTGCTGGGTGCGAGCGGTTGCGCGGTCAAGCGTAACGACAACGCCGACCTGATCACGGGCAAGCAGCAGTTCGTGGCCAAATGCGGCTCCTGCCACACGCTCGCGCGCGCGGAAACGAAAGGCATCGTCGGCCCCAACTTCGACGAAGCCTTCCGCCGGAGTCTCGCCGAAGGCATCGGGCGGAGCACGATCGAAGGAGTCGTCCACGACCAGGTGCTCGAGCCCAACAAGGAAGGCGTGATGCCCAAAGGGCTGGCCGGCGGGCAGACGCTGAACGATATCGCCGCCTACGTCGCGCAGGCGGTCGATCGGCCGGGCAAGGACACCGGCCTGCTCGCCACCGCGGTGGAAGCGCCCGGCGCCGGCAAGCCGGCGGTCGAGAAAGCGGGCAAGCTCGAAATCGCCGCCAACCCCGCGGGCCAGCTCGCCTATACGGCCACCAAGGCGACCGCCACCCCGGGAGCGACGACGATCACGATGGCGAACATGTCCGGCGTCTCCCACAACATCGCGATCGAATCCGGCGAAGGCGGAGCGACGGCCAAGGGCGCATCGCTCGGCGCGAGCCAGTTCATCACCAAGGGCAGCACCTCGCTCACGGTCAATCTGAAGCCCGGCGCCTACACCTTCTTCTGCCAGGCCCCCGGCCACCGCGCAGCGGGCATGTACGGCACGCTGACGGTGAAGTAGAGGCCCTCCGGCCTCCGGCGGTTAGAAGACGGCGCGCAGGATCAAGACGAGCGCGACGAGCACGAGGAACACCGCGAGCACGTACAGCAGTGCCCGGAACGCATTGTCCTCGCTACGTAGTGGGTTGAGCATGGCGGCTCTCGCCTGTCTGGACAGGCCTAGAGCACGTAAACCGTGAAGTAGACGACTATCCACATGATGTCGACGAAGTGCCAGTAGATGCCTGGGATGTCGACGCCGCGGTGCTCCTCGGGGCTGTAGTGGCCGCGGAAGGCGCGGATGGTCACGATCGCCAGGAGGATGAGGCCGATGAGGACGTGGGCGCCGTGGAGGCCGGTGAGCGAGTAGAAGATCGTCTGCTGGGCGTGGTCCTGGGGGGCGAAGCCGATGTTCGCGTACTCGTTGATCTGGATGAAGAGGAACGTGCAGCCGAGGAGGAAGGTGGTGAGGATGCCCGCCTTCAGCCCGAAGCGGTTTCCCCGCTTGATCGACGTCTCGGCCCAGTGGAGCGTGAACGAGGATGAGACGAGGATCGCGGTGTTGAAGCCGGCGACTCCCTCCGGCAGGTGGGTGCCGGGCGCCGGCCACGGCTCGCCGGAGGCGATGCGGATGAAGAAGTAGGCCGTGAAGAAGGCCCCGAAGATCATCACCTCGGAGATGATGAAAAGCAGCATCCCCAGCAGCTGGGGCTCGACGCGCGAGCTGCGGTTCGCCGTCGGCGGTCCGTGGTGCTCGCCGTGGTCGGCGGCGTGGGCGATGCTCGCTGCCTCCATCGGGGCCTCTCTAGCCCGCCGCGGCCGGGGCCGCGGTCGTGTTGGCCTGGAGGTCGACGACGACGTGCTCGACCTTCGCCGAGGTGGCGTGGCGTACGCGCTCGATCAGGTTCGAGCGCATCCAGCCGGAGCGTTCGCCGGGAAGCGTCGAGATCACCACGTCGTCGACCCTGAACAGCTCGAGGGCGTTGATGGCGGCCGTGTAGGGGTCGGGATCGCCGATCATGCCCGAGCCGATCAGCTCGGCGTTGTGGAGGCGATCGAGCATCGCCGCGAGACGCGCGCGCGCCTCGCGCGGCGCCGAGCCGCTGCCGTCTTGGAGCGGGACGACGGCGATGAACACGTGCCGGCGGCCGTCCGCGGCCTTCTCCCGGAGATGCTCGAGGAGCTCCTCGCCGCTCGCCGTCTTATTCGCCAGGACGAGCGTGACGAGGAACGGCAGGCCCTCCTGCTCGAGGTCGGTCACGATGTGCTCGACCGGCAGTCCGGAGGCGTTGTGGATGCGCTCGATCAGATCCCTGCGCAGCCATCCCGACTGGGTCGCGGGGTAGCTGGAGAGGATGATCTCGTCGGGCCGGCGCTCGGCGATCGCGTCCATCGTCGCCGAGAAGGGGTCTGGATCGCCGACTTCCCCGGTCGCCTCGATCCCCTCGCCGGCCACCAGCGAGATCGCCAGGTCGACTCGTACCTGGGCCGATTCGCGGACGGCCTCGTCGTAGATGACCAGGCCGGCGGAGGGCTTGCTCTGGGGGACGACCAGGCGAAAGCGGACATCGCCGCTCGCGGCGCGCTCGCGGACCGTGTCGATCAGCTTCTTGCCTCCGAGCGTCCGGTTGGCGACCACCAGGATTTCCTTCATCGGGTGTACTCCCTCCTCATTCGCTGGGGGCTCGGACGATGCCGGCTCCGGCTGTGGCGGCTCCGGCTCTGGCTGAGGCAGGGGTCGGGGCGAGGATCGCGTGCACCGCTCCGGGCACTCCGTACTCGTACGGACCGCCGACGATCGTCGGAACCCTGTCGAAGTTGAAGATCGGCGGCGGCGAGGACACCTGCCACTCCAGGGTCATGCCTCGCCACGGGTTGCTCACGGCGCGAGTTCCGCCACGCCAGCTGGTGACCATGTTGTAGACGAACAGCAGCGTGCTGAAGCCGATGCCGAGGCTGGCGATCGAGATGAACAGGTTCAGGTCGGCGAACTTCGCCGCGTAGGAGGCGACGCGGCGGGGCATGCCCTGCAGACCGAGGACGTGCATCGGTCCGAAGGTCAGGTTGAAGAAGACGAAGGTGGTCCAGAAGTGCCACTTGCCCAGGCGCTCGTCGTACATGCGCCCGGTCATCTTCGGGAACCAGTAGTAGACGCCGGCGAAGATCGTCATCAGCGAGCCGCCGAAGAGCACGTAGTGGATGTGGGCCACGATGAAGTAGGTGGCGCTCACGTGGATGTCGAACGGGACCATCGCGAGCATCACGCCGCTGATCCCGCCGAGGGTGAACGTCGTGAGGAAGCCGAGCGCGAACAGCATCGGCGTGTCCAGGTGGAGCACCCCTCGCCAGAGCGTCGCCAGCCAGGAGAAGATCTTGATGCCGGTCGGAACGGCGATGATGCAGGTGGTGACCGCCATCGGGATGCGGATCCAGGCGGCCATCCCGGAGGTGAACATGTGGTGGGCCCAGACGGTGAAGCCGAGCACGACGATCGCCAGCAGCGAGAAGGCCATCATCCGGTAGCCGAAGATCGGCTTGCGGGACTTCACGGCGATGATCTCGGAGATGATTCCGAAGCCGGGCAACATCATGATGTAGACCGCCGGGTGGGAGTAGAACCAGAAGACGTGCTGGTACATCAGCACGTTGCCACCCTTCGCGGCGTTGAAGAAGTTGAAGCCGAGCGTGCGATCGAGCAGCACGAAGAACTGGGACGCGGCGATGAACGGCGTGGCGATCACGACCAGCAGAGACGTCGCGAAGTTCGCCCACACGAGCAGCGGCATGCGGAAGAAGCTCATCCCCGGAGCGCGCATGGTGATGATCGTGACGAGGAAGTTCAGCGCGGTCATGATCGACGAGGCGCCCGCGAACTGGACGCCGAGCGAGAAGAAGGTCTGTCCCACCGGTGCGTCGATCGACAGCGGCGCGTATGCGGTCCAGCCGTCGGCGAAGGCCCCGCCCGGCGCGAAGAAGCTGCCGAGCATCAGCGCTCCCGCGACCGGCAGCAGCCAGTAGGAGAGGGCGTTCAGGCGCGGGAAGGCCATGTCGGGGGCCCCGATCATCAGCGGCAGCACGAAGTTGGCGAGGCCCGCGAACACGGGGATCACGAACAGGAAGATCAGGATCGAGGCGTGGACCGAGAACAGGCCGTTGTAGGTGTTGGCGCTCACGAACTGCGCGCCCGGCTGTGCGAGCTCGGCGCGCATCATCAGGCCGATCAGGCCACCGACGAGCAGGAAGAAGAAGGAGGTGACCGTGTACTGCACGCCGATCACCTTGTGGTCGGTGTTGACGCGGAAGTAGTCCCTCCAGCTGTGTGCTCCATGGCTGGAGTGGTCCTCGGGGCGCGTCGGACGCCCGATCGCCCAGTAGAACCAGTAGTCGAAGCCGCCGATCCCGACGAGGAAGAGCAGCGGCACGACGATCAGCGAGACGGTCAGGATCGCTTCGCCGGAGAGGTAGTGATTGAACGTGGTGTGGCCGGTCGAGGACCGTACCAGCCAGGTCAGCCCGGCGGCGAAGGCCACGCCGAGCGGCATCAACCAGCCGGCGCGGTAGAAGCCGGGTGCACGGAATTTCGCGGCCATCAGCGACAAGATTACCCCGCGCTCGCAGTCGGAGCGGCGCTGGTCTGGCTCTTTAGCCACGCCTGGAACTGGGCGCGCGGGACGACGTGCACGGCGGAGCGCATCGTGGAGTGCCCGATCCCGCAGAGGAGGTTGCAGACGACCGGGTAGGTGCCGAGCCGGTCGGGCGTGGCCCGGTAGTGGGTGGTGATCCCGGGGACCACGTCCTCCTGCAGGCGGAAGGCCGGAATCCAGAAGGCGTGGATGACGTCCTTGGACTGCATGTTGAAGTACACCGTGTCGCCCATCGGGATGTAGAGCTGATCGGAGCTCAGCGGCTTACCGCCGGTCACCGCGGCGGGGTACTCATACGACCAGTAGAACTGCTGGCCGGTCACCCCGATCTGGATTTCCGGCACCCCGCTGGGCTTCTTTTCGTTGTCGTTCAGGATCACGAAGGAGTAGGAGACCAGTCCGAGCAGGATCAGCGCGGGGATCGTCGTCCAGATCACCTCCAGGCGCGTGTTCCCGTGGATCGGAGGCCCATCCTTGAGCTCCTCGCCCGGCTTCATCCGGAACTGCCAGACGGAGTAGAGGATCACCGTCACGACGAGCACGAAGATCGGTATCGAGACGTCGACGAGGACGTGGTAGAGCCTGTCGGTGTTGTGCGCCTGGGTGGAGGCCTGGACCGGGAACCAATGGATCGTGTAGCCCAGGACGATGCCGATCGCCGTGGCGATCAGGGCCGCCACGATCGCGAGGACGAGCGGGCGCTGCTTAGACATCGGCGACGATGACTCCAGGGCGGGGGGAAACGTCTTTGGGGGCGAGCCTCTCCATCGCGATGCGTGATCCTATTGCCTTCGCCTGACGAACGCCCGAGACCTTGACCGCGGAAGCTCCGAGGACTAGATTGAGGCAATCGTTGCAAATACCGAGCCGGTGGGTTTGCCTCGGCGCGAGGTGGGAAGGAGAAGGCTATGCAGGTACGAGACGGGATGAGCTCGATGGTCCTCACGGTTGGACCCGACCACACATTGCGCGACACCGCACGGCTGATGTCCGAGCGCAAGGTGGGCGCGGCGGTCGTGATCGACCCCGAGGGCAGCGGGCCGGGGATCATCACCGAGCGAGACATCCTCCACTCCGTCGGTGCCGGGCACGACCCCGACCACGAGGTCGTCTCCGAGAACCTCACACGGGACGTTGTGTTCGCCGCTCCGGATTGGTCTCTGGAGGAGGCCGCCGCGGAGATGGTGCGCGGCTCCTTCCGCCACCTGATCGTCCTCGAGGAGGGAGAGACCGTGGGAATCCTCTCCGTACGCGACATCGTGCGCTGCTGGACCAAGGACGGAGCGATCTGCCCTGTGCTGCCTGCAAGTGCCGCCGCGGAGTGAGAGTCAGTCGAGCGGGAGCTCGTCGATCTCGCGGCGGGTGTCGCCGATCCAGCGGAAGATGCAGTAGAGCGTGAGCAGCACGCCGATGACCGTGAACTCGATGAAGGTCGTGATGCCCACGAGCGTCAGCGTGACGCCCACCGCGGTCAAGATCGGGAGGATGCTCGGGCCCGGCAGGTGGATCTCTTCGCCGACGGGCGGGATCTCGGGGTCGAGCGGGCTCATGAGATGTAGAGGGCGGCGACCACGAACGTGATGCCGAACATGAACATGCAGATCCCGCACGCGATCAGTCCGGTGCGGATGTTCTTACGTGCGAGGCGTCGGGTCATCATGGGCAGAGACGCATTCTATAGATGGGCGTCGGCGACCATCGCGCAGAACAGCAACGCCAGGTAGGCGAGCGAGAAGAGATACAGCTGAAGCGCGCTCCGGCGGTCGGCCCGCCGGTAGAGACGGATCGCCCCGGCGATGAAGCCGAGGCCGAGCACGACCGAGGCGACCAGGTAGATATCGCCGAAGCCCCCCGCGCAGAACGGGAGTTGCGTGACGGCGTAGAGAAGCACGGTGTAGAGCAGGATCTGGCGACGGGTCTCGGCCTCGCCCCGGACGACGGGCAGCATCGGCACGTTGACCTTCGCGTACTCGTCCTTCATCAGCAGGCTCAGCGCCCAGAAGTGGGGGGGCGTCCAGAAGAAGATGATGAAGAACAGCAGCACCGCCGTGCCGCTCAGCGACCCGGTGACGGCGGCCCAGCCGACGAGCGGGGGGATCGCGCCGGCGGCCCCGCCGATCACGATGTTCTGTGGCGTGCGCCGCTTCAGCCAGACCGTGTAGAGGAAGACGTAGCCGAGGAAGCCCGCGAAGGAGAGACTCGCGGCGAGCACGTTTACGGTCAGCGAGAGCTCGAGGAACGACAGCGCGGCGAGCGTGCAGCCGAAGGCGAGCGCGGCGTTCGGGGATACCCGCCCGGAGGGGACCGGTCGCGTGGCGGTGCGGGCCATCCGCGCGTCGATGTCGCGGTCATACCAATGGTTGACCGCCCCCGCGCCGCCCGCCGAGAGGTAGCCGCCGAGGCAGGTCAGCGCGACCAGCGACAGCGACGGGTCGCCGGCGACATACATCGTGGCGATCGTCGTCAACAGCAGCAGCGACTGGACCTTCGGCTTGGTCAGCTCGACGTAGTCGGCCAGCACCTGACGCGTGCGCGGCGCCAAGCCGACCGATCGAAGATCGTCCAGCGGCGCCTCGATCACTCCGGCGGCGCCGGTTGGGCGCGCGTTCATCGCCGGGGCTCCCCACCACGCACGGCGCGGGGCGCGAAGCTCACTGCTACACCCCTACCTGCGTTGCTCCGGCGGGCACCGTGGCGCCACCGGCGACGGCTGCCCCGCTGCTCCGCCGCTGCACCTCGCGGCGGATGTCCTTCATCGGTTCCACCGAGCGCACGAGCGGGACCACGTCGAAGTTGTTGACCGGGGGCGGCGAGGCCGTGAACCACTCGAGCGTGTTCGCCTTCCACGGGTCGGGTCCGGCGATCACGCCCACCTTCAGGCTGCGGGCGACGTTGATGATCGTCACGATCACTCCGGCGGCGAGGATGAACGAGCCGACGGTGGAGATCTGGTTGTAGAGCGCGAGATGCCCGACGTTGTCGTACTCGTAGACGCGTCTCGGCATCCCGTCGAGGCCCATCACGTGCTGGATCAGGAAGGTGGCGAGGAAGCCGAAGAACATCAGGTAGAAGCTCAGCTTGCCGAGGCCTTCGTCGAGCATCCGCCCGGTGATCTTCGGGAACCAGTAGTAGATCGCGGCGAAGATCGTGAACACCGAGCCACCGACGAGCACGAAGTGGATGTGGGCGACGACGAAGTAGGTTTCGTTCAGCTGCCAGTCGACCGGGAAGACGGCGAGGAACACCCCCGAGATGCCACCGATCAGGAACAGCGCGATGAAGCCGACGCAGAACAGCAGCGGCGTTCTGAATTCGATCGTCCCGCGCCACAGGGTGGCGATCCAGTTGAGCATCTTCACGCCCGTCGGGATCGCGATGATGAACGAGCTGAGCATCACGAACACGAGGATCGCCTCGGGGATCGGCGTCGTGAACATGTGGTGCGCCCAGGTGAGGAAGCCGAGGAACCCGATCGCCACGGTCGAAGCCGCGATCGCCTTGTAGCCGAAGATCGGCTTGCGCGCGAACACCGGCAGGATCTCCGAGACGATGCCGAAGCCCGGCAACACCATGATGTAGACCTCGGGGTGCCCGAAGAACCAGAAGAGGTGCTGCCAGAGCAGCGCCGAGCCGCCGTTCGCCGGATCGAAGAAGTGCGTGCCGAAGTGGCGGTCGGTGAGCAGCATCGTCACGGCTCCGGCGATCACCGGCATCGCGACGATGATCAGGATCGAGTAGGTGAGGATCGCCCAGATGAACAGCGGCAGACGGCCCCAACTCATGCCGCGGGCGCGCATGTTGGCGATCGTCGCGTAGAAGTTGACCGCCCCCAGGATCGAGGAGATCCCCGTCAGGTGGATCAGGTAGATCCACGCGTCCTGGCCGCCGCTCGGCGAGTAGATCGCGTTGGACAGCGGCGCGTAGCTCGTCCAGCCGGCTTCCGGCGGATTCCAGAAGATCGAGGCGTAGAAGACGATTCCGCCGGCCAGCAGCAGCCAGAACGAGAGCGCGTTCAGACGCGGAAAGGCCATGTCGCGGGCGCCGATCATCAGCGGCACGAAGTAGTTCGCCAGGCCCGCCATCATCGGTACGACGAACAGGAAGATCATCGTCGTCCCGTGCATCGTGAACAGCTGGTTGTAGGTCTGGGGGGTCACCAGCGTGTTGTTCGGTGCGCCCAGCTGCAGGCGCATCATCAGCGCCTCGACGCCCCCGAGGCAGAAGAACACGAACGTCGTGACCATGTACATGATCCCGATCCGCTTGTGGTCGGTGGTGGTGATCCAGCTGCTCCAGCCGTCCTTCTCTCGCTCGGCTCTATGAGCTACTACCTGGGGGACTGGGGCTACGTAGGTGGCCATCTTTTTCGATCCTTAGGGGTTCTCGACCCGTCCGGGGCCGGTCTGGGAGTTCAGCTTGGCGCGCTCGACCTTCGCTTCGGCGTTGGCAGCTGCGATCTCCTGCTTCTGGTAGGCGAGCCAGGCGTCGAACTGCGCGGGTGGGACGGCCTTCACGCTCGCCCTCATCGTCGCGTGGCCGCGACCGCAGAGGGCTGCGCACTGACCGCGGTAGACCCCGGGCTTCGAGATCTTGAACCACGAGTAGTTGTGGTAGCCGGGCACGGCCTGGAACTTGCCCCCGAGTTCGGGGATCCACCACGAGTGGACGACGTCCGCGGAGACGATGTCGAGCGTGACGGTGGTTTCCGTCGGTACGACCATCTGCACGTAGGAGTAGGGCGCGCCCAGGCCGTCGGATTCGCTTGAGCCCGGATAGGGATAGATGTACTGCCAGATGTACTGCCGGCCGATGACGGTGATGTTCAGGGATTTGCCGTTCGGGGGGAGCTTGCGTTCGTTGCTCGCGTACAGCAGCCCGCTATCGCCGGAGAGCTGGTCGCCGCTGGGGCCGGAGTTGGCCGGGTCCTGGATCGAGGAGAGCTTGGCGAAGGTGAGCACCGCGAGCCCGACGAGAATCACCGCGGCGGCGACCGTCCAGCCGACCTCCAAGCGCGTGTTCCCGCGGATCTGCGCCGGGACGGCGCCCTTGCGCGCCCGGAACTTCCAGAGCGCGTAGCCGAGGGCGCCCTCGACGGCCACGAAGATCACGAGCGCCACGTAGAGCGTGATCTTGTAGAGCGTGTCGATTTCGTCCGCGTTCGACGAGCCCCCCGACTTGGGCGTGAAGAAGGCAAGCGTTGAGAGGACGAGATGACTCAAGGCGGCGGGGATTCTATTCAGCCCTGGACGGGACGCGCTTGATGACTTTTGCCACGAGGGTCGATCTACCTGCCCGAGAAGCGCGCGGGACGCTTTTCGACGAACGCCGTGGCGCCCTCCAGGAAGTCCTCGCTGCCGGCCATCTCCCGCTGAATCTGGGCCTCCAGCTCGAGCTGCTCGGCCATCCGCGGATACAGCCAGTTGTTCAGCTGGCGCTTCGTGCCCGCGTAGGAGCGCGTCGGTCCGACGGCCAGGCCCGCGGCGAGCGCGGCCGTCTCCTCGAGCAGGCGCTCGTCCGCGACGACGCGGTTGATCAGACCCCACTCGAGCGCTCGCGCGGCTCCCAGGGGCTCGCCGAGCATCGCCAGCTCGGTGGCGCGCGCGATGCCGACGCGGGTGGGCACGAACAGCGAGGAGCCGCCGTCGGGGACGAGCCCGATGTTGACGAAGGCGAGCAGGAAGTAGCTGCTCTCCGCCGCCACGATCAGGTCGCAGCAGAGCGCCAGCGAGCAGCCGATGCCCACCGCCGGACCGTTCACGGACGCGATCACCGGCTTCTCCAGGTCGCGGATCGCGTGCATGATCGGGTGGTAGCGCTCGGTGAGAGCCTTGTAGACGTCCGGGCGCCCCTCGGGGGTGAGGTCTACGCCGTCGCCCGTGTCCTTCAGGTCGGCGCCCGAGGAGAAGGCGCGCCCGGCGCCCGTGAGGACCACCGCCCGCGCCGCGTCGTTCTCGGCCACCCGGCGCAGCGCCGCGAGCAGATCGAGGCCGAGCTGCTTGTTCCAGGCGTTCAGCGCCTCCGGTCGGTTCAACTCGACCGTGGCGACGCCGTCGGCGACGCGCAGGTTGACCGTCTCCAGCGCGACGGGCGGCTCGCTCATGGCGATGATCCTATTCTGTGGGGATGAAACGCCCCGTGATCGGCATCTGCACCGCGCTCGAGCAGGCGCGTTGGAGCGTCTGGGATCAACCGGCGATGCTGCTGGCGCGCAACTACGTCGACGCGGTGCAGCGCGCCGGGGGACTGGCGCTGATGCTCCCGCCGGATCCCCAGCTGGTCGAGGATCCCGAGGAGGTGCTGGACTTGATCGACGGGCTCCTGCTCACCGGCGGCGCCGACATCGACCCCGCCTCATACGGTCAGGAGGCGCACGCCGAGACGGTGGACACGGTCCCCGAGCGCGACGTCTTCGAGATCGCGCTCGTCCGCGCGGCGATCGAGCGCGACCTGCCGGTGCTCGGCGTCTGCCGGGGGATGCAGCTGATCAACGTCGCCCGCGGCGGCACGCTGCTGCAGCACCTGCCCGATCACTTCGGCCACGGCGAGCACAGGCGGGCGATCGGCTCGTTCGACGGCGCCGACCACGACGTGCGCCTGCTCGAGGGAACGCTCGCGGCGCGCGCGGCGGGGGAGTGCAAGCACGCGACCAAGTCCCACCATCATCAGGGCATCGACCGGCTGGGAGAGGGGCTCGTGGTGAGCGGACATTCGCTGCTCGACGACCTACCGGAGGCGATCGAGATGGATAGGAGCCCGCCCGCCCGGCCGTCCGGTCGTCGCTTCGTGCTCGGCGTGCAGTGGCACCCCGAGGCTGACGTGGCGAGCTCGGTGGTCGGGGCGCTGGTGGAGGCGGCGATGGTGGAGCCGGCGGGGCGCACGCAGATTCGCGGGATCGCGTCCTGAGCGCCGCACTCCGGCGGATTGCCCGCCGGAGGCCGACCTATACTCCCCGGGAAGTGCGGCGGTCGAACGCCATTCGAGCAGCCGCCTGGGGGGTCGTCGTCGCGGGCGTCGCCGCCCCATTGGTGCGCAAGCGGGTCAAGGCTCCGCCGATCGTCACCCAGACGGTCGCCTTTGCCGCCCCCTTCGGCCTATGCGTGGCGATGCGTCGCTCGCGCACCCGTGACGTGGCCACCTGCGCCTTGCAGATGTGGGCCTATCTGGCGGCCTACAAGTCGCCGCACGACGACCCCGCCGCCCAGGAGCGACGGGTGCGCATCGACTACCCGATCGTCGGCGATCGCGTGCTGGGCTTGGGCGAGCTGCCGACGATGCGCCTGCAACGCGCGCTTGCCCGGTGCGGCCCGGATGGCCCGGAGTGGCACGCTCTCGACCGCGTGCTGGTGTGGGCGCATTGGGCGTGGTTCATGGTGCCCCACGGCTCGCTCGCCTACATCCTCCTGCGCCACCGCGGGCGCTTCCCGCGGGCCGCCGTGATGACCTACGCGGTGTTCGACATCGGCGCGACCGTCTACTGGCTGCTCCCGACCGCTCCGCCCTGGTACGCCGCCTCGGCGGCCGCGCGCGGCGCGGCCGAGCGCGGGTCGGAGGCGTCGCCGTCGGAGGCGCCGGCCGAACGCGGGTCGGGAGTGTCGCCGCCGGAGGCGATGGTCGAGCGCGGGTCGGGAGTGTCGCCGTCGGAGGCGATGGTCGAGCCGGAGATCCGGCGGATGATGGTCGAGTACGGGGAGTTCTTCTGGCGAGACGGCTGGGGCCCGCTCTACAGTGTCTTCGGAGGTAACCCCTTAGCCGCGATGCCCTCGCTGCACTTCGCCACATCCCTGATGGCCGCGCTCCTGCTCACCGAGGTAGGGCCGGTCGTCGGCGTGCTCGGCTGGAGCTATACCGCGACGCTCGGATTCGCGCTTGTCTACCTCGGGGAGCACTATGTGGTGGACCTGCTCGCCGGGGCCGTGTTGACGGCGGCGGTGCGGCGCCTGGCCCCGCGCGCGGGGCCGGTTGTGGCGGGGGTCGGCCGGGCCGTGGCGGCGCTCGAGGCGCAGGCGCACGCGGCGGGTTGAGCGGAGGTGGGCGAGGAGGAGATGGCGGGGGAGATGGCGGAAGCGCACAAACAGGAGTTGGGAGGCGAGACGGCCGAGGAGGAGATGCCGCGGGTGACGGTGACGCGTCGCCGGGCGATCACCTTTGTGTTGTTCGTCCTCTCGGTCGTCGCGTTCCTGTATTTCGTCCTCCCCAAGTTGTCGGGCCTGGGGGCGACGGCGCATCGCATCGAGCGCGGAGACACCTGGTGGATCGCGGCCGGGGTGGTCTTCGAGCTGCTCTCCTTCGCCGGCTACGTGGTGCTGTTCCGCGCGGTGTTCGTGCGGGGGGGATCCCGCCCGCCCAGCTTGATCGGCTGGCGCGAGAGCTACCAGATCACGATGGCGGGCTTGGCCGCCACGCGGCTGTTCGCCACCGCCGGCGCGGGGGGCGTGGCGCTGACCGCGTGGGCGTTGCGCCGCTCCGGCATGGAGGCGCGGCTGGTGGCCAGCCGGATGGTCGCGTTCATGGCGCTGCTGTACGTGATCTATGCGGGCGTGCTGCTGATCGACGGCGTCGGGCTCGGTACGGGCCTGTTTCCGGGGGGCGGCTCGTTTGCGATCACGATCATCCCCGCGATCGTCGCCGCGATGCTGTTCGCGCTGGCCGGCGCGATGGCTTTGCTGCCGGGGGATATCGAGCGACGTCTGGCACGGCGGGCGGCCGGCTCGGGTCGGCTCGCCCAGTGGGTGGCCAGCGCGGTGACCGTGCCGGCGCTGGCGGCCAGCGGGATCCGCACCGCGATCGATCTGATTCGCTCCCGCAATCCTGGCGTGCTGGGCGCGCCGGCCTGGTGGGGCTTTGACATCTGCGTGCTCTGGGCTTGCTTTCACGCGTTCGGCAGCCCGCCGCCGTTCACGGTCATCTTGATGTGCTACTTCGTGGGTATGCTCGGCAACCTGCTGCCTCTACCCGGCGGGCTCGGAGGTGTGGAGGGAGGGATGATCGGCGCCTTCGCGGCCTTCGGCGTCGACTTCAACCTGGCGTTGCTCGCGGTCCTGTCCTATCGGGCGATCTCATTCTGGTTGCCGACGCTGCCCGGCGCGATCGCTTACTTCCAGTTGCGCCGCACCGTGGCGCGCTGGCGCCACCGGCAGAGCCCGCCTTCGGGAGACGCCGCGCCGGTGGGGGCGATCGAGGCGGCCGGACCCCTGCGGGCCTAGACTATAGACCGTGAACAGGCTATACTTCATAAAGTAAAGCGACAGGAGACGAGATGGCAGCGACAGACGATCAGACAACGGCGGCGGACATCGAGAACGTGATCGTGATCGGGAGCGGCCCGGCGGGCTACACTGCGGCGCTGTACACCTCGCGCGCCAACCTGAGCCCGCTTGTGATCGAGGGCTTCGCCTGGGGCGGTCTCCTGCAGCAGACGACCGACGTGGAGAACTACCCGGGCTTCCCCGAGGGCATCATGGGTCCTGAGATGGTGCAGAAGCTGCGCGACCAGGCCGAGCGCTTCGGCGCGCGCCTGCTGACCGAGGAGGCCGAGCGCGTCGAGCTGGCGAGCGAGCCCGGCGGTATCCACAAGGTGTGGGTCGGAGACAAGGAGTACCGGGCGCGCACCGTCGTCCTGGCGATGGGCGCCGAGCACAAGAAGCTGGAGGTCCCCGGCGAGATGGAGCTGAGCGGCCGCGGGGTCAGCTACTGCGCGACCTGCGACGCGGCCTTCTTCCGCGACACCCCGACGGTGATCGTCGGCGGCGGGGACTCGGCGATGGAGGAGGCGATCTTCCTCTCGAAGTTCGCAAGCAAGGTGACGATCGTGCATCGGCGCGACGAGTTCCGCGCCTCGAAGATCATGCTCGACCGAGCGCGCGCGCAGGAGAACATCGAGCTGTTGACGCCCTACGCCGTGAAGGAGTTCGTACCCGGCGAGAACGGCGCCCTGGGACATGCGGCGCTCGTGAATACCGAGACCGGCGAGGAGCGCATCCTGGAGGTGTCCGGCGCGTTCGTCGCGGTCGGCCACGAGCCGCAGTCGACACTTGTAGGTGGGCAGATCGATGTCGACGGGAACGGCTACGTCGCCGTCGAGGGTCGCTCGACGCGGACCAACCGCCCCGGTGTGTTCGCCGCGGGAGACCTGGTCGACCACACCTACCGCCAGGCGATCACGGCGGCCGGCTCGGGCTGTCAGGCGGCGCTCGACGCCGAGTGGTACCTCAGAGACACACCGCAGGTGCCCACCCCGGAGGGGATGCCTGTGGGTGACTTGGCCGAGGCGCAATGGGCGCCTACCGCAGCTACGGCCGAGGCGTAGTAAAGGAGCCCTGGCTTCGCACCAGGCGGCGCAGCGCTGGAGCCGGGCGGTAGCGCTCCTCCCGATACTCCTCCCAGAGGCCGTCCAGCACGGCGAGTACATGGTCGAGCCCGATCTCATCGGCCCACGCGAGCGGGCCGCGCGGATAGTTGAGCCCGAGCATCATGCCGGTGTCGATGTCCTGTGCGCTGCCCACGCCTTCACCAAGCGCGAAGGCGCACTCGTTGATCACCTGGCAGAGGATTCGCTCGAGCACGCCGCCGCCCGCAGGCTGCACCTTGGCGTCAGCGCGGGCGGGTGGGTCCGGGTCCGGATCTGGGTCCGGGGGGCGGTAGGGATCGTTCGAGTAGTCGTAGTAGCCGCGCCCCGTCTTGCGCCCGTGCAGCCCGGCGGCGACGTAGCGCGCGGAGATCGGCGAGGGCTGCCAGCGGGGCTCGTAGAAGCTCTGCTCGTAGAAGCTCTTGGAGATCTCGAGGCCGGTGTCGATACCGACGAGGTCCATCAGCTCGAAGGGGCCCATGCGGAAGCCTCCCTCCATGCGGACGATCCGGTCGATCGTCTCGATGTCCGCGATCTGCTCTTGCAACATGCGCAAAGCCTCCAGCCCGAACGGCCGGTTGCAGCGGTTGACGAGGAATCCTGGTCCGTCGGCGGCGCGGATCACCGTCTTACCCATCGCCTCCCCGGTCGCGTGGGCCAGCGCGAGCGCCCGCTCGCCCGACTGCTCGCCGGCGACCACCTCCAGCAGGCGCATGACTGGGGCGGGGTTGAAGAAGTGCATCCCCACGACCCGCTCGGGACAGGTCGCGGCCGCCGCGATCGCGGTCACGAGCAGCGAGGAGGTGTTGCTCGCCAGCACGCACTCCTCGCCGAGGATCTCTTCGGAGAGGCGCGCATACAGCTCGTGCTTGAGCGCGAGCCGCTCGGGGGCGGCCTCGATCACGAGATCGCAGGGCGCGAGTGCCGCGAGATCCTCGACTGTCTCGAGTCGCTCGGCGGCCGTCCGGGCCTCCTGGGATGTCCCGCGACCGCGTGCGGCTTCCTTCTCCAGGCCCGCGGCCACGTGTAGCGCGCCGCGCCTCAGGGCCTCGGAGATGGGGTCGTACAGGATCGTCCGCGCGCCGGAGCGCGCGGCGAGCTGGGCGATCCCGGCGCCCATAGTGCCCGCGCCGATCACGCCGATGACGCGGGCGGCCGCCATCTCAGTCGGGGACGAGCGCGTTGATCCCGGTCATCGCGCGGCCGATGATCAGTTTCTGGATCTGTGAGGTGCCCTCGTACAGGGTCGTGACGCGCACATCGCGGAAGTAGCGCTCGACGGGGTGGTCATCGACGTAGCCCGCGCCGCCGTGCACCTGGATCGCGGTGTTCGCGCACCACACCGCCGCCTCGGTCGCATGGAGCTTGGCGATCGAGGTCTCGAGCGTGTTCGGCCGGCCCTTGTCCTTGAGGAAGCCCGCGCGCCACACGAGCATCCGCGAGGCGTCGGTCTTCAGCACCATGTCGGCGATCATCGCCTGCACGAGCTGGAAGCTGGCGATCGGTTTGCCGAACTGTTCGCGCGCCTTCGCGTACTTGACCGACTCCTCGACGCAGCCCTGGCAGATGCCCACGCAGCCGGCGGCCACGGAGTAGCGCCCGGAGTCGAGCGAGGACATCGCGACCTTGAAGCCCTCGCCGACGTTTCCGAGCATGTCCCCGTCTGAGACCTCGACGTCTTCCAACGCGATCGACGCCGTGTCGGAGGCGTGCAGGCCCATCTTGTGCTCGATCGTCTGCGAGGTGTAACCGGCCTGGTCGGTGTCCACCAGGAAGCAGGCCACGCCCTTGTGTCCGAGCTCGGGATCGGTCTGGGCGAAGATCAGCGCCACCTTGGCGTAGTTGCCCATCGAGATCCACATCTTCCCGCCGTTGATCGTCCAGCCGGAGTCGGTCTTCTTGGCGCGCGTCTTCTGGTTGGCGGCGTCGGAGCCGGTGTCGGGCTCGGTCAGCCCGAAACACCCCAACCACTCCCCCGAGCAGAGCCTTGGCAGGTACTTCCGCTTCTGCTCCTCGGTGCCCCACCTGAGGATCGCGGAGCACACGAGCGAGGTCTGCACCGAGATGACCGTGCGGATCGACGAGTCCCCCCGCCCGATCTCCTCGACGATCAGCCCATAGCTCAGATAGTCGAGCCCCGCGCCCCCGTACTCCTCAGGGACGATCGCGCCGAGATACCCCTGGTCGGCGATCTTCTTGACGAGATCCACGTCGAAGTGGTGGTTGCGCGCGTTCTCCCGCGAGCGATCGACGATCTCCTTGTCGGTGAACTCGCGCGCGGTCTCCTTGATCAGGCGCTGCTCATCGGTCAGGTCGAAGTCCATATTCGTGTCTGCCTCCTCTCGCCCGCGCCATCGGCCGGGCGGTCGTGGTCAACTCGCTGCGCCTGCCGTCCCGGATCCGCTCAGCTTCGGAGTGCTCCATCGCGCCTGCAGGCGGCGCTCCAGCTCCTCGGCGAGCCCGTCGATCGGCAGGCGCTCCTGCGTCAGCGAATCACGCTCGCGCAGGGTGATCGTCCGATCTTCGAGGCTCTGGTGGTCGACCGTCACGCAGAACGGTGTGCCGATCTCGTCCTGGCGGCGGTAGCGCTTGCCGATCGCTCCGCCGTCGTCGTACTCGATCATGCCGAGCCCCGCCCGCCCGCGGAGGGCGCGATGGATCTCGCTTGCGAGCTCCGGCTGGCCGTCCTTCTTGACGAGCGGCAGGATTGCCGCCTTGATCGGCGCCAGACGCGGGTGCAGCCGCAGCACGGTGCGTCGCTCGCCCTCACCGGCCCCTTCACGCTCGACGACTTCCTCGTCGTAGGCGTCCACGAGGAACGCGAGCGTCGCCCGGTCCGCGCCGGCGGCGGGCTCGATCACATGGGGTACATAGCGCTCGCCGGTCCCCTGGTCGAAGTACTCGAGCTTCTCGCCGGAGAACTTCGTGTGCTGGGTCAGGTCGAAGTCGCCGCGGTTGGCGATCCCCTCGAGCTCGGACCAGCGGGCTCCGCCGCCCGGAGCGGTGGACGGGAAGAGGTATTCGACGTCGCTCGTCGCGGTCGAGTAGTGCGAGAGCTCGTCCTCGTCGTGGGCGCGCAGGCGCAGGTGGTCGGGCCGCAGTCCGAGATCCTCATACCAGCGCTCGCGCTCGGAGAGCCAGTGCTCGAACCACTGCTTCGCATCGGCCGGCGGCACGAAGAACTCCATCTCCATCTGCTCGAACTCGCGCGTGCGGAAGATGAAGTTGCCGGGGGTGATCTCGTTGCGGAATGACTTCCCCACCTGTGCGATCCCGAACGGCGGCTTCTTGCGCGAGAACTGGAGCACGTTCTTGAAGTTGATGAAGATGCCCTGCGCCGTCTCGGGGCGCAGGTAGGCCTGCGCCCCGGACTCCTTGACGGGGCCGATTGTCGTCTCGAACATCAGGTTGAAGTCGCGCGCCTCCGTCAGGTCGCACTCGTCGGTTTCGCCCGGATGCTTCGACGGTTTGCGCCCGCACTCGAGGTCGCCGAGGTGGTCGGCGCGAAAGCGCTGCTTGCACGTGCGGCAGTCCACGAGCGGGTCGGTGAACCCCGCCAGATGCCCCGAGGCCTCCCAGACGCGCGGATGCTGGAGGATCGCGGAGTCGATCGCCACGATGTCGTCGCGCTCTGAGAGCATCGCGCGCCACCACTCGTTCTTCACGTTGCTCTTCAGCAGCACCCCGTAGTGGCCGAAGTCATACGTGGAGCCGACCCCGCCGTAGATCTCCGAGGAGGGGAACACGAAGCCGCGCCGCTTGCACAGCGCGACGATCTTGTCCATCGTGGCCACGTCCGTCATCTCGGCGGATGGTATTGGACGCTTGGCGAAGCCCGCTGAGGACGGCTCACGGCAGGGGGTTGACAATTCCCTTTCCCGATCCCTTGACAAAAGCTAAAAACTGTGTTTTTCTTCATGGCAATGGACGGTAGTCAATCCCGAGTGAGACGGACTTCAAAGTGGGTGACCGTGCATGGAGCGCCGACCGATCTGCGATCGGTGGGCCGGGATCTGTTCGAGCGCCGCTACCCATACCTCTCCGGTGGCGCTCGAACAGGTCTCGGCGGGCGCGCTCCATGCCGGTCGAGCAGCGACGGGCCTCCTCAGCAGCACAGGTGAGTAGCACGGGTAAGTAGGACAGACCTTCGAGCCGTGGGCTTGGAGATAGCCGCCCGCCCCCCGGATCTCAGGGCGCCTCGGGTCGGCCAGGCCCATGTCAAGCGGGCCGGCCCGGGGGGCGGCCGTACGGCTCTCTAAGATCGCAGGTCGTGGCGCGCATCTTGATCGTGGCCGGTGGCTGCCGGGGCCGCCGGCTCGCGGGAGATCTGGTGGAGGAGGGGCATGCGGTTCGCATCACCACCCGCGCCGAGTCGGGCCGGGCCGCGATCGAAGCGACGGGGGCGGAATGCTGGATTGGAACGCCTGAGCGCCTCGCCACGCTGCGCGCCGCGCTGGCGAACGTGACGGTCCTCTGTTGGCTCCTGGGCACCGTCACGGGCCCGGAGGAGGAGATCCGCGCGCTGCACGGCTCCCGTCTGGAGTTCTTCCTGGGACAGGTGATCGATACGACCGTCCGCGGCTTCGTCTACGAGGCGGCGGGAGCGGTGCCCGGCGACGCGCTCGCGGAGGGCGAGCGGATCGTAGGCACCACATGTGCGCGCAACGTGATCCCGGCTTCCTTCCTGCGCTCGGATCCGAGTGATCTGGACGGGTGGCTGGACGACGCCCATGTTGCCATCGGCATGCTGCTCGCCGGTCGATAAGGATCGGCCGCGATCCGGCCTGCCCTGCGTGGTTCGCTATCCTAAGACTAATCTCTTAAAACCCGATCTGGATTCATAGAAGAGCGGTTTGTCCTGTCGGCTCTCGCGACGGCTAGCTGTCGAGAAAGGAACAAAATCATGGCGCTGCAACTTGGCGAGGAAGCACCCGACTTCGAGGCTGACACCACCGAGGGTCGCATCAAATTCCACGACTGGATCGGCGACTCCTGGGCGGTGCTGTTCTCGCACCCGAAGGACTTCACGCCCGTCTGCACGACCGAGCTCGGCTACATGGCGAACGCCAAGCCCGACTTCGACAAGCGCAACGTGAAGATCATCGGCCTCTCGGTCGACGCCCTCGACAATCACGAGGCGTGGGCGAAGGACATCGAGGAGACCCAGGGTGCGGCACCCAACTACCCGATCATCAGCGATGACGACTTCAACGTGTCAAAGCTCTACGGCATGTTGCCCGCGAGCACGTCCGGCGACCCGCTCACGCGCACGCCGGCCGACAACCAGACGGTCCGGAACGTATTCGTGATCGGACCCGACAAGAAGGTCAAGCTGATCCTCATCTACCCGATGACGACCGGCCGTAACTTCGACGAGGTCCTGCGGGTGATCGACTCACTCCAGCTCACCGCCTCGCACAAGGTCGCCACGCCGGTCAACTGGCATCCGGGTGAGAAGGTGATCATCGCGGGCTCGGTCTCCAACGACGAGGCCAAAGAGACCTACCCGGATGGGTGGGAGGAGCCCCGCCCCTACATCCGACTCGTGCCGCAGCCCTCGTAGTCGAAGTCAATCGTTGGCGGGGTGGGGGAGCAGCAGCTCCTCCACCCGCTCCAGCAGGTGCTCGAGGATCCGTGCGGTGGCGCCCCAGATGAGGTGGTCACCGAGGATGTAGGCGTCGGTCTCGAAGGAGATCCCGCGGCGTTCCATGCGTGTGCGTGTTCTGCTCTCCCGCAGGGCACGCAGTGGGAGCTCGAGCACGGCGTCGACCTCGCGCTCGGATACCCGCCAGGCAAGGCCGGTGGGGATCAGGCCGACGAATGGGTGGATCAGGTAGTTGGTTACGAAGGTCGAGGTGGGTGGGAGCGTCCCAAGCAGGCGCACCTCCCTGCGGGGCAGCCCGATCTCCTCCTCGGCCTCGCGCAGAGCCGTGTCCTCCAGGGCGGCGTCCTCGGGGTCGCGCCGGCCGCCGGGAAAGGAGATCTCGCCCGCGTGGCGGCGCAGGTCTCCCTGCCGGCGGGTGAAGACGGCATGAGGCTCCCCGGCCGTGAGGAATAGTGGGACGAGCACCGCCGCGGGGGTTTGAACGGCTATCGGGACATGAGCTGCACGCGCTCGACACGCTCCTCGAACATGACCTCGCCGTCGAGTGCGCGGTGGACAGGACACTTCGCGGCGATCACCCGCAGGCGCTCGAGCTGCTCCTCGGGCACGTCCTCGGGCAGGCGCATCACCAGCTCGAACCGTGTCGGGCAACCGCGCTCGGCGGGGCTGTACTGCACGTCGACCTCGACATGGCCGAGGTCCCAGCCCTTGCGCGCGGCGTACATCTCCATCGTGATCGCGGTACACGATGCGAGGCTGACCGCGAGCAGCTCCTGTGGATCGGGGGCGGAGTCATCACCGCCCGCATCCAGTGGCTCGTCCACCGTGACCTGGTGGTCGCGCACCTGCACCGTGTGCTTGAACGTTCCGTCGTCGTCGCGTCGCGCGGTGGCTCTCATCCGTGTTGGCCTCTCCGTTGCATTCATCTCGATTCCTCCAATCCACCCCTCCGGCTCCCTCCTACATGGTACTCCGGAAGGAGCGTCATGAAAGGGGATTCAACAGCAAACCCGTGAGCAGCTTGGGAAAGAAGTAGGTCGACTTCGGCGGCATGTTCTCGCCCGCCGCCGCGATCTCGCGGACCTGGTCCACCGGAGTGGGGCGCATCACGAAGGCCGCGTCGTACTCGCCGGATCTCACCAGCGCGAGCGCCTCGGCGGTGTCGCGCGCGTAGAAGAGGCCGTTGAAGTGGGAGATGTCATCGTCGCTCAGGCCGAGCGCGTTCTTCAGCAGCAGCGTCTCCAGTACGCCCGTGTCTAGGCGGCGGTAGGCCGCGGAGTGCCCGGGGAGCGCGGCGTCGGCGATCGCCTGGTCCTTCAACGTCAGGCGCCGCGCGCGCCCGTCGCGAATGTCGATGTAGCCGAGCTCCAGCGGTGGTCCCCCGCCCGTGGGTGGGGCGATCTGCTCGACGGGCACCTCGGCGACGTCGAAGTCGCGGCGCAGCGCCTGGTCGAGCGCCTCCCAGCGTCGCTCGTCGAGCCCGCGGACGAGGCGGTGGGTGGGAAACACGGTCAGCCCGGGGTCCTCGAGCGCGACGAGGCACATCAGGATGTAGCGGTGCTCGCCCTGCGGCGCCGGCCCGGTCGCGCCGCCGATCTCCTCCGCGTAAGTTTTCATCGTCTCGTAGCGATGGTGACCGTCGGCGATCAGCAGCTCAGCGTCGCGCGTGGCCGCCTGCACCGCGGCGATCGCACGCGGGTCGGAGACACGCCACAGGCGGTGAACGGTGCCGTCCGCGTCTGTGACCTCGCCCCACGGCGTCCCTTCGGTGGCCGGCGCAAGCGCCTCCCAGGCGGCATCCTTGGGATCGGAGTAGAGCGAGAAGATCGGGGAGATGTTCGCCCGAGTGGCTCTCGTCAGACGCAGCCTGTCCTCCTTCGGGCCGGGATGCGTGCGCTCGTGTGGCCGCACGCGGCCGGGGCCGTAATCCTCGATCCGCACGCGGCAGAAGAAGCCCCGCCGGGTCCGCGCCTGGCCGTCGGGGCCGGTGTAGTCCTGTGTGTGGGCCCACAACGCGGGCTCGCGGTCGCGTGTGAGCGCCCCCTGGAGCTGCCAGTTCTCGAACAGTTCGCCCGCGGTCGCGTAGACGTCCCGCCCGCTCTGGCCGCCCGCGTCTCCCGAGTCGCCGTGGGGCAGGTCGATGGCGACGATGTTGTATGGCGAGCGCGCCACCAGCTCGGCGCGCTGAGCGGCGTCGATCACGTCATACGGCGGTGCGACCACGTCCGCGAGAGGGCCGACGACGGACAGGTCGTAGTGCAGCGCACGCAGCGGTTGGACGTCGGCCATACGGAGGCGGAGGCTAGCAGCTGAAGTCGGCGAGCTGCGCGAGTTCTGGGCCGGCGAACTCGTGGTTGAGCCGAGCTCGATCCGGATGCAACGCAAGTCGAACAGCAATCAGCTCACAGGCCGCATGTGGCGCTCGCGACACGGCGTTCTCACGATCCGTGTGTGCGATACATGCTTTCGGTCAAGTCTCCAGGCATGGATGGATTCCCTACGCTCCGGGTGGGAGTAGACTGACCTCACTTCGGGGCGTGGCGCAGCCTGGTAGCGCGCACCGTTTGGGGCGGTGAGGTCCCCGGTTCGAATCCGGGCGCCCCGATACGGAGAAAGTCCCTGCAAATTGGCTGGGTAGAAGGATCTCGGTCTGACCCAGACCCAGGTGTCGGTCTTGGCCGCGCTGCGTGACGCGCCGCTAGGCCTCGTCTCGATCCGAGCAGTGGCACGCAGAGCCGGCGTCTCACCGACCGCCAGCGCGCACGCGCTGGACGCTCTGCTTGGAGACGGACTCGTCAAGCGCGAGTCCACGACACTCGCTGCCGGCTCTGCGAGGCCGGCGGAGCTTCTGCATCTGAATCGCCGTGCGCCGCGCTGGAGGCGGATAGCCCCCTTGCTGGCTCCTGTGCGACCGCCCGTTCGTCCCGTTGCCCCGCGCGAGCAGCGGGTCCCGCCGGCCCTGCGCCATCTGTTCTGGAACACCGCGCCGGCGCAGCTGGACGTTCTCCGCGGCGGCCCCTACATCGCACGCCGGCTGCTGCGCACGATGGATCTCGAGGGGCTTGCGTGGGGCGCGAGCAACCTGAGAAGCGCCGACTGGCTGCAGGCACAGAAGGCGCGTGGTCTTGACGCCCAGGTGCGGGCGCTTGCCCGCAACCTCGCGGCCACAGCAGGGGATGGCACGAAGGTTGAGTTTCTGCACGCCGATGAGGTACGCCGGCAGCTGTTGCTGCGCGAGCCGACCGAGGTGGCCGGACTGCGCGTAGCGGCACTCGAGGACCTGATGGCGATGAAGCTGAAGGTGATCGGCGATCGCGGCGAGGCGCGCGACTACTTCGACGTCATGAGCATCGATGAGAATGGCGCCGTGACGCTCGAGGACGGCATCGCCCTGTTCCTCGAACGCTACGAGCTCGCATCATCAAGCGAGGCCCTGTCGCACCTGGTCGGTGCGCTCGGCTACCTCGACGACGTGGAGCAGGACGACTCGCTGCCGCTTGACAAACGTGCCCTCGCTCGCTGGTGGCAGGAGCGCCAACCCCGCCTCGTGCGCGAGCTGAGCCGCCGAGGCTAGCGCCCCAAGGTCACCTCGACACGCAACTCCACTACAGGTTATGCGACCGCTACGGTGGAGCTCATGGCTGCTCCGATCGACGCGCGGACGAAGCGCCTGACCCTGATCGCATGCATCATGGGCTCGGGGATAGTGCTGCTGGACGGCACCGTCGTAAACGTCGCGCTGCCCACGATTCAGCGCGCGCTTGGCGGTGGCCTGGCCGCACAGCAGTGGGTGGTGAACGGCTATCTGCTGACGCTCAGCTCCTTGATCCTCGTGGGAGGATCGCTGGGGGATCTGTTTGGCGAGCGGCGCGTCTTCGCGATCGGTGTCTCGGGCTTCGGCCTCGCCTCGCTCGCCTGTGCGCTCGCGCCCACGATCGAGGTGCTCGTGGCCATGCGCGCGCTGCAGGGGGTGGCCGGCGCCCTGCTCGTGCCCAGCTCGCTCGCGGTGATCGTCAACACGTTCCCGGGTGGGGAAGGGGGCTCCAAATCCGAGCGCGGCGGCGCGATCGGCAGCTGGACGGCGTGGGGCGCGATCGCCGGGGTGCTCGGGCCGCTGGCCGGGGGCGAGCTGCTCGCGATCGGCTCCTGGCGGTGGCTGTTCATCATCAACATCCCGCTCGCGATCGTCTGCGTCTGGCTGATCCTGTTCGCGGTCCCACGCGCCGCGCCGCGCCGCGCCGGGGCCCGCCGGGTCGACGTGCCCGGCGCCCTGCTGTGCGCGGCGGGTCTCGCCGGTCCGGTGTTCGCGCTGATCGAGCAGCCGCGCCTGGGCTGGGCGAGTCCCGCGGTGATCCTCCCGCTGATCGCCGGGCTGGGGCTGTTGGGGGCATTCCTTTGGCACGAGTCCCGTGCGAGCGATCCGATGCTCCCGCTCGGGCTGTTCCGCCGGCGCAACTTCTCGGCCGGCAACATCGAGACGTTCTCGATGTATGCGGGTCTGGCGGTGCTGTTCTTCTTTCTGATCCTGTTCCTCCAGCAGATCGGCGGGTACACGCCGTTGCAGAGCGGTCTGGCGACATTGCCCGTGACCGTGATCATGTTCGCCTTCTCCCGCCGCTTCGGGGCGCTCGCCGACCGTTTCGGCCCGCGCTTCTTCATGGGTGGCGGACCGCTTGTGGCGGCCTGCGGGCTGTTGCTGTTCCAGCGGATCGGCACCCACGTCGACTACGTCTCGGAAGTGCTCCCCGGGCTGCTCCTGTTCGCGCTGGGGCTGTCGATGACCGTCGCGCCGCTCACCGCCGCGGTGCTCGCCGGCGCCGAACCGTCACAGGCGGGTATCGCATCGGGCGTGAACAACGCGATCGCGCGCGTCGCCGGCCTGCTCGGCACCGCCGCCGTGGGGGCCGTCGTCGCGGGCTCCTTCAGCTCCGCGCTCGACGAGCATCTGACGGGCGTGAGGCTCGGAGGAGCCGCGCGTGCCGCGGTGATTCAGGCCAAGCGGCTCCCGCTCGGACGCCCAGATGTGCACGGTCTCATCGGCAGTCAGGCGAGTGCGCTGACGAAGGCCGCCGAGCAGGCCTCCCTGCACAGCTTTCACCTCGGCATGGCGATCGCCGGCGTGCTCGTCGCGGCCGGGGGTGTCGTGGGAGTGGTGGGGATCCGCAACCCAAAGCGCGTGGTGCGTGCCGAAACATGCCCCGGAGGGCAGCTCGTGGGGGCTAGTCCAGACGCCGTCTAGGACGGTCGTGAGTCGAGCGGGGCGCGGACGCAGGGAGCGTGGCGTGCTGTGCACGCGAGCGACCGAGGACAAAGCACCGATCGAAGATCGGCTAGCGAAGCGCTCACGCCCGTCCTAGACGGGTTCGCGCGCGTAGGCTCGCATTGCGTCGATGATCGGCCCGAGCCGGCGGCCGCGCGCGGTGAGCCGGTACTCGACCATCGGTGGGCTGGAGGGGATCACCGTGCGCTCGATCAACCCGGCCGCCTCGAGGTCGCGCAGGCGCTCGGAGAGCATCCGCGGTGAGATGCCCGCGACCGCGTCGGCGAACTCGTTGAAGCGCAGCGCTCCGGTGAGGGCCGCGTAGACGATCGAAAGCTGCCAGCGGCGCTCGAGCAGGTCCGCGGTCTGGCGGACCTCCTCGGGGACCGGCTCACATCTACGCGTGCGCGACATCGCGGGCGGGCTCCACGGCGGGCTCGAGCGCCACGTCGAGGACCTCCTGGACGGTCATCACCGGGTGGAAGGCCATCTGCTCGCGCACCTCCTCGGGGATGTCGTCGAGGTCGCCGCGGTTGCGCTCGGGCAGGATCACGTCGGTCAGTCCGGCCGCGTGTGCGGCGAGCGCCTTCTGCTTGAAGCCGCCGATCGGCAGCACACGGCCCTGCAGCGTGACCTCGCCGGTCATGCCGACCGTGTGCTTGACCGGGCGCCCCGACAGCAGCGAGGCCAGCGCGGTGACCATCGTCACGCCGGCGCTCGGGCCGTCCTTCGGGATCGCACCCGCGGGGACGTGCACGTGGAACTCACGGCCCTCGAACGCGCTCTCCTCGATCCCGAGCTCCTCGGCGTGGCCGCGCACGTAGGAGAGGGCGATCCGCGCCGACTCCTTCATCACGTCGCCGAGCTGGCCGGTGAGCACCAGCCCGTTGCCCGCCGCCGAGTCCCCGGCCTTCATCGCGGTTGCCTCGACGAACAGCACGTCGCCGCCCGCCCCCGTGACGGCCAATCCGGTGGCGACACCGGGCGTGGCGGTCCGCGAGGCGGACTCCTGGAAGAACTTCTGGCGCCCGAGCGCGTCGCGCACCACCTCCAGGTCGATCTTCACCGGGGTCTGGACTGCCGGCGTGTTCTTGGTTGCCTTGGAGCTCTTCGCCTTCTTCGCGGGCTTCGACTGTGTCGAGGCGATCCGGGTCGCGGTCTTGCGCAGCACCGTGCCGAGCTCGCGCTCGAGGTTGCGTACGCCGGCCTCGCGCGTGTACTCGGAGATCACCGTGCGCAGGATCTCGTCTGAGATCTCGACCTCGTCCTCGCGCAGGCCGTTGTGGTCGCGCTGGCGCGGCCACAGGTAGCCCTTGGCGATCGCGAGCTTCTCCTCGGAGGTGTATCCGTCGAAGCGGATCACCTCCATGCGGTCGAGCAGCGGGCCGGGGATCGTGTCGGCGACGTTCGCCGTGGCCAGGAACATCACCTGGCTGAGGTCGAGCTCGACGTCGAGGTAGTGATCGCGGAACGAGTGGTTCTGCGCCGGGTCGAGCACCTCCAGCAGCGCCGAGGACGGGTCCCCGCGCCAGTCCGCGCCGACCTTGTCGACCTCGTCGAGCAGGATCACCGGGTTCATCGTGCCGGCGTCGCGCAGCGCCCTGACCAGACGGCCGGGGAGCGCGCCGATGTAGGTGCGCCGGTGCCCGCGGATCTCCGCCTCGTCGCGCACGCCGCCGAGCGACATGCGCACGAACTCACGGCCGGTGGCCCGCGCGATCGACTCGCCGATCGATGTCTTGCCGGTGCCGGGGGGTCCGATCAGCGTGAGGATCGCCCCTGATCGGGTGCCCGCCCGCCCATCGGCCTCTATACCCCGATCGGCACGCAGCTTGCGCACCGCGAGGTACTCGGTGATGCGGTCCTTCACGTCCTCCAAGCCGGCGTGATCGGCGTCGAGCACCGCGCGCGCCGCGACCGGATCGAGACGCTCATCCGAGCGCTTGCTCCAGGGGACCGCGATCAGCCAGTCGAGGTAGGTGCGGATCATGCTCGACTCGCCCGTCTGCTCGCCCATCCGCTCGAGGCGTCCGAGCTCCTTCAGCGCCTGCTCGTTGGCCTCCTCGGGCATCTCGGCGGCCTCGATCTTGGTGCGGTACTCCTCCGCGACCGAGCCCTCGTCCTCGCCGAGCTCCTTGCGGATCGACTCCATCTGCTTGCGCAGGAAGTACTCGCGCTGCTGGTTCTCGGCGCCCTCCTGGACGTCCTCGCGGATGCGCTTGCGCACCTGCAGCTCGGCCAGGCTCTCGCGCTGCAGCTTTACCGCCAGCTCCAGGCGCTTGGTGACGTCGAGTGTGCGCAGCAGCTCGACCTTCTGCTCGTAGGTCAACTGCGGGGAGTAGCCGGCCGAGTCGGCCAGCGCGCCGGGCTCGGCGATCGCGCGCAGGAACGCGGCGATCCGACCGTCGTCGCCGCGTAGCTCGAGGATCTCCTCGACGATCGCGCGGTATTCGCGCTCGAGGTTGCGGGTCTTGCCGTCGACCGGCGACTCGTCGGGACGCTCGTCGACCTCGACGCGCAGCTCGCCACCGGGGCCCGTCTGGGCGGCGCCGATCAGCGCGCGGTGCTGTCCGGAGATCGCAACCGCATGGCCGCCACCCGGCAGCCGCACCTGCTCGGAGACCTCGGCGATCGTGCCCACCTCGAGGAACTCGTTCTCGTGGCGGGGGACGAGCACGACGCGCTCGTCATCGCCGACCTCCTCGGTCAGCGTGATGCCCATGCTGGGGAACACGACCGTGTCCTCGAGCGGGATCAGCCGCAGCGTCTGCTTCGGCACGTTGGGTTGGGTTGGGGTCTGCTCTGGTGTGGAAGGCATAGGTATCGGCTCCATATGAGCTTACGAAAGTTTAGTTAGTATAGCGCCAGGTCGTTGCGAGCGCAAGTACTTTTGGGGTCACCCCATAAATGGCGTTGCAGAGCCTTAAATGGGCTTAAGAGATGTACGAGCCGCACATGTGCGGCTCGCCGGACGGCGCATGCGCCGTCCGCGGGAGGGCCGCATGCGGCCCTCCTCGGGGGCGCGCATGCGCGCCCCCGCCTGCCGCGCATGCGCGGCAGGAACGTCGGGCCGCATGCGGCCCGACGCAGGCAGGTGCATGCACCTGCCTGAACCACATCAGCCTCCTTCCAATGCGCCTGTCTGACCCGAGCCTTACCCGGGACCGTCGAAGTTGACCTCGACGTTCTCCTCCTCGACGCGCTCCTCGGTCTCCGCGGATGACGTGAGCGCGCGCTTGTCGGCGTCGAGCAGCGGTTGCGAGAAGAAGCTACGCGGCCACAACCGCCGCGCTCGCACGACGTTGATCTCCGCCGCGATCAGCGTGACCTGGCCGCCGAGATAGAGCCAGGCGAGCAGGCCGAGGACGAACGCGAACAGGCCGGAGGTCTCCTGCGCGTGGCGGACGACATGCGCGACGTAGTAGCCGCCGATGTGCTGCAGGATCTGCCACAGCACGGCCGCGAAGATCACGCCGGGGATCAGATCGCGAGTCGGTATCTCCTCAGGGCTGAGGAACCGGAAGGCGGCGAAGAACAGCAGCAGGTTGAACACCAGCGCGAGCAGGACCCCGCCGATCACGGCAACGAGCCCCTCCGTCTGCGCGGTCACGTAACCGGCGGCGACGGTCGAGACGATCAGCAGCAGGCCGAGGACGGCGATCAGACCGAGCCCGCGCAGCCGCCAGGCGAGGAAGTTTGGCCGGTGCTTGCGCGGGATGTGCCAGACCTGCTGGAAGGCATTCTGGGTGACGCCGACGATCCCGAGGCCGCCGAGCAGCAGTCCGACGACGCCGATCGCCAGCGCGCCGGCGCTGCCTTTGATCGAGTGGATGTTGCTCTGCAGCTGGTTGCCGATGATCGGGAACTGGCCGAGGGTCGAGTGCAGGACTTCGGTCTGGGTCTTCGGATCTCCTTCGAGCACGAAGCCGAGCACCGTGACGAGCACGAGCAGCAGTGGGAACAACGAGACGAAGCCGTAGTAGGCGATCAACGCCGCGAGCTGCCCGGCCTGGTCGTCACCGAACTTCTTGATCACCGCGGCGGGGAAGCTCAGCCGCCGGTGGCGCTGCTGGATGCGGTCCAGCGCCTGGAGACGATCGGTGAGGCTCATCCGATCGCACGCGAACCGATCGCCGCTCCGATCAAAGCAGCACGGACACCGGCTTGGCGAGAGTCGAATTGGGAGGGGGGTCTCGGTGCGGGAACGCTCGACATGGGGTGTGTCTACCCGATGTGAGCCGCAAATACGAGCGCTGGACGGCCGCCTGCGAATCGGCGCCGAGGTGGGCGAGAGCTCCGATCGGGTCCCCAACGGGCCCGGCCGGCTACAGGAGATGGCGCTCGTCGTGCAGGCCCGCCGCGAGCTGTTGCTGCGCGCGCACCGCCACCGGTTACGGAAGGAGGATCTGGAGGATTGCTACAGCCAGGCCACGCTCGAGCTGCTCGCGCAAGCGCGCGGGGGAAGCGCGTTCTCGACTCGCCTGCACATGGCCAATGTGCTCGAGCAGCGGTTCCTCTCGCGGATTCACGATCGCCGCCGCGCCCTGCGCGGGCGCAGCCCCGCGCAGGCGGCGCTCGACGACGCGCTGTCGTTGGGAGGCTGCGGTGAGGGAGATCTCGAGGTCGCGGATGTCCGCGCCGAGACCGACAAGCTCGTGATGCTGCGGATGGATCTGCGCAGCCTGGGAAGGGTCATGCCCGAGCTGACACCGGATCAACGACTTGTCCTGATCAGCAGGGTCGACGCGGGCATCGAATGCGTCGAGTTCTGCCGCCGGTCCGGATGGTCAAAGGAGAAGTACCGCAAGGTCGCCCAACGTGCCCGGGCGCGCCTGCGAGAGCTGCTGGCCCGTGAGGAAGATTTTTGCGTGTGAGTGTCCCGTTCGGGGCCGGTGGTCGGAGAGGGAGATAGGGACCCCTATGAATATCTCTCCCCCCATTCATAGGTGTTCCCAGGGACGCCGGCGATCGATCGGACGGACGAGCGCTCGGCGATGCCCATCCGCTGGCGACCGGAGGCCGGGTACCTCCTTGCCCTGGCTTCCGGTCGCCTGCTTGCTCGGATGTGCGGCGGTGAGCGGGTAATGCTGCTGCGACGGCGCCCGCGTGAGGTCTACCGCGTATACACCGAGGAGGAGTATCTGAACGGAGCCGGGTCGGAGCTCGCGGGCGCACGCGAGTGGCCGGAGATGGTCGAGCCCGCGGGAAAGGGCGCCGGCGAGCGTCGTCGGCTGCGCCGGGCGGCCGGGGTGGCGATGCTGGCCGGGGCGATGGGAACTGTGGGCGGCGTGGTCGCCACGAACGGCTCACGGGCGCACGACGGCACCGGAAGACGGCCGGGGAACATGGTTGCCGCAACATCTTCGAAGCGGATCGTGCGAGCCCCCCTGATTGCCCGCTCCACCGGGACACCATCTCGATCGGTCGCTACGCGTCCCCCTCAGGCCACGAGCCGGCGTCCCCCTCAGGCCACGAGCCGGCGTGTCGCACCGGCCGGACGACATCGCGGGGCCGCGGGTACTCGGCTTCCCCTCCACCCTCGCGAGGGGGTTGCGAGTGTTGTTGAGAATTCCTCCGGCGCCTCAGCGGATAGAGCGCCCGTCGTCGTCGTTGTCACCACCACCCCCGTTGCCTCGGCCGATGTGAGCACGACCGCCGGCTCGACGGGCGCGAGCGCCGCATCGGCGGGAGCGGGACGCCCCGAGTTCGGATTCGAGCGCTGAGTGATGCGCGTAACTCAGGGGAATGCACGGGTGAGGATCGGGACGCGGCCGCTGTGGCGGATCCGAACGGCACGAGAATGGCCCCGCTACCTCGTGAGCGCGGTGGCCGTGACGGGGCTCGCGGCAAGTGTGCGCTTTGCGATCGACCCGCCGCGGCCGGCGACGCCGAGGGTAGCCGCACGCGCACCCGCGCCGACAGACCTCGCGGCCGAGGGCTTCGCGTCGTTGTTCGCGCGCAGCTATCTGACGTGGAACGCCGCGGATCCCCAAGCCCACGAACAGGGGCTGGCCTCGTTCGCCGGGCCCGGGATCGATCCGGATGGGGGACTGCAGCCACCCTCGAGCGGTGAGGAGCGGGTGGAGTGGACCGAAGTCGTGCAGGAGCGCGAATTGGAATTGGTGCCCGCCCGCCCCGAGCACGTCTACACGGTGGCCGCGCAGACCGACGACGCGGGCCTGGAGTACTTGACGGTGAGCGTCGTGCGCACGGCCGGCGGGAGCTTGGCGCTGGGCGGTTATCCCGCCTTCGTGGGGGCGCCGGCCAGCGGCCCGGCACAGGCATCCTCGTCGCAGGGGCGCCTGCGCGAAGTGGAGGAACCGGCGCTTGCGACGGTTGTGGGGCGCGCGCTGCGCAACTACCTGTCCGCCTCGGGCTCGGAGCTTGCGGCCGACCTGACGAGCGACGCGCACGTCTCGTTGCCGGCGGGGGGGTTGAGCCTGGAATCGGTTCAGCGCCTGGACTGGGCGCCGGGCGCGGGTGCGGTGCTCGCCGTGGTGCAGGCGCAGGACGGACGCGGTGCTCGATACACGCTCGCCTACGAACTCGACGTTGCCCAGGTACAGGGCCGCTGGGAGGTCTCCGCGATCCAGATGAACCCCGACTCCTAACCCCGAACCGAACGAAGGAGCTCGCATGAAAACCATCCACCATCCTCGCCTCTCGCGATCGGCGGCGGCGCGATCGGCGGCAGCCGTGGGATGCGCCGTCCTCGCGCTTGCCTGCACGTGGACGGCCGCCACGCCAGCCGCCGGGCGGGTGGCGATCGAAGCGTCTCCTCAGGCGAACACCCAGCAGTCCGTCCCCTCCGAAAAGGCGGGAACATCGCTCGAATCGGCCGCCGCGAAGGCGGGTGATACGGCCCGCACGGTGGCGATGAGCCTGATCGGGCTCGCCCTCGCGATCGCGTCGATCGTGCTGGCCTTCCGTCGTGACTTCAAGGAGGCGGCGGGCGTCTTCGCGGTGGGGATCGTCGCCGTGCTGCTGGCCACCCCGGCGGGCTTGAGCCTGCTGCAAGACACCGTCACGTCGCTGTTCGGATCCTGAGAGAGATGGAGATTCGCTCCTACCGCGCCGTGTTCGACCTGGAGCGGCGCATCTATCGCGTCGACCGGCTGCGGCTGAACCCCGGTGGGATTCCGGTGCGGGGCGTCGTCTACTTCCTCGCGATCCTCGCCGCCACGTTGATCCTCGGCGGTCTGCCACTCGTGGGAGACGCGGTCGAGGCGCTCCCCTGGTACTTGCGCGATCTCGCGCTGCCGGTGGCGAGCGCCACGGTGCTGAGCGTGATCCGAATCGAGGGCCGGCCATTTCACCTGGCGGCGTATGCGCTGCTGCGCTACCGCGTCGGCGCGCGCCACCTCGCCGGTGTGCGCCCCTGCGGGGCGCTCGGCGCGTGTTGGCATCCGGAGGAGATCCTGATGCTGCCGGACGGCTCCGACGGGAGGATGCGCCGGCTGCGCTACACGGGCCCCGGAGCCGTGCTTGTCGCCACTGCGCACGAGCGAATCGAGAGCAGGGGTCCTCTGGGCGGCGCCCGGCTGACGCTACGCGAACTTCCAGAGGAGCGTGCTCCTACTCAAGGACAGGTGATCGCGCTTGCGCGCAGCGTTCGGATGCGGGTCGGGGGGAGGCGGTGAAGCCGCCGATCGGCTTCGTATACGGCAACTGCGTCTTCGCGGACGCGCTCGATGACGGCTGGGCCGCCTTCGCGGTCGAGTCGGCCTCGTATGAGTGGCTCGCGGAGGATGGCAAGCGCGCGAGGTTCCTCGCGCTGCTCGGAGCGCTGGAGGCGATCGAGGCCGACGTGCAGATCCTGCGCGTAGGGCGGCGCTGGGACCTGGCGCGGTATGCGCGCGAGCTCGAGAATGACGGGCACAGCGCTCACCACGCACGCGCGAAGCGACGCTATCTGGAGGAGCACAGAGAGCGCCTGACGGAGATCGGCGACGCGCGGCCGGAGGTGTTCCTGATGGTGAGCCTGCGCGATCCCGAGCGTGACGTCGCGGCCTATGTCTCACGCGCCGCCGAGCGTCATCCGCGCGAGTGGCTGGAGGGGGTGAGGCGCGCCTTCTCGGTGCGAGACAGACGCGTGCTGAAGGTCTCAGAGCTCGAGC
>Ga0075522_10000226_pt1 | contig 38318 bp, 28 predicted proteins | sample NGEPerA_FD_74796 | JGI IMG/M metagenome (GOLD analysis project Ga0075522, IMG submission 74796) | Arctic peat soil microbial communities from the Barrow Environmental Observatory site, Barrow, Alaska, USA - NGEE PermafrostL2-A | ecosystem: Environmental > Terrestrial > Soil > Wetlands > Peat ... | reverse complement strand
AGCGTGGCGTGGTGATGGAATCCTCGCCAGCCCCGGCCCTCGAAGTGGCCAAGGCCGAGTTCCTGTTTGAGTTCCTCATAGTCGCGTTCCACAATCCACCGATGCTTGGCGATACGCACCAAGTCGTGCCGCTCGGTGAACGCGGGTAAGTTCGAGAGCCAATATCGGCTGGGCTCCTCTACTCCCTTGGGCCACTCGATCAACAGCCATTCCTGCGGATGCGGCGCGCTCTGCTCGTAGTCTCGATGCGCGGGGCGGACGCGGACCGCCGCGAACCGCGAGCGAAGATTTTTCCTGCTGCCCTCCCGCCAAGTGACCTCTTCCCAAGCCGTCTCGGGTAGCGCGATGGCCAACTGCTTGACACTGGCCGGTTGATGCTTCTCATCGCGCCGCAGCAGTTTCGGTGGCCGCCCCATCTCTTGCCGGGGCTTGGCCGGCAAGGGTTGCTTGCCCGGCTCCCAGACACTCAGCGACGACTGGACACCCACCGCATATTCCAACTGAAGTTCGCGCAAGCCCGCGCGAAACTGACTGTCATTACCATAGGCTGCGTCCGCCAGAACCACTCCGCGAGGAACCTCCCGCTCCACCGCTTGGCGAATCTGATCGAGCGCAATCCGCGGTTTGGTTTGAAACCGAATCTGTTCGGGAACGCCGGTCTTTTTCCGGCGCGGGCCATCCTTGGTCCAGCTCTCGGGCAGGTAGAGCCGGTAGGCCACCGGCACGCTAAAGGTGACCGTACTCACCGATAAACTCACGGCTACACGACAGTTTTCCTGCTTCCCCAACTGGCCGCAGTATTGGTGCGCCACACCCACCGATTCCTTGCCCTTCTTGGGAAAACCCGTGTCGTCAACGATCCAGGCCACCACCGGTTCCTGCTTCTGCATCGCCGCCAGAGCATATCCGCGCACATGTTCGAGCATCTCTTCATCGCTCCACGGTGCGTCGGCCACTAGATGATGCAACGACTGATGCATCCGCCGCACGTTCTCCGGCGCCAACCGCGCCGCCATGGGCTCCACGCTCTTCCGCTCCCCGGGAAGCAAGAGCCCCTTGCAGTAGCTCTTTACAGGACCCGCACGATCCGCATGGCCGGCCGCTTGCGCCAAGCTCTCCAGGTACGTCGCGAATCGTCTTTGTTGTGCGCTGACTCTCGGAGTTGATGTGCTCAAAACATTTTTAGTATATCATGTTTATAACACAGTAGTACTAGCGCTGCTGCAACTCGGGAGCCGTTCCCGGAGCCGGTGGCGGCGGGTTGTTGTTCTGCCGTGGAGCAGGTGGCGGAGCCGGTTTCGGCAGTTCCGCCTTCCCGTCCAGCGCGAACACGAACATCATCGGCGGGTTGTCGACCTTCGCATCATTCGGACCCACCGTCTGAGCGGGACGCCCCAAGCCGCCCTGGAAGGCGACATATTGGGTGCCATCCACTTCATACGTAATCGGCGGAGCCATGCCCGTGCGCCCGGTCTGGATCTCATACAGGATCTCGCCCTTGTCGGCCGTCACGGCGCGGAATCGCCCGTCGTTGATCGACTGGAACACCAGATTGCCCGCCGTGGTCACGGTGCCGCCGCCGATGCCGCCCCCGCCTTCAATTCGCCATGCGAGCTTCTGATTCACCGGATCCCAGGCTTCGAGCGCCGTGCGCATGCCCTCGGCCGTGGGCGGCCCGATCACTGTTCCTCCGATCGGTTTGGGATCGCCGCTGCCCCGTGAGTAGCCGTTTGTGCCGGGTTTCAGCTCCGCTGTCGCCGCGTAGGTGAACGGCATCAGGAACACCGGGATGTACACGTAGCCGGTCGCGGGATTGTAGGACATGGGCGACCAGTTGTGCGCGCCGCCGCCCGTGGGGAACAGCGAGATCGGCTCGAGGTCATAATAAGCTCCCGGATTCACGATGGGACGACCCTTGGCGTCCAGCCCGCTGGCCCAGTTCGTCTTCACGTAGGGCGCTCCGGAGAGGAACTCGCCGGTGATGCGATCCAGCACCCAGAAGAAGCCGTTTTTCGACGCCTGGGTGATCACCTTCCGCTGCTTGCCTTTTATATTCAGGTCCAGCAGCATCAACTGCTGCACGCTGTCGAAATCCCAGTTGTCGTTGGGCGTGGTTTGGAAATGCCACTTGAGTTGGCCGCTGGTGAGATCGACGGCGAGAATCGAGCATGTGTACAGATTGTCGACGCCCTGCTGACCTCGAAACTTCTGTGCCCACGGTTCGGCGTTGCCCGTGCCGACGTAGACCAGGTTCGCGTCGGGATCGTACGCGAAGCCGTCCCAGACGGCTCCGCCGCCACCCTTGGTCCAGAAGTCGCCGCCCCAGGTCTTGAGGGCGGCCTTCATCGCATCGTTCTCCGGCGGCAGCTCCGGATTGCCGGGAACCGTGTAGAACTTCCATGCCTGACGGCCCGTCGACGCGTCAAACGCCGCGAAAAATCCGCGCGTGGGCTTGTCGCCGCCCGACGCCCCGATGATCACCTTGCCGCCGGCGATTCGCGGAGCCATCGTCAGCGTGTACAGATCCTGCGGATACGCCACGCGCGATTCCCACACCGGCTTGCCCGTGATCGCGTCCAGTGCCTGCAGCCGCCCGTCGTTGATCGGCGCGATGATCATGCCGTTGTAGATCGCCAGGCCGCGGTTCACGATGCCGCAGCAGATCTTCGGCCGCACGGCGGTCTGGTTCACTTCCGGATCCCAGCGCCACAGCTCCTTGCCGGTGCGCGCGTCCAGTGCGTACACCACGCTCCAGGTCGTGATGCCGTAGAGGGTGTTGTTCCACATCAGCGGCGTGCCTTCTTGATTGCCGCCCCCGGCGCCGACTACGTAAGACCACTCGAGTCCCAGGCGTTTCGCATTCGTGTCGTTGATCTGCTTCAGCGTGCTATAACGCGTCTCGCCCTGCGAGTGCCCGTAAGTCAGCCACGAGCCGGGCAGCACATCGTTGGCCGCGCCCGCGTTGCGGAGCACCTTGGCGTCTATGTTCACCGGCTTTGGGTTCACCGGCTTGGCACCCGGTTGCTGCGCCCGCAGCCACGTACCGCCTGCAAGCGTCAGGATTCCTGCCGCCACAGCGGCGTCCCTCCATCCAGATGTACGCACGGAAAGCCTCCCGTTTGAGATGATTCGATCAACGGTATCACAGGTGTGCGCTCGTTTCACCGCCTCATGATAGACTCGCTTTAATTTGCCTCGGAGTGAAGCCATGCGTATTGTCCTTGCCGTATCTCTGTCGTTAGCCTTGGCGAGCCCTGTGTTATTTGGCCAGGCCAAGCGCGTTGACGATGCCCTGCTCAAGAATGCCGGCAAGGCGGCCACCGACGGCGACTGGCTCAGCTATGGGCTTACGCCCGGCGAGACTCGCTACAGCCCGCTCACGCAGATTGACTCGACGAACGTAAAGCGTCTGGGCTTGGCGTGGTCGTATGAGGTCGGTCCGGGCGGCGGTAACCAGGAGGCGACGCCGCTGGTTTACAACGGCACCATCTATTCGGTTACGAACTATTCCGTTGTATTTGCGGTGGACGCGCGCACCGGTAAGGGAAAGTGGCGCTGGGACCCGGAAGTGAACCAGAAGGCTACCTCCGATAAAATGTGCTGCGGCGTGGTCAATCGCGGCATCGCGCTCTACCACGACAAGGTTTACGTTCCCGTCAACGATGGACGTCTGGTCGCGGTCGACATCAACACGGGAAAGCCGGTGTGGGAAGCCCGCGTCACCTATCCGCAGCGGGAGCAATCGTTGACCGTCGCGCCTCGTGTCGCCAAGGGCAAAGTCGTGGTCGGCATCTCTGGTGGCGATCGTCCCACGCGCGGATTCTTTGCTGCCTACGACGCCGACACGGGGGCCATGGCCTGGAAGAACTATACCGTTCCAGGCGACCCTTCCAAGGGCTTCGAGAATGAAGAAATGCGCAAGGCCGCGGCCACCTGGGACGCGGATTGGTGGAAGCTCGGCGGAGGCGGCGCGGTGTGGGACGGCATGGCGTACGATCCGGATGCCGGTTTGTTCTATGTGGGTACCGGCAATGCCGAACCGTGGCCGCAATCGCTTCGGAGCAGCGGCGTCGCCTCGGGCAAGGACAACTTGTACACCGCCTCCATTCTGGCCGTCGATATCAACACGGGCAAGATCAAGTGGCACTTCCAGCCGACCCCTGGCGATTCCTGGGATTTTGACGCGGTTCAGGATATGATCCTGGCCGAGGTCAACGTCAAAGGCAAGAACCGCAAGGTGCTGATGCAGGCCAACCGGAATGGGTTCTTCTACATCCTGGATCGCGTTTCGGGCGAGTTCCTCGCGGCGCAGCCGTACGCCAAGGTGAATTGGGCCAAGGGAGTCGACGAGAAGACCGGACGCCCTTTCATCAACCCCGAAGCCAGGTATGCCAAGGGCCCCGTGTCGATCTCGCCGGGCGGTGGCGGCGCGCACAATTGGGCGCCGATGTCGTACAACGCGGGCACGGGGTTGGTTTACATTCCCTCCGCCGGAAACACTTCGTTTACGTTCTCGGCCGACCTGGACTTTAAGCCGGATGCCTCGCGGGTCGGTGGCGCCTCGCAGATCGGTCTGAATCTGAACACACGCGGTATGACACCGGAGAAGCCGCAGGCGATCGGGCCGGACGCGATCGAAGGCGGCGCGTCCGGCGTGCTCACGGCATTCGACCCCGCCAAGCAGGAGATCCGCTGGCGCGCGCCCGGCGGCGGCGCAATCGGTGGCGGCACGGTGACCACGGCCGGGAATCTGGTGTTTCAAGTGATCCCGGACGGCCGTTTCCTGGCCTACTCCGCCGACAAGGGCGAGAAGCTCTTCGAAGTGAATACGGGCCTGCGCGGCGGCATGGGGCCGCCGATCACCTTTAGCGTGGATGGCAAGCAGTATGTTGCATTGGCGGGTGGGGTCGGACAACTGCCGGGCTTCGGCGGCCGTGCACCCGCGGCTCCGGCCTTGAAGCCGCACCTCCTGGTGTTCACTCTGGATGCGAAGGCGGAACTGCCCAAGGCGGGAGCTCCGGCATCTGCCGCGCCAACGCAGGCCGGACCGCACCAGTAACGAAGTTCAGCGAAACGCTAGAACGTCAGGCGCAGCACGAGGGTTCCTGAACTTTGCACTGATTACTGCTGGACTTCCACTTTGGAGCGAGCAGCCCAGTATTGGCGCTGCGGGGTATGACTGAGGTGACTCCAAACGTCGGAACAGACGGTTGGCCACACGCCGCACCAACCGTAAGCGCCAGTATCCCGAGTCGCAGAATTACTGCCACTCCCCTCACGATTTTTCTTCTTTTCCATGGTTCTCGGGAAAGCTTCCGTTAAATGCCCCTTATCGGGGCAGTCTGCCCTTATTGCTCACACCTTTTGGGAGGGCAAGCGTTCCTTCTTAGGCCGCACATTGAACTCTAGCTTCCACCGCCGCCCATCGCGAGCTACAAACCACAATTCCAATGTTCCGGTTTCTGTAACCTTGCTCTCCAGTGTTACCAGGACGTTCTCATGGGCCTCGTTCGGCAGTAAGGCCTCGATCGGCGAGAGCTCCTCCATCGTGGAATCGATCTCTTCAATGAGGGAACCAGGCGCATCCTGCGTCCTTTCACTCGATTGGAAAAACCGGAACTGCGCTCGTTTCCCCACGCTCAATACGGACGTGCGATCCGTAAATGCGTATCCTGTACCCTCCTCCATTCCGAACGGTACGACGGTCAGCGCTTTTAACGGCGGCCGTCTGCCGGGCACAGCGGGCGCCACAGCCTCGATACCGATGTAGTAGCTGCGGGGAACGCCGCCCCGCACTCGCACGCCTTCCCCCTGTCTGGCTAAGCCATAGTAGGCAGCGCCATGTGCCACGGACCGCATAAGATCGCCACTCACCAGAGGTGTGATCGCTTTAGGAAACCAGTTGTTCAGGATTTCCACGATTCGGTCCCGCACGACCTGGGCACGGAATACACCTCCATTAAATAAGACGTGCGTCGGAGTGGCAGAGTGACGGCGGAGAAAGTTTGCCAGATGCCGCGTAATGGCTGGGTCAGACGCGTACGGAAGGCCAAATTCGGTGAGGGTCGTGGGCTGTTCGTCCAGTTCCTCATCGATGGGAACGGCTGGCAAAAACCCATCGGTCAAGATGCGAACCACGTCGTCACGCGTCAGCGTCGCCTTCAACGATTTGCCCACAACACTCGCGCCCCGGCCGAGAACGACGATCGGTAGCTGGCTTTCCTGGTTATCCTCGGCCAGCAAACGCTCCTTAGCCAGCCGGCAATGCTGATAGAGGCCATGAAACTGCGTTCCATCCAGCTTGGGAAGATGCTCTGCGATATGGTGCGCAAGAGCGGCGTCGATGTTATCGCCCCCGAGCAAAATATGATCGCCGACGGCGATGCGGCGCAGCGAGATTTGTCCCGCATCTTCTTCCACCGAGATCAGTGCGAAATCGGTAGTGCCCCCGCCGATGTCGATCACCAGGATCAGATCGCCAACAGCGACCTGCTCCCGCCAATCCGGGTTGTGCGCAATCCATGCGTAGAAGGCCGCCTGCGGCTCTTCGAGGAGGACGACCTGGTCATACCCCGCCTGTTCCGCTGCCTTAAGTGTTAAATCGCGCGCCACGGCGTCAAAGGACGCCGGTACGGTGACCAGCACCTGATGCGTTTCAAAAGGAGCGTCCGGCCTCTTCTTGTTCCATGCTTCACGCAGATATCTGAGGTATTGCGACGAAGCCTCCACGGGCGAGATCTTGCTTACTCCCTCCGGCGCGGTAACCGGGAGGATCGCAGCATTGCGATCCACCCCGGCGTAGGAAAGCCAGGACTTTGCCGAAGACACCAGGCGCCCAGGATTTTCCAAACCCTTTCTCTGCGCCAGCACCCCGACGATGGGCGGGTCTTCCAGGAACAAGAACGACGGCAGCAATGGTTCCTCGCGAACTTCGTTCGGATGAACGAATTGCGGAATTGGAAACAACTCTACCGCGCCCTCCTGCGAAGAGGCGAGCGCACAGTTCGTAGTGCCTAGGTCAATGCCTATGACGGGACGGATCTCAGTAGGATTGCTCAACTGGTGTTCCCGGCTTTCGGGGTTGCAAAATGTTCACGAAGCCCGCGCAACTCATCCTTTGAGGGCGGCCTCGCCCGGAGCTTCCAAGACGCTGCGCTTGTATTTGCGTGACCCTGATTTCCTGAGTCCGCGGAATTTTTCGAGGTAAGTGTAGACCACCGGCGTGATGAACAGGGTCAGCATCTGGGAGACCATCAAACCGCCCACAACCGCCAATCCCATGGGACGGCGCGCCTCTCCGCCGGCACCCAATCCGAGCGCGATCGGCAGAGTGCCGGCCAGCGCCGCCAGCGTAGTCATCATAATCGGACGGAAACGGATCAGGCACGCTTCGTAAATCGCATCGGCGGGCAGGGCGCCTTGGGTCCGCTGGGATTCGAGCGCGAAGTCAATCATCATGATGGCGTTCTTCTTGACGATCCCGATCAGCATGATGACGCCGACGAAGGAGTAAATGTTCAACTCGTCGTGGAAGATCAGCAGTGTCGCCAGCGCGCCCAGTCCGGCGGAAGGGAGCCCGGAAAGAATGGTGATGGGGTGGATGAAGCTCTCATACAGAATCCCCAGTACCATGTAGATCACCAGAATCGCCAGCGCGAGCAGGAGCCCCATGCCTTGGAGGGAGGATTGAAAGGCCGCGGCGGCTCCCTGGAAGCTGGTGCTCACCGACTCCGGAAGAATTTCCTTGGCCAGACTTTGCACGCGATCCGTGGCGTCGCCCAGTGACACGCCGGGCAGAAGGTTGAACGAAATGGTGGTGGCAGGCACCTGCCCCAGGTGCGAAATCGTAAGCGGACCCACGCCGGGAGTCAGTTTCACAACTTCACTCAAGGGCACCAGAGGCCCGTTGGAAGACCGGACGTAGAGCTGCCCGAGAGCCTTGGGATCTCTCTGGAATTCCGGCTTCACTTCCAAAATCACATAGTAGCTGTCGATCGAGGTGTAGATGGTCGAAACCTGGCGCTGCCCGTAGGCGTCATAGAGCGCGTTCTCGATCTGGTCTTCGGTCACACCCAGGGACGATGCGCGATCCCGGTCGATATCCACATTCAGCATGGGGCTCGCGATCTGGAGATCGCTATTCACGTCGGAAAGACCCGGCAGCGCCCGCATCCGTTTTTCAAACTCGGCGGTTCCGCGATAGAGCGCGTCGAGGTCGGGCGATTGCAAGGTGAACTGATACAGGCTGCGGCTCTGGTTCCCTCCGATGCGGACCAGAGGCGGATTGGTGAGATAGGTGCGCATACCGGCCACTGCGTCCAGTTTGGGCCGCAGTTCCTCGATGACTTGCTCGGGCGTCAGCTTTCGCTCGGTGCGGGGCTTCAAGCGGACAAAAAAGCGTCCCTGGTTCACGGATCCCTGCTGGCTGCCGGTGCCCATGAAGGAGATGAATGCCTCGATATTCGGGTCGCCTTGTATCGCCGCCGCGGTCTGCTGCTGGAGCCGCGACATGGAGTCGAAGGAGATGTCCTGACGGGCTTCGGTATTCCCCTGAAGCTGACGGATATCCTGGCTGGGGATGAACCCCTTGGGAATAATAACGGCCAGGTAGATGGTGGCCCCCAGAGTCGCGACCGCGCCTAGCAGCGTGACGAAACGATGACGCATGACCCCGCGCAGCGCCCAGGCATACGCGGAAAGCATCGCGTCGAGCACCCGCTCGGAGGCGCGATAGATGGCATTGTGCTGATCGCTGGGCGGCCGCAGGAAGCGGCTGCAGAGCATGGGCGTGAGGCTGATGGACACGAAGCCCGAAATCAGAATCGCCACCATGATGGTCACGGCGAATTCGTGGAACAGGCGCCCCATGATGCCGCTCATGAACAGGACCGGAATGAATACCGCGGCGAGCGAAAGAGTCATTGAGAGGACGGTGAAACCGATCTCTCGCGCGCCCTCGACGGCGGCCAACATGCGGCTCTGACCCATCTCCATGTGCCGCACGATGTTCTCCAGAACCACGATGGCGTCATCCACCACGAATCCCACCGAGAGCGTGAGCGCCATCAGCGACAGGTTGTCGAGCGTGTATCCCAGAAGGTTCATGGCGGCGAACGTGCCGATGATGGAGATCGGCAAAGCCAGGCTCGGAATCAACGTGGCGGACACGTTGCGCAGGAACACGAAGATCACGAGCACTACCATGGCTACGGCCATCGCCAGCGTCAACTTGACGTCGTTGAAGGATTCGAGAATGGGCTCGGAACGGTCCACCAGAATGGTGAGCTTCACCGACGGCGGAATCTGTTCGCGGAACGCTGGCATCATGGCCTTGATCCGTTGCGCCACTTCCACGGTGTTGGTGCCCGGCTGGCGCTGGATCGCGAGCCCGATCGCGCGCCCGCTGCCGGATGCATCCACCAGCCAGACCGCGCTCTTGTCGTTCTGCACGCCATCGACGACTTGTCCGAGCTCGGCCAAACGCACGGGCGAGCCATCCCGGTAGGCGACGATCATCCGGCCGAACGCGGGGGAGTTCAGGAGCTGGCCGCTGGCCTTGAGGGTCATGGCCTGCTCCTTTCCCCACAGCGTGCCCACCGGGAGATTGACGTTGTGCTGGGCGAGCGATTGTTCCACCTCGTCGATTCCGATGTGGCGCGCAGCCAGCGCGCCGGGGTCAAGCTGGGCATGGACGGCCCACTTTTGCGCGCCAAAGACATTCACCTGGGCGACGCCGGAGAGCGAGGAGATGCGCTGGGCCATCAGGTTCTCGGCGTATTCATCCACGGCCGAGAGCGCCAAGGTCGGCGAAGACAGCGTGAAGAACAAGATGGGCTGGTCGGCGGGATTGACCTTCTGAATGGACGGCGGGGTGGGCATTCCCGGCGGAAGCTTTTTGAGCGCCGCGGCGATGGCGTTCTGCACATCCTGCGCCGCGGCGTCGATCGAACGTTCCAGGGTGAACTGAATAGTGATGGCAGTGGAACCGATGCCGCTGCTGGACGTCATGGAATCGATGCCGGCGATGGTCGAGAACTGGCGCTCCAGCGGGGTCGCCACGGAGGTCGCCATGGTTTCGGGGCTGGCGCCCGGAAGGCCCGCGGAAACCTGAATGGTCGGGAAATCGACATTGGGCAGGTCGCTGACAGGCAGGGCCCGGTATCCGGCCAGACCGAACAGCACGATCCCGATCATCAGCAGCGCGGTCATGACCGGCCGCGTGATGAAAATCTCAGTTAGTTTCATCGCTCGATGCGGGGACCGGTTGTGGCCGTGAATCCATGCCGGCTGGGGGCCCGTCACCCCAGTTTAGCTGGTGCGGTGCTACTTCGGCGCTCACCCCCAGGCGGGTAGTGCGCTAAATCTCTGACAATTAGCACACTGCCGGTCCACCGCCACGATTTGTGAGGACGGTTTATTATGAATGAGTGCTACGGGAGGGTTCGATGAAAAGAATTCATACCACTGCGATCACGGTATCCGCCGCGCTGCTGCTCGCGAGCGCCGCACACGCCCAAGTAACACTGAATTCGGTGCGAATCGGCGCGAAAGACAGCGTCGCGTTAGCGAAGTTCTATCAGGCGGCGTTCGGCATGCAGGAAGTCAATCGGATCGGTTCAGCCGCGGGACCGGAGGTCTTCGTGAACTTCGGTGCGACGGTCGAGAGCGCAAAGGCCAACAAAAGCGAGCCGATCGTGATCATGCATCGCGATTCCGACGACATCAAGGACCCGATCGCACACGTGATCCTTAACGTGAAGAACATGGCGGCGACCGTCGCCTCCATCAAGGCCGCCGGCGGCTCCATGGCAGGCGATCCTCGTCCGTTCGGAAACACCGGAGTCCTCATTGGCATCGCGGTCGATCCGGCCGGCAACCGCATTGAGATGATTCAACGGCCCTGAGCAGTTGTTATTTCTCCCGATCTTCGAAAGGGGAAACATATATGAGTTCCATGGCTGTTCCGGTGCGGGAAACGACGCAGCAGCGCTGGATGCTGTGGACTGGCCGCGTCCTGTCGCTCTGGCCCGTGGTTGTTGTGGTGTCGAGCGCGACCTGGAAGCTGACCCGGAACCCATGGTACGTCATGGAATTCGGGAGAATCGGTTGGCCGGAGAGTGCCCTGACGGGCCTCGCCTTGCTCCAGCTTGCCTGCCTCGCGTTGTACGTGACTCCGCGCACGGCGGTTCTGGGCGCGGTCCTGCTCACCGGCTACCTGGGCGGCGCGATCGCGTCCTATGTCCGCATCGGAGACTTTTATCCGGTTCTGGTCCCGCTGTCGACGAGTGTGATCGCCTGGGCCGGAATCTACCTGCGCGATGAGCGCCTCCGATCGCTGCTCCCGCTCCGCAGGCGAGTCGCGCGGTCGTGATTTGACACCGGAGAACGCTGGGACATCATGAAACACACAAAGTCATCCTTCTTTGGGATAAGAGCGTTCATTTTCGCCCTGGTCCTGACCCTGGCAACACCGCTATTCGCGCAACCATCGCCCCAAAGTGCGCCTAACGGCAGCACGGTGGATCGCCCTTCCGATGTGGTGGGGATGGCCTTCGTCGGTCACCAGGTTGCCGACCTGGAACGGTCCATAAAATTCTTCGAGGCCATCGACTTCAAAGTGGTTGAGGGGCCCGGCAAATGGACCGTGGACAAACAACTGAACAAACTCGGCAATACGCCGGGCGCCGAATCGCGGACCGCGACCATGAGCGTTCAGAGCTCCGTGTCCGATGTCCCCTTCACCCTGGTGCTGCGTCAATACCGTGGCATCCAACGCCAGGACTGGAGCAAGCTCAATTCCTGGGATTTGTCAGCCAACCACATTGACATGACGGTGGACGGCAGCGTCAGCACGCTGCTGGATAAACTGGAAGGTCTGAACATGCTGAAGATGCCGGAAGTCCAAGGTCTCCCCAATCCTCGCCAGCAGCCGGGATTCCGTCGCTTTGCGTTCATATCGGACCCCGACGGGTTGACCATTGAGAATTTCGGAAAACCTGTTCCGAAGCCCGGCGATCCCCCCGCGCGGCCCATGGTTTCCAACTCCTCCGCCACCGCCCAAAACATCGACCGCCTGGGCAAACAGGCCGGCTTCAATCACTACGCCGTAAATGTCGTCGATCCCGTGAAGGCCCGGGATTTCTACGGGAAGGTCCTGGGCGGCGACTATCCGCCCGTGGAGGACCCCAGCGCAAAACAGATCATGCAAAACGGATGGTTTCCCCAGGCGATGACCCACAGCAACCTGCGCATCGAGCTGGTCTATTTTGCCTTGAATAAAAGTAAGGCTCCTCCGCCGATGAATTTTCAGGACATCAACGCCAACTATGCCGGGTTCCAGGTCAGCAACATCAAAACCGCTTATGCGAGAGCCAAGGAGCACGGCGCGATCACCGTTTCGCAAGGCGGCATTATCGATTACCACAAGGGGCGTGCAGCGTTGATTCGCGATGCTGATGTTGGCGGCTATATCATGCTCTGGGAGCCTGCCAAGTAAAGAGGGAGTGAATCGGCGGGCGGACTTGGGGTGTATCGAACGCCAACAAAGATGCGGGAAACCAGTATACTCTAAGGCTCGTGGTATCCCTAGTCTTTTCTCCGGCGAGCTGCTATTCTCCAGTAACCTCAAATGGACGGTATCTTCATCAAGTGCCCGAAATGCGGAAGTCGCAGGTGCATCCACGGTATGACCCCAGGGCGAGAAGATACGGTGTTACTTCGAGGCTCCGAAGATCCCGTGAGGTGTCGGTTTTGCCAAACCGACATGGACACCCTAACGGCATTCTGCGGAGAGCAGATTGGCGCAGAGGTGGTTCGTCGTGAAGATCCTAAGTGCTGACCGCGCCGAAGTAACATCAAAGTAGATGTCTCCGGCGTTTATGAGGAAGTCAGTGCCCAGACTGTTGAGTACCATCCTGTTGGCTGGCGTTCTAAGCGCGCAGACACCGGTGGCTGAAACGAAGGATCCGCTTGGCCGAAGTACACCGCAAGAGTCCGTCTTCCAGTTCCTGGAAGCTTGCCATGCCCGCGACTATCAAAAGGCGCTTTACTATCTTGACTTGCGATCCATGTCTCCGGCGGCGCGAGCGAAGGACGGCCCTGAACTCGCGGAGCAACTGGAAGACTTGTTGGACGATACTCCCTTTGAGATCACGACGCTAAGCCGCGAGCCGGAGGGAGATCAGTCCGACGGTCTCTCGCCGGCTTTCGAGCATCTTGCCAGCTTCCGCGTCGCCGGAAAGACTCTGGACCTGAGGCTGGAGCGTGTTGAGTTAAGGCCAGGGTTTCACGTCTGGCTTGTCTCGGGCGACAGCGTCGCGATGATCCCCACAGCGCACCAGGCCGTGGCGGAGACTCCGTTCGAAAAGAAACTGCCGCAGCGGCTTGTAACGGTTGAACTTCTCGATACTCCCATATGGCGCTGGATCGTGCTTCTGGGCGCCGGTTTGGCGCTTTGGATCGTGGCCCGTTTTCTGTCTTGGGCAATCGTGGCAATGACGCGACCTGTCGTGGACGCACAGGGATTTCGCGGACCGATACGCGTTCTCTTAGCGGTCGCGGGATTCAGAGCGGCGATCGAGTTCGCACCGCCCGCCACGCTGTCCCGGACATTCATTGAGCGTGCCCTGGGGATGATTTTCTTTCTCGCAGTCGCGTGGGCGGGAGCAGCCGCAGTCGACCTCATTTCAGAACGTTGGCACGCGCGTCTTGACCCGCGGATGCAGGCGGTGAGTTACTCGGTGCTCCCCCTGGGCCGGCAAGTTCTCAAACTGTCCCTCTTCCTGATCGCGATCCTGAGCGTGTTGAGCGTCTGGGGCTATAACACCACAACGATCTTGGCGGGACTCGGCGTGGGGGGCTTAGCGGTGGCGCTCGCAGCCCAGAAGACGCTGGAGAACCTGTTCGGCGGAATCTCGGTGATCGGCGATCGTCCGGTGTTGGTAGGCGATGTCTGCCGTTTTGGCGATCGCGTCGGCACCGTGATGCATATTGGCCTACGCTCGACTCGCATCCGCACGCCGGATCGGACCATCATCAGCGTGCCGAATGCCCAGTTTTCGTCGATGGAGCTCGAAAATATCTCGAGACGGGATAAAATCTGGTTCCACCCAACCCTCAATCTGCGTCGCGATACCACGTCCGATCAACTGTTGGAAGTGCTTTCGTCGATTGGCAAGATTCTCACGGAGCATCCCCAAGTGGAAACCGGGAAATTGCCGGTGCGCTTCGTAGGCGTGGGGCCCTATTCGCTCGACGTCGAGATCGTTGCGTACGTGACCACGTCCGACTACGATGAGTTTCTGGCGTTGCAGCAGGAGCTACTGCTAAGGATGTTGCAAGCAGTAGAACGTGCCGGAACGGCGTTGGCTGTGCCCTTGCAAGAAAGCGTCGGTTCCCAACGCGCTCGGCCGGTGTAGAGGCGTTGGTCCCGATGTGCCGAGGCTAGCGCCGGATCAAGGAGCCACGCAACGGAAACTCGGCCTGGGCGGCCGTCAGGCAGTTCGCGCCATCCGCCCCGGCGCTGCATGCGGGAACGTCCACTTTGGGGTTGAAGTCGCACTTGCGCGGATCGTCGATCAGCCCGTCTTTGAGACCGTCGATGGCCGTTGCCGTAATAATCCTTGACGATGGCCTTGGCCGTGGTTGCGGTGAGATGCACCGCGCGGTAGGCATAGTCGATCGCCTTCTCGGGGGCCGCTGCTACAGGATCGGTAACGGCGGCCTGGCGGGCGATTCGTTGGAGGTCCACTCTGGCCCACTGCATTCACCGCCGGGTCGATTGGCGGTTCCCGGGGACCGCCAGTTCGATACCAAAAATAAGAAGAAACAGTGAAACGCTTTCGGGCCGGTTCGACTCTTTACAGGGTCTGAAAATGACAGGGAGATCCCAGGTTTCCCCTTGGTCCAGGCTCGGGGTTGAAGTTTCTGAGATCGGGACCTCCCTTTAACTTGAATTAAAATACCGGTTTGTATGGGCATGGGGCGGAAGAAGGACCGTGTTTTACGAGCGACTGAACGTGGGGTTGAACGCGGAAGAGTTCGATCCGCGCGTTGGGCTACTTCGAGGGCATCGATTCCGAGCGCGGGATGGCGTGGCGGGCAGCCGGCAGCTTCAGCTTCCGCACGTTTTTGGGCTACGATCTGAGCGAGCCGACGCCGGATCATTCGACGGCGTCGCGGACCCTGCGGTTGTACTCGGTTGAGACGCATCGCGCGGTGATGAAGTGGGTGCTGAAGATTCTGCGCAAGCACGGCCTGGCCGATGCTCAGAGCGTGTGTATCGACGGCACGACGTTGCAGTCCAACGCGCCGATGAAGAGCTTGGTGCGGCGCGATACAGGCTTGCCGTACGACGTTACCTGCGGCAGTTAGCGCAATCGGAAGGCATCGAGCAGCCCAGCAAAGAGCAGTTGGCGCGGCTGGATCGCAAGCGCAAGAAGAAGGTGTCTAACGACGATTGGACCAATCCGCACGACCCTTCCGGATGGTAGACGCGCCGATCACCACCGACAACTGGCCCTTCTTCTATCAGCATGCACCGGGGCTTCCGAGCAGCGTGATCATCATTTCGCTGGTCCTGGCCGCCGTTTGCTGGCAGCTCATGCGACGGGCTGACGTCCCCGTAAGCGAAATCCAGTGGCCGTTCTTTTTTCTCGGCGCCGGATTCATGTTGATGGAGTCGCAGATTGTGAGCCGGATGGCGCTGCTGTTCGGCACCACGTGGCTGGTCAATGCGATCACGATCTCCGGGATTCTGTTCCTGATCGTGGGCGCGAATATGCTGGAACGCGCAGGTCTGCGGGTTCCCACCCCGGTGGTTTACGCCGGGCTGTTCGCAGCATTGCTGGTCGCCTATGCTGTTCCGGTTTCCGATCTGCTGGCGGAGTCACGCGCTCTGCGCGTCGCCGGTGCGATTGCGGTTCTGTGCGGTCCGATCTTTTTTGCCAGCATCATCTTCGTCCGGAAATTTGCCGCGGCCGGGTTCACGGGTACGGCGCTCGGATCGAATCTGTTTGGGGCGCTGGTGGGAGGACTGCTCGAATCGCTATCCATGTGGATCGGACTGCGGCCTCTGCTGTTTCTGGCGGCGGCCTTGTATCTGCGCGCGTATCTCACGTCACGAAAACAAGACGCTGCGGCGTCGATTCAGTCACCCGTGCCAGTTTCCGGATCCTTCTAACGCACGAAGTCAGCGGAGACGCCCGGCGCTTCGATTTCCAGCACGGTGAACCCGCCCGCGTCGTAAATGGTCTTGTGGCGGGGGTCGTCAAGCAACAACTTGAGGATCTGCCGGCGATCCGCGGGCTCAAACTCGGTCTCGTAGTCGTCCGGGTTGATCAGGATGTGGGTGATGCCGAAGGCGCGCGTCACTTCATCCAGGTGCGTGAAGTTCGCGACCATGCCGGCATGATCGTTGGTGTAGAACGCGATGCTGTTGGGCACCGGCCGCACGCTCTTGCGTCCCGTGTACAGCTACACCAGCGTGTCATCGGAGGCCAGCACCACCGCCGAAGGTGGCAGCGACGCGCGGCACCAGCGAAAGACCTCGCGGCTGCGAGCGGTCAGATCACGGCCCTGTTGCAGCAGCGCCGGAATATCGCGCGCGATGAAGAGGGCGTTCTGGCGGATCCCGTACAAACCTCCCATGACAATCCCCGCCAGGATCACGTAAGCAGCCACGCGGTTCCCGGAGTCTTTTCCCTGGAGCGATCGCCGGGTCAATTGCGCGAGAACCCCACCCTCGAGATACAGCCCGATGGCCAGCAACGGCAACATAGGCAGCATCAGCCGCACGTTAGGGCTGAAGTTCCACACCGTCAGCGTCAGCGCCAGCAGCAGACAAAAGACCGGATATTCGAACATTCCGGTCCGTTTTACGATTCGCACGGATCCGGTGACCATGGACGCGGCGACCAGTATGCAGAGAAAGCGGCCCGGCATCGAGTCTGGGAGATTGTGAATCACCACGCTTCCCGCGGCCGTCATGATCGAGACAAGATTCTGCGGGATGATATCGGGCAGCGCGCGCAGCCCGCCGTTCTTCAAAAACGCACCGATGTAATCGGTGTAGTACCAGAGAATCGGCTGATCGGATGCCGCACGGTGGAAATTCGCCCACAGCGTCCAGCCGATGATGGCGGGCAGCACGGGTGTGAGGAAGACGCCCGCCGAGCGCCAGTCGCGCCGCCGGAAACTGCCGAGGAGCACCGCGGGCACGATCAGCAGGCCCGCTGCTTTCGTCAAGCAGGCTGCGGCGGCCAGCATGCCCGCTGCGAAAAGCAGGCGGCGATTCGCAGTTGCACGATTGAGCAGCAGGAACGTTCCGGCTACCAGCGCGGCGAACAAGTAATCCGAAAAAGGCACGGTCGACCAATAGATGATCCAGGGGCTCAAGGCCAGAAACGCGCTGAGCGCCGCGGATTCGAGCGGCGAAAATTCAAGGGAACGAAAGAGGAGTCCGGAGAGCGCAATGAACGACACCAGCACCAGGGCCTGGTAGATCGACACCAGCACCAGATTGCCGGGGAAGTTCGCGTCGATCGACCAGATTGCCGCCAGCAGCCAGGCATGCAGCGGCTGGTACTTGGTCTGAAACGGCTCGCCCGGGAGGTTTGAAATCCGGTAGCCCTGATGCTCGCTCAGCGACTTCGCGCCGATGAGGAACAGGCCGTCATCCTGATATGTTCCGAACTGGGGAATGTCGCGATTGGAAGCGAGTATCCACAGCGCGGGCATCAGTGCCAAGGCGACGATGCCCACCGCGGCCAGTTTGATCATGGGTTGGGGAATCCCCATGATCTACAGTTCGACCGGAAACCCCTTTAGGATTACTGCTAAACGTTCACGCGCTGGCTGGCGTCGATCTTCAGAAACAACACCGCCGCGATCAGACACAGTCCGGCAGTCATCAGAAACGGCACGTTCCAGCCGTACCGAGCGGCGGTATAGGTGACCACGGTGGCCGCGACCGCCCCGCCGATATTGCCGAGCATGTTCATGACGGCCGAGACCGAACCGGCAAAATCGCCGCCGATATCCAGCGTCACGGCCCAGGAAATTCCCACGGTCCACTCCAGTCCAAAGAACGCCACGCAGTAAAACGCCACGGACACTTTGGGATCGTGTGCCAGCACCGCCGGAACCGTGGCTGCAGCCGACAGCAGGAATCCCGCGATGGCCACCCAGCGGCGCGCCAGATTGATGTTACCGGTACGGCGCAGCACATGGTCGGAGAACCATCCACCCGCCAGATCGCCGACGACGCCGGATAGCAGGGGAAAACTGGCATAGATTCCCATTTGCGCCAGCGTCATGCCCTTGGACTGGCGCAGATAGGTGGGGAACCAGTCCTGATACACATTCAAGTTGTAGTTGTAGAAAAAATACATCACGGACAGGACCCACAGGTTGCCGTGCGAAAGAATCTGGCGCCACGGGACACTGCCCGTAGCCTTGCGCTTGATACCGCCGGCGATCAACTCACATTCAGCCTGGTTCACTCCGCTATGTTCCTCGGGAGTGTCGCGATAGTAAAAGTACCAGACGGCCGACCACACCACACCCAGAACACCGAACGCATAAAATGCGGCGCGCCATCCAAAGAACGGCACGATCGCGAGCGCCACAATGGGAGGCGTGATAGCCCCGCCCAGGCGCGATCCGGCGTGCGTAATGCCCTGCGCGAAGCCGCGTTCGGTGGGCCGCATCCAGCGCGAAAGCGATCGCGTGGCGATGGGAAATGCACCGGCTTCGCCCAAGCCGAAGAAGATCTGAATCACGATCATCGAAGCGGTGCTCCAGGCGAGTGCGGTGAGCGCGGTGAACACGCTCCACCAGCTCACCACCATGGTCAGCGCGCGTCTTGCTCCGATGGTGTCGCCCAGCCACCCGCCGGGAACCTGGAACAGGGCGTATGCCATGCGAAAGGAGAACGTCACCCAACCCATGGCCACCAGCGAAATCCCCAGATCCTCCATGATCGCGGGCCGGGTGGTCGCCAGGACCTGGCGATCCATGTAGGTGATCATGTAAGCGGCGACGGTCAGACCCAGAACGGCGTGGCGAACATGTGTCGGGCGGGAGCCTGAGGAAGCTTGCACGGGTTGAGCCATTCTACTTCAATTCACGAGTTCATCAGTTCGCGAATCAGCACGGCGGGATGCAGCGCGGTGGCGCCGCTAAGGTCCGCCACCTGGTGACGGCACGATGTACCCGGCGCAGCGAGCACGTCCCCTGGCTGCATCGTCTTCACTGCTGGAAGCAGCTTGCGATTGGCAATCGCGACCGAAACATCGTAATGCTCGCGCGTGTAGCCGAACGAGCCCGCCATGCCGCAGCAGCCAGCGTCCAGATCCACAACCGTCGCGCCGGGGATCCGCGAAAGCAGAGATTTCGAGGCATCCAGCAATCCCATCGATTTCTGATGACAATGTCCGTGCAGCAGGACGCGCTGGGGTCCGGATTGTATCGGAAGATCGAGTCCCACCGCGAATTCTTCAAACAGCATACATGCGGCTGCGACCGTGCGGGCCCTGGCCTGCTGCTCGCCACGCAGCAGTGACGGAACGTCTTCCTTCAAAGCGGAGAGGCAGCTCGGCTCCAGGAACAGGATCTTGGCGCCGCGGTTAGCAATGGGCCACAGGCCGTCTACCATCTTCGCGGCTTGCGCCTGCGCGGCCTCCAGCAGCCCCTGCGAGATGAGCGGACGCCCGCAGCATCCGGGGCGCACAACGTCCACCGAGCAGCCGCCACGTTCGAGAACTTCCACGGCGGCGATGCCGATTTCAGGATCGTAATGATTGGTGAAGGTGTCGTTGAAAAGGGTGACCGCCGGCCTGGAGGCCGACGCTACTTCATGCTGCGCGGCCCAACGCGAAAACGTGTCGCGCCTCCAGGCGGGCAGCTTGCGCCTGCTATCGATGCCCATCATGCCCGCAACCGCACCCGCGACCCAGTTCGAGACGGGAGCGAAGCGCGAACCCCATACCGACGCACGCGCGATGTCACCCAGGGCCCGCGCTTTGAGTGGCGTTCCATGACGTGTCCAATAATCCGCCAGGAACTCGCTCTTGAAACGCGCCACGTCCACGCCTACGGGGCACTCGGCTTTGCAGGCGCGGCACTCCAGGCACAAATCGAGAACATCGTAGACGCCTTGATCGCCAAGCCCGGACTCGCCGAGTTTTCCGGTCATGGCGAGACGAAGCGTGTTCGCGCGGCCGCGCGTCGAATCTTTCTCATCGCGCGTCGCCATGTAGGACGGGCACATGGTTCCGGAGAGTTTTTTCCGGCACGCTCCGATGCCGCTGCACATTTCGACCGCGCCACCGAAGCCGCCGAATTCCGAGTAATCGAAAAATGTTGGAGGGTTCGACGTCTTGTACCCAGCGCCGAACCGCAAATTCGACGTCATCGGCGGCGAATCGACAATCTTGCCGGGGTTGAAGATCCCGTGCGGGTCGAAAGTCCGCTTGATCTCGCGGAAGGCTTCATACAGCGTATCGCCGAACATCTGGCGCATGAACGGGCCGCGAACCAGGCCGTCGCCATGCTCGCCCGAAAGCGCGCCGCCGAATTCGAGCACCAGATTCGCCACGGCTTTGGCGAGACTTTCGAACTTGGCGACGCCCTCTTCGGTCTTCATGTTGACGACCGGTCGGACATGCAAACAGCCCACGGAAGCGTGCGCGTAGACTCCGGCCGTGGTTCCGTGATCGCGCACGATCTCCAGGAACCGGCCGATGTACTCGCTCAGTTTTTCGGGTGCGACCGCCGTGTCTTCGACAAACGATATCGACTTGGCGTCTTCCTTCATCGCCATCGAAAGACCCAGGGCAGCTTCGCGCAGGCTCCAGATGCGACTCTGCGTGATGGGATCCGTATCGGTGTGATAACGGTAGCCAAGCTTGCGCGCGCGCAGGTCTTCTTCGAGCGCGGCAAGACGCGGCGGCAGATCCTCTTTCTTGTCTCCGTAAAACTCGACACATAGCGTCGCCGCGGGATCGCCCTGAATGAACGACTTGCGGATGCGGTCGAGATTCGCGTTCTGGCGCGTATTATCGAGGATTGACTTATCCATCACCTCGACCGCCGACGGCCCGTGGCTAACGATCACCGGCGCCGCCGACAGGGCTTCGAGAAGATCGGCGAACTCGATCACCATTACGGCCTTGGCCTTCGGCAACGGGACCAGGCGGAGCTTGGCTTCGAGCACCACGCCCAACGTGCCTTCAGAACCGACCATCATCTTGGCCATGTTCACGGACGCCGCCGGGTCTACAAACTCATTCAGGTTGTAACCGCCCACGCGCCGCAGAACCTTGGGATAGCGGCGGTCGATTTCCGCGGCGTGCTCGGCTGCCAGACGCAGCACCGTCTGATAGCAGCGGGCTTCCATGTTGTCCCCGGTGGGGACGGCATGCCGCGGGATTTCTTGGAACTCGGCGATGCTCCCATCGGCGAGCACCACGGTTTGCTCCAGCACGTGGTCGATGGTCTTGCCGTAAAGCACGCTGCGCGCGCCGGCGGAGTTGTTCGCCATCATGCCGCCGATGGTCGCGCGGCTGGCCGTCGAAATATCCGGCGCGAAACGCAGGCCCAGAGGAGCAAGCTCCGCATTGAGCTCATCGAGAACCACGCCCGGTTCGACGCGCGCCCAGCGCTCTTCCGCGTTCACCTCGAGGACACGATTGAAGTACTTCGAGATATCGACCTGCAGCCCCTCGCCAATCGCTTGCCCGGCCTGGGAGGTGCCGCCGCCGCGCATGGTCAGCGGACATCGCAGGCGACCGCAGATTTGGACGATACGAATGACGTCTTCGCGGCTCTTGGGAATCGCCACGCCCAGCGGCCGGATCTGGTAAACGCTCGCGTCAGTGGAATAGAGCGCGCGGGTGATGGTGTCAAAGCGGACCTCGCCCTGGATCTGTCGCTCAAGTTCACTCTGAAGAGCGGCGGCGTCGACAGCCGCCTCCGGCGGGACCTCTAACTGCACAAGTTTCAACGAACCGAGAATAGCATTTTGCATAATGGGCTGGTGCTCACCAAGCAGCAGTTGCCCACACCGGCTCTAGTCCTGGACCTGGACAAGTTCGAAGCCAACCTCGCGCGCATGGCCGCCCACGTGAAGGAATCCGGCAAGTCCTTGCGGCCGCACGCGAAAGCTCACAAGTGTGTGGAGATCGCCAAGCGCCAGATCGCCGCGGGCGCGATCGGCGTGTGCGTGGCCACGGTCGCCGAAGCGGAACTGATGGCCGCCGCCGGCATTCCCGGTTTGCTTCTCACCTCTCCTGTCGCCGATCCGCGGAAGATGGCGAGAATCGTCAAGACCGGCGCGATGGTGGTCGTCGATCACCTCCAGCAGGTCGCCTGGTACAACGAAGCTGCCGGCGCGGGCAATCGAAAACTGGACGCCCTGGTCGACCTGGATGTGGGCGATCATCGCACGGGAGCGCGCGCTCCCGAAGACGCCGCGGAAATCGCCGAAGCGGTGGATCAGGCTGCGAACCTGGAACTGCGCGGACTCCAGGCCTATTCCGTGCTGGGATCGCACGCCGGAGGGCTGGAAGAGCGCAAGCGCGTCTCGGCGGAGTCCTTCCGCGTTGCCTCGCGCGCGCTCGGAATCATGCTGCGGCGCGGCCTTTCGACCGAGATCGTCACCGGAGGCAGCACCGGAACCTGGGAGATCGATACGGCGGTTGCGGATCTCACCGAACTCCAAGCTGGCTCGTACGTTCTCATGGACCTGGCCTATCGGCGCGAGGGCCTGGACTTCGCCAACGCGCTCACGGTGATGGCCACGGTCGTCAGCGCGAACCATCCGGGCTTTGTCACGGTGGACGCCGGGTACAAGGCGTTCGCCACCGACCGCGGCTACGGTCCCGAAGCGGTGGATCTCGCCGGATCGATTTATCGTTGGGGTGGCGACGAATTCGGCTATGTGGATAAGGCGGACGATTTGCCTCAGCTCGGGAGCCGCATCGAGTTTATCCCTCCGCACTGTGACCCCACGGCGAATCTTTACGATAGAATCTATGCTTGCCGCGGCGGGCAGGTGGAAGCCGTTTGGCCCGTGAAAGGCGCTAGTATTCGAGAGGACTTATGAACACACGTAGCATGCGGATCGTGCGGACTTGGGCAGTTGCTTCTTTGGTGCTCAGTCCCTTAGCGTTTGCACAAGAGCACTGGGTGGCCACCTGGGCCGCTTCTCCTATCGCCACCAATATCCCGGCAGGACCGGCTAGGGCTGTGGCCGCTCCGGTCGCAGGAGGAGCTCCTGGCGCCGCGCTCGCCAATCCCGGGCCGGCACCGCTTAGAAGCTTCGACAACCAGACCATCCGGATGGTGGTGAACACCAGCATCGGCGGACGCAGCGCGCGCGTGGAACTGGCCAATACGTTCGGCAAGGATCCCCTGAAGATCGGTTCGGCTCACATCGCCCTGCGCGATCACGACTCCGCCATCGTCCCCGCTTCGGATCGCACGCTGACGTTTAGCGGCCTGTCCGCAGCCACAATCCCCCCCGGCGCGTCCATGATCAGCGATCCCGTGGACTTGTTGGTACCCGCCGTCGGCGATCTGGTGATCAGCGTCTACCTTCCCGGAGACTCGGGTCCGCCCACGCAGCATTCCACCGGATTGCACACGACCTATATCTCGTCGGAGGGCGATTTCACCGGAAAGACCGACTTCACGGCGGCGCGGACCACCAACTCCTGGTACTTCCTGTCCGGGGTCGAGGTGCTGGCGCCCGCGGATACGGGACTGATCGTGGCTTTCGGCGACTCCATCACCGACGGAGCCACTTCCACCAACAATGCCGACGCTTCCTGGCCGAGTATGCTCGCCAAGCGGCTGAATGAGGCTGGCGTCACCAATCTGGCCGTGATCAACGAAGGCATCTCCGGCAACCGGGTTCTGATCGACGGAGCCGGTGTCAGCGTGCTGGCCCGCTTCGAACGCGATGTACTGGCCCAGCCCGGAATCAAGTATCTGGTCTTCATGGAAGCCATCAACGATATCGGGGGAGCTTCGCGCGCCGGCGCCACCCCGGTCACCACCGAAGAGATCATCGCCATCTACAAGCAGATGATCGCGAGGGCCCACCTGCGCGGCATCAAGGTCATCGGCGCCACCCTGACTCCGTACGAAGGCGCGGCCTATTACAGCGAGCCTGGGGAGGTCATCCGCACGGCTGTGAATGATTGGATCCGCACTACGGGCATGCTGGATGGCATAGTGGACTTCGATCTGGTTACGCGGGATCCGGCGAACTCCAAGAAGCTTCGTCCCGGATTTAACATCCGCGACAATCTGCATCCCAACGATGCCGGGTACAAGGCTATGGCGGAGTCGATCGATCTGTCGTTGTTCGGAGTGAAACGTTAGGCCGGTTGGGCCTGCCCGACCCCTAGGACGCGGTCCAGCCGAGCGTGGTCAACTCAGATTCCAGGTACGCCAGGCCGTCCGCGAGGGTTTTGCGATAGCGTTCGTCGCGGCAGTTTTCGAGATCGTGGAGCACCCGCGTGCGGTGGAGCAACAGGGAATCGCACTTTTTCGCGATCGCTAGCTGTTCAGGGGTAGGCCGAGGTTTGGCGTCGCCTTCGCGGACCCGAGCAGCTGCTATCTGCTCCTGGACCGACTTACTTTCCCAACCGCGAGCCACGTCTCTAGTTTAACGCATTTCAACCTACTGCTGCGGAACGTACGAATTCTTCTGCCTGTAAGGCAGGCTGACCATCAGCGCTTCCACCTTCCGGATCTGGCCGTCTTTGATGCGGAACAGCTCCGCGACGTCCACGCTGAACGGCCGCGTGGCGGCTGCGCCCATCTCGTGACGGGTGCCGTCAGGGTTCTTGATCCAGGTGACATCGCCGGGATGGTTGAAGCGCCGCGGGTAGATCTTCTGGATGTAGTCGAAGATGTGCGTATCGAGCGGTGCCGAGCAGCCTTGCGGTCCCGAGGTCAGCATTCCGTTCTCGAAACGGTTGCAGTCTTTATGGAACGGAGCGACGCCGCCGTTGCCCTGCTCGATCGCTTCGAAGTATAGATTCGCGGTAGCGATCAGCTTGGCGCGCGGCAGGCGCTCGGCTACTGGAACGGTTTCCGTCAAAAGCCGTGATGTCGGTGGTGACGTTCCACAAGCCGTCGCCCAGATCCAGAAGCTGATCGTTTTCGCTGAATTTGACCTTCCGGGCCAGGGGCAGGCCGAAGGCATTGTGCGCCACCAGCGCATCCAGGTATTGGTTGATGAATCCCTCGAGACAGGGACGGTCGCATGGACCCGGCGCTGGTGGCGCTCCGCCGCCTCGGCCTCCCCGGCCTTGGCCCGCCAAACCGCCCGCGAAGATTAACAAAGCCGCGGCGGCAGACAGCCGGGCCGCGGCCCGCATTACTCTTTTCCCTTGGCCTTCGATTCCAGCTCGACGGCCTTCTTCATGTGGCCCGGATCGGGATTATTCTCGGCACACTCGTACTCTTCCACGTGCACGCCGATCGGAGCCCGCAGCACGCCGCCGGTCACATACGGTTTGGCCAGCGCGCCAGGATCGTCCACCGTGGCTTGCCAGCTCAGGCTGCCGTCATCGTTTAACGTATAGCGCTCCACCACGTGCATCTGGCCGGTGTGGGTGGTGCCGGTGCCGGAAATCCAAGTTTTGTCGTTGAAACCGATGGTATCTATGACCAAAGTGTCGCCTTCCCACTTGCCCACCGAGTCGCCCATCCAGGTAGGCGTGAGGTCGTCTTCATGCTTCAGGTCGTTCCCGATCGGGATGCGGCGCCAGGCGCGGAAGGATTCGTACAGGATCGCGAGAACCTTGGGCGTCTGGATGAACTCCATGGGCATGGGCATGCCGACGATGCGCGGAATCCCGGGCAGCAGGCAGTACAGCGTCGGGTCGTCGAGCGTGGTGTAGTTCTTGGCCTTGCGAGCGGCGTCGAACTCGGGTTTATAGGTCAAAGGCTGGCGATTGACCGGATGAGCGTCAATCGGCGGGAGAGGAAACAGAGGCGGAGCGCCGGCTTCTCCGGTGATGCTCACGCCGCCGCCCTGCCAGGTACCGCTCAGATCCGGCTTACCGTCCGCGGTGCGCGGAATGGGTTTGTGCGCTACCGGGCCCTTGGGACCTCCGGCTTTCCCTTGGCCCTTCCCTTGCCCCTGCCCGGGGGCGGCAACAGAAAGCAGCGCGACGGCGACCGCCGCTGCCATGGTCAGAGAACTCGCAAATCGTTTTGTCATGGGAAACCTCGGCTGGAAGCAGGGTCTAGCGGCCCACCGGCCCTGCGAACTTCTTGGTGCCGTCCGGGAACGTGATTTCGCGCCCCGCGCCGGTATTCGTGGCGTCTTTGGCTTTATAGGCTGTGATGGTGACCGTATCGCCTTCCTTCAGAAGGGAACGCGTGAACCCGGTCCGTTTGAGTGTGTTGGGCGGATACCCTTCCAGCCCCCAGGAGGTGACTTTTCCGTCCGCCTCGGGAACATCGATATGAATGTAAATGTGGGGGTTGGTCCACTCCACTTTGGTGATTTTGCCGGTGAGCGTGATCACCTGGCTTGAATCGTACTCGGCGGCGAAGGAATGATGGGCCCAGGTGGGCGTCGCGACAAACAACACGCCAACACAAGCTAACGCTAAGCCGAGATATCCTCTTCTCATAAAACGCACTTCCCCCCTTATAAGGATTGCATCGCCGGTATCGTACCGCGCGCGAACGGCGAAGTCAAACGCGAACGAATCGCTTACAATGAAGACTGCATTTTACGGGCTAATGGCAACGCGGACACGTATTTTAGAGTTCGAGAACGTATCCAAGTTCTTCTACATGCACGGAGGACAGATGCTTCTCCGCGACCGGCTGGCGCATGCGTTGCGATCCGGTTCGCGCGAACGCTTTTACGCGCTCCGCGACGTGTCCTTCACGCTCGATCACGGCGAAAGCATGGCGGTGGTCGGCTCGAACGGCGCGGGCAAGAGCACTCTGCTCAACATCGCCACCAGCTTGTGCGACCCGAGCGCCGGCCGCGTGGCCATCGGCGGCAAAGTGGAGGCTCTGCTGGAGCTGGGATCGGGATTTCATCCCGACCTCACCGGAGCCGAAAACCTTCGCATTAAAGCCAGCCTGCTGGGGCTAACCCGGCGCCAGGTGCGGGAACGCTTCGACCAGATCGTCGAATTTTCCGAGCTCGCCCCGTTTATCAACGAGCCGCTGCGAACCTACTCTTCCGGCATGTCGATGCGCCTGGCCTTCGCCGTGGCGATCAACGTGGATCCGGATCTATTGATCATCGACGAGGTCCTGGGGGTCGGCGACCAGAACTTCTTCAACAAATGCGTGGAGAAGATTATGGAATTCCGGCACGCTGGTAAATCCATGCTGTGCGTGTCGCACGCTCTCCCGACTCTGGAACGGATGTGCGACAGCGGCCTGTGGCTGGAACACGGCCGCGTGGTGATGCAAGGCACCGTAGGCGAAGTCCTGAAGGCCTACCGCGATTCGGCCACGGTCCACTCCGGAGTGGCTGCGCAGACCCGCTAAGTTCGGCCAGCCGGCGCAGCCCGGCTACTTATGACCGTCGTGGCTGGTCGCCGTGGCCGTTTTCGCTTTGGCGGCCATGCCGATCTTGACGGAATGCGCGAGCTTGGTCTTGCTGCCTTCCGGAATATCGACCACCACACGGACGCCCGCCTTGAGATCCGCCGTTTGCGCGGCATGATCGCCGCGCGTGATCTCGGTTTTCGCATCCAGAGTGACGGGGACATCCCCCTTGGCGGTCTTGACCGTCAGAACGCCGTTCTCCAGCGTCACCACGGTGCCGGTGACGTGATCGAAGCCGCCGTGCGCGAAAACCTGGGTCGCGCAGGCCAGCAGCAGCGTGAGCAAACTAGTGATGATGATGTTCCTGGGTTGATTCATGTGTCGCTTCATGACTGTCATCTCCTTGTAGAAACCTCTCTTCTTCCTCTTCTTCCCGGAGATCGTCCGGGCTCTTGGGATTCATCTTCTCCATGGCCTTCTTCTCTTCCACGGTGACTTGCGGAAGATGCCGGATGAAGTGCACCAGCTTCCAGGAGTCCTCTTCATCATGGCTCGCGCCAGTTCCCCAGGCAGGCATTCCTGTGAGACGAATCCCATTCTGAATGATATAGAACAGCTCTCCGTCGGTGAGCTGCTGGGTCGCTGGAAGGCGCATGTCGGGAGCGGGCGGATACAGATTCTTTCCCATCACCGTGTCTCCGCTGCCATCGTTGGCGTGACACGAGAAACAATGATCCGCCCAATGTTCACGGCCATCCCCGACGGCTTCAGCGCTGTTATCAATGGGGTTCGTCCTGGATTTCGCGTCGGCCGGCACGGCCAAATCGCGTACTTCCCGGGCAACCCGGCGTTCCATCGCCGTAGGCTGCTCGTGTGCGCTGAATCCTCGCGCCTGGCGAATCCAGACGGCTCCCGCCGCTAGCGCCAGCGCGCAAACAAACACGACGCCGAAAAGAAACCAGCGGAGCTTGTGCGTCACTGTTCTAACTTATACCCTCGCACGCCTAGAAATGAACTTTAACCGCCAGTTGCAGCAAGCGCGGAGCCGCCGCGCTCACGATGTTTCCGAAGTTCGGGTCGTTGATCGTCCCGTTCACGGCCGCCGGTCCGTAAAACTGCGCATGATTGAACACGTTGAATGCTTCGATGCGCATATCGACCGATGCGGATTCCGTCAGGCGCACATTCTTGGTCATCTGCACATCGAAGTTTTCGATGCCGGGACCGTGGAACATCCGGCGGGGGGCGTTCCCCAATACTCCCAATGCCTCCTTGGAGAAGATGCCGGTGTTGAACGCAGGCAGCCCATTGCGGGGATTGGTATTGATCAGGAGCGGCCCCGACGCCATCTGCGGAGTATCCAACAATTGGTTGTTGACGCCGTTGCCCAGCGTTCCGAGAAGCGAGTTATCGGTGGTGTCGCTGAGCGTCACGGGGAAACCCGTGCTGAATCGTGTCGTGCCCGACAGGCTCCATCCGTTCGTGACGCGATTGGGACGGAAGATACGGTCGAACGGCAGAGCGTAGTTGTACGTCGCTACAAAGTTATGGGTCATATCCCATGACGAGATCACCCGGGTGAGCCGATCGTTGAACGGATTGATCTGCTCTCCCAGATTCGATGCGTCATCGATGGACTTCGAATAGGTGTAACCGAGGTAAACAGTCGAATCCTTGCTCACAACCAATCGAAGGTTCGCTTGGAGGGCATTGTAGTTCGAATTGCCGATCGTCTTTTGCGCACTCACCGCTCCGTAGTTCGGTCCCAGGATCGTCCGCATGCTGTTATAAACCTGGCCCGATGCCGAGGTGTAACGGGAGTCTTCTCCGAACGGTCCACAGGTGGAACTGCTGGGCGCAACTTGGCTGGTCTGGCTCAGACTCAGGCACAGTGCCTGATTGGCGGGGTTGGAGGGCACCATGACCAGAATGTGATGCCCCTGATTTCCCACATAGCTCAGGGTCAACAGCGCGTTCGCCCGGATCTGCCGCTGAATGGAGAACATGTAGTTCTCGGTGTAGGGCACGCTGTTATTGGAATAGAAGTAAGGTGCGGCGCCGATGGGAACCACGTTTGCGAAATTGAATCCGGTGTATGGGTTGGATTGGGAAACGTTGCGCGGAGGGAAACTAAAGGGATACGGATTGATGTTCTGCGCACCATCTCCGGAGTTGATAAAAGGCGTGGCGAAAACGGGCGGCGCCTTGCTCAGATAGTTATAACCGAACGGCGGGATTCCGTACATGATCCCGGCGCTTAAGCCCGGGAACTCCGTGTAGAACATTCCAAAGCTCGCCCGGATGCTGCTCTTCCCCGCGTCGCCCAGGAGGAATTTAAGGATGCCGTTTCCTGGATTCGGCGAATACGCGACTCCGATCCTCGGGGCGAAATTGTGATCCTGGGTGGGCGATAACCCCTTGGGAATTCCCGGATCGCCGGCCACCAGCAATCCGGGGGGGGCGTTCGGATACAGAACCGAGTGCGCGCCCGGAACAATGGTCTGGATGCTGTTGTACTTCTCGTTCCACGGCCGGATCAAATCCCAACGAAGGCCGACGTTCACGGTCAGATTGCTGCGCGCACGCCAACTATCCTGAGCGAACGCTCCCATGTACTGATTGCGAAGGTAGAAATGCTGGCCCGTTGTCTGCGTGAAATTGTTTGGGAAACCCAGCAGAAAATCCGCGAAGGGCGAGCCGGTTTGCGTTCCGTCAAAATCAAATGTCCCGTTGAAGGTGGCGTTGGGGTTTTCGTTCACTTGATCGTTGTGAAATTGGAGGCCGAACTTCAGGGAGTGATCCCCGAAAATCTTCGACACCGTATCGCTCGCGTAGATCGTGTTATTCCACTGAAAAGTGTTGGTGATGGGAACTCCCATCACAAAACTGGGGAACACGACATTCATCACGCCCTGAATCGCGGGATCCTGAACCGTGATGCCGGCCCCGCCGCCGGTCTGGAAACCCTGCGACGCCAGAGAGACGCCTAGGCCGCCGTTCGGGTGGCCGATGTCATTCACGTTGCGCAGGAAACCGATGTGGAACTCATTAACCGTGGTGGCCCCCAGAACTTTGGTGTCGCCCAGCGTCAGCATCTGCGCGCGCCCGATGGTTAACGCATCGAAGCCGGGAACGCTCGCTCCGCCCTGTCCGCCGGGGTAGGGGTTATCGAGTTGATAGTCGTCGACAAAGTAATACGCGGAAATCTGACCGAACCGGCTGTTGGCATCGATCCGCGTCCCACCCTTGTGATCCTTTACGGTTTCTGGAAACGCCGAGGTCGCAAACAGATTGGTTCCGATGTTCGGTGCAGGAATGTACTGAAGCAGATGCTGAGCCGGGACGGACCACGCTCTGGTGGGAATAATTCCGCCGGGCAGAACGCAGGTCGCGCTGGTGCATCCGGGCGTGTAGTAGGGTTCGCCGGCGGTCACCGAGTAACCGAGCTTCTGCGTCAGTTGACTGGCGGCGTAAGGTCCGCTGACCTTTCCTGTCAAGGTATTCAACGCGTCCGAAAAGTTACCCGTGCGTTGCTGAGCGGAAAGAACGGTTCTCGCGGGCGAGGTGATGCCCTGCGTCGTCTGCGTTCCCTGATAATCCGTGAAGAAAAATAGCTTGTCTTGCTTGATCGGACCGCCGAGCGTGCCGCCAAATTGATTCTGCCTAAAAACGCCGCGAGTCGCGTCGAAATAGTTCTTGGCATCGAGAGCTGTGTTCCGCAGGAACTCAAACCCGTCGCCGTGAAACACGTTGCTGCCGGACTTGGTCACCACGTTGATCATGCCGCCGTTGTAATTGCCATACTCGGGATCGAAGTTGTTGGTCAGAACCCGAAACTCCGCGATGGAGTCCAGGTTGGGAATCACCGAGGTCCCGCCGTTCATGTGCTCCTGTACATCCGTCGAGTTCACCATGAAGCCGTTGGCGGATTCGCGCTGTCCGCTGATGGAAACGTCGCCCGGGTTCGCATCGCCCGAAGGGTTGAGCGTGCCGGTAACCCCCGCCATGATGACCGAGGTCGGCGTTAACGTGGTCACCGGTGTGACGCCAGGCTGGATCGCCAAAAGATCCGTATAGCTGCGTCCGTTCAACGGCTGCGAGGCGATCTGCGCCCCGGTCACGACTTCCCCCAGTTGCGTGGACACCGTCTCCACGTTCGTTTGAAGGCCGGAATCGCCAGCCACCACGGTTACTTCCTCCGACTTCTCGCCGAGTTGCAGCGCGGCGTCGAAACGGACCGCCGAATCTGCATCGATTGTCAGACTTTTTTTCTGGGTCCGGAAGCCCGGCGCGTCAACGGTGAGGGTGTACTGGCCAACCGCCAGGTTGGGGAAGACATAGTCGCCCATCGCGTCTGAGGTCGCTTTGAATTCGGTTTTGAGCGCGTTGTTGACGATGGTCAGTTGGGCGCCGGGAACTACACCGCCGCTTTGATCCTTAACGGTACCCGATAGAGTACCTCCCGACACGGCCCATACGAGGCCCGCCGACAGGAAAACGATCGCGGCGATAGCGAAGAACCAGCGAAACATAGCTGGGGATAAGTTTGAAGACGAGGCAGTTAGCATGAGGGAGACGCGACAGTCGAGTTTAACGCTAACACGCGGAAAGTGAAATCCGGTCGCTGGAAGGGTCAAGTGCGAGTCACTGACAGGTCCCGACGGGTCAGTGACCGCAGATAACAAAAGGCTTACACTGGTTTGTCGGCACGCCTATGCCAGCCATCCTGCGAGGTTCCGTCGTCTCTGCCGGTGTAAATACCGGCTTTCTGACGGAGGCCGAGGTCCGCCGGATCGCCGCCGAAGGACTCGCCCCGCTGGGATTGGACGGGCAACGGGTACTCGTGCTGGTCCCCGACGGCACCCGCACCATGCCCATGCCCCTTGATGTTCGAGATCCTCGAACAGGAGTTGGGAGCCAGGGTTGCGGTTCTCGATTTCCTGGTCGCCCTGGGCACGCATCCGCCCATGGACGACGCGCAGTTGTCGGGGCATGTGGGATGCTCCGTTTCGGATGGCCGAGTCGGCCGCCGCCGGATCTTCAACCATGCTTGGGACGACCCATCGGCGTTCGTGACGCTGGGTGAGATCCCGGCTGTGGAAATCGAGGAACTGACCGGGGGCACTTTCCGCGCAGCGGCACATCGTGTGGGTGCAAAAACCCTACGAGCGCGTGCTCTCCATCATGCCGCCGATCTACCGCGACCTGTGGACCGGCGCGAAGCGCATGTACAAGCTGGAACCGGTGGTCGCCGACGGCGGCGAGGTGGTGATCTACGCGCCTCACATTCATGAGGTGAGCGTTGTGCACGGGAAGCTGATCGACGAAATCGGCTATCACTGCCGCGACTACTTCACCGAGCAGTGGGACCGGTTTGGGCACTATCCCGGAGGCATTCTGGCGCACTCAACCCACGTCAAAGGGAAGGGCTCGTAGGATCCGGCCAGCGGTCTCGAGAATCCGCGCATCCGTGTGACGCTGGTCACGGGAATTCCGGAGGAGCGCTGCCGCCGCATCAACCTGGGATATCTGGATCCGGCCGGCGTCGATCCGGAGGAATGGAAATCGCATCCCGATTGGCTGGTGGTCCCGCGCGCCGGTGAAATGCTGTACCGGCTGATATAATTTCTCTCGCCATGACGAATTTCGATGTGACGAACTGTAACCGTCGGAGCTTCTTGACCGCCGCGCTAGGAGCGGCCGCGATCCTGCCCGCAAGCGCTCAGCAGCAGAGTGCGCCCGCGCCGCGCGACTGGTCCGGGCAGACGCCTGTACGTTATCCCGACCCCGACGTCGTGGCCGTGGACAATCGCTTTCGAAAGTATGTGGTCGGCAACACGACGATCAAGCGGGTCTATACAGGTGCCCTATGGTCCGAAGGCCCGGCGTGGAACGGCGTCGGCCGTTTTCTGGTGTGGAGCGATATCCCCAACAACGTCCAGATGCGCTGGACGGAAGAAGACGGGCGGATCACGGTATTTCGCAACCCGTCCGGCTACAGCAACGGCAACACCTTCGACTTCGAGGGCCGGCAGCTTTCCTGCGAGCACGGCAACCGCCGCGTGGCGCGTTACGAATACAACGGCATCATCACCGTGATCGCCGACAAATTCGGTGGAAAGCGGCTCAACTCGCCGAATGACATCGCGGTGCACCCCGATGGCGGAATTTGGTTCACCGATCCCACCTACGGCATCCAGGGCAACTACGAGGGATTCCAGGCTACGCCCGAAATCAAACCGGCCGTGTACCGCGTGGATCCCAAGTCCGCGCAGATCGAGAAGATCACGGACGAGCTCGATCAGCCCAACGGAATCTGCTTTTCGCCCGACTACAAGAAAGTGTATATAGCCGACACCGGGTCCGGCCGCGAGACCAAAGTGTTCGACTTGGACAGCAATAACAAGCTGCGGAACGGGAAACGGTTCGTGCAGTTTTCCAACGGCGCGGCGGACGGCATGCGTTGCGACGTCGACGGGAATCTGTGGGCGGGAGCGCCTCCCGGCGTTCAGATCGTCGCGCCCAGCGGCGAGCCGATCGGGATCATCCGCCTGCCGGAAAACTGCGCGAACGTATGTTTCGGCGGGACCAAGCGCAACCGGCTGTTCATGTGCGCGAGCCAATCGCTCTATACGGTCTACGTCGGCACCACCGGCGCGCATATCGCGTAGGAAACTACCGCTGAACCCGGCCAGAGCCGCCTTCTTCGAGGAGCGCGTTCACTTCCGCGACGCTCACGCGGCTGAAGTCGCCCGGAATCGAATGCTTCAGGCAACTCGCCGCCACCGCAAACTCGAGCGTCTCTTGACTGGCAAGCCCGTTGAGCATCCCGTAAATCAATCCGGCCGCGAAACAATCGCCCGCCCCGACGCGATCGACGATGTGGGTGATCTCATAACGGCGGCTGGTCAGAAATCGCTGGCCGTCATGCAGACAGGCCGACCAGCCGTTGTGCGAGGCGCTCACGGATTCGCGCAGCGTGATCGCGATCGCCCGAAGGTTCGGGTAGGCGGATAGGACCCGCCCCGCGAGGCTCTCATACTGGCGGCGATCGAGTTGTCCGGACTGGACGTCCACTTCGGCTTCGAGACCGAGCGTCACCTGGACGTCCTCTTCGTTAGCGATCAAAACGTGGGCGGACTTCACCAGTTCCGGCATCACTTCGCGCGCGGATTTGCCCCACTTCCAAAGATTCTTGCGGTAGTTGAGATCGCAGGAGACGGTGAGTCCCGCGGCGCGCGCCTTCTGTACGGATTCAAGCGCCAAATCCGCCGCCGATGCGCTGAGGGCTGGGGTGATTCCGCTGATGTGGAACCACATTGGCGACGTGGCACCTTCGAATACGGCCTGCCACGAAATATCGCCCGGCTTGGCGAGCGCCATCGCACTATGATCGCGATCGTAGACGATCCTGGAAGGACGCTGGTTGGCCCCCGCCTCGAGATAGTACACGCCCAAGCGTCCATTCGCCCGAACGATCTGCGACGTATCGACGCCGAAGCGCCGCAGTTCGGCGACGGCGGCATCCGCGATCGGGTTAGCAGGCAACACGGTTACGTACGTAGCAGGCTGTCCAAATGCCGCAAGCGCGACGGCCACGTTGGCTTCCGCGCCTCCAAACGTCGCTACGAACTGGGGAGTCTGGAGGAACCGTTCAAAACCCGGGGGAGCCAGGCGCAGCATGATTTCGCCAAATGTGATCACCTTCATCGAAGCGTGTTCCCGCGGGCTTCGGCGATCGCCGCGATGAAGCGGCGCGCCAGATCCGTGATGGACTGGAAATCGCCCGTCTTGGCGCCGGACGTGAGGTTCCCGCCGACGCCCAACGCCACGCTGCCGGCCTGGATCCATTCCGCGGCGTTATCGATGCTGACGCCCCCGGTGGGCATGAGCGAAGCCTGCGGCAGCGGAGCTTTGGCGGCTTTCACGAACGCCGGGCCGAGGGTCTCACCCGGAAACAGTTTGACGATATCGGCGCCGGATTCCATGGCTTCCACGATCTCGCGGATAGTACCCGCGCCCGGCAAGTACGGGATCCGATACCGGTTGCATAGGCGCGCGGTGCTGGTATTGAGCGACGGACTCACGATGAACTGTGCGCCCGACAGGATGGCGAGGCGGGCGGTTTCCGGATCGAGCACGGTTCCAGCGCCCAGCGCGATCTGCTGGGCTGGATAGCGTTTCGCAAGCTCTTCGATGACGGCCACCGCGCCGGGAACAGTGAAGGTGATTTCGACTGCGGTTGCCCCGCCCTGCGCACACGCCTCGACGATGCGCGAGGCTTGGCTGGAGTCATTCGTGCGGACGATTGCGACTAAGCCGGACTCAGTGATCCTGCTTAGTACGTGAAGTTTGCCATCCATCATGTCGATTCTGTTCTCGACCAATGTATCGCAACTTACGTGGATCTCGCGTCAGCATCGGCCGGTTGGGACATTCTGGCCGAGTCCGGCGCGACGAAGTGTCGCACGCCCAATTTTGTCTCCTTTTTCAGGCGCTCGTAGCGGTGCTATCCGCTTACTTCCAAAGAACTTCGAATGCCTGCGGGCAGCCGCCCACAATGGAGTACCACGTGCACGGATCGGATCTCAAGTGAAAACTTCCGGCAATACCCGATCGGCGTTGATGGCAATTTATTGCCTCGCAGGCGCAGCGGTGTGCGTGGTGAATCTGGCGCAGGCTGATGTAATCCATTACAGCGATTTTCTGTGTTACCTGTTGTGCGGCGTCATTGCCGCCCTGGGACTGCGTAGCACGACCCGCAACGCGGTTCCCGTGGCTTTCCTCGTATTGCTGCTGGCGATCCAAGACCTGAGTCTTCCGGAGTTGGTCTTCATCGCCTGCTTGATTTCGCTGCTGGGCCAGATCCGAGAGACGGGACGTGTCCGGCCGCGCGTCACGGCTCTGATCCTTTCGATTGCGAGCGGAGGTATCGGCATCACCGCGGCCCAGATGATTCACCCGTCCTTGGTCGGCCTCGAGTACAACACTCTGTTTCCAGCGCCCCTGGTCGCGAGTTCGCTGATCCTGCTGTTGAACTTGAGCGTATCCCGGGCGTTGGGTAAGGAAGAACCTTTTTCCATCCGCAAAATACTCGTCCAGGAGTGCCGCCCTTTGCTGCCCTGGTTTGTGGGACTGGCGTACCTCGCATCTCTGGTTCGTAGCGCCGCTACGCTGAACCGGATGAACGCGGGCCTGGTCACGCTGCCGATATTGTTTGCGCTGGACGCCGCGTTCTGGGTCTGGTTCAATACCAAAGAGAAGCACCGGGAAGAATTGGCCGCCCTGCAAAAACGAAGCTTGGAGAACCTGGCGGCACTGCACCAGCGAACCCTGGAGACGCTGGCGGTTGCCATCAACGGCCGCGACCGCACCACTCAGATGCACCTGCGCCGCGTGCAGTTCTATGTCCGGGCGGTGGGAACGGAAATGAAACTCAGCGAGGAGCAACTGGAACACCTGAATGTTGCCGCCCTGCTGCACGATATCGGCAAGTTGGGGATTCCCGACCATATCCTTCTCAAGCCCGGGCCCTTATCGCCGGAAGAGTGGGAGAAGATGAAGACCCACCCCGTGAGCGGCGCAGAGATGCTCGCCCGCATGAATTTCCCGGAACCGGTATTGGAGATTGTCGCCACCCATCACGAAAAGTGGGATGGCAACGGTTATCCTCGGGGGCTTAAAGGCGAAGAGATTCCCATCGGCGCTCGAATTCTTTCCGCGGTGGACTGTCTGGATGCGCTCGCATCGGACCGTCCCTACCGCGGCGCTCTCACCATCGATATGGCGATGGACCGGGTCTCGAGAGAAGAAGGACGCAGTTTCGATCCGCAGGTAGTGTCTGTTCTGCAACGACGCTATTCAGAGCTGGAACGCATGGCCTGGGGCGAGGTGACGGATAACGCCGGCGCCGAGGCACCCGATGCTCCCACCAACGAGCTTGGAAAGCTGTCCGCTACTCTGAATGGCGAGTCCAAGCCGATCACGAATGCGATTCTGGACCCGATTGTATCCGCGCGCCAGGAAACGCAGCGCCTGCAGACACTGGCCACCGCGTTGACGCACTCCTTGGGCCCCCGTGAGGTAACCGCCGCGATCCATGAGCACGTGAAGCACATGATCGCCCACGATACGCTGGCTATCTTCGTCGCTCGCGAGAAAGACCTTGAGCCTATTGAGATCGTGGGGGAGAACAGTCACCTGTTCAGCCGCGAGGCGTTCCCGATGGAAAAGGGACTCTCGGGCCGCGTCATCCTGCATAAGACTCACATCCTGAACGGGGATCCGTGCATGGAATTCGGTTTCAATAACGAATCCGTGGTGGTGTATAAGCTGCAATCGGCGTTGGCCGTCCCGATGAAGGGCCCGAAAGGCATGATGGGCGTCCTCACGCTGTACCAGAAGGACCTCCGCTCCTTTAACCGCGATCACCTGCGGCTTCTCGAAGCGGTCAGCCTGCAGGTCGCGCCCGCGATTGAGAGCGCGATGCGGTACCACGACACGGAAAAGATGGCGGTGACCGATCACCTGACGGGCGTCCCCAACGCGCGCTCCTTGGAACTGCATCTGCATCGCGAGCTTTCCCGGGCTCAGCGGGAAGAGACCACGGTGGGAGTGCTGGTCTGCGACTTGAATGGATTCAAACAGGTCAATGACCGGTTCGGCCACCTGAAGGGCAATGAAGTGCTGCAGACGGTTGCCAAAGGATTGCAGGAGGTCTGCCGGAAGTCCGATTACGTTGCGCGGATGGGCGGGGACGAGTTCGTCATTATCTCGCCGGG
>Ga0075522_10000225_pt1 | contig 38322 bp, 38 predicted proteins | sample NGEPerA_FD_74796 | JGI IMG/M metagenome (GOLD analysis project Ga0075522, IMG submission 74796) | Arctic peat soil microbial communities from the Barrow Environmental Observatory site, Barrow, Alaska, USA - NGEE PermafrostL2-A | ecosystem: Environmental > Terrestrial > Soil > Wetlands > Peat ... | reverse complement strand
CCATGGGGCCGCCTGACCGCGGTCAATACCGCCACCGGCGATTTCGCCTGGCAGATCCCGCTCGGCATCACCGAAGGACTGCCGCTGGGCAAGCAGAACACCGGGCGTCCAGCGCTGGCAGGGCCCATCGTGACCGCAAGCGGTCTGCTGTTCGTCGCATCGACTGACGATAACTATTTCCGCGCGTTCGAAGCCAAGACCGGCAAGCAACTGTGGGCGACCAAGCTCGAGCGCAGGGGGAACGCGAATCCGATGACCTATCAGGGGCGAAACGGGAAGCAGTATGTGGCCATCGTCGTGACCGACACACTGGATGTATTCGACTTGCCGTAGGCTCTTGCCGTAATCTAGGGAGACAACTCATGCGATTCCGAGATTTCCTGCTCACCGCCGCCATCAGCGTACCTGTGGTGTTTGCCCAGTCCCAGGCCGACCGCGACTGGCCCATGTTCAATCGCGACCTGGCCGGCACACGCTACTCGCCGCTGAAGCAGATCGATACCGCCAACGTTGCCAAGCTCACCAAGGCCTGGCAGTATCGCTTCAACCGGGAAGGGAAGACCATTACCGGTGCCAGCCTCAGCGAGCTGTATCAGGAGATCACACCCATCGTGGTGAACGGCGTGATGTATACGCCTTCGGGCGATCGCGTGGTCGCGCTCGACCCCGAAACCGGCAAGGAAATCTGGACCTACGAAGTGCCGGACAAGGGTCTGGCGTCGTTTCGCGGCGTGGGTTACTGGCCGGGCGACCGCAACAATCCGCCGCGCATCATCTTCACCACGGGCAACAAGATGATGGGGCTCAATGCGCGCACCGGCAAAGTGGATCCGGGCTTCGGCAAGGAGGGCTCGGTGGATCTCGACGTAGCATACGCCGGCGCGCCGACCATCTACAAGAACCTGTTGTTTGTCGGCACGAACTTCTACGGGCCGGGCGATCGGCACGTCAATCCGGCGCTGGATCAAGCCAGCGGTCAGATTCCCGAACAGCACGCCTACGATGTCCGCACCGGCAAGGAACTGTGGACATTCCACACGTTTCCCCATGAGGGCGAGCCCGGCAACGAAACCTGGGCCAAGGACACGTGGAAGAATCGCACCGGGAACAATGTCTGGGCCTTCGCGCTCACCGTGGATGAGGAGCGCGGCATTCTCTATATTCCGGTGAGCGGACCGGGTGCTAACTTTTACGGCGGCGACCGGCCTGGCAAGAACCTGTTCGGCAATGCGCTGGTGGCGCTCGACGCCAACACCGGCAAGATGAAGTGGTATTTTCAGACCGTCCATCACGAGTTGTGGGATTACAATCTGCCGCCCGCGCCCGGCCTGATCGACATCAAGAAAGACGGCAAGATCATCCCGGCGCTCGCGCAAGTGGGCAAGTCCGGCTACATGTTCATCCTGAATCGCGTCACGGGCGAGCCGGTGTACGGCGTCGAAGAGCGCCCAGTAGCGAAATCGGACGTGCCCGGCGAAGTCTCCTATCCGACGCAGCCATTTCCTTTAAAGCCGCCCGCGATTTCGCGCACCAGTTTCACCAAGGCCGACATCGTCACGGCGGCGGACACCACGCCCGATCATGCGAAAGCATGTCAGGAGCTGTGGGAGCGGACCGGTTTATTTAACTCAGGTCCGTTCACTCCGTTTCCGTATCACGCGCAGGGTTCGGATGCCAAACCCGCGATCATTTTCCCGGGATTCACGGGCGGCGCCAACTGGGGCGGCACCGCCACCGATCCGAAACTCGGATACATTTTCGTGAACACCAAGGAAGCGCCGGCCGTCGGCTGGATGCAGGCGAATCCGAAATACGTCGCCGGCAACAAAGACGGGATCGAGCCGTTCGTTCGCAGCGCGCCTAGCGGCCTCGGAAGCTTCAGCGCGCCCGCACACGACGCGGATGGCAAGCAGATCGGCAATTATCCGTGCTTCAAACCGCCATGGGGCCGCTTGATCGCGGTCAACGCAGCGACCGGCGATTTCGCCTGGGAAGTTCCCTTGGGCGTCACCGACTCGCTGCCGGAGGGCAAGCAAAACACCGGCGCAACGAACTCCGCTGGACCGATCGTCACCGCGGGTGGGCTGGTGTTCGTCGGCTCGACGAGCGACAATCGCTTCCGCGCGTTCGACTCGAGGACCGGCAAGGAGCTGTGGGTGACCAAACTCGACTACACGGCGACCGCTGTCCCGATGACCTTCATGGGCAAGAACGGGAAGCAGTATGTGGCTATCGTCGCCGCGACGGGCGGAGGTGGCGGACGCGGCGGCCGAGGCGCTCCGCAGGGTCCCAAAAATCAAGGGATCTACGTCTTTGCACTGCCGTAGGACTGCCTCTGCTATGATCCGAACATGAAGCTGCTGGTGACGCTGGAACGCGACGAGTCCGGTATGATCGTCGCCGAATGCCCCGCGATTCCCGGTTGCGTCTCTCAAGGGCAAACCGAATCCGAAGCGCTTGAGAATATTCGCGAGGCACTTGCAGGCTGCCTGGAAGCTCGTGCGGCCAACAATATGCCCTTGACCATCGACGTCCGCGAAGTCGAAGTTCCCGTCTGATGCCGCCTCTCCCCTCCGCTCCTCCTTTGCGTTGATTTGCGTTCATTTGGGGCCAGGATTGGTATACTAAATCCGATTTGTGAGGTTTCACGCCCATGCGCGCCAAGTCGACCGTTGTCCTGGCGGCCGCGGCCTCAATGCCGGTGGCTCTCTACGCCCAACTAGAGTTTCTATGATTCGTTCCGGATGCCTGGTTCTTCTGACGCTACCGCTCTTCGCGCAGTCTCCAGCGCCCGGCGACTGGCCTCGCTACGGCCGCGATTCGGCGAGCACGCGATTCTCTCCACTCAAACAGATCACCACCGGCAACGTCGCGAAGCTGAAGGCCGCGTGGACCTACCAGCTCCGCACCGATGCGGAGCGGAACCGTGCGGGCCGGGGCGGGGGAATCGGCGGCTATTCCCAGGTCACGCCCATCGTCGTTAATGGAGCGATGTACATCACCGCCGGGAATCGCGTTCTGGCGCTCGACCCCGATACCGGCAAGGAGCTCTGGAAATACGAAGTGACCGGCGGCAATCCTTCGTCGCGCGGAGTTACGTACTGGCCCGGCGATAAGGAAAATCCGCCGCGGATCATCTTTACCGCCGGGCGCCGGATGATCGGACTCAACGCCCGCACCGGAGAGATCGATCCGGGTTTCGGCAAGGAAGGCACGGTGGATCTGGTGGTCCCGTACAACTCGCCTCCGACGATCTATAAAAACACGCTGTTTGTCGGCGCCAATGTCCCCGAGCAGCCGGCTGCCGGCCAACCCGGCGATACGCGCGCGTACGACGTTCGCACCGGCGCAAAGAAGTGGGAGTTTCATTCCATTCCACGGCCTGGCGAGCCCGGTCACGAAGCCTGGACCGGAGATGAGTGGAAGGACCGCACCGGAGCCAACAACTGGGGCTTTTTTATGACCGTCGACGAGAGGACGGACACCCTCTATTCCACCTTCGGGAGCCCGGCCAGCGACTTCTACGGTTTCGACCGCCAAGGCCCTGATCTGTTCGGTAACTCGGTTGTGGCTCTGGATATTAACACTGGAAAGATGAAGTGGTACTTTCAGGCGGTTCATCACGATCTCTGGGACATGGACCTGCCGCCCGCCCCGGTCCTGCTGGACCTCACGGTCAAGGGAAAGAAGATCCCGGCGCTGGCCCAGACCGGCAAGATCGGATACATGTACATCCTCAATCGCCTGACCGGCGAGCCGGTGTTCGGCATCGAGGAAAAACCGGTCCCGCAAAGCAAAGTTCCTGGCGAGCACACCGCGCCCACGCAGCCGATTCCGGTGAAACCTCCGGAGCTTGCGCGGCATTCCTTCGATCCGGCCACCGAAATGGTCACCGCGGCCGACACAAATGAGGCGCACGCCAAAGCCTGTGCCGAGCTGGCGGCCAAGAGCGGACCCCTGGTGAACGAAGGTCCCTTCACTCCGTGGGTCTATCGCGCGCCCGGCGCACCGCCGACTTCGAGCATCATTTTTCCCGGCGCGATCGGCGGAACCGACTGGGGCGGCATGTCCGCCGATCCGCGGGATAACTACGTCTTCGTGAACACATCCGACTACGCCAGCATCGGCTGGATCGAGAAAATGCCGCCCAATGCGCGCGTGCCTTATGACCAGCGCAGCGTGTATGGCGCGCCGGTTCCCTCGAAATTCTGGGATCGCAAGACGGATGCGAACGGAGCTTTGATGGGCGCGTCGTCCTGGCCCTGCGAGAAACCGCCATGGGGGCACCTGATGGCTGTGAACGCGAACACTGGCGAGTTCGCCTGGCGCATCGTGTTCGGCGTGACGGACGAACTGCCCGAAGGAAGAAAGAACACCGGACGCGTCAACGGAGGCGGGTCGATCGCCACCGCCGGCGGCCTGCTGTTCATCGGCGCGACCAACGACAAGCGCTTTCACGCCTTCGATTCGAAGACCGGGAAACTGCTGTGGGAGGTGAAGCTCGAATACGACGCGATCGCTACGCCGATCACGTATGCGGGGAAATCCGTTGCAGGTAAGCCCGGCAAGCAGTACGTCGCGATCACGGCCTCGGGCGGCCTGGGAATCACCGATCCGAATCCGAGCAACCACGAACAGATCTACGTGTTTGCTTTGCCCTAAGCGCGACTATTTCTTTTTAGCCTTACTCTGCGGCGGCACTACGTGGACGTCGTACAGCGTGTAGTCGCCGTCGTAGACCGTCGCGCTAATCCGGTCGCCGACCTTGACCTTCTTGAGAATATCGGGCTTGTCCACTTTGTACGGCATGGTCATGGCATCCATGTAGCCCGGAACCTTGCCGTGGTTCACCGTCAGGCGGTCGGTTTGGACGCCCTCCACCTTCCCCTCGAGCGTGTGCGATTTTCCCTTGGCCTGTTGCGCCGTCGCAGTCATTCCAAGCAAGCACGCGACCGCCAAAGTCATCGCCAACAGATGCAAGATCCGATATGCTCTCATTCTTCGAGACCTCTCCCTAAGAGCAGTCTATCATCACCCTTCCGCGATCTTCCTTTAACATTCTTAACCGATGTTTTACCGAGCCTTATCACCAGGGTCCGGCGCGCTCGCTTATCGTAGTAGGTGATGGACCCGGACCAGATCCGACGCCGAGCCCCCGCGCTGTGGCTCTTCATGGCGCTGCTGGTGGTCCTGGTCTGCGTCCTGGCCGTGCTGCAGTACAACTGGATCGGCGAGATCAGCGTCAACGAGCAAAAGCAACGCCTGATCGATCTGCAGGTCGCGGCGAATAAACTGAGCAGCGCTTTCAATGCCGAGCTGAACAGTGCCGCCGAAGCGATTCTGCCGAGCGATCAGCAGGTCCACGACCTGGGGCGCGAGAAAGCGTACGAAAGCCGCTTCGCGGAGTGGCGCGCGTCGGCCGCACACCCACACCTGTTTCGCCGCGCTGGAGTCGTGAGCCAGGAAAATGGCCGGCTGGTGCTGCGCATGTTCAATGCGGACACCGGCGCTTTGGAGCCCGCGGAATGGCCTTCGGACTGGATCACGGCGCGGGACTTTATGGCCGCGCGCCTCGCCGGACGTGCGAATGGTCCTCTCCGAACAGAGAATTCTACATTGGTCGAAGTGCCCCGCTTTCGGGCGCAGCCGGATCCAGGCGCCGCGCGTCTAGCCGAACAGGACTGGCTGCTGCTGGATGTCGACGGTCAACGCGCCGGAGCGGTGATCCTGCCGGATCTGCTGTCGCAGTATCTGAGGGAAGATTTCCGCTCACAATATCGCGTCGGAGTTGTTTCCCGCACGAATCCTTCCGAGATGATCTTCGCGACCGACTCCGGCCATGCGTCCGCCAGCCAGGCGCAAGCGAGCGTCACGCTGTTAGATTCTCCCCGGCCCAATCGCGGCCGCGGACCTGGGCCTGGACCGGCCCCAGTGGCGCCGGGCAGGGGCGTCTCGACCGACACCGGACGAGGCCGCTGGTTGCTCTCCGTGTGGTTGCGGAACGGTTCGCTCGAAACCATTGTGGCGAGCGCGCGCCGCCGCAATCTGGCGATTTCCGGAGGCATCCTGCTTCTGTTGCTCGCCACCGGTACGGCGCTGGTGCAGTTCTCGCGAAGGGCGCAGCAACTGGCTCAGGTGGAAATGGAATTCGTCGCCGGAGTCTCGCATGAATTGCGCACGCCGCTGACCGTCATTCGAACGGCGGCGTTCAATCTGCGCGGCAAGGTGGCGGCAAATCCGTCGCAGGTCGAACGCTACGGCGCGCTCATCCAGCAGGAGAGTGAGCGCCTGGGCGCGATCGTCGAACAGGTTCTGCGCTTCGCCAGCGCCAAGGCCGGCCGCGTGGTGCAGGAACGCCAGCCTGTTTCCGTCTCCGGCTTGATCGAGACGACTCTGCAATCGAATAAGGGGATGCTCGAAGACGCCTTGTGCGAGGTGCAGACGCACATCGAGCCGGGTCTGCCGCCGGTCAGCGGAGATTCCATGGCGCTGCGTCATGCCTTACAAAATCTCCTGGCAAACGCGGCCAAATACGGCGGGGCGGCAGGCACGCAAGGGGTCGTGATTTCCGCGAGCAGCGTGTCCGGCGCCAAAGGACTCCACACGGCGCCGATGATCGAAATCCGCGTCACCGATCGCGGCGCTGGAATACCTCCGGAGGAGCAGAAGCACGTGTTCGACGCGTTCTTTCGCGGAAGAAAAGCCGTGCAGGATCAGATTCACGGCACAGGACTCGGCCTGCACCTGGTGAAGAGAATCGTGGAGGCTCACGGCGGAACGGTGGGCCTGGAGAGTGAGTTGGGCGCCGGAACCACGTTTATCGTACGAATCCCGGCCGCACCGGCGGAACATCAGGATGAACTCGCGCCTTCTCTTGGTTGAGGACGAACCCGGCCTGAGCCTCACGGTGACCGACCTTCTGGAGGCCGAAGGCTACCAGGTGGATACGGCCATGGACGGGCTCACCGGACTCGCCAAAGCCGGCACCGGCGAATACGACGTGATCCTTCTGGACGTGATGCTTCCCGGCAAGAGCGGCTTCGACGTGTGCCGCGAGCTGCGCCAGAAAGGCTGCGATACCGCGATCCTGATGCTCACCGCGAAAACTCACGTGACCGATCGCGTGGTGGGATTGAAGCTCGGGGCTGACGATTATCTGGCCAAGCCGTTCGATCCTTCCGAGTTGCTGGCGCGCGTCGAGTCGCTGCTGCGGCGCATCCCCAAGAAGAAGCGGATTCCGGTGGCGCAGTTCGAATTCGGCAATGTGAGCGCCGATTTCGCTCTCGGCCAGGTCCACAAGAACGGCGAGCCGGTGACCATGGCTGCCAAGGAATTGCAGCTTCTTCGCTACTTGATCGACCGGCGCGGCACCGTGGTATCGCGCGAAGAACTGCTCCAGAACGTGTGGGAATACCAAGCCGAGGTTTCCTCCCGGACCATCGACGTGCACGTGGCGTGGCTTCGGCAGAAACTCGAAGATAACCCCCAAAGTCCTCAGTACATTCATACCGTCCGTGGGGTGGGTTACCGGTTTACGGCCTGATTTCTGCGTTAACTCTCTGCCAAACATCCATTAAGAACGTTAAGCGCCTCACACCTCGAGGCCTTTGCCAGCGTCTCACTGGTATGGACAGACACTCGCAACGATGGTTCCGGTTATGGATGCTGGCGGGAACCGGTCTCGCAATCCTGCTCCTGGCGAGCAGCGTGGTCAACTACTTCATCTCATCGCGTACCACTGCGCTCTTCAACACCCGGCGGGAGATGGCGCGCGAAATGACCTCTCTGGATCAGTTGGTGCGCGTCCAAAAACCGAGCGCTGCTTCTTTGAGCGGCATGCTCCAACAGGTTGTGCGGGAAAGCAACGGCACGCTCGCGTGGGCGCAGATCGTCGATCGGGAAGGCGCCGTGATCGCACGCTCGGACGCCGCCGCGGCCCCGGCATTTACGGCCGACTACGTGGCGTCCCGGATTCGCGACCGTCGCCCGGCCTTTGCCGTTCGCGATACGCGGGCCGGCAAGATCGTTGTGGAAGCGTTCCCGATTCGCCTTCCGCAGTACTCTTCCTCGCTGTCCTTCAAATCCGTCGCGCTCAAAAGCACTACGGGCAACATATCTTTCGTCGAGCTCGCGTCGTTTGTCAACGCAGGCGTTCTGCTGTGGCCCGTGCGCTGGACGCTGATCCTCGGTGTCACCGGCGGCTGCGCACTGCTCGGCGCTCTGGTGGTGCTCGCAGTGCGGTTCCGATCGCATCTGTCGGCCCGGCGTGTGGAACATCAGATCGAGATCGCCAGCCAGGTGCAACGCGGGCTGCTTCCGGCTGCCAACACTTCACCGAGAGATTTTGAGCTGGCGGCCGAATGGCGGCCCGCTTCGAATGTCAGCGGCGATTTCTACGATGCTTTTGATCTTCACCGGGAAGGCGTGACGGACGCGGGCGCGGCCTTCGTCGTCGGCGATGTTTCGGGCAAGGATGTTCCCGCGGCCATGCTGGCCAGCCTGATTCAAGGCACGGCCCATGCTTCCGATTGGACCCGTTCGGCTGCCGATCATAACACCGCCACCGAACAGCTCAACCGCCTGCTGTGCGAGCGCGCATCGCAAGAGCGGTTCGCCAGCCTGTTTTGGGGATATTTCGATGCCCGCGCCGGACTGCTGCACTATGTGAATTGCGGACACTGCGCTCCGTTGTTATTTCGCGCCTCCGGGAAGAGCGTGTCGCGACTCTGCGACGGAGGCCCGGTTCTCGGTCTGCTGCCGCAGGCCCGGTTCGAGCAAGGCGTCGAAAGGTTGGAGCAAGGCGACCTGTTGATGCTCTACTCCGATGGCGTCGTCGAAGCTGCCAACGCGAAGGGCGAGGAGTTCGGCGAGCAACGCTTGGTCGCCGCCGTGGAGTCAAACATTCATGCGGAGCCCAGCCAGATTCGCGACCGGATTCTTCGCGCCGTGCGGGAATTCACCGGCAGCGACGTTCTCGCCGACGACCAGACTTTGCTCGCGATCCGCTACACCGGAGTCGCGGTCGCAGAACTGGAGACGCAGGCTGCTTAGGGAAACACCCTCCGCTAGTTACCGCCGATAGACGAAGTACGGGCCGTAACTCCGCGGTCCGTAGCTCCAGCCAACAGATGGTTGTGGCGTCCTCCCTCGGGAAAGAGCACGGTGCTGAAGCGGAAGCCCAACTTTTCGATCACGCCCTTCGACAACAGGTCAGGCTCGCCTCGGAATATCGCGACATTCATACTTGCGAGCAGCGCCTGAAACGTTTGCGTGGACATCCCCGGTCCCCAGCAGCCTTCAAAACAATAGAACGGCTGCCAAGCCAAGCGCCCGGCCGGTGAAGTACAGATCGGGTTCCTGCATGTACACATGTACCGGGCCGTTGCCAACCGCGGAGCGTGGGGGAAGGAGATCGAAGAGCCCGGTGCTGGTGCTGGTGAACGCGAGCCAACTTCCCAGCGCCCTTCTGAGCTTGGAGGTGCGGGGGGCTCGAGTATTATTCGCTCTGTCCGGTCTCCTCTTTAGTTTTAGTCGTCTGCCCCCCAAGAAGCGTAGATCCAGGCTAGAAAAGAAAGCGGCATGCTACGGTTTGGCCCGGATGGCGGCGCGCCACATCCAAGCGTTTTGGCCAGGCTGGCTATCGGCTTTGAACTTGTGCATCACCTGGATGTTATTGAAACCGGCGTCCCAAATCATCTTCTCGATCGCCGGCAGGCTTAGACCCCACCAGGTAGCCTGCGCGGCGCTCTGGTACATCATCGCCATCTTGGGAATGAAGGGGCTGAAGCACTCCACAAAGTGCGCTTCGCCGGCGACCACCTCATAGATGGCATTACAGGCCGCCATCGGATTCATGAGGTGGAGCAGCAGGTCGCCCACCATGACGAAATCGAATTTGCCGAGCCGTTCCGGCGACAGATCATACACCTTCATCTGCTCATAGCGGACTTTCGAATCCAGGATCTTGTGCGCGCAGCGGAACGGCAGGCCGTTCTCGCCCTGTAGTTGTTCGGGAGTGGAGGCGCGACGCTGCCGTGCGGGCACATCCACATCGCCGAATTTGGCGACATCCAGAGCCACCACCTCCGCGGCGCCGCGGCGCTCCATCTCGAACGCCCAGAATCCATTCATGGTCGCCACGTCCAGGCAGCGTTTGCCGTCGAGACGCTCGGGGAGCCGGTAGTCGGCCAGGAGCGGATAGTGGTTGAAGCGCCCCGGGGTCCGGATGCCGTGCTTCAGTTCAATGGTGTGATACCACTCATGCTTCTTCACTGCGTCCATGATGTCCTGCTGCTCGGCGGTGGGGTTATCCGGAAAGGGACGCACTTGCTCGACCTTGGGAGGCGGGAACATGCGGTCGATGGCCGCACCGATCCCTCCTGCCGCTTTCGAGACAGTCTGCAAAGCGGGTTTGGCGCCGTACTGCCAAAAAGCGCTGGCACGCGCCCGATCGTCCACAGAAATGAGGAATTCGAATCCTCGTACGTTCACCAGCCGGTAATTCATGGAATCATGTCCTCCGCAATTTTGCTCACAATAGCAGCGCCCGGTAACGGACGCTCCCGCCGATCAAGATCAGCAAACCCATAAAGTCCCGCAGGAAATACACGGCGACGCGAAAAATCCGCAGGACGCCGGTCAATGTTCCGGACTGGCCCATGGCGCGATAAAATGCGTATGGCACGGCAAGCACCGCAGTCAGGGGATACCAGATCGCCAGCGTCAGCCCCAGCAAGGCCAACAGCAGATAGCCCTGCGCCTGATCATAGAAATACTTGCCAAACATGAACTGCCGCAGTTCCGGAAACCGGCCGACCAGGCCAGGTACACGAAACAGGCGTTTGTTGCAGATCCAATCCCAAACACGGATGGGGCGCACCTCGTGATACACCAGGGCGTCCGGAGCAAAGGCGGTGGACCAGCCCAGGCGTTTGGCCGTCCAGGCGGCTTCCGTATCTTCTCCTCCCAGTGGCGTTTCCGCGTGGGGCATCATGTCGGCGGAGAATCCTCCGGATTGCTCGAAAGTTTCGCGCCGGTAGAAGATATTAGCGGTTTCGTAGAAATGGCTTTCTCTTTCGATGCGGATATAGTGCGTGAACACGGTGGCAGGCCGTTCCGGATCGGGAAGCACGCGGCCCTGCACGATTCCTATATCGCCGGTAAAAGCGCGGAGCCCCGCCTCCAGCCACCAGTAATGTTTTGAGTGGGCGCTGCGGGGTAGTAGCTTACAATCGGTGTGCCGCCGATCACGCTCGTCGTTTGGCCATTGCCGTTTTGCACCATGCCATTGGGGCCGCTGAAGCCAGGGGCTTGGCCGCTGTCTCCTTTGTCGCCTTTGGGGCCGGTCAGCAAACCTTGGGCGAGCATCGTCTGGAAGGTTTGAGTAATGAGAGTTTGGATTTGTGGTGTCGATGTTACTTGTTTGTTTTCGGGCGCCGCAACGCTTTGGGTTGTGCTGATGCCAAGGACTTGGGGCGGGGCTTCTGCTGCTGCCGACGTTGCGGTGCTTTCGGGGAGGCCACGCGGGCGGATGGAATATTTCGAAAGCGCCAAGTGTGGCGCCGGGGCATCGGCCAGATATTCTTCTGTGGTTTTGCCGAGCAGGGCTTGGCCGAATGAAAGCAGGGCCTGGTTGGTTATCGCGCTAACGGCTGAGAACTCTTGGCCAAAGAAGGCCGTGAATTGCTGCCAGCCGGCTACGAGGTTGTGCAGTATTGCCGACGTTGTGCTGGGTGGCGGGTTACTCAGGCCTTGGGCGCGGGCTTGGGGCGTGGCGGAAAAGACAATGAGCACTAGCGTCAAAGCTAAGAAGGCCTTTTCTGCGGCTTGCAGAAGGCTCAATGCTTTTTCGTGGCGCTTGGTTTGGCTTTTGAGATAGTCGCGCACCGCATCCGGCGTAGTCAGCCAGTCGCGGTGAAGTTTATAAGCGCGGAGTTTGCCGGAGCGCGCGAGCTGGCGCAGAAAGTCTGGGGAGTACGGCGTGTCCTTGGCAATCCGCCCGATCGGAACGAGAGTTCCGATCTCCTCTGCCGTGGGCAGAGCGGGTCGTGCGGACATAGGGGTTTTATTTAATTGTTTTTGGTTTCTTGGGGCGGCTCCTATTTTGAGGGCTGCCTCGGAGGGTACTTCCGCAAGCGGAAGAATATCTATTAAAGGTAGTATAGCACGGATTGTTGATAACGTCCAGTGTTCCCAATGACTTAGAGAGCCCCTTGGTGGTCAGAAGTGCGACTCCCCTTGTTCCACGCAGGTTTCTTTCGCCGTGAAACTCAGCAGCGCGCTCCATGCGAAGAACTCGCCTGTTGAATCTTGAGGAAAGCAACAGCTACAAAATCGTCTACAGTGGTTTTGGCCGTTCGCGAACGAACGGCCGCATGAGCTTGATTCTGTTGGTCGGGGCGGCGAGATTCGAACTCACGACCCCCTGCGCCCAAGGCAGGTGCGCTACCAGGCTGCGCTACGCCCCGACTACACCGATTGTAGCAGCGCCCGCCCGTCATGCTATCCTTAATATCAAGTTCTGGTAGAGGAGCGAGGGCCACCAGTAACTCGGCGCGCAATTCCGTGGATCCGGAGCGCCGGGCGAAAGGGGCAGCCCCGCCGAAATCGATGCGCCGGATCCGTGGCGCTACGGTTGGTGAACTCGGCTAATACCCGTTCACTGTCATTCGACTTGGTTCTTCCGGGCCGGATGGAGCGCTATCGGGAAGTGGTCACAGCCCCTCCTGGCTGTCTCTCGAAAACGAGACAGCGCGTCTCCTGAAAAGCCCACGTTGGTTACGGATTTGGCATGGACCCGTTTCAGTTAACGCGCGCGCTCATCGATATCGACTCGGTCACGCCCAACGAGGAAAAGGTCGGACAGTTCCTGTTCGATCATCTCCGTGATCTTGCTGCGCGAACCGGCGGCCGCGTGGAAAAGTTCGAAGTGGAGCCGCATCGTTACAACGTGTTGGCGCACTGGGGCGATCCCGTGGTCACCCTCTCCACCCATATGGACACCGTGCCGCCGTTTTACGCTTCGCGCGAGGATTCGGAATTCATTTGGGGACGCGGCGCCTGCGATACCAAGGGGATCATCGCGGCCATGATTCACGCCGTAGAGGCACTGGTTGCCGATGGCATTCGCGGAATCGCGTTGCTCTTCGTTGTGGGTGAAGAGCGCAATAGCGCCGGCGCGTATGCCGCTGCCAAGAACCCGCGGGGCAGCCGCTATCTGATCAACGGTGAACCTACCGAGAACAAGCTCGCGCTTGGATCCAAGGGCGCTTTGAGATACGAGATCATCGCGCAAGGCCGGATGGCTCACTCCGCGTATCCGCATCTGGGCGAATCGGCGATCGAGAAGCTGCTCGACGCGCTCGAACGGGTCCGTCGCATTCCCATGCCCAGCGATGAAACTCTCGGCGCGAGTACCTTGAATATCGGCACGATTCAAGGCGGCCGCGCGCCCAATGTGATCCCGGATCACGCCCGCGCGGAATTGTTTTTCCGCCTGGTGGATTCCGGCGATAGCATCCGGGCGGCCGTAGCCGAGGCATCGCGTGGTTTGGTCGAGGCGAAAGAGGTTCTCTACATTCCGGCCGTGCATCTGGGTTCGGTGGATGGCCTGGAGACCAGCGTAGTGTCCTATACGACGGATATTCCCGCCTTTAATGGAGTTTGGGGACAACCGTTTCTTTTGGGACCTGGCAGCATCCACTTCGCGCACACCGATGAAGAGCGGATCCCTAAGACGGACTTATTGGAAGCAATCGGGATTTATCAAATACTTGTGAGGCGCCTATTACAGCAATGACGAGGCGATTATTACGACAATGAGCAAGAATTATCGAGTAGCGATCGCGGGAGCCACGGGAGCCGTCGGTGTCGAATTCCTGCGCTGTCTGGAGCAGCGGCAATTTCCGATTGCGAGCCTGCGTCTACTGGCTTCGGCGCGATCTCGCGGCAAGAAAATGACGTTTGGTGGCCAACAGATCGAAGTGGAGGAGCTGACCGAGCACAGCTTCGCCGATATCGACATCGCGTTCTTCAGCGCGGGCGGATCGATTTCGAAGAAGTTTGGGTCGATCGCCGCGAAAGCGGGCGCGGTGGTCATCGACAATTCCTCGGCGTTTCGCATGGACCCGAGCGTGCCGCTGGTGATTCCCGAGGTGAATCCGCAAGCCATGTGCGTGCACCAGGGCATCATCGCGAATCCCAACTGCTCAACGATTATCGGCATCACGCCTCTGTGGCCCATCCATAAGATCAATCGCATCCGCCGGTTGATCGCGGCAACGTATCAGGCGGCTTCCGGAGCCGGAGCGGCGGCCATGGAGGAACTGACGGAGTCCACGCGCGCATACCTGGCCAACCAGCCGTACGAAAACACGGTGCTGCCGCATCCTTACGCTTTTAATTTATTCAGCCACAACACCAAGATCGATCCGGAAACCGGGTATAACGAGGAAGAAACGAAAATGGCCCGGGAGACTCAGAAGATCTTTGGCGACCCGGACATCCGCATTAGCGCGACCTGCGTGCGTGTGCCCATTCTCCGGGCTCATTCCGAAGCGCTCACGATCGAGTGCGAGCGGCCAATCACGCCACGGGAAGTAACGGCGCTGCTAGCGAACGCGCCGGGCGTGAAAATCGTGGACGATGCCGAGAACAACTACTTCCCCATGCCGCGCGACGCGTCCGGACAGGATGACATCCTCGTGGGTCGAATCCGTCAGGATTCGAGCGATCCTTCCGGGAAGTCGATTGCTCTTTTCGTCGCGGGCGATCAGTTGCTGAAGGGTGCGGCGCTCAACGCTGTCCAGATCGCCGAGGTGTTGGTGCAGCAGGGAGGGGTTCACGGCAGATGATTGTTATGAAGTTCGGCGGGACCTCGGTCGAATCCGCCGAAGCCATCGCCCGCGTGGCGGGAATCGTGCGCGGTCGGCTGGACCGGAAGCCCGTGGTCGTCGTGTCTGCGATGGGCAAGACCACCAACAAGCTACTCGCGATCGCCGCGGATGCGGTGGCGGGCGAACTGAAGCCGGCGCTGGACAAATTAAGTGAGCTGCGCGAGTTCCATTTGCGCGAATCCGCCGGTTTGGATGTCGACGATGTTGTCGAAGCGCATTTCCAGGACCTGGATGCTTTGGTCCGCGGCCTGGCCGTCATGCGGGAGCTGACGCCGCGTGCCACGGACGCGATTTCCGCATACGGCGAACGGATCTCCAGCCTGATCGTCGCTGCGCATCTGCGCCGCTGTGGCATGAATACAGCGCATGTCGACTCCCGCGGTGTCATCGTCACGGATCGCCGTCATACGCAGGCCGCTCCGCTCTTCGAGGAGACCAGCCGGCGGCTTCGGGAAACGCTTGTGCCGATGCTGGACCATTGCGTTGTCGTAATGGGCGGCTTTATCGCGGCCACGGAAGACGGTGTCACCAGTACGCTCGGTCGCGGCGGATCGGATTACACAGCGGCGATTGTCGGCGCGGGCCTCGGCGCGGAGGAAATCCAGATCTGGACCGACGTCGACGGCATGCTCACGGCCGATCCCACCGTTATTCCCGGCGCCCATCGCGTGAAAGTATGCTCGTTCACCGAAGCCGCCGAACTTGCGTATTTCGGCGCGAAAGTGCTGCATCCGGCCACCGTTCTGCCGGCGATCGAAAAGAATATTCCCGTGCGGATTCTCAACTCACGCCGTATCGAGGTGGACGGCACGCTCATCGTCTCCCATCCGCCGCCGTGCTCGACGCCGATCCGGTCGATCGCCTGCAAGCGCAATATCACGCTGCTGAACATCGTATCGACGCGCATGCTGATGGCGCACGGTTTTCTGCGCCGCATCTTCGAGGTGTTCGACCGCTACGAAACGTCCGTGGACATGCTCGCTACATCTGAGGTCAGCGTCTCGCTCACGATCGACAATGCTCGCTCGCTGGCGGCGATCCGGACCGAGCTGGGGGCCTTCGCCGAAGTCTCCATCGAGGAGAATCAGGCGATTGTGTGCATGGTAGGAGAAAATATCCGCCGGTGCGACAACGTTTCGGCACGCGCGTTCGCTGCGCTGGACGGCATCCGCCCGCGCATGGTATCGCAAGGAGCTTCGCAGTTGAACCTGAGCTTGGTGGTGGCCGCGGCCGACCTGCAGCGCGCGGTAGAATCGCTCCACCAGGAGTTTTTTCGAACCCCCGACCCGGCATCATTCGAATAGGAGACGGCTACGAAACTCGCGATTGTCGGCTACGGAAAAATGGGCAAGCTGATTGAGCAGCTTGCTCCGGAGTACGGCTTCACCATTCACGCGCGCGTTGATGTTGGTTACAATCCCGATCTTTTAAAGGGTTCCGATGTGGCCATCGAGTTCAGCACTCCGCACGCGGCTCTCGGGAATATCGAAGCGTTAGCCGCGCTGGGCATTCCGACCGTGGTCGGAACCACGGGCTGGCTGGAACATATGGATCGGGTGCGAACCGCGGTCGCCAAGGGCGGCGCGGGCCTGGTCTGGGCGGCGAATTTCTCCGTCGGCGTGAACGTGTTTCTGCGCGCGGTGCATGAGACGGCACGATTACTGGCCAATGAGCCCGCGTACGGCGCATGGGCCTGGGAAATCCACCACAGCACCAAGAAGGATGCGCCTTCGGGAACGCTGCTGGCGCTGGTGAATGAGATGAAAGCCGCCGGATATCAGCGCAATATCGATACCGGCTCTAGTCGCGCCGGCGCGCATCCTGGAACGCATGAGATCGGATTCGATTCCGTCGCGGACACCATCACTCTGCGGCATACCGCGCGCAGCCGCGAAGGGTTCGCGCGCGGCGCACTGAAAGCGGCGCAATGGATCCCAGGCAAGAAGGGCGTGTTTGAGTTTAAGGAGATTTTATGACGAACTTTACTGGATGCGGCACCGCATTGGTGACTCCGTTCCGCAAGGACCAGTCGCTCGACGAAGAAACTCTGCGAAAGTTAGTGCGCCGGCAGATCCAGGCCGGCATCGATTTCCTGGTTCCATGCGGCACCACCGGCGAAAGCCCGACCCTGACCCACAAAGAGCACTTGCGTGTGGTGGAGATCACCATCGAGGAAGCCAAGGGCAAGGTTCCCGTGCTTGCGGGAGCCGGCGGGTACAACACCGCGGAAGTCATCGAGCTCGCCAAGGAGCTGAACCACATGGGCGCCGACGGCATTCTGTCGGTCACGCCGTATTACAACAAGCCCATGCAGGAAGGGCTGGTGCAGCATTTCAAGGCGATCGCCAAAGCTGTTCCTCTTCCGATCGTGGTTTATAACATTCAGGGACGCACGGGGGTTAACGTCGAGCCTGCTACTCTCAAGCGCCTTGCGGAGATCGACAACATCGTCGGCGTCAAGGAAGCCTCCGGAAATATCGGGCAGATGGCCACAGTGCTTCACTTGCTTCCCGAACCGTTTATCGTTCTGAGTGGCGATGATGCCATCACCATTCCGTTGATCGCGCTGGGCGGCCGCGGAGTCATCTCGGTAGTCGCGAACGAAATTCCAGCGGAATTCAGCAAGCTAGTCCATCTCGCTCTGGCGGGCGACTTCGCCGGCGCTCGCGCTCTCCAGCGTCAATGGTTCCCGCTGATGGAAGTGAATTTCTGCGAGGTGAATCCCGGGCCGGTGAAAGCTGCTATGGCCATGATGGGACTACTTGAGCCGGGATTACTGGAGCCGATTTTCCGTTTGCCCATGGTTCCGCCGTCAGAGGCTAACCGCGCGAAAATCGAAGCCGTGCTCAAGTCTACAGGCCTGCTTGCTGCTGCCCGGAGCTCGCATGCAAAGTGAAATCCGCGATGAAATAGAAGATCTCTTCGACCATCCGCCAGCCGCCTATCACGAAGATCATTTCATGCTGTTTGCGCGTCTCAAGGAGGCGCTCAATACAGGCGCAGTGCGCGCTGCCGAGCCGGATTCGTCGTCGAAAACCGGATGGCGCGTCAACCCGTGGGTCAAGAAAGGGATCCTGCTGGGATTCCGCATAGGCGGAATCGTCGACATGTCTGTAGACGCGACTCGCCAGCCGTTTTTCGATAAAGCCACCTGGCCCGTGAAGCGTATGACGGTCTCAAGCGGCGTCCGCATTGTGCCGGGCGGTTCCAGTATCCGCGACGGTTGCTTTATCGGCAAGAGCGTTACCTGCATGCCGCCCATGTACATCAACGCGGGCGCGTGGGTGGGCGATGGAACCATGGTCGATTCGCACGCGCTGGTCGGAAGCTGCGCGCAGATCGGCAAGAACTGCCACATTTCCGCCGCGGCGCAGATCGGCGGCGTACTGGAACCCGTGGGCGCGATGCCGGTGATCATTGAAGACGAAGTGCTGGTGGGCGGGAACTGCGGAGTCTACGAAGGCACGGTGGTCAAGCGGCGGGCCGTGCTGGGAAGCGGCGTGATTCTGACGCGCTCGACGCCCGTCTATGACGTGGCTCGCGGCGTGGTTCTTTCTGCTCAGGGCGACGACCCCCTGGTGATCCCGGAGGGCGCAGTCGTGGTCGCGGGCTCGCGCGCGATTACCAGTGGCAAAGGCAAAGAATGGGGTGTGTCGCTGTATACGCCGGTGATCGTAAAATACCGGGATGAAAAAACGGATTCGCGCGTCCAACTGGAGGACCTTCTCCGCTAGCGAGCCAGCAAAACCTGGAGCGTCTGCTCCGCGGACTTCTGCCAGGAGAATGGCCTTGCGCGCTCCGGTCCGGCGAGAGAGAGAGTTTGCCGGAGTTTCTTGTCAGTGGTGATGCGCTCTATCGCCGCTACGATTGCTTTCTCGTTAAGTGGATCGAAAAACAGCGCCGCACCATCGGCCACTTCGCGCAACGCGGGGATGTCTGCGCAGGCGACTGGAATTCCCGCAGCCAGCGCCTCGAGCACCGGCATCCCGAATCCCTCAAACGTGGAAGGAAACACAAATGCCCATGAGCGCCGGTACAAATCGTACAGTTCTTCGCGCGGTACCCATCCAGTAGTGTGCACGGAATCGCGTATGCCCAACTTGCTGATCAATGTTTCAATTCTCCGAGAGTCAAATCCGCGTATTCCGACAAGTACGAGCATGGGATCGCGCGAGCTGTGAGCGTACGCCTGAATAAGGCGATCCAAGTTCTTGTGTGGATGCAGAGTGGAAACGCACAGAAGGTACAAATCGAGCTCCGCATGCGTTCGATCCAGCGCAAAAAAGCGCGGCGACACTCCATGGTGGATCACCGCAATCCGCTCCTTTGGAATGCGGTAAAAGCGCAGCAGATCGGCTCGCGTGGCTTCCGAGACCGAGATCAGACGGTCCGACCGGTGCGCCGCCGCCCACAACAGCAATCGCCAGAACGGCAGATCGAACCAGCGAAAATATTCCGGGTGACGTTTGTGCTGGAGATCGTGGAAGACCGTCACCTGCCGGCAAGGCGAGAATACGGGCGCGGTGAATCCGGGATTAAACAATACGTCCAGCCGATAGCGCGCCGCTTCGAACGGCAGCACGATTTGCTCCCACAAGATCCGCGCGGGACGAAAGCGCGCATGCACGGCCTGTGGCTTCCAGTGAAAATTCGCCTGCTTGGGGACCAGGTCGGACTGCGTCTCGAGATTGGTGAACACCAGATACTCGTTGACCTGGTCGAGTTCCGCCAGCGCTGCGAGAAGCTCGCGCAAGTAAATCTCGGTGCCGCCGACACCGCCGGGAATCAGGTACAGGGCATTGACACCAATGCGGACCCCGATGCGCGCCATGCCGTTACCGGCTTACCCGGGTCAGGGAGTCCCGCGCGTCCGAATTGAAGGGATTCAGCGCCAGGGCCCGCTGGTATTGCGCCGCCGCTGCCGTCTTGTTTCCAGTTTTCTCGAAGATCTTGCCGCGATACACGTAGGTCATGTCGAAGTTCGGGTCGATCGCCTGGGCCTGCGCCAGCGCCGCCAGCGCGGCATCCCACTGGCTATGTTCCGCGTACACCATGCCGATCTGCGATTCGACGTGTGCGCTGCGTTGCAAAGTGGCCGACTGCTGCAGCTCCACCAGAGCATTCTGCCAGTCGCCGGCGCAGTCCAGCGCCAATCCCCAGTCCAGCAGCAAATCGTACGAAGGTTGTTGCAGGCGCGAAGCCGCCTCGAAACTCCGACTGGCCTCCGCGCAATTGCCGGATTCATACAACGCCGAGGCGAGCTGGAAGTGCGGTCGCCATTTTCGCGGCGACTTGCTGGCTGCGTCCTGCCACAACGCGACAGGATTGGCCCACACCTCACTGCGCTGATAAGTGAGCACGGAACATACCGCCAGGATAGCGGCGCCCGTCCAGGCCGCTTGCGATGTCTTCAATCGCCGCAGGAACTCCAGGCAAACCAGCACCAGTCCCAGGAAAGGCAGATACATCCGCCGTTCCGCGGACACGTCCAGGATCGGGACGAAGGACGAAGTCGGCGCGAGCAGCAAGAGAAACATGAATATTCCGAATGCCGCCAGGGGCCAGCGCTTGCGATAGATCCAAGCGGCCGCAAGCAGAGCTGCCAGAGCCGCCAGTCCGAAGATCGCCCCGTGGTCCAGCAAGCTGTGCGACACCGCGACATCCGGATCCACGTTTTGTCCGAAGGGCAGGAAGAACAACCGCACGTAGGTCCAGATCACGCGGCATTGCGTAAAGAAGTAACTCGCCGGGGTGAGCCCCACGACATTGAATCCGGCCGTGGGAGCACCTTTTAGCTCGCGCCAGATTACCAACGCGCCTCCCGCACCGGCCGCTGCCAACATCCCGTAAAGTATCCCGTTCTTGCGGAATCCTCCCAGTCCCCAGTAATAGTCCGTGAGCAGCAGAAGCGCCGCGAGAGTCAGAGTGTGCTCCTTGGTGCTGATGGCCCCGGCGAACAGAACCACCACCGCCGCCGCCCTCAAGATCGTGATCGACTCCGTGCGCCGGTACAGGAAGACCGCGAACGCTGAAAAATAGAGCAGCACGCTCAAAACTTCCGAGCGGCTTGCGACATAAGCCACCGACTCAGTCTGCAGCGGGTGCAGCAGGAAAAGCCCGCCCGCGATCGCGCTCAGGATGGTTCGTGCCCGGCCGGTTGTCCCGGCAAGTTCTAACAGCCGCGCGGCCACCAGGGCAATCACCACGGAGCCGAGGAAGTGCAGGAACACGTTGGTCAAGTGGTATATGTTCGGATCGGTTCCGCTCGATTGGAAATTCAGCCAGAAGCTGAAATACAGAAGCGGCCGCAAGCCCGTGACCCAAGTCCGGAAAGCCATCTGCGCGGCGTTGGGGTCCATGAACGGAAGATAGCGGTCGTCCAGAACGAACGCGCCGCCGAGCGCCGGACCATATACTTCGAGCACAATCACAAGCCCCGCCAGAGCGGCAGCCCACGGCCACCAAACGCGCTTGGGCTTTTGTGTTTCGGCCGCAGCTGCCGTTTTTGCAGCGCGCTGCGGGCGTTTGGATTTCTTCATTCAAAGCTTCTTCTTTTCACTTAAAGCATCCAGACGAAATTCGAGGATCGCTACTTGCTGCGCCAAAGTAATACTGGAGTCCTTCAGCCCCGAGATCCGGAGCGATAACCGGTACAGCACCACCAGGAAAGCCGCGCCTGCGATCATCGCCAGGGCAATGAAGCTGTCCGAAATCCCCAGCGCGGCCGCCATCCAATCGTCCAGTGTCCTCCAGCGCGCCAGGATCAGCAGCACGGCGCCTGCCAGCAGCCAGCTCACGGAATATTCCACCCGGATATGAGCGCGCCGAACCGAGCTGAGCACCCACACGATCAACACCAGGCTGAAGATCGCGACGACGTCAAAGAGCCGATCCATATCCTATTTTCTCCGTCCTTCGAATTTCAGAACGTTCACAAACACACCCAGAAGCACATAAATCATGTAGTACAGCGATTTCACCGCGGTGATGGTGCTGCGTCCCGAGCGGCGCGGCCGGAACCGGCAGGGAACTTCCACGAACCGGAAGCGTTTGCGCTGCAACACCACGAGAGCTTCGATTTCCGGATATTCCAGAGGGAACGTTGCCGAGAACAATTCCAGAGCCGTCCGATTCACGCCCACATATCCCGAGGTTGGATCCCGCACCGGCCGTCCCAGGATCGGACGCAGCACCGCGCGAAAGAACATGATGCCGGCCGCGCGCAGCCAGCTGGTGTGGGTGCCGTTGTCATCCACGAAACGCGATCCGATCACCATTTCGCAGTCGCCCTTTTCCAGCGCCTGGAGGACGGTAGAAATATCGCGAGGATCGTGCTGCCCGTCGCCGTCCACCCGGATCACGTAGTCGTAGCCGAGTTCGTACGCCAGGCGATAGCCCGCTTGTACGCAACCGCCCAGGCCGAGATGATGCGGCAGGGCCAGTACTTGCGCGCCGGCGCTCTGGGCCTGGCTGCGCGTGGAATCTCTGGAACAATCATCCACCACCAGGATCGGGGCGCCTGGCACGGCGGAGCGCACTTCCGCCACCACACCTCCGACCGCGCCTTCCTCATTGAACGCCGGAATCAGGACCAGCAGCCGCTTTTCACTCTGATTCACGGTCTGATTCACAGCCGGAGTCACAGCGCGGCCACCTGGCGGACCGTGATCGAGTGCCGCGCGAGCAGAGCCCGGAATTCGCTTGCCGTGATTCGCCGCGTGGCTCGTATGCGACGCCTAGCCCCCAGCAGAGCCGGCAAACGAAACAACACCGCGAGGTGGGCCCGAATCACCAGCCACGGCAGCATCGCCGGCGAGTGGCCTTCGTCCCGATATTCCGCCGTGATGCCGCGTCCGGACGCCAGCGCGGCCACGTGCCAGAAGTAGCGAGCCACCGACGCGAACGGCGCGGCCCACAACATGCGGGCGGGGAAGTTCTTCACGACCGTGTATAGCCGGTTCCGTTCCACGTAGTAGGCCTTGAGTGCAGACGCGCGTCCAGCCGAATGCGAATAACGATGCTCTACGACAGCACCCGGTACATAGCGGCAGCCCCAGCCAGCCCACTGCGCCCGCAGGCCCAGATCCGTGTCTTCGCAGTACAGGAAAAACGTTTCGTCGAACAGGCCGATCTCTTCGAGCATCTCCCGGCGGTACAGCGCCGCCGAGCCACTTGGAAACAGCGCCTCCGGCGCTTCCAAAAAACGGCCCGGAGGCGCGCCGTGGCCGCATTGTTTGCTGGATCCATCGCAGGCAATCAGCATGCCCGCCGAATCGAGCTTCCCGGTTCCGGCCAGCCGCACCTCCGAGGCGAACATTCCTATACGCAGAGGGCCGGTGCGCGGATGAGCATCGGCGTCCGCCAGCAGCGTTTCCAGCCAGCGCGGATCGGCGACGGCGTCGTCATTGAGTGTCGCCAGATAGGGAGCCGTTGAGGCGTGAAACGCCTGGTTCACGGCAGCGCCGAAGCCCACGTTGCGCGGGTTCGCTATCACGCGAACGTGCGAAAACTCCTCGGGATGAGACGCCTGCACGCGCCCGGTTCCGCTGTTGTCGATGACTACCACTTCGAACTCGTTCACAGTTTGCGATTCCAGCGCCCGCAGGCACGCCTCCAGCACCTCGCCGGCGGCCAGTGTCGGCACGGCGATGGTGACCTTAGCGATAGGCAAGAAATGATTTTAACGTACAACCACGAGTGGATTCGACTCTTCAGGCATTTCCACGGGACCCTCGTCAGGCAGATACCGCGTGTCCAGAAGGCGGTCCGTCTGAATGTTTCCCATCGCCGAAAGCAGCGATTCCTTGAGCCGCGGATGCTCTTTCTCCAGTTCGCCCAAAATATCGCGTAACGATCGCCGAACAGTCCCCGTCTTTTGCGAGCACCCGCAAGGAATCACCGGCGCGCCCAGCGATTCGGCGAAGCGCGTGGTGATGTCCTCGGTCACGAAAACCAGCGGCCGGATGAGCCTGAAATCCTTCTTACTCGACCAGGTCACCGGCGGCAGCGCGCTGATGCGGCCCGTGAACAGAGCGTTGCGCAGGAACGACTCGCACAAATCGTCCGCCGTGTGTCCGAAGGCGATCACGTTGGCTCCCAGTTCGCGTCCGATCTGGTACACGGCTCTGCGGCGGAAGCGGCTGCACAAATCGCACCCATGGTCCGGCTGCTCGTCGATCAGGCGAATCGAAGGATTGTCGCGATGAAGCGTCCAGGCGATTCCGCGAGCCTTGAGATACTCGCCCATCGGCTCGATGGGGCGCAGGAATTTGCCCTGCTCGACGGTGAACGCGCAGACGGTGAAATGTATCGGGGCCCGATCGCGAAGCAGGATCAGTGCTTCGAGCATGGTGAGCGAATCCTTGCCGCCGGAAAGCGCCACAGCCACGCGATCGCCGTCGCGGATCATCTTGAAACGCGTGACGGCCTCGCCGACTTTACGCAGCAGTGTTTTTTCGAGGTCCAAGCCTCTATTATCGCTCCCAGAGCTCCGAAACCACTAACGCACCGCGTGAGTGACGTTCGTCCCTGAGCCGGAATCCATGGGCTCGCAAGATTGGCCGATGATCCACTAGCCTGCGCGCCTTGAGCCCCGTGGTAACCCGGAAAAACAGGTACAACCCGCTCACCAGCAGCCGCGCGAGTACGTTACCAGTGCGGAACTCCGACACGATCCACTGCGCCCCGGGCTTTGCGGCGTCCGCTACTCGCCCGATCAACGTATCCAGGTCATTCGCGCTGAAGCAGTCGAAGAAGAAATGCGTCGTGATCAGATCGTATGTGTCGCGCGGAAACTCCACGCTCAATGCGTCGCCTCGCTGATAGTCTACCCGCTCAGTTCCCGCCTTCTGCCGAGCCAGTTCGAGCATGCGGCCGCTCAAATCGACATAGTCTGCGCGAACCGTGGGGTTCCGCCGCAACAATTCCCGCAAAAACCGGCCGTCTCCATCGCCCAGCACCAATGCCCGCCGCGAATTTCCGAGCTCTGGCAGGAACCAGCGCCGCCGCCGTTCGAGCGCGCGGCCCATGCCGAGTCTCTCGATCCACCAATAGTGGGGAGCGATCGCATCGCAGTTCATCCTAACAATCCCGCCACCGGCAGGAACAAGATCGGCGTCAGTAAAACCACATCCGCCAGGACCCGCAGGGCCTCCGCCGAATATCGCCGCTGCAGCCGGTCGAGCACGACCAATCCCAGGGCGCCCGCGGTTTCCGCCGCACCCAAGATCGGCCTGTGCGCCTGCAGCGCGCACGCCGCGGTCAACGCCACCAGTCCCGCCGCGGCGACGATCGATGGCCGCAGTTCACGGCCATGCTCCCAGTCGTCGATGGCCGTGCAGTTCATCCAACACAAGCAAGAGAACAGCAGGATCGCCAGAACGTCACTGGTCGTCTGCACTCCCGGCCACGCCGCCAGCGAGGCTCCTAATCCGAAAAGCACCGCGACCGCCGATTCCTTGGAGCCTGCGCGCCGCAACAGTCCGGGCGCCAGATGAACTGCCGCCAGATAGAATACGGTACACGAACCGACCACGGCGCCTTCGACGAAAAGCGGTCCCGGAAGCCGGCTCCAGGCCAGCCATGCGCCCCCGCCGAGTGCGGCGATCCATATGGGTAACACCGTGCGCCAGTGCCTTCGATAGAATTCGTGGCGAGGCTGCTCGGCTGTTCCAGGTGCCCCGTGCCACGCGTCCAATGTCCGATCTGCTACATAGATGATCCAGACCGCGACTGCCAGCAGCGCCGCGGGCAGCAATCCCAGGCTGCCATGGAAGCAGCGGACAAACAGGAGCTGCCATAGCAACGCCACCAGGGGCGCGTCGAGGCTCAACAGATTCGGCCACAGCCAGGGCCGGGAATGCATGTCTTTATTTTAAGAGGTTATTTCAGGAAGTCTGATTCCACAGCCGGATGACACGGGTCTCGTGCTCATATCCGAGCACGCTCAGCGATGCTGTGGAGAGCGCCAGTAGCCGTCCCCCCGACGGCTCCAGGCCGATCCATCGCGCCGCCAGCACCCGCGACAGGTGGCCGTGCCCGAACAGCGCAACGTCTCCGTCCGCTGCTAGTGCGCGTGCGATCACTCGGTCCGCGCGAGCCCCCACTTGCTCCGCGGTTTCCCCGTTGGGCACCGCGCCGGTGAAGATGGTCCACCCCGGAGCGCGCTTCTGGATCTCGGCCGTCGTCAATCCCTCGTAGTCGCCGTAATCCCACTCGCGCAAGTCGTCGCTTAGTTCTGGGGTTAAGCCTACCATCCGGCAGGTCTCCACGGCGCGCTTCAGGGGACTCGAAAGCACCAGCGCGAACCGGTGTCCCGCCAGCATCCCCTTGAGGCTTTCCGCCTGCCGCTCTCCTTCCGGGGTCAACGGCAGGTCCGTACGCGAGGTGTGCTGCCCCGAACGGCTCCATTCTGTCTCCCCGTGCCGCACCAGCCAGATTTCCGAAGGCATTTACATACTGTACCCGGTTAAGATGAGAAGTTGACTCAACCCTTAATCGAATTCGAAAACGTCTCCGTGATGCGTGGCGAGACGCTCGCATTGAAAGAAGTTTCGCTGCGGATCGGGCTCGGCGAGCACGTCGCCATCCTGGGACCGAACGGCTGCGGCAAATCCACGCTGATCAAGACCATCACGCGCGAGTGTTATCCGCTGGTGCGCGAAGGTTCGTCGGTGCGCATCCTGGGCCGCGACCGGTGGAATGTCTTCGAGCTGCGCCAGCTGCTTGGCATCGTCTCCAGCGACCTGATGACCAGTTGCACCCGCGACGTCACCGGCCGCGATATCGCTCTGTCCGGTTTCTTCTCGAGCATTGGCATCTGGCCGCATCAGCAGGTCACGCCGGCGATGCACAAGAAGGCCGAAGAAGCGTTGGCGATGCTCGAAGTCTCGCATCTGGCGGATCGTTTCACCGACGAGATGTCCTCCGGGGAAGCTCGCCGCGTTTTGCTCGCGCGGGCTCTGGTCCACGACCCTCACGCGTTGATCCTGGACGAGCCTTCCACGGCGCTCGACCTGTTCGCCCAGCACGAACTGCGTCTCATTTTTCGCAAACTCGCGCAAGCCGGTATCGGACTGGTGATGGTGACGCACCATCTTTCCGACCTGATTCCGGAGATCGACCGGGTGGTGTTGATCGATCACGGAAGAATTATCGCGGACGGTCCCAAGCGCGAGATTCTGGTCGCCCCACGCCTGTCGGAGTTGTTCGGCCTGCCTTTGGATCTCACCGAACGCGACGGGTATTACAACTTATGGTAGGGCCGGGACACTAGCTATTTCCGACAACCAAACAGTTTCCGGTCAACCCTGACTTCAGGCACCCCCCTTAACGGGTGTCTGTGAACTGAGCGAGAATCAAATTATGCCCTTTACACTACCTGCATTGCCTTATGCTCCGGATGCGCTGGAGCCGCATATCGACAAGATGACGATGGAGATCCATCACGGCAAGCACCATAACGCCTATGTGACCAATCTCAACAAAGCGCTGGAATCGGCGCCGGCCCTGGCGTCGAAGAGTATCGAAGAGCTTCTTGCGAACAACTGCGCGATTGTGCCGGAAAATATTCGAACGGCGGTTCGCAACAACGGCGGCGGGCACTGGAATCACAGCATGTTCTGGCAGATCATGGGACCCGGAAAGGGTGGCGCGCCGGTGGGAAACCTGGCAGCGGCGATCAACGCGGAATTCGGGACGTTCGAAACCCTGAAGCAGAAGCTTTCTTCGGCAGGCGCCGCGCGGTTCGGCTCCGGGTGGGCTTGGCTGATTAAGACCAGCTCGGGTCTGGAGGTCATGTCCACGCCGAATCAGGATAATCCGCTGATGGAAGGCAAGCATGCCGTGATCGGCGTCGATGTGTGGGAGCACGCGTACTACTTGAAGTATCAGAATCGCCGTCCGGATTACCTCGCGGCGTGGTGGAACGTGGCGAACTGGCAGGAAGCCGAATCGCGCTTCAACGCCGGAAAATAGCCGGCTCGGGATACGGCGGGTCTGCGGGCCCGCCCTGCCTCACCGGGTGTATACTTGCACGGAAGTCGCAAGGAGCACCTCATGCGAACACGTCTTTCTCTCGCGGCCGTGATCGCCGCAGCCGTGGTGCTGATCGCCGCGGTCGCAGATGATAGCGCCCCCAACTTCGCTACCTGGGACGCCAACGGCGGCGGCTCGGATCATTCCCAGTATTCCTCGCTCAAGCAGATCAATAAAAACAATGTAAAACAACTCCAGGTTGCCTGGATGTACGAGTCGGGCAACAATCCGACTTTCAATCCGGTGGTTGTCGACGGGACCATGTATGTCGGCGCGCAGAACGCCATCGTGGCTCTGGACGCCGCCACCGGCAAGGAGATCTGGAAGCATCCGGGCGGCGGCGCGGCGCGCGGCATCGCTTACTGGGAGAGCAAGGACCGCAAGGACCGGCGTCTGCTTTTTGCCAACGCCGGAGCCCTCACCGCGATCGACGCACGCACCGGTGAGACCATCCTGTCCTTCGGCGATAACGGCCGCACGGACCTGAAGAAGGGCCTGGACCGCGACATCCGCCAGGTATCCAGCAGCGATCCCGGGGAGGTTTTCGAAAATACCATCTTCATGTCGCTGATGCCCGCGAACCAGGGCGACAATTACCTGGCCACGCCCGGCGACGTCCACGCCTATGACGTGATCACCGGCAAACTCAAGTGGGTCTTCCACAGCGTTCCGCATCCCGGCGAGTTCGGCTATGAAACCTGGCCTCCTGAAGCATGGAAGACTTCCGGCGGCGTGCATAACTGGAATGAGATGACCGTCGATCAGAAGCGCGGAATCGTCTTCATTCCGTTCGGGACCGCCCGCTACGATTTCTATGGGCCCGACCGGCACGGGCAGGATCTGTTCGGCAACAGCATCGTGGCGCTGGATGCTCGCACGGGGAAGCGCCTGTGGCATTTCCAGACCGTCCATCACGATCTGTGGGATTACGATCTGCCCGCGGCCCCCAAGCTGCTCACGGTGAAACACGACGGCAAGAACGTGGATGTGGTGGCGCAGCCCACCAAACAAGGTTTCCTGTTTGTGTTCGAGCGCGAAACCGGCAAGCCGCTGTGGCCGATCGAGGAGCGTCCGGTTCCGCAGTCCGACGTGCCCGGCGAGGAATCGTGGCCCACGCAGCCTTTTCCTGCCAAGCCTCCGGCTTTCGCAAGACAATCGTTCACGGAGAAAGACATCAATCCCTACCTTTCCGACGAAGAGAAAGCCCAAGTGCGCGAGGAGCTTCAAACTTGGCGTAACGAGGGTTTGTTCACGCCCCCGAGCCTGAAGGGCACCGTGGAGATGCCCGGCAACAATGGCGGCGCGAATTGGGGCAGCTCCGGCGTGGATCCCACCAAGGGGATGATCTACATCGTCTCGAAAGAGTTGCCGATGGGGCTGATGCTTCGCCTTCCCGGTCCTCCTCGCGCGGGACGTGGGAGCAAAGGCGCCCCCGATGGCAAGCCGTTGCCTCCACCTACGCCGCCGCCGCACCACGATTTCACGCCATACACCGCTCCCTACGATTTCATGATGCAGCGCAGCGATGGGCTCTCGGCGATCGGACCGCCCTGGTCGCAGCTGACAGCGATCGACCTGAACACGGGCACCATCAAGTGGCAGGTGCCGGACGGCGGTGTCGTCGGAGTGCCGCAGGACCCGCCGACGGGCGCACACTTTCCTCGTGGAGGAGTCGTCGTGACCGGTGGCGGCGTGATCTTCGTGGCGACGTCATCGGATCGAAAATTCCGCGCTTACGATCAGGACAACGGCAAGGTGATCTGGGAAGTTAACTTGCCGGCGGGTTCCGACGGTGTGCCTGCCGTGTACGAAGTCGGCGGCCGCGAGTATGTCGTGATTCCCGTGGGCGGGGTGGGGATGACGCCTCCTCGCGCCGCGAGCGCCAAGGAACTCCCCCCGGGTCCGGGCGGATACCTGGCATTCGCGCTGCCGAAAAAGTAGCCGTGGAGCGGGCTTCAGCCTGCAACGGGTGCTTCAGCACCCGCCTCGATTCGGAGGCTAAAGCCTCCGTTGCAAGCTGAAGCTTGCTCCACGCTCGACTACCTCGGCAACAGGCCGATTCTTCTCCAGCCCGCGCCCTTCGTGACATCGATCATCTCGGCCCCTTGAGCGAAGTCGAGCTGATCCTGTCCCTTCACGAACGCGACGCCCGCCGTGTTCCGCACCAGGAGCCAGCGGAGCCGGTCCGCCAGGTCGGCGATATTCATGTCCATTTGGTCGATTCGCACTTTGCCGCGGACAAGAGGCGATGAGGAAAAGTTCCCCGCGTCAGCTTGCCCGATTAAAAACTCGAAGGAATGCCCACGCCGCGTCCGTTTTGTGGAAGAATCTACTCCCAGGGGGTTCCAGATGCACCGGTTCTCGATTCTTCTATTGCTCGCGGCTTCGGCATTTGCCCAAGCGCCACCCACCGCCGCGAGGCAGCCTCCGGCAGGTCCCCCGAAACCAGCGCCGCGTCACGCCAACGGCCGCATCGATTTCACCGGACTCTGGCGACCCGCCGATATCTTCCTGATCGAAGATATTTCCCTCGGCCTCAAGCCGGGCGAGACCGTTCCCGTGAACGCCTGGGCCCAGGACGTCATGAAGAAGCATCTCTCCAAGGACGATCCGGAATCGAACTGCCTGCCTACCGGCGTTCCGCGCCAGGCTCCCTATCCTTGGAAGTTCGTCGAATCGCCGCCCTACATCTATATGCTGTTCGAGGGCAACATCCATAGCTATCGCCAGGTCTTCATGGACGGCCGCCCGCATCCTGCCGATCCGAATCCTACCTGGTACGGCCACTCCGTCGGCCGCTGGGAAGATAAGGACACGCTGGTCATCGACACCGTTGGATTCAACGACCGGTTCTGGTTCGATTTCGTCGGGCATCCGCACACCGAACAGCTCCATACCGTCGAGCGCTATAAGCGCCCCGAACTCGCCATTCTCACCGAGGAAGTCACCATCACCGATCCGGGCGCGTACACCAAGCCGTTCACCGTCAATTCCAAGCACCGCCTGCTGCCCGGCGACGAGCTGCTCGAATACATTTGCCAGGAGAATCAGCGCGACACGCAACACCTGCTCGGCCCCGCCGGCCGGCCATAGTGGGAAAATGACAATGATCATGCGAGCTCACTTAGTCATCGCGGCGGTGTTGGCGATATCGGGACCGGTCTCCGCGCAGTGGTTCAATTACCCTGCCAAGCGAATCCCGCGGTTGCCGGACGGCAAGGCCAATCTCAATGCGCCCGCTCCGAAAACACCCGACGGCAAGCCCGACCTTTCCGGAGTCTGGCTGGGCGATCAGTGGTCGCCGGCCGGTCGCCGCCCGAATCCTCCCGGAGCGGGCCCCGGTGGCGGTGGTCGCGGCGGTGGTCGAGGCGGTGGCGCGCCCGAAATGCTTCCCTGGGCTCAAAAGGTTTTCGACGAGCGCCGCGCGACTTCGCTGCGTGACGATCCCGAAGCCCGCTGCATGCCCCAGGGAGTTCCCAAGGCCAGCACGCTGCCGTATCCCTTCGAAATCGTGAACGCCAGCAACAAGACCCTGATCCTTTTCGAAATGTATTCTCTCCGCCGCCAGATCTTCACCGACGGCCGCGAACTTCCCAAGGATGTTAAGGATTACGCGCAGCCCAGTTGGATGGGCTACTCAGTCGGCAAGTGGGATGGCGACGAGTTCGTGGTCACCACCGCCGGCATAAACGATAAGGTTTGGAATATCGATCTGGCCGGGCATCCGCATTCCGATGCCTTGCGCATCACCGAGCGTTACCACCGCGTCGACTTCGGTCACATGGACGTCAACGTGACCATTGACGATTCCGAAACGTACGTCAAGCCGTGGATCATGCCGGTGATGCGATACACGCTGCTGCCGGACACCGACCTGTTCGAATTTGTCTGCGAGAAAAACGTCGATCCGCAACACATGGGGGCGAAATGAAACATCTTTTGATTTTTGGCGTCGTTGTCGTCTGTGCGGCGGCTCCGCTACTGGCGCACCACTCCTTCGCCGCCGAGTTCGATTCCAAGAAACCCGTCGAGCTCAAGGGCACGCTGGTTGAGCTGGAGTGGGTGAATCCCCACGCCTGGATTCATATGGAAGTGACCGATGCGAGCGGCAAGGTCACCAAGTGGGATTGCGAGCTCGGCAGCCCCAATCTGCTCATGCGAAATGGATGGCGCAGGGATTCGCTCAAGAAAGGCGACGTGATCGTCGTCAACGGCTCCCAGGCCAAGGACGGGACCAACGTGGCCAACGCCAAAACAGTTTCATTCGCCGATGGCAAGCGCGTCTTCAACGCAGGCTCCTCCGGCGATCCCGGCACCCCCGGCGCACTAACGCAGTAGGGTAGTCCCCCGCACCGCGATTCGCGCACTCAAATCTCCCAAAAAGGCTTGGCCCGTAGTCAACTACGGGTTCTAGACTGGTAAGAAGGCGCGCGACATGACGACACTGAGGATCGGCGATCTGGCACGCCCGGGCAACTCATGAGGGCCAGGGTCACGCTGCTGGTTCTGATCGCAACTTCACTTTCAGCGTATGCACAAGCACCGCCGTCCGCCACCATTCGCGTCGCGGTGAAAACAGAAGCGGGTCCAGTAGCAGGAGCGGTTGTGACCATGAATGGCATTTCCACTCCCACGGATCAAAACGGAATCGCGACAGCTACCTTGCCGTTGGGAAAGGTGGAAGTCAGCGTCTCCAAGGAAGGATTCCTGCCCGCGAAGACCTCGCTGTCGGTGGATGAGGCCCGCGAGTGGCAGATCACTCTCGATCTCAATCCCCAACAGAAGGCAGAAGAAGAGGTGACGGTGTTCGCCACCCGAACCGATACCAAAGTTCAGGATTCACCCACACGCGTCGAAGTGATCAGCCAGGAAGAGATTGAGGAAGAGTCGATGATGACGCCGGGCAACATCGTCATGATGCTCAATGAAATGGGTGGCCTCCGGGTTCAGACGACTTCGCCCTCGCTGGGCGGGGCGAGTGTACGTATTCAAGGAATGAGCGGGCGCTACACTGCTTTCCTCGGGGATGGCCTTCCGTTGTTCGGCCAGGAGGGCGGCGGCCTTGGCCTTTTGCAAATCCCTCCCGTCGATCTCGGTCAGGTCGAGGTGATCAAGGGCGTGGCTTCGGCCCTGTACGGCGCGGGAGCGATGGCCGGAGTCGTGAATTTAATCTCCCGCCGTCCGAGTAAAGAGCCCGTGCACGAGATTCTCTTCAATCGCTCCACGCGGGGTGCTACCGATGCTTCGGTCTTTCTCGCATCGCAGCTAACGCCACACTGGGGCATATCGTTGCTGGGGAGTGGGGACTGGCAACAGCGTAACGACATCGACCACGACGGATGGGCTGATATTGCCGGATACTCTCGCGGCGTCGTTCGACCGCGGCTGTTCTGGGACGGCGGCAACGGATGGACAGGGTTCCTCACGGGCGGGTTCACTTACGAAAATCGTAACGGCGGGACACTTCCCGGGTCGGTTCTACCGGCAACCGGCCTGCCTTACACCGAGGCTTTGAACACTCACCGGTATGACATCGGCGGCAATTTGCAAAAGATTGTCAAGCAGCGTTACGTCATCAGCGCCCGATTCGCGTCGTCCCTGCAGGATCATGATCATGGCTTCGGTGACGTACGGGAACGCGATCGGCATGGGCTGCTATTTGGTGAATTGACCGCACGCGGCGCCTTTCATCGCAACACCTGGGTTGTCGGTGCTGCTGTCGAGCGAGAGATCTTTCTCCCCCGGGATGTTTCACAATTCACTTACCGGTACACAACTCCCGGCGTGTTCGTGCAGGACGATTTTGAGATCGCGCATTGGCTTTCGGTCTCGGCGAGTGGGCGCGTCGACTTCCAAAATCAATACGGAACGTTTTTTAGTCCGCGAGTGTCCGCCCTCATCCGCTGGCGCGGTTGGACCAGCCGCCTCTCGGCTGGCCAGGGATTCTTCGCGCCCACGCCCTTGACCGAGGAAACCGAGGCGGCGGGCCTCACGCGACTGGTAATTCCTAAGCCTCTCGTGGCGGAGCGTGGCCGCAGCGATTCCGTCGATCTTTCACGGAAGATCGGACCAGCCTACTACAGCGTCACGCTATTTGATTCCACCGTAAATCATCCCATCAATGTGGAACGAGGGAACGTGTACCAGCTCGTGAATTTATCCGAGCCGACACACAACGTGGGGGCAGAGTTTCTCGGAACCTTAAGAAAAGCGGCCTTCTCTGCCACGCTCAACTACACCTATGTGCACTCGCGGCAGTTCGAGTTCGGGAAACGCGTCGACACTCCGCTGACGCCGCGCCAAAGCTTCGGAATTGTCGGGATGTGGGAAAAGGAAAAACTCGGTCGTATCGGCGTCGAGAGCTACTACACGGGGGAACAGCGTCTTGAAGACAACCCCTTCCGCACCGAATCGAAACCATACGTCTTGTTCGGCTTTCTGGCTGAGCACCCGATTGGTCCGATGAAGCTTTTCGTGAATATGGAGAATCTCACGAACGTTCATCAGACTCGCTGGGATCCGCTGCTCCGCCCGGATCGCGCCGTAGACGGCCGATGGACCGTCGATGCGTGGGCTCCATTGGACGGTCGCGTTCTTAACGGAGGCGTTCGTCTGAAATTCTAAGCCCGCCTATGGCGGCGCGTTTGCCGTCAGCAACGCTGCGTTATGCGTCTCCCCATACCTGCCGCGCAGCCTTCACGACGAGTCCCAGCTTGCTCCACTGCTCCTCTTCCGTCAGCAAATTCCCGTCCATGGTCGATGCAAATCCGCACTGCGGACTCAGCGCCAGATTCTCCAGAGGTACGTACTTCGTGGCTTCCTCGATCCGCCGCGCTACCTGGTCCTGCGGCTCCATTTGCGGAAGCTTGCTGCTGATCAGGCCCAGCACCACGGTCTTGCCACGCGGCACGAAGCGCAGCGGCTCGAACGTGCCCGCGCGTTCCGATTCGTATTCGAGCAGAAACGCGTCCACATCCAGCTGGCTGAAAACCTTCTCGGCGATCGGATCGTAGCCGCCCTGCGCATACCATTGGCTGCGATTGTTGCCGCGGCACAGGTGAATCGCCAGCACCACGCCCTCTCGCCGCGCGCCTTCCAGACACGCGTTGTCGGCGCGAATGGCCTCGCTCAGCGCCTCGTCCGGATGGACGCCCATCTCATCTTGGACGTACTGCCGCCACTTGGGATCGATGAAGTAGCTGTAGCGCGGCGCGTCGATCTGGATATACTTCACGCCGTCCTTGAGCAGCGCCTGGATCTCGGACTTGATGATCGGCACGATGTCCCACAGCAGCGCGGAGTGCGTGGGGTAGACTTTGTCGCTGATCCCTTTGCGATAGGAAATCGCCGGGAACTGGTTGGCGCTCGGAAGCGTGATCTTGATGTCGCCGGGGGCATGGCGCTTCAGGAACTCCACTTCGTGCGACGTCATCCGCTTGGTCTGCCGGATCTTGTCGACCACGACTCCTGCCACCGGTCGCGACGTCGGCGTGGCGGCCGCAGGACTTCCTCCGGAGCCCGCAGTCTGCCAATTTCGATCGATGGCGCTCTCCATATCGAGCCCCGATACCGACTCATGGAAGTCGCTCATGAACCCGCGGCGGCGAAACTCGCCATCGCTGAAGATCTTGAAGCCCAGCTCTTTCTGCTTCCCGAGCACCCGCAGAATCTGCTGATCCTCCAGCTCCTTGAGCTTCTCCGCGGCGACGCCGCCACGAATCGCGTCTAAAAGCTCTTTCGGACGCAGGAGGCTGCCGACCTGGTCGGCTCTATATTTGTAGGCCATTGTCTTCTATCTTAATGCTGATCGGTGCGGTTGCCCGGCGGTGAGATTCATGGGATAGATTTCTTAAGGAGTGTTGCCCACCGCATGTCAGTTTCGATGCAAGACTACATTGTGCACCTTGCCGACCCAAGGGCCGTTGTGCTGCGTGGATTTACTTGTAGCACGCTAGCTGAAGCCCTCGCTGCTGCGGGAGCAGTGCTCTGGGCCTTTGGACTTGCGGATCAGCCTCGCCGCTCAATTGCCGCTGCCATTCAGATGGGTGGTGAGACAGCTCGTGGCGCCGTCCTCCTCTTGCGCGAGAACAACCGCTACGGTGCCGCTGCGCTCGTTCGTCAACTAGTTGAGATCGAATATCTTTTGTGCCTATTCGCGCTAGACAGAAACGAACCGTTAAGATGGGCGTCTTCCGATCTGGAGGCAGTACGAAAGGAGTCCCAGCCAGCACGCATGCGCGAGCGCTGTGGAGGCCGGTTCCGTTCGGCGGAATACTTCAGTCATTGCCAAGTAGGTGGGCATCCAAGGTTCGCAGCCGGTTATGTACTTCCAGAGCACGTCCGTATGGGGCCGTTATCAGACGCGGTCATATTCGCGGCTGGATGGGTCGATTTAGCGCAGCATCTCGTTCAGATCTGGCGGTGGGTCGAAGAACTTCTTGAGACATATAACTTGCTCGACGTCGGCTTAGCAGGGTCGTCACTCGCTCGTGCAAACGAATCAATCACGCTGTGGCTCGGCGAGGACCAGTGCGCTCCACTTCTCACAGAATCGGAGGCTCTCCTGTTGGCAGAAGTTGCTCCGAACGAGTAGGTCAGGAACTAGCGGGACGGCCGAGGTGGGTCGTGTCAAACAGAAGCTTCAACGCGATATGCGCTCCCGGCCTGTCTGCGACGCGCAGGCATAGACAGCTGGAAAATCCGCTTTTTCCAAACAGGGGTAGTCGCGCAGGATCTCATCCTCGGTCATACCTGACGCGAGCATGTCCAGGACGTCCCATACAGTTATCCGGAGCCCACGGATGCAAGGCTGCCCCGAGCGCTGGCCGGGCAGAACAGTGATCCGCGAGAGATCTCCTTTATCCGTCGTCGCCATGAAAACATGATCGCGCAAATGCTATGCCAACTGACGTTGGAGGCTATCCATTTTCTTTCGCCTCCACGGGCGCGAAGCCAATTCGGCGCTTGGGTTTCGTAGGTGGACCGATCAGTTGCTTGACGATTGAATACACGGCGCCGAGCTGCTCACCATGCTCTTTCTGTTGGCGGTCCAGATCTTCTATCTTGCGAGCTAGATCTTTATGAGTGGCCAACATTTCCCGAAGCCTCACGAAAGCGCGAACAATCAGAATGTTCATCTGAACGGCTCGTTCGCTATTCAATACCGAAGAAAGCATGACAACACCATGCTCCGTGAACGCGTACGGAAGTGTGCGGCGGCCGCCGCGTCCCTTTGACATCGCAAAATGCGATGTCAAAGATTCGGACTCTTTCTTCGTAAGCCGAACATGAAGTCTGCCGGAAACCGCGTTTTGTTGCGCTTCACTGCCTCATTCAGTCGGAACGTCGGCACGCGATAAAGCACGGCCAGATCGCTATCGATCATGATCTTGTAGCCACGTAAGATATAGATTCGCCGTTCAATGATCTCGACGGGAACAACGGATCCAGCTGATTGTGACGGTTCTTTTGCCATATGTCGCTACAGCGTGAGTTTATATAGTGGCCAACCGCTGTACCAACTCTCCAGGAAATCTTTCGCCCTTCTTTCATCCACTTGCCCGATTCATAGCCATCACCTGCGCTCCTCTAGGCGCTAAATCTTGAACTGGACCTCGGTCACACATGAATTCGACGATTTCTTGGGTTCGTTTTGTCGTGGACGTTTCCCGATCCGCCCCACGCCGAGCGCGCGCCACTGTAGAAATGATGAAGTTAAATCCAGCACCCCGGAGGTGATTCGCTTGCTAAGTCATAGGTCCAGTAAGCTCTCGCTCGCAGTGGCCGGCGCGGTTCTGGCCGCGGCTCCAGCGTTCGCCCACCACTCCTTTGCGGCCCAGTTCGACCAGAACAAGGTCGTCATCCTGCAGGGGACCGTGACCCAAATGGAGTGGGTCAACCCGCACGCCTTCATCCACATCGCCGTCAAGAATCCCGACGGCACCGTGACCAATTGGGCCATCGAAGGCAACACGCCCAATAGCCTCCTGCGCGTGGGCATCACCAAGAACGCGCTGGCCGAGGGCACCGAAATCGCCGTCCGCGGTTATATGTCGAAGAGCGGCGATAACGTAGCCAGCGGCAGCTCCATCATCTTCAAGAGCGGCAAGAAACTTGCCCTAGGAGCGGAGCGCACCGAAACCCATCGCGAGGCTGTCCTCGAATGGATCTCCTCCGATGAGGCCCTCTGGAAGCGGCAGATCGAGGCTCTGAAGCTCGACCACAGCGAGTAACGAGGGATCCCATGAGATCAATGACGCGAATCTTACTTCTGGCTCTTCTCGCCACCGCGATAGCCGCCGCGCAAGCGCCTAAACCGAAAGCCTACGTGCCGCCCAAAACTCCCTGGGGCGATCCCGACCTCCAGGGTCTGTGGCCCGGCAGCGTCAACATC
>Ga0075522_10000224_pt1 | contig 38391 bp, 40 predicted proteins | sample NGEPerA_FD_74796 | JGI IMG/M metagenome (GOLD analysis project Ga0075522, IMG submission 74796) | Arctic peat soil microbial communities from the Barrow Environmental Observatory site, Barrow, Alaska, USA - NGEE PermafrostL2-A | ecosystem: Environmental > Terrestrial > Soil > Wetlands > Peat ... | reverse complement strand
CTCGAGATTCCGGGTTCGATGCGTCGCATCGCCCCGGAATGACGGTGAACTACTTCTTCGGCGGTGACGGCCACGGCTTCTGCGGACCGCGCAGGCCCTCGAACGTCTTGGCCATGGCGAGCACGCCGAGATCGTCGAAGCGGCGGCCGATGATCTGGACGCCGATCGGAAAGCCCTTGGCGCTGAAGCCGCCATTGATGGAAGCTGCCGGGTTTTCCGACATGTTCCACGGCACGGTGTAGCAGATGTGCTCGAACGGCTTTTCGGGATCGTTGATCGGGGAGGCGAACTCGGCCGGAAAATTCACCACCGGCGATACCGGCGAGATCACATAGTCGAAATCGCAGAACAGCTTTGCCGCGGCGGTGCGGATCGCCATGGTGGCATTGAAGCCCCTGACGACGTCGACGCCGGAAAGCTTTGCGCCGCGCTCGGCCCAATGCAGGATATAGGGCAGCGCCTTGGCGCGCTCGGCCGGGGCGAGCTTCGAAAGGTCGTCCCACATCCGGGCGCGCCAGAAATCGTCGAGCCCGTCGAGCATCTCGCGCGTCAGCACGCTGTCGATTTCGGTGACGACCGCGCCCGCGGATTCGAAGGCTTTGGCGGTATTCACGGCGACCGCGCGAACTTCCTTCTCCAGCGGTTGCCCGACGCCGAGATCGAGCATCAGGCCGAGGCGCAGCTTGCGCGCCGGCTTTTCCAGCGCCTTCCAGTTGATGTTGTCGGGCGGCAGACTCATCCCGTCGCGGCGGTCGGGCCGCGACAGCACGCTCATCATCAGCGCGGCATCGTCGACAATGCGGGTCATCGGGCCTGCGACGCGACCGACATAGGGCGGGTCGATCGGAATTCGCCCGAGGCTCGGCTTCAGCGCAACGAGGCCGCACCACGAGGCCGGCAGCCGCACCGAGCCGCCGATATCGGTGCCGAGATGCAGCGGGCCGTAGCCGGCGGCTGCCGCGGCACCTGCGCCGGCGCTGGAGCCGCCGGGGTTCTTGCTGAGGTCCCAGGGATTGCGGGTGAGGGGGTGGAAGCTGGAGAGGCCCGACGACAGCATGCCGTAATCCGGCATGGTGGTCTTGGAGAAGATCACCGCGCCCGCTTCGCGCAGGCGCGCCGCCGGCGGCGCATCGGCGGCGGCCGGCACCAGCTTCATCGAGGCCGCACCCAGCGGCACCGGCACGCCCTTGGTCGCGATATTGTCCTTGATGGTGACGGGGACGCCGTCGAGCGGGCCGGTCGGCTCGCCGTTCTGCCAGCGGTCGGTCGATGCCTTGGCGGCCGCGCGTGCGCCGTCGGGATCGAAGGCGTAAAGCGCCTTGAGGTGCGGCTCCCATACCGCGACATGCGACAGCACGTCTTCCAGCACTTCGGTCGGGGAGAATTGCCGGGCCCGAAAGCCCGCGATCAAGTCCGTGGCGGAAAGATCGTGCAGCGAGGTGACTGCTTTCTGCGATGATGTCTTATGCATGGGCGCCTACCGGTAAACGGGTTTCGATGATCCGCGCGAACACGCTGGCGCCGATGGGGAGGATCTTGTCGTCGAGCACATAGCCTGGATTGTGCACCGGCACCGTGCCGTCATGGCCGACCCAGAAATAGGCGCCAGGCACCATCTGCATCATGTCGGCAAAATCCTCGCTGCCCATTCTCGGCTGCGCGATGGTGGTCACCTTGGCCGGATCGACCACCGTGCGCGCGGCTTCCTCGACTACCCGGGTCTGCTCTTCCTGGTTGACGAGCACGCCGAACGTATCGCGGATATCGGCCGTGATCTCGACTTGGAAGGCGCTCGCCATGCCGGCGCAGATGGCGCGCATCCGCTCCCGGATCAGCGCGCGCGTCTCGTCGGAAAACGCGCGGACGGTGCCGCAGAGTTTTGCCTCGCCGGGGATCACATTGTAGGCCGAGCCGGAGTGGAACTGGGTGATCGACAGCACCGCGGGCGTGTGCGCATTGACGTTGCGGCTGACGATGGTCTGCAGCGCCTGGCCGAGCGACATCCCGATGACGATGGGGTCCTTGGCCTGATGCGGCCTCGCGCCATGCGAGCCATAGCCGTGGATGGTGATGTCGAAGAAATCGGCGCCCGCCATCGCCGGGCCCGGCAGCACCGCGACTTCGCCATGGTTGAGGTCGGTCGCGTTATGCAGCCCGTAGACCTCGTCGCAGGGAAATTTCTCGAACAGCCCGTCCTTGATCATGGCACGCGCGCCGCCGAGGCCTTCCTCGGCCGGCTGGAAGATGAAATGCACGGTGCCATCGAAATTGCGGGTCTCCGCAAGATAGCGCGCGGTGCCGAGCAGCATGGTGGTGTGGCCGTCATGGCCGCAGCCGTGGAAACGGCCGGGGTTGGTCGAGCGCCATGGCAGGTTGGTGTTCTCGTCCATCGGCAGCGCGTCCATGTCGGCGCGAAGCCCGATGCGTTTTCCGCCGTTGCCCTTGCCCTTGAGTACGCCGACCACGCCGGTGCCGCCGAGGCCGCGATGCACCTCGATGCCCCATTGCGTCAACTTGTCGGCGACAATGCCTGAGGTGCGGACCTCCTCGAAGCCGATCTCGGGATGCGCGTGCAGATCCCTCCGGATCGCGGTGAGTTCGTCGGCAAAGGCTTCGATGCGGTCGATAATGGGCATTGGACCTCTTATCCGGTTGAGCGGGATCTTTGGGGGACGAAGGGAGCGCCGTTCGGCCTAACGCGGATGCCCGGCCGCAGCCGCGTCCAGGGCAGCGTGGCGGTATCGGCCGGCATCGCTCCGGGCGCGGCGCAGATCAGGAGTTGATCTGCGATCGGTTCGAAATCGGCGCGGAAATGCACAGAGCTCTTGTTGACGAGGATCGCCTGCTCCGTCGGTTCGATGCCGACATAGCGGTACATCGATTGATCCGCGAGCTGCGCCTTGTAGGAGGCCACGACTATCCTGACATCGCCGATCCGCAAACATGCTGATGGCCCCATGTCCATGTCGCGGCCGCCATAATAGGGACCGGGGGCGATGAATTGTCCATTGGACAATTGTTCGACGACAAAGGTCTCCTTGTAGGGCGCATCGCCCGGGATACCCGATCTGCCGCCGAGCGCCAGCGTAACGGTTGCGCCGATGCCGGCCGCGTGCGCGGCTTTTGCCGAAGCGGGATCGCAGATCACGCCGATTGCGGCGCGCCGCGCCTTGTTGCGGACCAGCGCGCGCAGCATGCCCGTGGTGTCGGAATCGCCGCCGGCGCCCGGATTGTCCTGGGTGTCGGCGATCACGATTGGCTTTTTTGCCGTCTTCGCCAGTTCCATGGCGTGAAGCACGCCTTCATCGGCTGAGAAAATCCGGCCGTCGAAATCATCTTCATGGCTTTCGATGATCGCGACCAGCTTGTCCGCCGCGGCGTCGGCGTCCCCTTGCGTGCGGCCATAGGCGAACACGCTCGGCCCGCAATGTGGGAAATCCGCTGCCGGGAAGCCCGGCGCGAACGAAAGCGTCGGCACTGCCTCACTCTGAAGCGCGGCCAGTTGCTGGTAGATACCCCTGGTCGGCTGGTCGCGGGTGCATTGCCAACTGATCGGAATCAGGAACGGCAATTGCCGGAACGCCTTGGCGAATTTTTGTTTGCTGCGCAACAGCAGTGCGAGATGGTTTGCCGCGGCGCGGCCCGTATCGGCCATATCGACGTGCGGATAGGTGCGGTAGGCGATCAGCGCGTCGGCATGTTCCACCATTTCGGGTGTGACATTGGCGTGCAGATCGAGGCTCGCCACCAGCGGCATTTTTTGGCCGATGACCTCGCGGACGCGCCGCAGGACTTCGCCTTCGCCATCGTCGAAATGCTCCGACACCATGGCGCCGTGCAAATCGAGATAGACCGCATCGATCGGGCCGGCCGTTCTGATGCCTTCGATCATTTCGGTGACGATCCGTTCATAGGCGTCGCGGGTAACATGCGCGCAGGGGCTGGCCGCGGCCGAAATCGTCGGCGCCAGTTCCCAGCCATTGGCTTCGGCGGCCGCGACAAAGCCGGCCAGGCCGACATTGATATTGCGCATCACCTTCAGCACGGCGGCGCCGCGGGCCATCGACGGCCAGCCGCCGCCATGCACGAAGTCGGCATAGGTCGCCTTCGTCGGTGCGAAGGTATTGGTCTCGTGCAGGAAGCCGCCAACGGCGATACGGGTCATCAAGTGTCTCGGTCAGGTGTTCGCGCGTGACGTTAGCCCCGGCGTCGCGAAAAGCGCAAGCGACGAAGCAATCCCGTTTTTGCATGCCGCATGGGCGGTAAGGATTGGTACGCTGCCCTTTCACCGTCATTGCGAGCGAAGCGAACAATCCATCTTTCTCTGCTTCTCGGCCATGGATTGCTTCGCTGCGCTCGCAATGACGGGGAGGGAGCTATGCCATCGGCGCAACGCCTGCCGCCACCGGCCGGAAATTCGCAAAATCCCAGCCCCGCCCGGGGGCGGCATCGAGGAGTTGTCTGGTATAGGCCTGCTTCGGATCGGTCAGGACTTCGGCGGCCGGTCCCTGCTCGACGATGCGGCCGTGCTGCATCACGGCGACCTCGTCGCAGATCTGGGCGGCGACGCGCAGGTCGTGGGTGATGAATAGCAGCGCGATGCCGAGCCGGGTCTGGATTTCATCGAGCAGTTGCAGCACCTGGGCCTGCACCGAGACATCGAGTGCGGAGACCGCCTCGTCCGCCACCAGTACGTCGGGATCGAGCGCGAGCGCGCGTGCGATCGCGATGCGCTGGCGCTGGCCGCCGGAGAACTGGTGCGGATAGCGCGAGATGGCGTCGACCGGCAGGTCGACCAGTTCCAGGAGCTCGCGCACCTTTGAAAGCGCCTGCGCATGCGGCATGCCGTAGTTGATCGGTCCTTCGGCGATGGTCTCGCCGACGGTGATGCGCGGATTGAGCGAGCGATAGGGATCCTGAAACACGATCTGGATCTTCTTGCGGTGCGGCCGCAAGAGCTGCCGCGCCAGTCCGGAGATTTCGCGACCCGCCAGCCGAACGCCGCCGGAGGTCGGATCGATCAGCCGCACGATGCAACGCGCCACCGTCGACTTGCCGGAACCGCTTTCGCCGACGATCCCGAGCGTGCGGCCCTTGCGCAAACTGAGGGTGACGTCGGTCGCGGCCGCGACCTCCCGGGTTTTGCCGAACAGGGAGCGCTCGCGATAGACCTTGCCGAGCGCATCGGTCTCCAGCACCACCGGTTCGATCGATTGCACGCGGGCCGCGCGCGGCACCAGACTCGGCACCGCCGAAAGCAGGTTGCGGGTGTATTCCATCGCAGGGTTACGCAGGATGGTATCGAGCGGCCCGGTCTCGACCAATTGACCCTGGCGCATCACGGCGACGCGGTCGGCGATCTCGGCCACCACGCCCATGTCATGGGTGATGAAGAGAACGGCGGTACCGTGGTCGCGCTGCAGGTCGCGGATCAGGCTGAGGATCTGCTTTTGGGTAGTGACGTCGAGCGCGGTGGTCGGCTCGTCCGCGATCAACAATTTCGGTTCCAGCACCAGCGCCATCGCGATCATGATGCGCTGGCGCTGGCCCCCCGACAGCCGGTGCGGATAGGAAGCGAAGATGCGTTCGACCTCGGGCAGCCGCACCTGTTCCATCATGTCGAGGATACGTTGCTTGCGGGCGCGCGCGTCGAGATCGGTATGGGCGCGCAGCACCTCGTCGATCTGGCGGCCGACCGGAACCACCGGATTGAGCGCGGTCATCGGCTCCTGGAAGATCATTGCCATGGTGGTGGCGCGCAATTGCCTTAAGCGGCGGTCGGAGGCGGTGAGCACTTCTTCGCCGACCAGCTTGACGCTGCCGCCGGAGGGGACCAACGAGTTTTTCTGCAAAAGGCCCATCACGGTAAGCGAAGTCACGGACTTCCCTGACCCGCTTTCGCCGACCAGGCACAGCGTCTCGCGCTCGCTCACCTGCAGCGAAACGCGGTCGATGATCTTCTCGGCGCCGGTTTTATTGCCGAGGCTGACGACGAGGTTGTCGATATCGAGGATGGGATTGGTCATGACAGTGTTTCAGCTGTCATTCCGGGGCGATGCAAAGCATCGAACCCGGAATCGCGAGATTCCCCGAGGTGCAGTTGCGCATCTGAGGTCTGGTCCTTCGGACCATCCCGGGATGACGAAGTATGGATTGCTTCGTCGCAGGGGCTCCTCGCAATGACGGGGTGAGAGCGCCATCACTTCCCGCCCTCGCGCTGTTTCATGCGGGGATCGAGCGCATCACGCGCGGCGTCGCCGATCAGATTGACGCTCAGAATCGCGATCGACAGCAACAGTCCCGGCCAGAAGATCAGCGACGGCTTGATCTGAAAATAGGCGCGGCCTTCCGCCATGATATTGCCCCAGGTCGGTATCTCCGGGCTGATGCCGGCGCCGAGAAACGACAGGATCGCCTCGGTGAGGATGGCGGAGGCGCAGACATAGGTGCCTTGCACGATCAGCGGCGCGATCGTGTTCGGCACCAGATGCCGCCACATGATCTTGGGCAGGCTGGAGCCGACAGAGATCGCGGCTTCCACATAGGGCTCCTCGCGCGCCGACAGCACCACCGATCGCACCAGCCGCGCCACACGGGGAATTTCGGGAATGGTGATGGCGATCATGACGGTCATCAGGCTTGCGCCCGACAACGAGACCACGGCGATTGCGAGCAAAATGCTCGGGATCGCCATCAGGCCGTCCATCACCCGCATCATGACGGCGTCGACCCATCTGAAAAAGCCGGACACCAGGCCGATCACAAGGCCGGCGCCGACGCTGATCACGGCGGAACCAAGGCCGACCAGTAGCGAGACCCGGCCGCCATAGATGATGCGCGACAGCACGTCCCGGCCATAGCCGTCGGTGCCGAGCAGAAATTGCGCGCTGGCGGGTCTCAGCCGCATCGCAGGCGCCAGCAACTGCGGATCGTGGGGGGCGAGCCAGGGCGCCAGGATGGCGGAGGCTATGATCAGCAACAGGCAAATGCTGGCGGTCGCAATGATCGGGGTTGCCGTGAGAAAGCCGAGCCCCGGCCGGAACGGCGTGGTGATCGGTATCGAGGGTTCGGGGAGGATTTCGATCGCCATCGGCGTCTGCTCTCAGTAACGGATTCGAGGATCGAGCAGGGTATAGGCGACGTCGATCAGGAGATTGACGGTGACATAGATCAGCGAGGTCAGCAGGATCATCGCCTGAATCACCGGATAGTCGCGCGCCAGCACGGCATCCACGGTGAGACGGCCGATACCCGGCAGGTTGAACACGCTTTCGGTGACGACGACGCCCGAGATCAGCAGCGCAAAGCCCGATCCGATCACGGTGATGACGGGTACGGCGGCGTTGCGCAAGGCGTGGCGCAGCAGCACGGCGCTCTCCTTGATGCCCTTGGCGCGGGCGGTGCGGACATAATCCTCGCCGAGCACGTCCAGCATCGAGGCCCGCGTCATCCGCGCGATCAGCGCGACATAGATGAAGGACAGCGTCAGGGTCGGCAGGATGATGCGTTCGAGGAACGGACCCGGACCCGCGGTGATGCTCTTGAAACCCTGCACCGGCAGCCAGCGCAGGTCGATCGCAAACACCTGGATCAGGACATAGCCGATCACGAATACCGGCACCGAGAAGCCGAGCACCGACAATCCCATCACAAAGCGGTCGATCCAGGTGCCGTGCTTCCAGGCCGCAATCACCCCAAGCGGCACGGCGACGGCGATCGAGAGCACAATGGTCGACAGCGCGATCGAGATCGAAGGCTCGACGCGCTGGCCGATCATCTGCAGCACCGGCACGTTGGAGATCAGCGACACTCCGAGATCGCCATGCAGCAGTTTGCCGACCCAGGTGAAGAATTGCTGGTAGAGCGGCTCGTTCAGCCCGAGCGAGGCGCGAATGCGCTCGAGCTGCTCCAGCGTGGCATTGTCGCCGGCGATGATCGCAGCGGGATCGCCCGGCGTCAGCCGCAGCAGCAGAAACACGAACAGCGCCACCACGCCCATCACGGGAATGGCGGCCAGCACACGGCGGAACAGGTATCCGAGCATCGTTATCCGTCATACAAGCGGCATTCGCTGCTGCGATCGCCGCGGATTATGCTTACGTCGGTATGGTCCAGGTCAGCAAATCCTGTGCCATCGTCAGGGATGACGACCCTTTGCGTCCTCACTCCAGTGTCGCCAGTAATCCCGCCATCAGCCGGCCGCGTTCGGCGAGGCTGTCGACCTCGATGTGTTCGTCATGGGTATGCGGATTGGCGCCGCGGACGCCGAGGCCGTCGAGGGAGGGAACTCCCATTGCGCCGGTAAAATTGGCATCCGAGCCGCCGGCGGCGCTGGCGTGGGGAAGTTCCTTGCCCATCGCCTTGGCAAGCCCGCGCGCCCTTTCATAGAGCGCCATGCAGGCCTCATCCGGCTCCCATACCGGCCGCGTCACGCCGCGCGTCACCTTGAAGATCACGTCGCCGGAGGTGTTGTTGAGCGCCAGCATCCGCTCGACGCCGCGGTCGAGGTCGCCCTGGCGTTTTGCCATGCTGAGCGCCTCGCCGGTGCAAACGGTGGCGACGCAATTGACCCATTGGCCGCCATGAACGACACCGACCGAGAAGGTGCAATTATCGCTCGTCATGGCGTCGATGGCGATGATCTGGCGCGCCATCTCGCGGATCGCGGAACGGCCGGCCGACAGATTGGCGCCGGCGTGGCTGGCCTTGCCGGTGGCTTCGAGGTTGAAGCGGGCGATCGCGTAGCGCCCGGTGACGACGCCGTTATTGGCGCGGCCGGGCTCCGGCACCAGCACGTATTTGTTGCGCGCGGCCTCGGCCTCGATGACGTCGCGGGTGGAGGGCGTGCCGACTTCCTCATCGGGCGTGAACAACACCGTGACCGGCAGCGGGGTTGTGAAGGCGGCGCGCGCCAACTGCCGGATCGCCTCCAGTGCGAGGTAGCTGCCGCCCTTCATGTCGTAGATGCCGGGGCCGAAGCATTTGTTGCCCTCGCGCCGGAACGGCAGGCCGTTTTGCAGGGTGCCTATGGGATGCACGGTGTCGAAATGACCAGCAATCAGAATCCCGGGCTCGCCTGCCTTCGGGTGCGGAAACCGCGCCCGCACGCAACCGCCAAAACCCTGCCGGCCGGCGATGCGCTCGATCGAGGCCCCCATGATCGCCATGTCGCGCGCGGCGATGTCGAGCATGCGGTCGACCGCGGCTGCGTCCCAGGTCGGGCTTTCGCATTCCACCCAGACCCGCAGTCCCTGCAGCATGGCTTCGGAATCGAAGGGAAGATTGGCGGGGTTCATGGGAATTCTCTCGATGGTGGGACTGGCAGCAATCGCGGCTCGCCGCTTACGAGAATGATCGCCGATCGGTTTGTAAAGTGAAAGATAGTCGAGGGGGTGGCCGCATTCGCCGCATCGACCGTGCGCCGAATCCTGATTGACGGGGAAGGCGCTTGATGCAAGTCTCGAATATCTTGGATTTACAGCGTGTTAGTGCGCCCAAATACCGGCCCGCCCGCACCGCAAACGATCCGTTGACCGGTTTCACGTCAGGAGACTTGCAATGTTCCATATCTCGCGCTGGAAACGTCCGATCATCGCATCAAGCGTGGCGCTCTCGGTGCTCGCGTTTTCGGCCGCATCGAGCTTGCCGGCTACAGCCGCAGCCGGCAAGACCATCACCGCCGTCATGCACGCCGATCTGCGCACGCCCGGGATGATGACGACCGCCTACATCGTCCGCGATTTCGGCTACATGGTCTTCGACACCCTGCTGGCGGAGGACTCCAGCTACAAGATCCAGCCGCAGATGGCCGAATACAAGATTTCCGACGACAAGCTCACCTATACCTTCACGCTGCGCGACGGCCTGAAATGGCATGATGGCACGTCGGTGACCGCGGAAGATTGCGTGGCCTCGCTGAAGCGCTGGGGCAAGGCCGATGGCATGGGCCAGAAGCTGATGGACTTCACCGCCAGCATCGAGGCCGCCGACGCCAGGACCATCGTGCTGAAGCTGAAGGAGCCCTACGGCCTGGTGCTGGATTCGATCGGCAAGCCTTCCTCGATCGTGCCGTTCATGATGCCGAAGCGGATGGCCGAATCCCCGCCGGACAAGCCGCTTCCGGAACTGATCGGATCCGGTCCGTTCAAATTCGTCGCCAGCGAATTCCAGCCCGGCGTCAAGGCGGTGTTCGAGAAAAACAAGGATTACGTGCCGCGCAAGGAGCCGGCGAGCTGGACCTCCGGCGGCAAGGTGGTCAAGGTCGACCGCGTCGAATGGATCACCATGGCCGACGCGCAGACCGCGGTGAACGCGCTGCAGTCCGGCGATATCGATTTCATGGAAGTGCCGTCTATCGATATCCTGCCGGTGCTGGAAGCCAACAAGGGCATCGTCGTCGAGACCCCGAACAAGCTCGGCTTCCAGACGGTCGGCCGGATGAATTTCCTGGTGCCGCCCTTCGACAACGTGAAAGTCCGCCGCGCGGCGCTACTGGCGATGAACCAGAAGGACGTGCTGGACGCGTTGATCGGCAATCCCAAATATTACAAGATCTGCGGCGCGTTCTTCATCTGCGGCACGCCGCTTGCCAGCGACGTCGGCTCGGAATCCCTGGTGAAGGGCAATGGCATGGCGCAGGCCAGGAAGCTGCTCGCCGAATCCGGCTATGACGGCACCCCGATCGTGATTATGGCGCCCGGTGACGTCGTGACCCTGAAGGCGCAGCCGATCGTCGCGGCGCAGTTGTTGCGCGAGGCGGGATTCAAGGTCGACTTGCAGGCGACCGACTGGGGCACCGTGATCTCACGCCGTGCCAGCCAGAAGCCGGTCAAGGAGGGCGGCTGGAACATGTTCTTCACCAACTGGGCCGGCGCCGACGTCATCAATCCGATCGTCAATTTCGCGATCGGCGGCAAGGGCAAGAATGGCGGCTGGTTCGGCTGGGCGGACGATCCCAGGATCGAGCAGTTGAAGGACACCTTCGCGCGCGCCTCGTCGCTGGAAGAGCAGAAGAAGATCGCCACCCAAATCCAGCAGGAGGCTTACGATCAGGTGATCTATATCCCGCTCGGTGAGTTTACCCAGCCGAGCGCCTGGCGAAAATCGCTGACCGGCGTGCTCGACGGCCCGGCGACGCCGGTGTTCTGGAACATCGACAAGCACGAGTGATGGGTGCGGGCGAGGGCGGCAAGTCCGCCCTCGCTTTCAGAAATCGAAATAGACGAAGGCGCCGGAGCTTCCCTGGCTGACCGCGATCGCGATCACCCAGCAGAAGAAGATCGCGGCCCAGGTCAGTTCCGGGCGCGTCCGGCGGACTGCGTACCTGACCAGGCGGTGATCGTCGAGGCAATGGGTTGCCGCGAACACCGCGATCAGAAAAATCGAAAACAGGTTCTGTGCGAGAAACGGACCCGGCGCGCTCCAGCTTCCGGCGATCGAGGCCACCATCATGTCGATCGCCCTGGCCGGGCTGTGGGCGCGGAAAAAGCACAGGCTGACCAGAAAGGAGAGCATGGTCAGAACCCATGCGGCGGCTTTCGGCACTTTCGGCAGCGATGCGCGGCGCCAGGCGAATTCGACCGTCATCGCAAGGCCGGTGAAGATGCCGAACACGATGAAATTCCAGCCCGCGCCGTGCCAGATGCCGGAGACCAGAAAGGTGACGTTCACCGGTACCACCACGGCTAGCAGGAACATGGTCCATTTGCCGGCACGGCGGCGTACGGCCTGGCGCGCCAGCATCATCGACAACGGCAGGTAAACATAGTCGCTGAGGCAACGCATCAGGGTCATGTGCCAGCGGCGCCACAGGCTGCTGATCGACGTCGCGGCATAGGGCCGACGGAAATTGATCGGCAGCCTGATCCCGAGCATGGCGGCAAGGCCGATTGCCATGTCGGTATAGCCGGAGAAGTCGCAGTAGACCTGCACCGCAAAGCCCGTGATCGCCAGCAGCGCCGCCAGCGCGCTGCTCGTGGTGTCCTGGGCATAGGTCGCGGTGACCATGGGCGCGAGCTGGTCGGCGAATATCAGCTTCTTGACCAGTCCGAGCGTGAAGATCGAAAGCGGCGCGGCGAAACCTCGCAGCGTCGCGGCCCGCGGGTTTTCCAGCTGCGGAAAGAGTTCATAGGGCCGAAGGATCGGGCCTGCGATCAGATGCGGGAAGAACAAGACATAGGCCAAGATGGTCTTCGGCCGGTGCTCGGAGGAAAATACTTCGCGATAGATGTCGACGAGGTAGGCCGTCAGCGTGAAGCTGACGAAGGAAATACCGAGCGGCAGCGGCAGGTTGAGAAGGCCGTGGTCGATACCGAAGAAAGGACCGAACATGTCGCGGTAGACGAAGTCGGTATATTTGAAGATCGCGAGCGGCAGCAGCAGCACGGCGATAGCCACAGCGGTATGGCGCCAGCGTCGATCGGGATCCTTGGCGCGATCGATCCATCGGCCGCCGAGACAGGCAATCGCCATCAGCACGAAGGGGATCCAGAGATATTCGACCCTCCACCAGGCATAGAAGACCGTGCTGCCGGCAATAATCAGCCAGAGCCGGTGCTGGCGCGGCACGGCGAAATGCAGCGCGAAATAGACAACGAAGAACGCAAAGAAGACGGGCGTGCTGAAGATCATGACGGCCGTTCGCTTGCGCGCCGCCGCGGCGCGATCCATCCCCTGGACCGGAAATCCGAGGCAGCCGTCTCAATCGTCGGGTCAACGCGGTTCACTTCTCGATCGATTCCTGCGCTGGCGGCTTCGCGATCAGCGGAAGCAGCGCATCCGCCATCAGCTTGTGGACCAATGCGTTGGGGTGCGGGTCGCCGGGCATCGCCCATGTTTGCTCGGGCCGCAGGCCGCTCATCGCCGGCAGCATGTCGACATAGGCGTAGCCGTTCGCTTTCGCAAAATTTCGCATGATGTCGTGGACGAAGTTGAATTTGTAGTCGACGAGGTCGTGCACGTCCGGGATCATCATGAAATAGAGCCGGATGCCGTGCTCGCCGGCATACTGCGACAGCTTTTTCAACTCGTCTTCCATCACGATGAAACCGGGCTGGTGCGGATCGTAGACCTTTCGGTAACGTGCGACGAGGTCGCTGTCACCGAAACGGTCGAGCAGGCGGTGGTAGGCGATCCACAGCGTGACGGCGAGTTCGCTGTTGCGCATGAAAAAATTACCGCGGCTGGACGGCAAATCCTCGGCGTCGCGCATGAAATACTGGACCACGATATCGGAAGGATTCAATCCGGTGAGTTGCTTGAAGAACCGCGATACGTACCGTTCCGCGTTATAATTGCCGACGCCGGCGTTGAGCACCTGCGCCCGCACGCCGGCGGCGGCAAGCTCCTTTTGCAGCTGCACCTCCACCGTCTCGTCTTCGCGCACGCCCCAGCCGAGCGTCGTCGATGCGCCGAGGAAGAGGATCCTGCGGGCTCCGGGAGCGGCGGGCGCCACCGGGTCGCCGCGCAAGCCCCATTCGTTGAGGCGGATGTCGACATTTTGCAGCACCGCGGATTTGTTCTTGAGGTGCTCGAAATCGAGCGAGGGATCGTCACTGCGGACCTTGAGCTCGCGCGCATATCGCCACATCTCGATGTCGTAATTCTTCATCGAGCTATTCTTGATACGAAGAATTCCTTCGCCCATCAGGAGCGCGACCACGACCGATAAAGTCAGCACGGCGATCGAAAACAGGGTGTTCTTGCTGAATTTTACGGACAATCCGGAACTCCCAGTGAGCAAGTCAATTTATGGCGATCGCCGGCCGGGCAGGCGTGGGGCCTGCCTGAACGGGTGTTTACTTGTTCAGCTTGCCTTCCAGGCAGTTGAGCATCTCGCCCACATTGCGCCAGCCCATCACTTCCCGCGTCGTGAATTTCACCTTGAAATGCTCCTCCAGCGTCATCACCAGCGTGACATGATTGAGCGAATCCCAGCCTTCCACCTTGGGCGCGGTCAGCTCGTCGGTCAGGACGAGGCTCGGGTTATCCAGGACTTCCCTGAAAATCACTTGAGCCTGGCTCACGATTTGTTCGCGGCTCTCCATCTTGGGGTCCTTGCATCTCATGGAAGTGAATGTCGATAGGGATTTCGGCTGGGCGCCGGTAGCCGGAGAGGTCGAGCACGAAGAAGTTCGCGCCGTCTTCCTCGCGTTCGGGTACGAAGCCGAGATCGGCATAGAGACCCGCCACCATGGCGTTCTTGGCGGTCGGACGATATTCGCCGACCAGACGCTTGCAGCCGCGCGACCGCGCCAGCCGCGCCAGCACGTCGAGCGTTGCCTGCTCGACGCGACGGCCGAGCACGCGGCAGCTCATGATCCAGCTATCGACGTGGAGCGCCTCGCCGGCCGCGCGTGCGATCACCGCGGCGACGATGCCGTTGTCGCCGAGACGGTCCTGCAAGCGAAGCGTAAACGTATCGCAATCGGGATCCGCGGCGATTGCCGTCAGCTCGGCCTCCGAATAGCGAATGGTGGTGAGGTTGAACTGGTTGCTGCGCTGGAACAACTGGGAAGCGCGCGGCGTGGTAAATCCATCGAAGGGCCGGATGTCGGCCTCCATCTCGAGCGCGCGCAAATAGGCCGGCAGATCGGCGGCCTTTTCCTCCAGCGCCTGCCGCCTGGCATTGGCCTGGTAGAATGCGGTGCGGCTGGCGTCCTCCGCCGACGAATTGCCGGTCTCGAACAGGTTCCAGGCCGTCAGCGCCGTCACGAAGTCGGCCGGATCCTCCGGCATCTCCGGCACCTGCAACTCCGGCAACGCCGTGCGCACGAAGTCACGCTCGAAGGCGCTGTCGTCGATGAAGACCATCGACTCCAGCGAAATGTTCAGCGCCGCCCGGATCTCGCGGATGTTGCCTACCTTGTCGCTGAAATTGGCGGAGACCTTGACGAAATCGCTTTCCCTCAAAACCATGTCGGGGTGTTCGGCGAGCACGCGCCGCACATTGGCTTCGTCATTCTTGCTGCAGATGGCGAGGATGACGCCGCGCCGCTTGAGCTGCAGCAACGCATTCTGGAAGCGTTGAAAGACCATGCCGATATTGGTGACTTCGCCGATTTCGATGCCGTCATAGCCGACGTCGCCGAGGACGCCGCCCCACAGCGTATTGTCGAGATCGAGGATCACGCATTTCACTGACCGGCCCGTGCGCTCGGCGATGATGTCGCTGACGGATTTCGCAAGCGGGGGCAGGAAGCGCGGCGACAGCGCCTGCTTGGCCTGGCACCAGAGCCGCTCGTCGAGCCATTGCTTCTTGCCGAAGAAGGCGGCCTGGCCTTCGGTGTCGACGATGCGGACCGCGCCGTTGGCGAGCGCGCGCTCGGCTAGTGCTCCGTTGATGTGCGCTACCATGTCGAGTAGCGAATGCCGGCTCGCCACGGTGAAATTGCCGAAGGGACGGAACATCGGCAGACAGAAATTGTGCTGCAGGATGGTTTCGACGCCGCCGGCGAGCAGCCGGTCCCACACGTCCTGCATCTCGTCCAATACGTGCTGGACAAAGCCGTCGGGCTCTTTGCTTAACGCATGGCGCTCTTCGAGCTTCTGGACGCAGTTGAACAGCACGACCGCCTTGGGTGCGTGCCGGAACAGCGGTCCGTCGCGGTCGAGGGTCTCCTGCTGGATCGAGTCGAACTCGGCCTCATGGATGTCTGGCCAGATGCCGCGTAGTTTCAGTGCCGCCGCCAGGCATTGGGTATAATGCTGGGTGGCGCAATCGCCGAGAATGCCGAGCCGCAATTCGGCATTGCAGCGGTCGCGCTCGACCGCCTTGCCCTTCTTGAGCAGTTCGGCAAGCGAGAGGTCGGCGATCTGCCAGGCCTGTATCTCGCCGGTCATCGCCGCCGCTCCACCAGATAGCCGGCAAGGCTGGGCGTGAGTTCTCGCGTCTTGTAGCCGGCGGCAAATTCCTCCTGCAGCGACTTCGGCTGAAAGCCGGCGGCCCGCAACATCGCCTCGAGTTGCAAGGGGTCGCGGAAGTGGAAGATGTGGTCGGAGTGCGCGGCGTTCACCGCCGCCGTGATATATCCATGCCCGCCCGGCGTGATCATGTCGTACAGCCAGCGGCAGAACTCCTCGGGATTCTCCAGATGCTCGAGCACTTCCTGGCAGACCAGGAAGTCGCAGGACTCATGATAACCATGGCGGATGTCGCGTTGCTCGATCGTATAGCGGTCGCCATGGTCAAAAAGGGTGACGAGGTCTTCGGTGAATTTCAGCGCATAAGGGCTGATGTCGAAGCCGATGCCGCGGATATCGGGAAAATGCTCGAGCAGCACCTTCGAATACATGCCGCAGCCGACGCCGACCTCGAAGAATAATTTGGGCTTTTCCAGCCGCCGCAGCATGCCGTCGCGGAATCCACGGAGCATGTTGTAGTGCTGCGGCCACAACAGATGCGACAGATACATGCCGGGCAGGTAGCAGCGGATCATGTGATCGGCGTTGTGGTAGTAGGCGTCGACGCATTCGGCATAGCTCGACGCCTTGTAACGGCGATGCTTCTCGTAGAAGGACTGGTTGCGCAGGGAGTCGTTGACGAACTCGGCATAGCCGTCGAGCGCGTCCCCGAGCCGGCCCTCGATCCCGATGTCGACGGTGCCGTAGACCGTTTCGATGTTCTCGATGAATTCGCGCAGCCACGCCGCGCCGAATCTCGCGCGGGCCGCCTGCCAGACCGGCGCCAGGATGGGATAGGTCTTGTCGACGAGTTCGCAGATGTAGTCGTATTTTTGCTGATCGCCGCGTGGCGTCATGGCTCGAGCACCTTGTGTACTGTTTTCGCGGTGGCGATCTGGCGATCACGGTCGTCGGTGATATTGAATGTGAGCGCAATGGAACCGGTCGCTTCGCTCTGCTGGGCGACGATACCATGGAAACGCAGCGTGGACGGCGCGTAGCAGGGATTTCTGAAGCTGATATCGCATTTCAGCCATACGCTTCGCGGCCCCGGAAACCGCGTGCCGACGACCCGGGACAAGAGCGAAACCACGAGCGCCCCGTGCACCAGGCGTCCCTCGAAGCCGTGAGCCCGGGCAAATTCCTCATCGGTGTGAAGCGGTGCATCGTCACCGGAAAGCTCGCCGAAGGCATCGGACATCGCCAGCGAAACCGGGATGGTCGCCGTTTCGCTTACGCCGGGTTGAAATCGATCGATAAAACTCATTTGCTTCTGTGCGATGCAGAGTGTGAGGCCGAGGCCATTTTGAGTGAGCGATCATAGCCTCGATTGGTCGCTAAACCAACATTATCGGCCCGTGGGCGAGATGACCAATTCGGTTGGGCGGCGGCATCCCGAAAGAGGACCGGTTTGCCTTCGTGGCCTTAATCCATTTCGATGTTGTGGCTGTAGTCCTGTTTGAGATGCGCGCTTTGCTCGGGCTTGTGCGCGATGCAATTGCCGACGACGAGCACGTCGATCTCGGTGCCCATGAAGCAGCGAAAGGCGTCCTCCGGCGTCATCACGATGGGCTCGCCGCGCACGTTGAAACTGGTGTTGACCAGGAGCGGACAACCCGTCAGCGTCTTGAAGCGCGAAATCAGGGCATGGTAACGCGGGTTGGTCGCGGCATCGACGGTCTGGATTCGGGCCGAATAGTCGACATGCGTCACCGCCGGTATATCGGAACGCGGAATGTTGAGCTTGTCGATGCCGAACAGCGACTGTTCGGCGCTGGTCATTTCACGGCGCCGCGACCAGACCACGGGCGCCACCATCAGCATGTAGGGCGAGTCCGTATCGAGCTCGAACCAGTCGGCTACGTCCTCGCGCAGCACCGAGGGCGCGAAGGGGCGGAAACTTTCGCGATATTTGACCTGCAGGTTGAGCGTTTTCTGCATGCCGGGGGAACGCGGATCGCCGAGGATCGACCGATTGCCGAGCGCGCGCGGGCCGAATTCCATCCGTCCCTGAAACCAGCCGACGGTCTTGCCGTCGGCGAGCGCGCGGGCAGCAGTGTCGATCAACGTCACGTCGGCGGCGGTCGTAAATCGCGCGCCGCCGGCAAGCAGCCGCTTCTCGATATCTGACTGCGTGAAATGCGGACCGAGATAGGCGCCGTTCATCCGGTCGCGCCCGTTTGACGGCGCGCGGTTTTGGCCGAGGTGCTGGTGGTGGGCTGCAAGCGCAGCTCCAACCGATCCGCCGGCGTCGCCGGCGGCCGGTTGCACCCAGACATTTTCGAAACATCCGTCGCGCAAAATCTTGCCATTGGCGACGCAGTTGAGCGCCACGCCGCCGGCGAGGCAAAGATTTTTCATGCCGGTCTCGGCGGCCAGCGATCGCGCCAGCCGCAACACGACTTCGTCGGTGACGGCCTGGATCGACGCCGCGAGGTCCATGTCGCGTTGCGTGAGCAGTTTTTCAGCAGCCCTCGGTGGCGCCCCGAACAGCGCGTCGAAGCGGCTGTTGGTCATGGTCAGGCCGGTGCAGTAGTCGAAATAGTCGAGGTTGAGCCGAAACGATCCGTCCGGCTTGAGGTCAATCAGTTTGTCGAGGATCAACTGAGCATATTTCGGCTCGCCGTAAGGTGCGAGCCCCATCACCTTGTACTCGCCGGAATTGACCTTGAAGCCGGTGTAGTAGGTGAAGGCCGAATACAACAGGCCAAGTGAATGCGGAAAATGGATTTCCTTGAACAGCGTCAATTCGCGTCCGCGGCCGATGCTGGCGGAAGTCGTCGCCCATTCGCCGACGCCGTCCAGCGTCAACACCGCGGCCTCGTCGAACGGCGAGGGGAAGAAAGCCGACGCCGCATGGCTGAAATGGTGTTCCGAAAACAGGATTTTGCCGGCGGCACCGAGTTCGGGATCGATCGCTGCCAGTTCGTCCGCCAGCAGGTTTTTCTGAAACAGCTTTTCGCTGATCCAGATCGGCATTGCGGTCCGGAACGAGGTGAATCCTCGCGGGGCGAAGGCGAGGTAGGTCTCGAGCAGACGTTCGAATTTCAGGAACGGCTTGTCGTAGAACGCGACGTAGTCGACGTCCTGCCCGCCGAGCGCCGTCTCGGCCAGACACCAGCGGATGGCATTTTCCGGAAAGCTCGCGTCGTGCTTCTTGCGCGTGAAGCGCTCCTCCTGGGCGGCCGCCACCACCTCGCCGTCGCGCAGCAGCGCCGCGGCGCTGTCATGATAGAACGCCGAGATTCCGAGAATGACCATGACGGGCTAGAACAGCGCGTAGATAAACGGACCGACCGCTGATCCCTGCGTCAGGAACACGAGGCCGCCGAGGATCACCAGCATCACCAGGATGGGCGTCAGCCAGTATTTCTTGCGCGTGCGCAAAAAATCCCAAAACTCGAGAACAAACGACACCAGAGATCTCCTAGAACTGCTTTGACATGGTGTTCGGCAGCGGGCCAGGCGGGTCTCTGGCGATCCAGTAGGTGCTGGCATCCGGCTCCGGCTTCAGGCGTAACGGGTCCTTGCCGAAGGCCCGCATCAACAGACCGGTAGGCAGCACGCCGACGCAGAACAATACCATCATGATGATGGGGTTGACGACACGGTGCAGTAACAGCCCAAGCATGGACCAAAGCTGGTTCAGGGGCCGCAATAGCGGCGGCCGTCCGAGTGCGACCAGGAGGAAGGCGGCCCCGAGCCCCAGAGCCCACCATCGTGGTTCGGTTCCCTTCAGCCACGGCCAGATTCCCGCGAGTGCGAAAACCGCGGCAAATACCAGGCCGAATTTGCGGTCACTGCCGAGATTCGGGGGGCGTCGCCTGGCAATTACCGGATCGGAAGACATGGGTGTGTTTCACTCGTAAAAAGAGGCATCCACGTCTACAACATCCCCCTGCACGGTACTAGCGGTCCCGGGCCGTCAGAACCCGGATTGGTGTCGTCGCCGAGGGGCGGGGTCATTGCCTTGGAATGTCGTCGAACCACTTCTCCAGGCCGTCCCTTTCGAACCTGTCAAAAATCACCTTGGCCATCTCCGCGTGAACCCGCGCGTTCGGATGCGGGTCCGATGAATTCACGGTGATTTCGCTGAGCGGTCGATTGATGAGGTACGGCGTCAGATCGATGAAATTGGCGCCGCGTTCGTTTAGCGCCGCCATGATCTTTCGGGGAATGGCATCCTGTTCCATGCGGATCGGTGATGGCCAGATCACGAAGTAAAGCCGGGCTTTGTTCTTCTTCGCGTAGTCCGTGAACCTGTCGAGGTTCGCCATGTAGTCGGCAAAGATTTCGGGAGAGGCGAATGCGCGTTGCAGATACGTCCAATAACTCTCGGGCACGTCTTCCTTGGCATATCGCCAGTAAATCCAGTTCACCAGCGAGGAATTTTCGATCAGCGGCTTGAAGACGCCTCGCGGGCCGACCAGCATTGCGGGCCGCTGCAGGCCGTGCCTTGCCGCCACATCATCGATATCGTACACGAAATCGGACACGATCATGATGTCGGGGGTTTTTGGGAAGGCCACCAGACGGTCATACTTCTGCGTGGAGGTCCACCCGGCATTCGCAAGCGTTGCGACCGTCCAGTGCGGACCGAGCTTGCCGGCAAGGACGCCGGACATTCGATCCTCGAGGTGCTCGACCCCGCCGCCAGCTGCGAATGAAGATCCGATCACAAACAGCGCGTGATCCCTCCAGACCGGCTCGTAGTCGCGATACCCGTAGGAGTTAATCGTGGGGAACCAATATTTGGCGGCCCATCGCTGCGCCGCCAGCGAGGCGCCCCAGCCATGCGACTGCAGCACGAGCAGGCTGAACGCCAGCTCGATCATCAGCAAGGTGTAGGCCGTCGAAAAAACCACGAGCGCCATATTGGCGGAAATCACGCGCGACCGCGGCGATTTGCACAATAGTCGCCTGACCGCGATCCAGAGAAATAGCACGACGCTGACCCAGGCGAAGCCTTGCGCCGCGAACGACCATGAATGCAGACCCGGCACTTTCTATCCCCTCGCTGGTATTGGGCATCTCTTACCGAGCAGCGGCCTGGTGCTCAAGGTCGATGCGCAGCCGGGCGCGCCTCGGCCTCAGTCTCAGGTTCCCACGCGCAGCGGCGCGCCGAGCTTCCGCAAATAGGCGATCACCGACAATGCCGTGATCCTGCCGGTTCGTGGATTGTCGCTGGGAATATTTTCGATGGTCATCGAAAACGTGGCCGAATCCGATTCTACCTCGATGCGGTGGACGTTGCGCGTCAGTGACGGGTCGGCCCAGATCTCGAGCGTGGTGTTGTCGGGGCCGAGCCCGGCAAGCGACAGCGCCACCGCGACGTTGAGGTTGGCCGGAAAACCACTTGCCGCTTCGCGCGCCGTGCCGTTGAAAATGCGCAAGGGTTTGGTGATGTCTTCGATGCGGATGTTGTGCTCGGTGAGATAAGGCGCGCCGGCCAGCCCGCGCACCGGCTTGCGCGTCACCATCCGTACGCTACGGATTTCGCCCTCGGCCGCCGCGGTGACGGCGTCGAGGCCGATCAGCGCGCCGGTCGGCACCACGATCTGGCCGCCATGCAGCCGGGCGAGGTCGACCAGGTGCTCGTTACTGAGGATCGCGCCGGCGCTCAGCACCATCGCGGTCTTGCCGGCCTTGAGAAACGGTTCCGCGATGGAAGCCAGCAGGCTTGCCGGCGCGCATTCGATCACGATGTCGGCGAGCGGCTCGAGTTCGGCAAGGCCAACGACCGGCGGCGGCGAAGCGAGATGCGACAGCCGCTGCGCCGCCTTGGCGAGGTGGTTGGCGGAAACTGCCGCCAGCACGCAGCCCGGTATCCCCCGGTCGAGTTCTTCGGCGACCTTGAGCCCGATTGCCCCGAGCCCCGCCAAGGCGATCCGGAGCGCGGGTTTTGGGGCGTGCGCGGCGTCCTGGCGTTCGGCTGGTGCAACGTGTTTCATCGCGTGAACCCTGGGGTTGTTTCGAACCTTGGCTTGCTTGCGTGTATCAGTTTCAAGCGACGAAGCCCATCGGGTGAGGTGTGACCCGCGACGACTTGCAACCCGGCCGTTCGCGTCACGCCGGATGCGCGGCAAGGTGCGCCAGCATCAATTCGCTGACGCGTTGCGGTGCCTGGTCCGCGGCAAAATGGCCGACTCCGGGCAGCACCTCGAAGCGATAGGGCGCCGCGACGAAGTCCACCGTACCGAGGGCGGCGATCCGCCCCACGGTGTCGTCGGCATCGCCCCAGATATAGAGCGTCGGCACACGGATCGCCCCGAGCGGACCGCGGATCGCGCCGCGCGCGCGATACCACGCGAGCGCGCCCTCCATCGCTGCCTTGTTGCCGAGCACGGCAAGATGCCGCTCGATGGCGTCCGCGGGCACGCCGTTGGCGGCAAGCCGCTCGCGCAACCATTTGGCGTCGTCGGCGAGCACGACGTCGGCGGCGTCGGGTTCGAGGAAAGCCTTGTGATGGCGCGAGCGCTGCGCCTGTTCGCCGTCGGTCTCCAGCAACGCGCGGTTGAAGGCGTTCGGATGCGGCCGCGACAGCACGGTGAGCGAGGCGATCCGCTCCGGGAAACGATCGGCCAGCGACCATGCGATACTGCCACCCCAATCATGGCCGGCGAGATGGAAGCGCCGCTCGCCGTATCCCGAGGCAGCTATGATCGCCATCGCATCCTCCATCAGGCGGTCGATGTGGTAGTGCGAGGAATCGCTCGTGTCGGGCCGCGCTCCCGGTGAATAACCGCGCTGGCTCGGCGCGACCGCGCGATAGCCGGCTTCCGCCAGCGCCGCCACCTGCGCCCGCCAGCAATGCATCGATTCCGCAAAGCCGTGCAGCAACAGCATCGGCGGCGCGCCGGGCTTTCCCGCGACGAGCGCGTCGAAGCTGAGGTGAGGTGCGATCGTGATCCGTTCGAGCCGGGACATCGGCATGACTTTTAGAGGTGGACGCAAGCTCGGTCCACCCCGGATTTCTTGCACAACGTTTCGCCGGCCGATCGATTTTGAGAAGGTGTCGGCGAGTTGCCAGTGAGCGGATCCTCTGCCAGACTGTGATTGTGTCTAACAGCGAACGATTTGGTCATGTGCATGACTTGATGCACCACACAAAGTGAATTTGTCTTTCCTCCCGAAATTCGCCCTTCCTCCCGAAAAAGGAATAGAACATGAGCACCAAGAAGAAGCCGGGTTCAAAGCCCGATGATCTCATCGGATCGAAGATCAAAGGCGGCGAAATCGAATTGACCGACAATGAACTGAGTAATGTTTCAGGAGGCGCGGCCACCGACTACTTGCTCTCGATCGACGGGATAAAAGGAGAGTCGCAAGACGATAAGCACAAAGATACGATTGAAATAGCATCCCTTAAGAAGTGAAATCGCCCGGACCACCCTAACGGCAACGGCGTGCCCATTCGGCATTGCGGCGATCACAGGGGGTGGCATGTAACGAATTCAGCGGCTCGAGAGAGCCGCCATTTTTTTATATTCATCTGCGTTGGCAAATGCACCCTGACCGCGCCTCGTCAGCGCAACCTGCCGACGCCGCTCGCAATGCGACCGTCGCGTGGCTATCGGCTCCCGTCCACCGTCGGGACGCTAACGGAGCGCGGCTGTTTTCAAGAGGTGATTTTGGCATCCTTGAAGTGCACGCCTTTTGCGCACGCAGAAGCCAGGTTACCGCCTGAAGCCTTCGATAATTCTTGTTCGGTAAGTTCGGCCTTGACGTCTGTGTCCAGGCCTTCGGCGCTCTTGTTCTTCTTTTTCAGATCGATCTTGCTCTTGTCCATAATCCGGTCCTCCTGTTTGGGTCGCCCCAAGATCACCGCGAGCTCTTTAGTTATCGTCCACTTGTTCGGGGGATGCCCGGGTTTGATAGCCGGCGCCACGCAAGGCACGGGCGACGGTACGAGGGGTCTCAGGGAAGGTTGTTATCGGTCTGATCGCTGTTGACTTCGCCTTGTGAAATTGACGCAGCCGGGCCGAACTTCGGGGTGCGGATGTTCGGGATCCTGTCGATTGAGTTACCGCCGCTGACGCCGGTCAGCTGTTCCTCGGTCAGCTCTGTGTTGCCTTCTGGTGCGTTGGGGTTGCGATTTTCCTTGTTTGGCCCGGTCATTGTGATTCTCCTGTAGGGGCCGCTGCCTGATGGCGAGCCCCGGATATTCGTATCAACGCTCGGTTTCGGGACCTCTTCGCGGCGGATCAAAGCGGTTTCGTCCGTAGTGCAGCATTGTTTCATGGAGGGAAAGCGACGAAACGATGCAAGCGGTGCCTCGGGGCACTTGGCGCGGGCAAACCGCGTCGATCGCCCTGAAACGGGCAGCAGGGCTAATTTAGGGGTCTGTTGCCGCTCAAAGTCTTCAACATTCGGCTAAACCGTTCTCCCGCGGAAGTGACCCGATCAAGAATGCCAGCGTCCAGTTCGTCGTAGGATATGACCATTTCATCCATAATGTGGTGGTCGGGGCTGCGTCGTGTGTCGCGAAGTCGATCGGCGAGAAATACGGCGAGCGCCCGGTAAAAACGGCTGCCAAATCCAATATCGGACTCGAGTTTCTGCAGCAGCCTTGTCTTGTCCAGAAAAAGCGCGAGTCCATTTCCAGCGGACGTGATGGTTGCGGAAGGCGGGGCGGAGTCCACGAGCGATATTTCACCGGCGACGTCGCCGACTTCCATTCGGGCAATTTCGCCCAGGCTTCGGGTGGAGACTACGAGCTCGCCCTCAAGAAGAAAAACAAGAAAGTCTGTGCGTTCACCTTCCCGGATCACCACATCGCCGTCTCTCAGGCGTCGCTGAATTCCCGCAGCCGCCATCCACTCAACGTCGGAGTCGGTAAGCAAGCCAAAGATGTAGAGGACCTTTCGCATTACCAATCCTTATTCGTCCCGCTCCAAAATATCCAGCACGTGCAGAGGCTGGCCAGCGAGCCTCGGCCGACGATGACCTGCAGGCATGAGTTGCTCTCCGTACTATCTAAAATGTGGGAAGGGAGCAGGCATTCGATTTGCGACCGGGCGCGACCCACAACGCTGCTGCAATTTTTGACCACCAATACTAAAATAAACATCTGATATAAAAAGAGAATTTACGCTGGTGCGGGCGGTGGGACTCGAACCCACACGACGTTGCCATCGAGGGATTTTAAGTCCCTTGCGTCTACCAGTTCCGCCACGTCCGCTTAATGCCACGAGATCAGATACTTAGCGCGTTTTCCTGAGCAATGGAATTGGTCCGGCTTAAAGCAAAACGCGAACTCGTTCTTAGGCGAGGGCGCGGACCAACGCAAAGCCTCAATCCGGTCATGCCGCAGGTGCATTTTCCCGCGAACTGTCGGAATGCTCCGGCAGGTTGCTTTACGCAACCTCAAGCTTGCCGGTCTATCAAGGTCGCATGATCGTTCGCCTGTCCCAAAGCCGGCCGCTGCCGCGTTCCGCCCTCGTGCTCGCGCTGCTGGCGCTCGCCATGGCGGCAACCGCCTGCGCCGACATGAACGACACCATGCTGTCGGCGTTTGCCGACCCCGCCCAATTCGATCTTTACGACTGCAAGCAGCTGGTGGGCCAGCGGCAATCCCTCACCATGCGCGCCGCGGAACTCGAGGGGCTGATGGCGAAGGCCGATACCGGCGTCGCGGGTCCCGTGGTCGCCGAACTCGCCTATCGCAATGAATATATCTCGGTGCGCGCCCAGAGCCGGCTGGCCGACCAGGCATGGAAGCGCAACAAGTGCCAGTCCACCACGCCGGGCGCCGCGCAGCCCGCGGCGGCGGCGGTCGCGCCGGCTGCGAGCGCCAAAGGATCCCATCCGCCGCGGTCGGGCAGTGCGATCTATTAGATATTTCCGTAATTACAAAATATTATTCGGAATTACAACAATAGCGCTTGGCAAGGGATTCAAATCGGCGTATCTGTTTGCCGTCCCGTCCCACTGAAAGGGGCGTTTCGCGATCGTCATGGACGCGGGGCGGGATGTGGTGGACGCTGGAAGTGCTTCTGACGAGGGCACCGAAGGCGGACGGAGAAGGCGTGTGGTCCTGACACCCCGACGCTGGTGTCAAGTTCGCGTCAAGGAGCGCGAGCGACGGTGGCCAAAAAGCCCGGCGCACCGAGGAGAGCGCGCAGTAGCCGTTAAAACCATTGCGTGGGGAATGCTGGGCTGACCCGGCGTGACCTGTGGTGACTAAGCTCGTGTACTTTGTTTCTTATCGTACGCGAGGCTGCGGGTGCATCGAGCGCCCGGTATTCCCCGCGCCCTTTTCACTGAAAGGGCGGAAAATAGACGAATACCTCGCGCATGCCGTGCGGCGAGATCGCGCAAGTATGTCTCACCGTCTCACACTCGCCAGTCGTAAATCCAGTCCTGCCGCGCCAGCAGGCGGCGGGGGCCGATTGCCCGCATCGCGATGTCGCGCGCCAGCGCGGCGGGGCCGGTGAGGTGATAGATCGTTCCGTTTCGCCGGGCGGCGCGCTGCACTTCCACCACGCGCGCGCGGCGCAGGCGGGCGTAGCGCTGCATCGCCGCTTCGATCGCGCTTGCACTGTCGGCGGTCGCCTCGGCGAGGCATTTGGCGAGCACGGCGGCGTCCTCGATCGCCATGCCCGCGCCTTGCGCCGCGAACGGCAGCATGGCGTGAGCGGCGTCGCCCAGCAGCGCGACCGAACCATCGGTCCAGCCGCCGCTATCCGGGATCGTATACAGCGCGAATTTACGCCAGCCGTCGATGGCGCCGATCATCATCCGCGCCGTTCCCGGCCACCGCGCTGAGGCGAACGCGCTCTTCAATTCGTTACTTTCCCCGGGCGCGCTCCAGCCCGGCCGGTTCCATTCCCCCGGGACGACAGCGACGACGTTGATCTGCCGCGCGCCGGAAATCGGATAGGCGACGAGGTGAGCGCGGGGCCCCATCCAGAGCTGGACGCGGCGCGCAGCATATTCGCGCGGCAAATCGCTCGCTTCAAGCGTGCCGCGCCAGGTGATCAGGCCGGAGAAGCGCGGCTGCAGCTCGGGAAACAGATGACGGCGCACGCTGGACCAGATGCCGTCGGCCCCGACCAGCGCCAGCGCCAGATCCTGCTGCCGCGTCAGCCCGCTGCGCGCGACGACCGTCAGTCCCTTGGCGTGCGGGGCGACGTCCTCGAACTGGCACCCGAGCCGCAATTCGATATCGGGATGATCGTTGACCTCGGCCGCAAGCGCTGCCTGCAGGTCGGCGCGGTGCAGCACCCAATAGGGGGCGCCGGCGGCAATCGTCGCGGTCTCGCCGAGCGGCAGGCGAGCCACCTCGGTGCCGCTTCGCGCGCTCATCAAGCTGATGGCGTCGGGCGTGACCGCGCGGGAGGCGATCCGGCCCTGCAACCCGAGCGCGACCAGCACCCGGCTGGCATTGGGCGAAAGTTGCAGGCCTGCGCCGACTTCCTCCAGCCGTTCGGTCTTTTCGAGAATGACGACCCGAAAACCTCGCGCCGCCAGCGCCAGCGACGCCGTTAATCCTCCGATCCCGGCACCAGCGACGAAGATGGTGCGTGAGTTGGCCACCGCAGGATCAGGCGGCCTTGTCCTTCACCACGCATTCGGGAGGCCGGGCTTCGCCAGCCTTGAGGTCCGCAGCAAAACGGTAGAGCGTCGAGCAATAGGGGCAGATGATCTCGTTGTCGTTGCCGAGATCGAGGAAGACATGGGGATGATCGAACGGCGGATTGGCGCCCACGCACATGAATTCCTGCGAGCCGATCTCGACGACGGAAACGCCTGTATCGTTGTGAAAGTGCGGAACGACCTGGTCGGACATAATATTCACCTTGGGTGGCAATCGAGGCGGCCGCAATCAACCCGGCGCAGCATTTTGAAATGCGGCGCAACCTTACTGGCGGGTAAAGTTGATTCCCAGTCCCCGGCGCCTGATTTGCTCATTGAAATTCGACACAATCTTGTCGTCGCAGAGAAGCCCTTCTTTCGTCGGGGACGCTGTGTCTTAAAAGCGGCACACCATGTGTGGGAAAGCGATAACGCGGTATTTCCGGAATGAAACAATCGAGAATCGGCTTGGCATTGATGGTCCTGGCGGTAAGCGGTGCGGCGTTTGCGCGGCTCGCGCCGCGTGCGCGCGACGCCGGCGGTATCCTGCGGCGCAGGAAGAGCCTGCGGTACTTGCCGATCGCCAGATCAATTCTGTCCTGCGGAATGATTCGGGATTGATCGTGCGCAATATCGAGGCGGCGCTTGCCGCTGACGATGCCGATCTCGCGAACAGTTTTGTCGAACTCGCGCGCAAAAAGGACATCGCGGTATCAGACGATGCGCCGAGAAGGCGCGCCTGTTGCGCCGGCAGATGGTCGCCGTATCGCAGCCGGCGCTGGCGATCTCGGGTGCAAGCGGCTAGCGTCGGCCAATCGCCTTATCATCTCCATGACATGCGGAAAAAGATTTGATGCCGAGTTTTAACAACGGCGACGTTGAAATTGCTTATCTCGACGAAGGCGAGGGCAAGCCGATCCTGTTGGTGCACGGCTTCGCCTCCAGCAAGAATGTGAACTGGGTTTATCCGGGCTGGGTTTCGGAATTGAAAAAGGCCGGCCGCCGCGTCATCGCGCTCGACAATCGCGGCCACGGCGATTCCGCAAAACTCTACGATCGCGACGCGTATCGCATTCCGGTCATGGCCGGCGACGTCACCGCGCTGATGGATCACCTTAAGATCGATCGCGCCGACATCATGGGCTATTCGCTGGGCGGACGGATGACGGCGTGGCTTTCACGCTATCAGCCGCAGCGGCTGCGCTCGGCGATCTTCGGCGGCATCGGGATCGGCATGATCGAGGGTGGCGGGCCCGGCGAGAATGTCGCGGAAGCGCTGGAGGCGGCCTCGCTCGAAGAGGTGACCGATCCGGTGGGACGCACGTTTCGCGCCTTCGCCGACCAGACCCGCTCCGACCGCCTGGCGCTCGCGGCCTGCCTGCGCGGCTCGCGCGGTCTGATGACGCGCGAGGAGGTCAGTGGCATCGGCGTGCCCGTGCTGATCGCGGTCGGCACCGTGGACGAAATCGCGGGCTCTGCGACGGCGCTCGGCAAGATCATTCCGGGTTCGCAGGTGCTCGATATCCCCAACCGCGACCACATGCGCGCGGTCGGCGACAAGGTCTACAAGGCAGGCGTGCTGGATTTTCTAGCGCAGCGAAGTTGAACCGCCGTGCGTCTCGTCGCGATCGAGGAAATGCCTGACGGCTGCGATCAGGACCGTGAAGGTCGCGATCCAGACGAGCCGCGCGCCGTAGCGGTCATGCGGCCCCGATATCACACCGCAAATGACGGCATTGCCGAGCAAAGCAAAGCACACGGTGGCGGCGAGCATGGTGACATCGTCGAGCCGCCGGCGCCATATCGCGCCCGCAAGGATGCCGAGTGCCGCGAGCATCGAGAGCAGCGCGACCGGAATGTGGATCCAGTTCATGACGGTAAAGTCGACGCCCCAATGTTGCTGCCGCGCCGCCCGCATCGGCGCGGTCTGCGCGGGGATGTAGCGCTCGATGATCCCGTAGGTATGCGGAATCCAGCCGTTGGTGCCTTCGCCGGTGGCAACGTGAACCAGTTGCTGCGCGGTGGCTATGATGGCCGCCTCCGCCTGCCAGAGCGGGTAGTCGGCGAGCGAATGGGTGACGATGAAGCCCATCTCGTCATTCATGCCCTTGAAGCGCCCGAGCTTGTTGAACATGCTGTCGCCCCACAGGAAATCGTCGGCGGTCGGCGGCAGTTCGTCGCGATAGGGGCAGAGCTTGAGCTGTTGCTGCGGGCAGTGATCCCGCAGGTAACGGGTGACGATGCCATCCTGCAGCATCCGTCCGAACGCCACGCCGGTGCCGCCGGGCGTCCACGCCCATTGTCCGGACAGCGCGAAATTGGCCGCCAGCAGCATGCCGGAGCCGACGACGATGGTCAGGCTGCCGCGTACGAGCCCGGCAAGCGGAATCCGCTTGCGCAAAAACGGCTGCGCGATCCAGCCAAGGCAGCACAGTCCGAACAGCACGCCAAGCGTCGCGCTATGGGTGGCCGCGGCGAAGGCGGTAAAGGCGAACAGCGAGAATTTCTCGATCGCGGAGGTCTGTCCGCCGTACAGCACCAGCAGGAACAGCGACAGCACCGACAGCCCGGCAAAGATGTCGGTCAACAGCATGCTGGCGAGCCATGGCAGCGCCGTGGTCAGGATCAGCACGAGGCTCAGGCCCAACAGCCGCAGCGGTCTCGCCATGCCGAATACCCGCAGGGTCAGTTGCAGGATCCAAAGGGTCGCTAGCGCCTGGATTCCGAGATCGAGCCAGAAGCTGGAGGCCTCGCCGTAGTGCAAATAAAGACCGAAGACAGTCGAGCGGCTGGGGACCAGATAGCCTTCATACCAGCGCGCCAGGTAGCCGCCGGTGTCCCATTGCAGCAGCGCATAGCCGTTCCAGAACGCCGGCGCGAGCAACAACAGGGGGACAGCGACCGCCGATATCCAGACCCAGGCCTGTTCGGTGATGCGCGCGCGTAAGACGCGTAAGATCTGCGTAGTGATTGCGGTTTCCCCCGATTTTCAGGCACCATGCCCGGATCGGGGCCGGCGCGGAACTCCATAAATAGTTGGACATCATCCCGCTTGATTTCCAGCAAATCCGGACCATTTTGATCCGACGTCCCCGGCGGGGACGAAGCTTCAGTGGTATGAGTAAAGCGTGCTATTTCAATACTTTAGGTCGAAATTCGAACCAAAACTGACAGCTTCGTTTTAGCCGCCAAGGACAGAAGTCCGCCTGTCGTGCTATGGTGCGCGTTCAGGAATCTGCAAAATTTGCGAGAGCAGCCCATGGCCGTGCATCAGATCAATCCGCAGGGTGGCAAGCTGGCGGCACTCGATCCGATCTGGGATCGCATCCGCAGCGAGGCGGAGGACATCGTTCGCCGCGAGCCGGAGCTCGCCTCCTTCATCTATTCGACCGTGCTGCATCACGAGCGTCTGGAAGACTCGGTGGTGCATCGGATTGCCGAGCGTCTCGACCATTCGGCGTTGTCCGGCGATCTGATCCGGCAGACCTTTGACGAGGCGCTGCGGGATGAGGCCGATATCGGCAATGCCTTCCGCGCTGATTTGGTGGCGGTCTATGATCGCGATCCGGCGACCGCGCGCTTCATCGATCCCTTGCTCTACTTCAAGGGGTTCCATGCCCTGCAGACCCATCGGCTGGCGCACTGGCTCCATCAAAAAGGCCGCAAGGATTTCGCGTTCTACCTGCAGAGCCGTTCCTCGGCGGTGTTCCAGACCGATATCAATCCGGCCGCCAAAATCGGCCGCGGCATCTTCCTCGATCATGCCACCGGCTTCGTGGTCGGCGAGACCGCCGTCATCGAGGACGACGTCTCGATCCTGCACGGCGTCACCCTCGGCGGTACCGGCAAGGAGAACGAGGATCGCCATCCAAAAATCCGCCGTGGCGTATTGATCGGGGCGGGGGCGAAAATCCTCGGCAATATCGAGGTCGGCCATTGCGCCCGGATCGCCGCGGGCTCCGTGGTGGTCAAGACTGTGCCGAACAATGTGACGGTGGCGGGAGTACCTGCCAAGATCGTCGGCGAAGCTGGCTGCGCCGAGCCGTCGCGCACCATGGATCAAATGATCAATGCGATCGGACTGTGATAGCTGCGCGCTGAAACGTCCCTGCGATTTATGCAAGTTGGGCTAGCAGTCCGCTTCGTCCCGTCCTAAAACTTCCCGAAACCAAAATCCGATTGGAGAGTGCCGTGGACGTTCAGGAAGTCAGGAAACTCGACGCCTATCTCAAGCGCCTGTTTGGCAATCCCAAGATACGCGTGGTGCCGCGGCCGAAGAAAGACGATTCGGCTGAGGTCTATATCGGCGAGGAATTCATCGGCGTGCTGTTCGTCGACGACGAGGACGACGACCGCTCGTTCCAGTTCCAGATGGCGATCCTCGAGGACGATCTGGTCGAGCAGGGCTAGAGGATCGCCTCTAGCCTTTGGGCCCCTGATCCCTGGGCCCCCGCGATTGCGCCGCCAGCCGGTCCATTGCATTGGCCACTTCGCGCCATTGCGAAAGCCAGCCGCGCGGAAAACGAAACGTCAGGTCGGCGCCGCCGATGCGGCGCTCGCTCAGGCACATTCCAGGTGTCGTGGCATCGCGCGTGCAGCGCGCGGTCAGGCTCGGCGTGTCGGCAATGAACAGATCCTCGCCGCTATAGGGCGTGCCGTCGCGAAATGCGCGCATCGTCAGCCCGTCATCGGCCGGAGCCGGTCCTGGCGCGAGGTAACGCGGATAAATCGTGCGCACCAGCATGTCCGGCGCCAGCATGTCGTGATGGGCGGCGATCGACAGGAAGATGCGGTCGATCGGCTGCACGGCTTCCTCGACGATCTCATCTGCGCTGACATGCTTCTGCGTTTCCGGAGGTTCCAGCGAGGGATAGGTAAACGACAGGTCGACGCGCTCCTGCGGTCCGGAGTGGCGCTGGATTTTCATGCGGATCGCTGCCGCCGGAACATTGAACAGCGTGGCGCCGACGCTGACCGGCAACCGGGCCGGAGCACTGGTGACGTCCGCGCCCCAGGTCGGCCACAAGAGATAGGCGACCACGCCGACGGCGCACGCCGCGACCGCGCAACCCAGCACGACAGGAATCATGTGGCTGCCGCGGTCTCCTGCGCGCGAACCCCGTGCGATCTGCTGGGCCGTCGAGAAGAGTGTCATGAGTTGGCGTATCCAGGAGCGCACGTCCGAATCACTTGCGAATATGCCATGGGCAAACGGATTTCCGCACCATTTCGCGCTGCTGGAACCGTTTGCCGCCCATGCTCGCAGCGCCGCTCAGGCCGCACTCGTTAACCTTTCTTTAGGGATGATGTGGCGGCGAAGAGCCAATTTTGCGAAGCAGGGGCTGTTGCCGTGTAGCGGAAGTGCCCCCAGCGATGTCGCCCGATGCGTTGAATTCCCTGTTCTCCCTCTGCATCGGCTTTGCCTTGGCCGGTGCGCTGGCAAACGGCTACCAGGCCCTGCTGCAACGTCCGGCGGGATTTGGACTGCTCGGGGAGGGCGTCGCGCCGAAGACCTTTGCGGCCGTGCCGTTCCTGGTGTTCGCGGCGCCCTTCATCATCATGCGCAATACGCTGCGCGGCGCGCGCATCGAGCGGCGGAGATTCGAATTCGTCATGATGGCAACCGTACTGGCCGGGTTCTGGAGCATGATGTCCGGCACCTTCTTCCTGATGACGCTGCGTGCTGCGGGCCTGCTGGCCTGAGGCAGGCGGCTGTGCCAAAGTCTTCCTGCGAACAGGAGACCGATATGGCGATCTACGAACTCGACGGGCAGGGGCCCGATCTTCCAAAGGACGGAAATTATTTCATCGCCGACACGGCCACCGTGATCGGCAAGGTCCGCCTGCTGAATTCAGCCAGCGTGTGGTTCGGCGCGGTGCTGCGCGGCGACAATGAGTGGATCGAGGTCGGCGAAAATGCCAACGTGCAGGACAATTCCACCTGCCACACCGACAAGGGTTTTCCGCTCACGATCGGAAAGAACTGCACCGTCGGTCACAACGTCATCCTGCACGGCTGCACGCTCGAAGAGGGAGCATTGGTCGGCATGGGTTCGATCGTCATGAATGGCGCCCGGATCGGTCGCGGCAGTATCGTCGGGGCGGGTTCGGTGATCACCGAGGGCAAGGAATTTCCTGAGCATTCCCTGATCCTCGGTGCGCCGGCGAGGGTGATCCGCACGCTCGAGCCCGCGCAGGTCGCGGCAATGGGAAGTGCTGCGCGTTTCTACGTCGGCAACGGACCACGGTTCAAAAAAGGCCTGAAGAAGATCGGCTGACGCCAGCCGGATCAATTCCCCTCGGTCTCGCCCGCATCGGCCTCGCCTGCGATGCTCTCATGGCCCGCAGCCCAGAGCGAATGTTGCTCGCTGCCGTCCTGATAGGGATTGGCTCCCGCCGGGAGATTCTTGCGCGCGGCGTCCTGGCCTTGATCGAATGGATCCGGGTCACTCGTCATGGCTTCGTTTCCTTGATGGTTTCGGCCGTTCACTCTTCGCAAGTGTTGCGCTCTTGCGTAGCGCGTCCTTCAGGTCGACGGGAATGCCGTGTTTCCTGAACAGGTCGGCGAACGCCTCGTCCGCCAGTTCCTGAATGGTCGCCATCCGGTCGCGCGCAAGCTGCTTCAGCTTGTCGAACGTGTCATCGTCGAAGGCAATCAATTTACGCAAACCATCCGCTCCTGCGTCGCCGCCCGTTACAGCCGGGCAACTTCAAATGTCTTTCCGATGCTAGCACCGGATCGATCGGCACGCCAAACGCGCTCCACTCATCCGGCCTGCTCCCGTTCGGGAACCATGTGCTGTCGGGCGGCGTTAAAATTGCAGAGGGAGTTTCCGATGAAAAATATTTCCGTAATGGCATCGCTCTTCGCCTTGGCGATCGCTGGCAGCCCCGTCGGTTCGTTCGCTCAAAGTGGCGGAGGCGGTGGTGGTGCCAGTAGCGCGAGCAGTGCGGCCGGTGGCGGCGCCGCCGGCACGGCGAGTCCCGCGGGCTCACCAAGCGCGGGCTCGGCGGGAGCCGGCAACGCAGGCGTCAACGGCGTGCCGCCCGGTCCGGCCAATGCTGCCGGTCTCAATAATTCCGGCAACGATCCGAGCGGCGCCGGCAATGCAGGCAAGGTCGCATCCGAGCCGCCGCCGGGCACCAACCGCGCCGGCACCGCCAATTCATCGGGCTCCTCCATCACCACGGGTTCGGCCGGCAGCAGGGCCGGCGTCGGTGGCACGGCGGCAACCGGTCCGCGGACCAGCGGCGATGTCGCGATGGACAAGGAAGACAAAGCCGTCGATCGCAAGATCAAGAGCATTTGTCGGGGTTGCTAGTTCGTACGCGACGAAGGCCCTTTCGTTGCCGGACGCGCGTGTACCGAGCACGGGCGCCTTCACGTCAGGAGCAGGTTGGGTCGGGCTCTTCGATCACAGCGGATTCGCAGGCACAAAAAACAAGGCCGTCGGCGCAGTATGACGCTAACGGCCTTGCCAGCCCCGGACATTGAAATTGGCTCACGCCATCCGGTGAATTACAGGATGCCCCGGGATTTCCCGTGCGAATGTGATCCATTTCACAGTCGGTGAAAAAAACCGGCTGAAATGCCCCTCGGACCGGCCGCGCCGGCCTTGTAAATGGGCTGTCGCCCCTTTAGCCCCGCGAGGGATGCCTGCGATGGGCGGCCCGAGTCGCCTGCGATCTGGTTCGGATCGCCTTGTTGTGGGTCGATGCCCCACTCGCCTCGGGGCCTTGCGCGGTTGCAAAGGACTGCCGCAGACCATCGACGGCCCCGGTCAGGCTGGAAACCTGGTCGGCGAGCCGTTTAGTATCGGCCTGCTGCGCGGCGAGCAGGCGTCTCATCGTCTGCAACTGATCCTGCACCACCTGCAACTGGTCGATGGATTCCTGCTGGGTAACTTCCAGACCCTTGGTCTTCTCCACCAACTGTTCGGAGACCTGCGCGGTCCGGGCTTGCAACTGACGGGCCGCCACGACGCGGTCCGCTTCAGGCTCGACGCCGGTATAGGCGCGCCATATCCCCATGCCGCCTATGCCGAGCACGATGACGATCAGGGCGCCCGCGGCCAGTGCAATCGGCTGCGAACCCATATGGGCGATGCCGCTCTTTGCATTTTCGGATCTGATCTCGATCATGGCAATCCAAAGCCCGCAGGAAACCGAAAGTTCCCCGATCTACCACAGGAGCAGGCGAGGGGCCCAGCCAAAACCGGGCAGGGGAAGGCGCATCAAGGGGTTGCCGCCAGCCCCGCGCGGCAGGATAACCACAGGGCTAATTCGCATAGCACTCGCTTTTTAACGAGCAATCGGTTGGACCAGCGATCGCCCAGAACCTGTGGAAACTGTACCGCGTGCTGCGATGGCTGGCTGCAGATCGAGGTGCGCGGACACCGGGTCGAACGCGGCAAGCCGTGCCCATTCAGCGTCGAACATCTATGTACGATCTATAGCGAACGCCCGCAGCATCCGTGCCGGGAATTCGTGTGCGGGTGGCTGATCGCTTCCAGTCCGCTGCCTGAATGGATGCGCCCGGACAAATCCGACATGATCATGCTGGCAGCCAATTTTTTCTGGCACGGACTGCCCGTCGATGTGGTGGTCTCGGCCGGAGACCGGCCGAAGAAAAAGGCGCTGGACTGGTTGATGAAGTTCAGTTCGGAGAGGAAACGGCTGCTGATCTATCAGGTGGAAGAGGAGTGGTTCGCTTTTGGTCCACCGGCGTTTCAGGCCGAAATATCCGAACGCATCGGGCGAGGCGAAAAGCCTTGGGCTGACGATTAGGCGTTTGCAACCGCGAAAGAATTCTCTTGCTTTGCACAATCCGGGGCCTTCCAAGCACTCCAATGCCAGGAAGTTCGCCGAATAGTTGTGGTCGGCTAAACCTGTCTAAAGTCTAATGGATTCCCGATAAATTGTTTCCCGACGTTTCAAACTGCGACAAGTTGCTGCAGCGCAGTAGTACTCCTGTACCATTTTTGTGACAGATTACGAATATTTCATTAACCATGGCTCCGGCCCTTCCTATTGGCATTTGGTATACATTACGCTCCCCTCGCTCGGAAGTTGAAATCGGTTTCAAACGTGGGGGACATCATGCGGAATAGGCTTCTTTCGGGGACAGCTTGCGCTGCTCTCTGTTTGGTTACGTTCAGCGGCGCGGCGCGGTCTGCAACGCTCGACGACGTGATGGCGCGGCTCGACAAGATCGAGAAGGAGAATGCCGAACTGCGAGCGAAAGTCCGCAGCCTTTCCGCTCAGAGGCCGATTGCTGCCGGGCCGCTGGCCGCGGCGCCAATCGTCACCGATCCCGGCAGGTTCAAGGGCAATCCGGTTCTGCACGCGGCCGTTGCCACATCGCCGGCGCCGGTGCCCGGCACGATGATCGGAGGCATTCCCGTCAAGGCGGGCCCGCTGGCACCGTTGATCGACAACACCACGGTTACGCTCTACGGATCGATCGATGTGTCCGGGGACATCTGGAATCCGTCAGTTTACGACCAGGGGACCAAATTTGGCATCGCGAGCAATGTTTCGAGCTTCGGCATTCGCGTCAGGCATAACCTCGCGCCATATGGCTTCGAGGGCCTGGCGGTCGTGGCGCAATTGGAATCCCAGGTCGATATTTCGGCAGCGCCGACCGAACGCGCCGCATTCGGAACCCGCGACAGCTTCCTGGGACTGGAGACACCTTGGGGCGCCATCAAGGCCGGCAAGAGCGAGACGCCCTACAAGAAAGCCACCGCTTCGATGGATCCGTTCTCGCGAACCCTCGGCGACTACAATTCCATCATGGGCAATACCGGTGGCGACAACCGGGCCGAGTTCGATTGGCGCATGAACCACGCGATCTGGTACGAATCGCCGATCATGAGCGGCTTCCAGTTCAGTGCGTTGATCTCGCCCGGACAGAACTACGCGCAGGACAACAGCGATTATTCCTTCGGCGACTCGTTCCAGTGTAACGGTGCGTCGACACGGGGCAGCGGCAGTAACTTCCCCAACACCGGCGGCGCCGTTCCCGGCGCTCTGGGCGGCAACGGTTGTACCGACGGCTCATTCGGCAACGCCTACAGCGCGGCTTTGACCTACAAGAACGGACCGTTCTCGGCGATCGCCGCCTACGAACTCCACGAAGGCGTCAATCGTCATGGCGACGACGGGCTGGAGCCGGGCATGATAGCGCCGGTATTCCTGGCTGACGGTTCGCAGGTCTTCACCGGCATTCACAACGAGTGGGCCGCGAAGATCGGCGGCGGTTATCACTTCAATGATGGCATTGGTGATCTCGCGCTGAATGCCTATTACGAGTGGATCCGGCGCGAAGTGACTCCGGCGGAACAGCCGTTCAACGAGCGGTCGCGCGATGGCGTGTTTGCAAGCGCCACACAGCATATCGGAAAGTGGGACTTGAGCGCATCCTACACCCACGCCTTCAAGACGCCCGGCAACCCCGCGATGTTGAGCGTCAACGATCCGGTTCTTGCACCGGCCGCGACCTTGCAGGCAAACCTGTTCGACAATTCCGCCAATCAGTATGCGATCGGCGCCCGCTACCACTTCAACAACTGGGCCAGCTGGTACATCGTCGCCTCCGAACTCACGCAGGGCCCGGGCGCGCACTTCTGTCTCGGCGCGAGCGGGCATGGCTACCAGGTCTGCTCTCGCGATGGTCTCAACGACACCATCGGCGGCGCGACGCTCAAGGCCGCAACCACCGGCATGACGTTCAACTTCTGAGCGTCGACAAATATACGGGAAAGGGGGACTTGATGACGGGTCCCCCTTTCGCGTTTCTGGTGACGAACAAATCGCTGCTTCGAATTCCGGCCGGCTCGACTGCCACTGCGGCAGGCTGCCCGGAAAATATTGGCCCAAGCGGCAGCTCGGCGGGATAGAAGTTTGCTAGAC
>Ga0075522_10000222_pt1 | contig 38433 bp, 34 predicted proteins | sample NGEPerA_FD_74796 | JGI IMG/M metagenome (GOLD analysis project Ga0075522, IMG submission 74796) | Arctic peat soil microbial communities from the Barrow Environmental Observatory site, Barrow, Alaska, USA - NGEE PermafrostL2-A | ecosystem: Environmental > Terrestrial > Soil > Wetlands > Peat ... | reverse complement strand
CTTCTCCGTCACGCCGGCCATCACCGTCAATCGTTTCCGTTCTTTCCGACTCATGGTTAATGTCTCCATGTTGGGGCCGGGTGGCTACCGCATCCCGGCCAGGGGGGACATTCTTATCGAGTTACCATGGGGACATTCTCATGGAGTTCCGACACGACGCTTCAATCGCCTTGCCGCGCCGCCCGCTTTGGGTTAGCTTGCGCGCGTTATGGAAATATCGCCCAATCCGCCCGAATTTGTTCCGCCACCGTTGCCGCTGCCGCCGGTCATCGTCCCGGCCCCCGCGCCCCGGCCGCGCAAGAGCCGCGGCTGGATGATCGCCACCATCATTTTGTGCGTGCTGCTGATGTTCAGCCTGTTTGCCATCCTCACGCTGTTGGTCGCGCAGTCGTTTTCGTTTCAACGCGCTTTTCACACCGAGGCGCTCGGCAGCGGACGCGAGATCGGGCCGAAACTGGAAGAGTGCGTGCTGGAAAACAACAAGTCGCCGGACAAAATTGCCGTCGTCACGGTGGACGGCCTCATCACCAGCCACGAGGCCAACGAGGCAGGCAACAATATGGTGGACGTGATCAAGGCGCAACTGGACCGCGCCGCCGATGACCGGCGCGTGAAGGCCGTGATCTTGAAGGTGGATTCGCCCGGCGGCGAAGTGCTGGCCTCCGATGAAATTTACCAGGACATCCGCAAGTTTCAGGAAGACTCAAAAAAGCCGGTGATCTGCTCGATGGGCAGCCTCGCGGCGTCGGGTGGCTATTATATTTCCTCGGGCTGCCGCTGGATTGTCGCCAATGAACTGACGCTCACCGGCAGCATCGGTGTCATCATGCACGGCTGGAATTATCGCGGCCTCATGGACAAGGTCGGCCTCGCGCCCATGACCTACAAAAGCGGGAAGTTCAAGGACATGTTGAGCGGCGAACGGGAGACCAATGAAATTCCGCCGGAAGAACACGCGATGGTGCAGGGCCTGATTGACGACACCTATGACAAATTCAAGGACGTGGTCGCCGCTGGCCGCGATGCCGCGCATGAGCTGAACAAAAAAGAAGGCAAGGCGCTCGCCGACAACTGGGAGGATTTCGCGGACGGCCGCGTCGTCTCCGGCAAAGAGGCGCTCGAACACGGTTTCGTGGATGAACTCGGCGATTTTGACGACGCCGTGGACCGCGCGCAAAAAATCGCGCACGTCACCGATGCCAGTTTGATCGAATACCGCGAGCGCTACGACATCTCGAATTTTCTTTCAATGTTCGGCCAGAGCAGCCAGTCGCACGACATCAAGCTGCAGCTCGGCGCGGACGTTCCAAAACTGCACGCCGGCTACCTTTATTTCCTCTACGAACCTTGAAACACATCACGGTCATCGCGCATCCGCTGGTGCAGCACAACCTCACGCGGCTGCGCGACCAGCGGACGCAGCCGCAGGAGTTCCGCCGGCTGCTCGGCGAAATCGCGTCGCTGATGATTTATGAAGCCACGCGGTCATTTGAACTGAAAAAAGTTTCCGTCCGCACGCCGCTGGAAAAAACCACCGGTTCAAAACTCGAACGCGAAATCGTCCTGGTTCCCGTGCTGCGCGCCGGTCTGGGAATGCTCAATCCGATTCTTGAAATCATTCCGCACGCGCGCGTCGGCTTCATCGGCCTCAAGCGCGAGGAATCCACCTTGATCGCGCATTTCTATCACAAAAGCCTGCCGAAGGAACTGGGCGGCTGCGAAGTCATTCTGATTGACCCGATGCTTGCGACCGGCGGCAGCGCCGTGGCCGCGCTGGATTTTCTGAAAGAGCAAGGTGCAAAAAAAATCCGGCTCGTCAGCCTGGTTTCCGCGCCCGAAGGCATCGCGCGCGTCCGCAAAAAATATCCGGCCCTGCCGATTTTCACCGCCGCGATTGACCGTGAGTTAAATCAAGTCGGCTACATCCTGCCCGGCCTCGGCGACGCCGGCGACCGGTTGTTTGGGACGTGAGCCAGGGAGAATTCGCCGGCCAAATAAGGAATCCAAGAAACCATGAATGAATTCTTTCTCCTGCCCTCCTGGTTTCCTGGCTTCCTTATTCAATAAACCAAAACAAGAACGGCGGCATCCTGCGCCGACCTCACCACCTCCTCAAACTTCCGGTCAGCCATGACCGGCTCCTTGAGTTTTGCCGCCACGTCCGGCACCGACTCCAGAAAGCTCAAGAGCAAACTGCTCTTCACCGCGTAATTCACATTCTCCGGCAACGCCCCGCTCGCCGTCAGCGCCACCGCCGCATCCAGCTTGGCCGACACGATGCCGATGACGTTGCCCCGCTCATCCACCAGCGCCCCGCCCGAATTGCCCGGCTGCACCGGCACGCTGATTTGAAAATAGCGCGGGTCATCCCCCGCGCCCGACAGCGACGCGATTTCCCCCTTGGCCAGCTTGGGTGAAAATCCCTGCAACGACAGGTCGGGAAAACCAATCGTCGCCACCGTGCCGCCCAGATGCGCCGAGCGGCTCGCGGCAATCGGCAGCGGTGAAAATTTTCAAACTGCTTTCAACAAAGCCAGATCATTCGCTGCGTCCACTTGAACAACTTTTGCATCAATCGTTCCGGCGCTCGTGACCAGACGAATTTTCGTCGCCGCCTTGACCACATGATAATTTGAAATCAAATATCCATCATCCGTGATGAAAAAACCGGTGGCGAAAACTTTGGAGGAACTGTCGGCAACCTGAGCATGATGAATGTCCGAATCTTCACTTAACTTGCTCAAATCAGAATACGTTTTCGCAAGTGACGTATCTTTCCCAAAAAGACGGGTGCCGGAATTATTCAAATTAAAGAAGGCCCAATTTCCGTCGGGCCAAAGAATCACTTTGCTGTCCCCATTATCACTTACAATGACGCCGTTTCCGTTTGTCAGTATTGAACGATAGACGCGTGCGATCTTTCCATTCACTGCGCATCCATTGACCGTAATTTGGATTGATGCGGGAAACTCAAACCCTATATTTATAGGAGTGCCATCCACATATTTCGCTGTGGCTATAAGACCGTGATAATTTTCTGGGAATTTGAGTTGATTAAAATAGGAAAAGAACTCGTCAAACGAACCATTTCGAGTTTGACCTGATTCGAACCTTATCCCTCCTTCATCGTTACTGTCACAAGTGATAGATACGTTTTTGTTGTCTGAGGATTGAGCGTTTATTTCAAGAACTGCTGTGCATCTCAGATTTGGACGGTTTTCCTCAACGTAGAATTTGTTTGGCTTAACAAATCTCAGTGGAATTGAGTGAGGTGGTTTGTTTAGTGCCGATTGCCAAAGAATCTGATTGTTTTCGAGGTTAATGGTTATAATTCCCATGATGTTGTGCGCCATATCGGTGATGGGGCCAATTTGCGCAAAGGATAATCTTGCTTCGAAAGATTTAATTTTTGCCCTCGAATCAACAGCATTCGCGCTCCGAAGCGAATCCTGCTTGATAGTTTGGTTCGCACATCCGCCGACAAAAAATAAAATGGCTGCGACAACCAGTGCGTAGGCGATGCTGAATCGCACCAATTTCAATTTCATGCCACCAGCTTAATCAGTTTCAGACCGCTGGCAAGCGCAACGCCCGTAGTTGTGCATTTCATGTCTGGATTTCCAGCGGCGTTACTATTTTTTGACAACCGCAAAATGGCGTGTAGATTGTTTTCATCCGCTGGCAGAACGGCACTTCTGCTCGTAATAAGCGCTACGGAAGCCGCACAACAAAACAATACATTGCTATGCAAGAATACAAATTGGTTAGACAGGGACTCGCTCCATTAACATTCACAGGGGAAATTATTGGAAAAGGAGAAATCGGCAACGAACAGTCCGGCGTCACAATCAGGATTTACCGAACAAAAGGAAATCTATACGTCGCGGAAATTGAACGTCGAAATTATCGTGGTGGTTTCAATGACGTGCCTCCTCCTTACAGAAATGCAGTCCATGATCCATCCCCTGCGGAAATTATTAACTGGTTGAAAGAGGACGAGAAAACTTTAGGCAAAGCTTCTCAAGATGCCGTTGAAAAGGCTTGTGAAAACGACAAAGGATTCGCTGCCGCTTGGGTTGAGAAAATAGATTGATATAACTTATCCACGTTCTTCATGCCCGCGTCCAAAACGGACGTGGGTTTTTATTTTGATGCCCCAAACGTCCAACGCAAAATGATTTTGGCGGCGGCGTTCGTCCCAACGGGACAACCGGAAATGAGCCAGACCCAAGGAGTCTGGGTGCTGGCGCACGGCCAGTGCTTGCGCACGGCCACCATTCGTCCCAAACAAAATCCGTCCAGAAAGGGAGCGCAACCGTCCCGGTTGCCGTTTTCGGCGTCGCGCCGAAAACCCGTCAAACTAATTTGTCCAACAATGTTCCGGGCGCGACGCCCGAAACGGCACGCGAGACGCGTGCGCTCCCCCCAATCGTCCACTGCTTACTTCTTCTTCCACGCGCGGTGCAGATTCCCGAATTGAAATTCCACCGACGGGAGCAACACTTTTTTCAACATCACCGCCAGCGGAATGGCCAGCACCGTCGAAGCGACCACGTCGGACAGATGATGGCATTGCAGCGCGATGCGCGACCACATGACCGCCAGCGCATAAACGGCCGCCAGCGCGCCCCAACCGCGATGAATCAGCCACGCCGCTGCCGCCAAGCCGACTGCCGAAGCGGTGTGGCCGGATGGAAACGAACTGAATTGGTATTTGCCGATGATCCAGTGGCCGGCGTGCCAGACCCCGTAAAATCCCTGCGGCACGTCGTGATTGGTGGGCCGGGTGCGGCCAAAGATCACACGCAAAATCGTGGCCGCCAGCCCGGTAATCTCGGACGCGAGCGCGATGAAAAAAATGTCCGCCGCGAGGCGCGGACGGTTTGCCAGAAAGAACATGGCCGCCAGAAAAATTCCCGCCGCGCCGATGACCCAGCCTTGGCCAATTTCGGAACACCACCACGCGACTTTGTGCAGCCCGGCCCGGTTCGTTACGTCCAGCGCCGCATCCACGCGATTGTCAAACGGCCAGGCGAGCGCGACAGCCCCGACTCCGGCCAAAAGCCAAAACCACGGGCGGCGGCGCGATCTCGTTGGTGCGGTCATGCGGCGAATGTATGCGTTGCGCTTGCAAATAAAAGTTCAAATCACTGGCATCGCCGCAATTTCTGAAGCAAAATTTCCCGCCGATGCAATCCTGGCTTGAAAAACTCGCCGCGAAACCGCAACGTTCGGTCCTGCTGGTCAGCCTGATATTGTTGCTTGCCGGCAACTGGATTCTGCCGCTGACCGACCGCGACGAAACGCGCTTCGCCGAGGCCTCGCGCGAGATGCTCCAGCGCGGCGATTATGTGGTGCCGTGGTTCAACGGCGCGTGGCGCTTCGACAAGCCCATTTTGATCTATTGGTGCCAGAGCGCCAGCTACCGCATGTTCGGCGAAAATTCTTTTGCCGCGCGGCTGCCATCGGTTTTGTTCACCACCGCGACCGCGCTGCTGCTCGTGCGCTGGGGCCGGAAAATTGCCGATGCCAAAACCGCCTTTCTTGCGGGCGCAATGTTTGTGGCCGGATTGCACGTCGCCATCATCGGGCGCGTGGCGACGGCGGACATGGCGATGGTTTTCTTCTTTACGCTCGCAGTCTGGAGCGGCTGGGAACTGACGCGGCCGGAACAGCCGTGCCGCAAAATCTGGTGGTGGATTTTTTACGTCGCACTCGCGCTGGGATTTCTCGCCAAAGGCCCGGTCGCGTGGCTGCCGCTCGGCGGAATGATCATTGGCCGCGCGCTGCGGAAAAATAATTTCCACCTGCCGCTGAATGAAACGGTGGCCGGAGTTTGCGTGGCGGTTGCGCTCGCCTCGCTTTGGGGAGTTCCCGCGCTGGAACGGACACACGGGCAATTCCTCAATGTCGGCATCGGCGAGCACGTCATCTTCCGCTCCGTCGGCGTGATTGACAGCCACGGGCTAAAAGGCGTGTCCGGCTTTATCGCACTGATGCCGCTGTATTTTCTGACGTTCTTCGTGAGCTTTTTTCCGTGGTCAACGCGCGTGCCGTCGGCGCTGCGCCGCTGGTGGCCGGAACGCCGCCGCGACGAACTTGGCTGGTATCTGCTGGTGCAGGCGCTGGTGGTTTTCGTCGTGTTCTCGCTCGTCAAAACCAAGCTGCCGCATTACACGATGCCGGCGTTTCCGTGCCTCGCGCTGTGGCTGGCACTGCAAATTGGCCGCGAACAAAACTCATTCGCGTGGTTCGGAAAAAGATTCGCGGCGATGATGATTTTCATTCTCGTGCTGATGCTGGGATTTTGCCCTATCGGCAGAAATTATCTGCTCACGGAAAATCTCTGGCGCGAGGTGCAGCCGCACGTCCGCGCGGAAACCAAGGTCGGCTGTTTCGGCTACACCGAGCCGAGTCTGGTCTGGAAATTCCGCAGCGTCATCACCAACACGGTCGTCCTCGGCGACGTGAAAATGGCAAGGGATTTTCTGACGAACGCGCCGCCGTTCATCCTCGTGCTGCCGACTAAAGATGTGGCAACCCTTGCGGACACCAACGGGCTGCAAATTCAAGTCCACGGCCTGGACATGGTGAAATTCAAGAACTGGGATTTGACGGCATTGGTGCGATAACGAACCAGGTGAACATCGTTTCACATTCAACATGGGCGGATTTTTCCGACAAGGGACTAACCAATGTGCGGCGGCGCGGCCGCCCATTCGCTGATCGGACGGGAAGTGCCGCAGTCCAGACATTGCGTGGCGGTGAATTGCGTGCCGCAGTGCGGGCAGGCGCCATGGTTCAGAAACATGTCGAAGGCCTGGCCGCATTTGCCGCAGCGCCAGAGCGCGCCGAGCGGCGGCGCGGAATTACAGGAGGGACACGCGAACCCGGCGCGGCGCGGAATTTTGGCGATGCGCGCGAGCGCCTGCGCCTGCTTCAAGCCGCCCCAGCAATTCATCAGGATGAACGCCGCGATGATGCCCAGCCAGAGAGATTGCACGAAAATTGCCAGCCCGATAAACGCCACCACGCCGATGAGGCCGATGACGCTGGCCGCCATCAAACTGTTGGCGCGTCCAAACGGGAACCACAGCAGCGAGCGGAAAATTTGCCCGCCGTCGAGCGGATAGATTGGCATCATGTTAAAGACCAGCAGAACGAGGTTGATGACCCAGATGTTGTAAAAAAGTAAAAATGCGTCTGGATGCGTGTCTTGCCAGCCGAGATGCCAACTGACTGACCGCAGCGCGGCGAACACGGGAACCAGCGCCACGTTCACGAGCGGTCCGGCGGCGATGCTCCAAAGCTGCGCGCCCGGACGTTGCGGCGGGGTGACGTAGGCCACGCCGCCGAGCGGCCACAGAATGATGTCATGCGTCTGCCCGCCGACCGACCGGCAGGCGAGTTGATGGCCGAATTCGTGCGTCAGCACGATGGCGAAAAGCGCCAGGATTTCCAGCGCGTTCCAGCCGTAGTTGGAATAGGCGTGCGGCCGGCTGGTAAAATAGAGGAACGCAAAAAACCACGCCCAGTGGAGATAGACGGTGATTCCGGCCAGACGAAACAGGCGGATGGAACCTTTGCGTGTGGGCATCAGAGCGCTCCTTTGATGAGTTTGAGCAGTTCCGCGTGCGACTCGACGGCCTTGAACTGCGGGAATTCCTGCTTCACTTTTTCCGGCGCGTGAATGAGAAAGCCGACGTTCGCCTCCTTCAACATCGCGGTGTCGTTGTAAGAATCGCCGGCGGAGATGACGTGGTAATTCAGCGACTTGAGCGCGGCGACGGATTTTTGCTTCTGGTTCGGCTGGCGCAGTTGATAACTGGCAATGCGGTCGTTCTCCACAATAAGACGATGACAGAAAAGCGTCGGCCAGTTGAGCTGTTTCAGCAGCGGCTGCGCGAACTGCTCGAACGTGTCGGACAGGATGATGACCGGCACGAGCGAACGGAGTTCGTCGAGAAATTCTTTTCCGCCCGGCAGCGGCTTGAGCGTGCCGATGACTTCCTGAATGTGCGACAATTTGATGCCATGCCGGTCCAAAATTTCGATGCGATAGCGCATGAGATTGTCGTAATCCGGCTCGTCGCGCGTGGTGCGGCGCAGTTCCGGGATCTTCGTCTTTTCGGCGACGGCGATCCAGATTTCCGGCGTCAAGACGCCTTCCATGTCCAAAGTGACGATTGCTTGTTTCACGCGCGCGCAGTTTTTCAGAACCTTGGCGGCATGTCCAGACTGTGCAGAGTTCAAATCTCCCCGGCCCGGCCATGCTTCAAAAGTCAGTTTGGCACGGCTGGTGCTTGAAACGCATGATGCGTTATGCACAAAAACATCGCAGCCGGCTCTACCATCTGATCACCAATCTGCATGTGGCCGATGAAAACAAGCTCGCCCGGCGGGATTGTTGCGGGGTCGCCTTTTCCGGCGTGCTCCTGGCGTTGCTGGCTGAATTTGCCCGCCTGCTATTGGCGGCCCGCTGAAGTTCTTCTTTTTATTCCGTCGTGACGTTCGGGATGAGGCGCAGGCTGAAATCGCCCACGGCCACCTCCAGCGGCTGGCCCGTCCGCGTAACGACTTGGGTGACCGACAGGTCGTGGGTTTTGCCCGTCGCCGTCCTGGATTTCACCGCCAGCGTGATTTGCACATTTTGGCTGTCAATCATTTTGGGTGTGACAATGCAGTCGCGGCCCGCGCCGAGTTTCACGCAAGTTTCATAATGATTGGTCAACGTCACTTCGCCGAGGTCGCGGACGACAGTGTTGGTCTGGCCGGTGCTGCCTTTCGCGCTGCTGGAAGAACCCGTTTTTGCCGGCGGAGAATCTTTATGGCAGCCGGTTAAAAGCAGTCCGGCCAGCAACACCGTTGCGGCGGCAGAGATGGTTTTGATTTCCATTCCGCGCTTTCAAGCAAGTGTCAGGCCGGATGCGAAAATCCGGTGAAACAAGTTTTTTGCCGCCGGCGGTGTCTCAAAAATAAAACCGCGTCCAAAATTCAGCCTCAATTGGCATGGTCGAAAATCAGGAGGGTTCGGCCGTCCTTGAGGTTGAGCCGCCGGCCGTCGGTCGTGGCGCTCATGAATCTGTCTTCGCCGTTGAGAGTGACATGCAGTGTGTAGTTCGTTCCGTCGAGGCTCCAGTCGCCCTTCCAGTTTTCCGGCAGGAACGGCGGCTGGCCCGGCTGCGGTTGCGGCTGAAACTTGGGCAGGTTCTGGATGAAAATCTGGTTGTCGCCGGTCATCAGCATGGTGGTTTGCGCATACGCCTGCGTCCACAAGGCCCGGATGGCGCTCATCTCGCTGGCCTGGATTTTGGGCTGGTTCTGGCGCAGCCAGGCGAGGGTCACGCCGGGATTGAACTCCCAGTTGCCCAGATTTTTTTCGCCGTCATACTTTGCCGACCTGCCGGTCTTCAGATAATCCGAAAAGTCATCGAGCTGGTTCGTCAAAATTCCCCACAACTGTTTGGAAAGTTCCTTGTTTGCCAGCAGGCTTTGCACCGCCGGCGCGTTCATGATTTCGCCGAATGACGCGCCGGAAGCCAGCGCGTTGGTCAGCGTGGGATCGGTCACCAGCGATTGCATGTCGTCGCGCTTCCATAACGAGGTCAGCCCCGGATAGTCCGCCACCCGCGCGCCCAGTTGCGGATTCTGCATCAGCAGGCCGGACAAGTCCGCCATCTGATAATACGTCGGCGGCAGCGTGCCCACCGCGCTCGCGGTTCTGGCAAAGCCCGTGGACTCCAGATCATCACCCAGTTGGTTGACCAGCCGGACCAGCAACGGCTGGCCCGCCGCCGTCGCCGTCAACTGCGTGGTCCAGTAAGCCAGGTTGAAAATGAAAAAACTGACGAGGACGAAATAAGCCGCGCCGTTCATCAGACCGATGCAGATGCCGAGCCGGACATTAAGCCGCGTCCACAAAGCCTGCCGCAGTTCGCCCGCCTTGTATTTGTAAAAATGCTCCACCCGCAGATGCACCCAATGCCCCGCCACCTTCAACGGAATGGACGCCAGGATAAAACCGCACACCGGGGCCAGCGCCCAGGCCGTGATCGGGTTGTGCGCGCCCAGATGCGGCAGGAGCGGATGAAACAGTTTTCCGAGCGGCACCGCCAGTAGCGCGGCGAAAATAATCCCGACAAACGCAAACCCCGCACGGATCGCGCCCTGCCGCCAGCCGGCCAGCGCCACCGATGCCATCAACAAAATTGCCAGAATCCAAATGGTCATGCCGTCATTAAAAATCATCCCGCAAAAAATGCACGACGAAAATGACGGGCAGTTGCCCGTGGTGGACAGTGTCGCGCTGCGACATTGTCTGCCCGCAGAGCGGGCACCAGAGACTTGGCAATTCGTGGCGCGTGGACATTCCGCCGCCTGACGCTTCGCTTGGCGACGGGTTTGTCGCAGCGCGACAAACTCCACCTGACGTTGCAAAGCCCGTTACACCGGCTATGTTGACCGCGTGCAACTTTCCGTCATCGTCCCCGCGTTCAACGAGGAGAAGCTCCTCGGTGCTTCGTTGGCCGAGATTCGGGCCGCCGCCAGCGCCTTCACGCGACTCGGCTGGGAATTTGAACTCATCGTCTGCGACAACAATTCCACCGACCGCACCGCCGAGATCGCCCGCGCCGCCGGGGCCAGAGTCGTGTTCGAGCCGGTCAACCAGATCGCCCGCGCGCGCAATGCCGGCGCCGCCGCCGCCACCGGCGACTGGCTGATTTTTGTGGACGCCGATTCGCATCCGAGCGCGGAACTGTTTGCCGAAGTTGTGGAGCAAATCCGTTCCGGCCAATGTCTCGCGGGCGGCGTGACCGTCCGGCTGGACGAAAAAATGTTTGTGGCCGGCCTCATTACGCGGCTTTGGAATGGCATCAGCCGCAGTTGCCGGCTGATGGCCGGCTCGTTCATTTTCGTCGAGGCAGGGACGTTCCGGCAGGTCGGCGGATTCAGCCGCGAGTTATTTGCGGCGGAGGAAATAGACTTGAGCCAGCGATTGAAAAAACTCGCGCGCGGGCAGGGCAGGGGAATTGTCATCCTGCACCGGCATCCGCTCAAAACCTCGGCGCGCAAGATGAAACTCTACACCGTGCGCGAACATCTGGGCTTCTTTGTGCGGGCCATCTTCAACCAGCGCCGGATGCTGACCAGCCGCGAGGCCGCGTTCATCTGGTATGACGGGCGGCGTTGACGGGACTTTCGGCGTAGCGGCTTTCGGGAGAAAGCCGCCATTTGAAAAAGAGAAAGAAGTTTGCGGCGCTCTGCCGAGACGTCGCTACGTCATTTCACGGCGAGCGGAGGCGGTAGAAGCGACCGGGATAATTCGTCCACTGCGGATCGCTGAAATAGAACGAGCCATTCGTTAGGCTCACGGATTGCAGCGGCACCCACGCGCCTCCGCCCAAATTGGTGCTTCCTTCCACCACGATGGGAATGTTTGGCGTGCCGGTGATGTTGAATCCAAAAAGATTCAGCCGCACTCCGAAGACAGGATCGTTGGGTTGCGTTGTTGGATTCCATAATACTACAGTCCTGCCTGCAAAAGGAGATGTCCACCCGGTTGCGGTTGGCAAATAGTAAAGTGTCGCTTTATCACCGCTAAAAGGACTTGCTCCAATGAGAGGCGGGTTTCCAGCAAAAAAGACGTTGCTTATCGAGAAGCAGGCAGCAAACGCTCCCATGCCGATATTCGAAACTGTCGCTGGTATGGTGAGCGTTTGCAGATGCAGGCAATTGTAAAACGCATTGTTGCCAATACTCAGCAGCGCATGCCCAAACGCCACGTTCGTGAGGGCTAAACAGTTGTAAAAGGCGTTGTCGCCGATATTGGTGATCGCGTTTCCGAGCGTCACGTTTGTCAAACTTGAGCAAGACCAAAACGTATTGCTGCCGAGGTCGGTGACGGTATTGGGAAGCGTTGCCGTAATGAGCTTCGAACACCCGTAGAACAATCCGTTGCCAATGCTTGTTGCCCCATCTGCGACCACCGCATTGGTCAAGCCTGTGCAATACCAGAACGCGCCGTATCCCATGTTTATGACGGTCCCTGGAACTAAAACGTTCTTCAAACCTTTGCAGCTATCAAACGCGTATGACGCAATGCTGGTTACGCCGTTTCCCAAGTCTAGGTTGCTCATCCCTTCACAATATTCGAACGCCTCAAAGCCGATTGAGGTCAGGCTGTCCGGCAACCTAAGACTCTTGAGTTGGTAAAGATTATCAAAAGCTAAGTTTCCGATCGTTAGCACGCCTTCAGGAATGATTACATTGGTCAATGCGTAACAACTCGCCAGAGCATCGTCAGCAATGTATTTGACGCCCGACGGTATGGTATAACTCGCGCCCCATGCCTGCGGATGCAAGACCAACGTTGCTTGGTCTTTGCTGAAAAGCACGCCATCCACGATGCAATATGATCGGTTGTCGGCGTCGAGAACAATGTTGGATAGAGCAAAACAATAATAAAATGCCCTGCTTGAAATATTCGTGACGCTGGCCGGAATGGATATGCTCGCGAGAGATATGCAATAGTAGAAGGCGTTAACATCAATGCTCAATGTTCCGTCGCCAATTGTTACGTTCGTTATGCCCGTGCATTGAGTAAAAGCTTTATATGGAATGTCGGTTATACTGCCAGGGATCGTGAGGTTGGTTATGTTTGTGCAATTAAAAAACGCATTGGTTACAATGCCCGTGACCGGATAACCATTCGTGGCGCTGGGGATGACCACTGCACCGCCGGTGCCCGTATATCCGGTGATGGCGAGGGCACCGTTGTTGGTCGTAAAAATGAATTGCGCTTGCACCACGGCTGGCAGCAGCACCGCACCAAGCAGACAAATCTGAATTAGTGTGCGTCGCATTTTCATCTTCCTCTAGGCGCCACCTTTTTTCCCGCCGGCGAAGTAGTCGAGATAGCGGACGAGTTGTTCCTTCATTTCCTTGCGCGGCACGGTGGCGTCAATGAGGCCGTGTTCGACGAGGAATTCAGCGGTCTGAAAACCCGGCGGCAGATCAGCGTGCGTGGTGTCCTTGATGACGCGCGGGCCGGCGAAACCAATCATCGCGGCGGGTTCGGCGAGAATCAAATCGCCGAGCGCGGCGTAGCTGGCCATCACGCCGCCGTAACTGTTGTTCGTCAGAACGCTGATGAAGGGGAGGCGATGTCTGGCATGATAGGCGAGGGCGGCAGAGGTCTTGGCCATCTGCATCAGGCTGAACACGCCCTCCTGCATCCGCGCGCCACCGCTGGTGGAGATGATGACGACGGGCCAGTTGCCTTCCGTGGCGCGCTCGATGAGACGCGTCAGTTTTTCGCCGACGACGGAACCCATTGAGCCGCCCATGAATCCGAAATCCATCACGCCGAGCGCGGTGCGGTGCGCGCCGATTTTGCAGACGCCGGTGACGACGGCGTCGGTGAGCGTGGTGGCTTTGCGGTCGCGCTCCAGCTTGTGTTTGTAGCTGGCGAATTTCAGAACGTCCACGCTGGTCATCTGGGCGTCCATCTCCTCGAATGTGCAGGTCTCGACGAGGGAATGGATGCGTTCGCGCGCGCCGATGGGGAAATGATGCTGGCACTTGGGGCAGACTTTCAAGTTTTCGTCCAGTTCCTTGTCGTAAATCATCGTGCCGCACGACGGGCATTTCGTCCAAAGGCCTTCGGGGATGTCGCGCTTCTTGGTCTTGGTCTTGCCGGTGTCCAGCTTGGGTTTGACGGTGAACGCCGTCTGGGTGTGCTGGATCGGCGGCGGCGTCAGCGCCGGCTCGATCTGGACAATGCCGCCGATGGTCTTCTTCGTAAATGAAGTGGTTTCCATGTTCGTTGTATTTTTAACCCATTTTGGCGGATTGAACAAGCCGGTTCTTTTGCGGCGGAATTAAAAATTAAAAATGCAAAATTAAAAAAACCAGCGGCGGCGGTTCCCCGGCTTTTTTAATTTTTAATTTTGCATTTTGCATTGCTTCACAGTCCGCGGGCAACGGTCCAGACGCAGACTTCCGCCGCGCCCGCGCCGCGCAACGCCCGCGCACACGCGCTCGTTGTCGCGCCGGTGGTAAAGACGTCGTCCACGATCACCACGCATTTTCCGTCGAGCCGCCGGCCGGGGCGGACGGCGAAGGCGTTTTTCATGTTCGTGGCGCGCTGTTCACGCGTGAGCAGGGTCTGCGTGGCGGTGGGATGGACGCGGCGGAGAATTTTTTCGTTCAACGGAATGTTGGCGGCGCGGGCCAGATGCGCGGCGAGCCGGCTGGCCTGGTTGAATTCGCGTTCCCGCAATTTCAACGGATGCAGTGGCACCGGCACGATGAAATCCCAGTTTTGTCCGCTCAAGACGGGCGCGGCCTCGCGCACAAGCAGGTCGGCGAGGAAATTTTCAAACCACAGGGCGCGCGAGTATTTGAACCGGTGGATGGCCTCCAGCACGACGCTTTTGGCGACGACCGCCGAACGCGCGGAACTGAAATGCAGTTCCATTTCGCGGCAGTTGGTGCATTCAAAAGTCGTCGTGAGATCGCCTGCAAACGGCAGGCCGCAGCGGTCGCAGAACGGCGGACGGATGAAACGGACGTGCGACCAGCATTGCGGGCAGACCAGTCCGTCGCGCGCGGCGGCGCGGTGGCGGCGGCAGAGCTGGCAGATTTCGGGATAGACGAGGCCCAGGCCGGCTTTGAACCAGTCCGGCACCTTGCCTGTCACAGAATTCATGCGGAACAATTTATTTTTTCCAGCGGCGGCGGGAAGACAATTCGGTGGAAAAGTTTTATTCGCCGCCGGTGCCGTCGTGTGTTAAAAATCAAGCAACGAGATGGCACGAACTTCCACAACCGAAGAACCAGCCGGACCGGAAAAATTTGGACGCTTTTACCTGCGCGAACTGCTCAATCGCGGCGGTATGTCGGAAATCTGGCTGGTCAGCGACGCGCGCGGCAAGCCGTATGCGCTGCGGAAACTCAAGCGGGAACTGCGGTTCAACTTCACGGCGCGGCGGCGGTTCATGCGCGGCTGCGAAGTTTTGTCGCAACTGACCGAGAGCGATTACATCATCGGCTATGTGGAACATGGCCGGGCGGAAGGCACCTGCTATCTGCTGATGGATTACGTCGAGGCGGAAAATCTCAAGGAGCTTTACGCGCGGCAGGACGCGTTGCTGACGGAAAACGTGGCGCAGATTTTGATTGATGCCGCGACGGGCTTGAGCCACGTCCATGAGCGCGGCTACATGCACCTGGATTTCAAGCCGGAAAACATTCTCATCACGCGCAACGCGGCAGTGCGGCTGATTGATTTTGACCTGGCGCAGCCGATTCCCGAAAAGCCGGTGAAGTTCTCCAAAAATCCCGGCACGCCCGGCTACATGGCGCCGGAGCAGTTGAAGCGCGAGCCGATTGACGCGCGGGCGGACATCTTTGCGTTTGGCGTCTCGGCTTATGAACTGCTGACGAACCAGAAACCGTTTCCGGGCGAAACGTCGGGGGAAATTCTCGCTGCGCAGATGCATCCATCCGGCCCGGTTCCGTTGCGCGAACATAATCCCGACGTGCCGCCGGCGCTGGAGAAGGTGGTTTTGAAATGTCTCGAACGCGATCCGGAACGCCGCTATCCTTTCAGCGGCGTGATGCTGCGTGACTTGCAAAACGCGCTTTACGTCTGATTCACACGGTCGTTTTTTTCAAAGTAGAACGACCGGTGGATAAACACGAGCGCGACGATGAAGAAAAATCCGCCGATGATCGTCTTGACGTTGGCGCAAGCTCGAACCCGGCGAATCGGCGCAGCTCATGGCGCACGCCGTCGGCCTGCGCACGCTGCTGGCGCTGGCGCGCGACGTTTTCGGCCATGCGCCGCAAGCTTGGTGGCTTACCATTCCCGCCGTGAAGCTGGATTTCGGCGAAGACCTCACGCCGGAAGTGCAGCGCGGATTTGCCGAAGCGGCGTGAAAAAATTCAGGCGCTCTGCCGCTGAATCCGGCAGCGCGACAATTATACTTTGCTGAAGCGGCGGGCAGGGTTATAGTTTGAATCAAGATGAAGACAGTCGAAGCCATCATTGAAACGGACGGCAAGGTGCATTTGGTCGAGCCGATCCATGTGCCGGCCCCGCGGCGTGCGCTCGTCACGATTCTCGAAGAAGCTCCGACCGTGAATGACGCCGCGCTGTTGAGCGAGGCCGCGCTCGCCGAGGACTGGAATCGCGCCGAGGAGGATGCCGCATGGGCACATTTGCAGCCGGCCAAGTAGTCATCGTTCACTTTCCATTTTCCGACCTTACCGCCTCCAAGCTCCGGCCGGCGGTGGTGCTGGCCGAAGCTGGACGCGGTGACTGGATTCTCTGCCAGATCACGAGCAGATCCTATGGCGACGAAAAAGCCATTTCTCTCGACGCCCCCGACTTCGCGCGCGGTTCGCTTCGCGTGGCCAGCTATGCGCGTCCCGGCAAACTTTTCACCGCGCACGGCAGTCTTATCGCGGGTCTGGTCGGTGAATTACAACCGGGAAAATTCTCCACCGTTCGCGATGCCGTCGTGCGGATGGTTCAACGAGGATGAAACCCGTATCCATCCGTGGTTGAAATCAAGCCGCCCGCTGCTCCGCCAGAAAATCCAGCCACGCTTGGCCGGCTCACCAATACTGATGCACCAGCGGCTTGATCTGGCGGTCATAGATGGCGCTGATTTTTTTCAGCGTGGCCTGGGACAACGGCGGCAAATCCGAGGCGGCGACATTTTCCAAGACCTGCGCCGGACGTTTCGCGCCGGGGATGGAGCAGGTGACGGCGGGAAATTCCAGAATCCAGCGCAGCGCCAGTTGCGCGAGCGACGTGCCGGGCGGAACGAGTTTTTTCAGCTGCCCGACGGCGTGCAGGCCAGTCTCAAAGTCCACGCCGGAAAATGTTTCGCCGCGGTCAAACGCCTCGCCGTGGCGGTTGAAATTGCGGTGGTCGTCTTTGGCGAACTTGCTGGCGCGCGAAATTTTTCCCGACAACAATCCCGATGCCAGCGGCACGCGCGCAAGGATTCCCACTTTGCGCTTTTGCGCCTCGTGGAAAAATAATTCCGCCGGGCGCTGCCGGAAAATGTTGAAGATCATCTGCACGGACTGGACGTTCGGAAATTCGGCGGCCTTGAGCGCTTCCTCGACTTTTTCCACGCTCACGCCGTAATGCCGGAGTTTTCCTTCCTTCACCAAATCGTCGAGAAAGCCAAAAACTTCCGGGCGGTAAAAAACTTCCGGGTGCGGGCAATGCAGTTGCAGCAGGTCAATCGTGTCCGCGTTCAGGTTCTTGAGGCTGCGGTTGATCCAGGCCGCCAAATTTTTGCGGTTGTAGGCTTCGGGCGTCTGCACGGGCGGGCGGCGACCGGCTTTCGTGGCGATGTAAAAGTTTTCCCGCCGCTCTTTTTTCAACTTGGCGAGCAGCCGTTCGCTGCGGCCATCGCCATAAACGTCGGCGGTGTCGAAAAAGTTCACGCCGCCGTCGAGCGCGGCGTGAAGCGCGGCGAGCGATTCCTGGTCGCTCACTTTTCCCCACGCGCCGCCGATGGCCCACGCGCCAAAACTGATTTCCGAAATTTTCCAGCCGGTTCTTCCAAGAGTGCGGTAGTTCATGCGGAGAAAATAGGAAATTTTTTTCGCCCTGCAAAGCGCAATGCGGGCAAGGTCGCGAATAAAAAATCAGGCGCGTGGCGTTTCAGGCGATTCGTCGTTCACGAATTGCACCAGGACGGCGGCGATCACCAGGAAGACGCCGCCCGCGACGACGGCCGCGAGGCGGTTGTTGTCCAGCAGGCGGTTCATCACCCAGCCAAAACCGAGCGAGGCGCCGATTTCCGGCAGGACGATGAAGAGGTTGAAGATGCCCATGAAAACGCCGGTGCGCGCCGGTGGCAGCGCGCTGGCGAGGATGGCATACGGCATCGAGAGGATGCTGGCCCACGCGATGCCCACGCCGGTCATCGAGGCGAGCAGCAGCCATTTGTCGTGGATGACCGCGACGGAAAGCAAGCCGGCCGCGCCCGCCAGCAGGCAGACGGTATGAATGGTCTTGCGGCTGAACCGTTGCGAAAGACCGACGAGCAGGAACGAAAAGAAAAACGTCACGACAGAATACATCGAGAAGCAGAGGCCGCCCCATTCCACGCCGGCGGAATACAACGCGGATTTCTCATCCACCGCGCCAAAAACGTTGCGAGCGACGGCGATGGGAAAATAGAGCCACATGCAAAACAAGCCGAGCCAGGTGAAGATCTGCACCCAGGCAAGGCGCTTCATCGTCGAAGGCATTTCGCCGAGAGCGGCGATGACTTCGCGCGTGCCGCCGATGAGCCCGGTTTTTTCCGCCTTCATTTTCTGGAAAGCCTGCATGTCCTTCGGCGGATATTCTTTCGTGGTAAAAACTGTCCACAGCACGGCCACAAGAATCGCCACCGCGCCGACGTAGAAGGAGTATTTGATGGTGACGGGAATGGCGTGTCCGGCACCGGTGGCGCTGTTGAGATGAAACCAGTTGGTCATCATCCACGGCAACGCGGAGGCGACGACCGCGCCGAGGCCGATGAAAAGGCTTTGCACGCCATAGCCGCGCGTATGCTGTTCGTCCGGCAGCAAATCGGCGACGAGCGAGCGGAGCGGCTGCATCGAGATGTTGATCGAAGCGTCCAGCACCCATAATAATCCGGCGGCCATCCAGAGCGTCGAGGAATTCGGCATGAAAATCAGCGCGACCGAACTGGCCAGCGCGCCCCAAAGCAGATACGGGCGTCGGCGGCCGAGCCGGCCCCACGTATGGTCGCTCATGTTGCCGATGATGGGCTGGATGATCAGGCCGGTGAGCGGCGCGGCGAGCCACAACAGCGGAATCTGGTCGGGCTTGGCACCGAGGTATTCGTAGATGGCGCTCATGTTGGCCATCTGCAGGCCGAAGCCGAACTGGATGCCGAGGAAGCCGAAACTCATGTTCCAAATCTGCCAGAAACTTAATGATGGTTTTTGCATGGCGGGGGCGCGAAGGAGGGCGGCGGTTTGCGGACGTTGTTATTTTGCCGCCATCGTGGCCGTGGCGCGATGATAGATGCGCCATTCAAAACCGTTCAGATGAACGCCGGGCAACGGGCTGTGGTCGGAATTTTGCAGGCTGGAAATCGGCACCGGCACAAAGCCGTCCGCGTTTTTCAAATCCACCTTCCCGGTGAGCGGACGGTTGGAAAAGTTGATGACGGCGAGCAGTTGATCCTTGTCGTCGGTGCGCAGAAAAGTCACCAGCCTGGTTTCATCCGAGTTATGCAGCCAGTTCACGTCGTAGGTGCGGAGCGCGGCGTATTGATGGCGGAGCTGGATCAAATCATGATAGATGCCGCGCAACGGCGGGCGTTCTTTCGGATGCCAGAAAATGTTCAGCTTGTCAAAGAGGGCGGGGTCGCCGGATTCGGTGGCGTCGCCGACCTCCATGCCGTTGTAAAGGAGCGGCACGCCGTCGAGCGTGAACATGAGCGCGGACGCGGCGAGCGCGCCATTGAGTCCATAGCGGGCGACGGCGCGGGCCTCGTCATGGTCATCGGAAACCCGCATGTGCAGCGCGTCACTGGGAAACTGCGCGCGGCTTTCTTCCCATGAACGGCGGATGTTGGATGCGGGCGCGCTGCGGATAAGAACGTCATTCATCGTGGCCAGCAGCGGCCAGGAATAATCAATGTCGAAGGCATTGGTGAGCAGCTCCGGCTTGCTGGCCTCGGCGAGCAGCATAAGGTCCGGCTTGACCTTGGTAAGTTCGGCGCGAACCTGCTCCCAGAAATCTGTCGGCACCATATAAGCCACGTCGCAGCGGAACCCGTCCACGTCGGCTTCCTTGATCCAATACTTGAGCATCGCAATCATGTATGCGCGAAGCGTGGAACTTTTGTAGTTCAAACCGGCAACGTCCGTCCATTCCGGCACGGGCGGAATGATGTGGCCCTGGGCATCCTGCTTGTAAAAATCCTTGTTCGTCATCATCACGCTGTCCCATGCGGTGTGGTTGGCGACCAGGTCCATGATGACTTTCATTCCGCGTTGATGCGCGCCGGCGACCAGTTTCTTGAAATCATCCAGCGTGCCGTAGCTGGGATTGACCGCATAGTAATCCTTGATGGAATAAGGACTGCCATAGTCGCCCTTGCGAAATTTTTCGCCGATAGGATGAACCGGCATGAGCCATAGAATGTTCACACCCAGATGGTGCAGCTCGTCCAGCCGGGCCGTGACGCCGTTAAGGTTGCCGGCGACGGAAAAATCACGCGGATAGATTTCGTAAATGGTGCCGGCGCGGAGCCAGCCGGGCGAAGTGCGGGCGCTGGCATGGGAAACATCGGTATCGGCTCTCGCGCAAGGCGAAAACAGAGTCAGCGCAGCGCCGAGCGGAAACAAACCTTTGATGACGCGATGGAATTTCATATAAATTTAATGCCCGTTCATAGCTTGCTGTCACAACCGCACAAAGATGACCTATGGAAATGGCCAGCCGAAGAAAAGTCCTGCATTAATTCGCCGGCGTATGCTGGGCCAGCCAAGTTAGATCGTTCTGGCTGGCAATATCGCCACTGACACTTACGTTCTGCAAATAGGTGATATAAGTAACCGGTGGTGTCGTCTTGCTGCCTTTCCAGACATGCACATCCGAATGTCCATCGGCATAAACTATCCCACAGGCGTTGCCGTGCAAGCTTCCCGGAAGCTCCGTAAAGGCCGTTCCTTTTCCATCGGCATCCGCCGGATCAACAAAGAAAGTGGCGTCATCATTACTGTCGGGATGTTCATCCATGACCACCCAGCAATCCGACGGCCCGGGGGCGTGCATGTCAGACAATTTTTTTGCGGTGTAGAACGTGGGCATTGAAGCATGACCGCCATTGGGCGTGCCATCCGCCTTGAAGCCAAACCATTTTGAACCGTCACCCATCGCCCCGTTCATGGCACAGGTGCGGATGCGGTTCGCCCATCCAAGTGGCTTTTGGTTGCCTGAAAGTTTGTTGTCCGCCGGACAGACGAAAATTTTCAGCGATTTGGCGACATAGCTTCCTAACAGCGCGGTTCCTAACAAGGGATCATCCACCGTGATATACAAAGTGTTGGTGTTTTTTTGATTGCTTGACCAGTCCAGAACAACGCCATAGGGACAGATCCAGTTTTTCGTAACCGCAGGGACGTTGTTTCGGTCGGAATTGGTCACCAGCCGGTCGGCGTTGTCGTTGGCATACATGAACCATGACAGCCCAACTTGCTTATAGTTGTTCAAGCAGGTAATGGAAACCGCCCGAAGCTTGGCCTTGGACAAGGCGGGCAGCAGCATCGCCGCCAGAATGGCAATGATGGCAATGACCACCAATAACTCAATCAAAGTGAAACCTCTATTCCTTGCCTTCATAATTGCTTGAGATTCAAACTTGCCCGCCACAGCCGGGCCGGTCGCCCGGCCGGGCGGGTTGCTTGTCAACTAAGCATCACTGCTGCATGAGCCGGAAGAACAACTTTCCACCGCCAGCCGGCCAGTTGGTGACACTGATCAGGCCATTGGTGGAATTAATTCCCGCGCTCCAGACCGCCCCGCCTGTCTCCGGATGCGTGACCCACGAACCGCTGGTCAAATTGGTCCTGGTCTGAACCTGCACATTCGGGGCGCCCAGCCAGGACAAGGGAACGGTTCCAGCCGATGCTTTTCCAACCGCCAGTTGTCCGAACGACGGCTCGTTATACTGGCTGCCAAAGGTGTCCTTCGGGAAACTGTAAGCACCCGTGGCCGTGGTGCGAATGTAACGGCCACGATTGTTATTGTTGGCGGCCTCGTTGTCCGCGCCGTCAATCCCATACTTGTAGGTTGTGTTCAGTGGACTTCCCATCGGGATCAAGAAAGTATTTGTGTATATCGAGCTGGTCCCGACTTCGACGAGTTGATAGGACGTCAAACTAATAGGATCCCAGCTCAACCAAGACCCCGTGAACGCAGGACTATTAACGAAGACCAAATCCGAACTGGGATCAAAAGCAGGGCCAGACGGATACTGTGATGCACCGGTCATGTCAACTGTGAAGGTCAACCACACGTTGGTAGTCTGCAAGTCAAACAGCGACGTGTCGCTGAAATACACCGTCGGCAGAGTCGTGCTCGCAAGCGAAGGCACCGTGAAGAAGCGGTTCCCGCCCAGCGTCGGCGTAGTGGGCTCTTCCCAAGCCGTGCCGCCAGCGCCTTGGAACGTGAATTTATATTGCGGGGTTGACCCCTGGCCTATGGCAAACACTGCATAATAGATGTTGGTATTGCTGGCGCTGGGATTGTTGGTCATCGGCGTTGCGGTGGTGCTCCAATTGTTGAAGCTGCCCGCCAGATCAACCGCCTCGCTGTTATTCCAGTTGCCAAATTTAGCCTGAGCTGACATATCCACGGCAAAAGTGACCGAGTTAAGCGGGGCAAACGGCGCATCGGAAAAGTTCACCAAGGGCAGGGTCTGCGCAACATTGGCAAAGAAGCGGTTGGCACCGCCGTCGGAATTGACAGCGCTTGGCGTTTCATAACGCGTGCCGGGCTGAAGCACATATTTGTAGGCTTCCACCCCGCCGGGCGAAGCCGACACATCGAAAGTTCCAACCCAAACATTGGAAGTCACCACGCCGAACTGATTGGTAACCAAAATGGATGGATCATTGGTTAGCAGACTTGCGCCGCCAGTCCAACCATTAAACAAACCCCGAACTTCCACATAACTTGAACCATCATTGACGAAGTTCGTCAGGGCGATTTGCTGGGACACGTCCACTTGAAAAGTCACCATATTGTCCACCGGAGTTCCCGCATCAGCAAAAAATGCCGTGGGCAAAACCAGGCTGGCGCCGCTGGTTGAAGGCAGCAGGGCGTTCCGATTTTGTCCCGTGAGCAGGGACTCATAGCCGCCGTTGCCGATTCCCGCGTTGCTGTCCACAAACTTGTAGGCCAACTGCCCGCCGTTGGCATCAGTTGCGTCGTTGACGGTGTTGGTGTAAATCGTGCTGCTGCCTTCTTGAATCAAATTTACGCCAGTTCCCCAGCCGTTGAAGGTTCCATGCGCGGAAATTGTGTCCGTGCCGGGAACGAAGGTCGCGCCACCGATTTGCACAGACATGTCCACGCTGAAGGTTACAAATGAACTGGACGCCTGAACGGCCATCATGCCAGCGGCGCAAAACGCCGCACTGGCCAGCAGCATACGGTTTCTTGGTTTGACTAATAATGATTTCATGGGTGGTTGAGAGTTTTGTTGATATAGTATGGTGGAACGATGAAACTCTAGTCGCTCACGCCTTTTCCCGCTACCGCATGTTTGTGCGGGATGTGGTGTCTTGAGTTAAACTGGTTTCCGCAGAACAATCCCCCCGCATATAGAATGAGACCTCTGCAAAAGTCGTCTTTGGTTGTAGCGGCGGTCTATGACCGCCGAGATTTGCCCGGAAACCATCATTCTTCGGCGCTCACAGAGCGCCGCTACAGGGCTTTTGCAGAGGTTTCAGGATCAGCGCTGCTGGTTCTTCCAGCCTGATACCCGGTCAAGGTATTCCCGCGCCTGTTGGTTGCCCGGTTCCAGCCGCAGGGTTTCTTGAAACTCCCGCAGCGCGTCATCGAAGCGGGCGAGCCGGGCCAGCATCACGCCCCGGTCCAAATGGGCCATGGCGATGGCCGGCTGCAACCGGATAACTTGAGCATATTCAGCCTCGGCCTCGGAAAACTGGCCGGCGGCCGCCAGTTCATCGCCCAGGGCAAAATGCGCCTCCCACAAATCTGACTGCAATTGAATGGCCTGACGGTAGAACTGAACGGCATCGGCATGGCGATTTAATTTCGCCGAAGCCTTGCCCGCATAGGCGAGATAAGTGGCGGCCTGCGGATCCAGTCCGGCGGCGCGTCGGTAATCTTGCAGCGCCGGTTCAAATTTCTCCGTGCCGAGCTGCACATTCCCCAGTTCAAACCAGGCCTCGGTCAAACGCGGACGCAGCGACAATGCCTTGTTTAACGCCGCTTCGGCGTCCGTCCATTGATTGAGGGCGCTTAACAGCCGGCCGTATTCGTAAAACGAGTTGCAGTCATGGGGCAGCATTTCACACTCGCGCCGCCACTGTGCCGCCGCCGCTTTCAAATCGCCGACGGATTCGAGAAATTCCGCGAAATTTTCCACCGGCCAATAATCCTGCGGCGAAAGCCGGATGGCGTCCTGGCAAATCTCCGCCGCCTGCGCCGCCGTGGCGGGATTCATCCGCTGGCGCAACGCCTGGGCCTCGTCGCTCAATGTTTGCATCCGCTCCGCGTTGTTCATTTGTCCGCTCAACGGCGGATGATGCAGCCGGTCAAGAACAATTTCAATCACCGCGCAACGATGCCAGTCCGTGAGTCCCAGCCGGCGCTCGCAAAGTTCCTGTGACGCCCAGCCATTGGTGCCGGCGGTGCGCGCGATTTCTGCCGGCAGCATTTTTTCCACCTGTTCCGCCCATAAGCGGCCCAGCCGGAAATTTCCGTCAAAGTTGAAATGCACGTGCTCGTAAAATGTTTCATCTCCGCAAACACCCGCTGGCAGGTTTTGCTCCAGGGCCGCCGCCGCGTCAAAAAATTTCAGCCGGTCGCCGGCCAGTTGCCGCCCGATTTTCTGAATGGAGCCGTTGATGCGCGAGTCGGCGCGGAAAGGCAGCGCGTCCACATCACAGGCGGTCTGGAAATGTTTTCGCGCAGCGGTGAAATTGGTCACGGCAAGCAGACATTCGGCCCAGCGATATTGCAACTCTGGAAACAGCGGGTCCAGCTTGGCCGCCTGCGCAAATTTCTCCGCCGCCGCCGTAAAACTGGTTTGCGCTTCATCCGCGCAGGCGGTGGAAAATAATTGGTCGAACTGCGCGCGATCGGCGGCGGACAATTTGGGGTTGTTCAGGGAACCAAATGGCGGACAATCCTTCAGATTCACCGCCACCGTGTTGAGCAGGATTTTTGCGCCGGAATTCAAACCGGCGCGGACGATGTCATTCAAATTCCGCTCGAAATTGTGATAAACCACTTCCTTGCGCGGATCATCCGCGCGAAGCTGGTTGCCGAGAAACATTTTCATTCCGCCCCACGAGGCGTTGCGGTTGCTGCCTCTCACTTTGCGGCTGATGTCCACCAGCAACTGGCCGATGCGCGTTTTCTGAATGGCCAGATTCAGCCGGACCAAAACCAGCGGCGGCGCCTTCGCCCCAAACACGGTCGCCGCGCCAAACGGCCCGACCATTTCATTATTGCCCATGTAAATGATCCACAAATCGCCGTCCGCCTGCGCGCAGGCGCGGGCCATGGGCAGGATCACATGCGAGTTGATGGCCGTGGTGCCGAGGTTCACGATTTCAAAGCGGGTATTGGGAAACCGCCCGTGCAACAGTGTTTCCAGATAACGTGCCGCCGCAAACGGCGGCTCCGGCTCGCCGCGCGCCGCCGATTCGCCCAGGATAAAAATGCGATAGGTGTTCGCAGGTTTTTTTGCCTCGAACATGACCGGGCTGGGCCAGCGCTCCAGTTGCGGCGGGAAAAATCGCCGGCTGAAATTTTCGTTGTTGACCAGAAATTCTTTTCCCCCGACCCGGATTTTTTCAAAAAAGCCGGTGGAATATCCAAAGCCCGCCAGGCGCAAAACCATTTCCAGTCCGCCCAGCAAGAGCAGCGGCAGGACGACGAGCGCGATAAAACGAAAGAACCATTTGCGGCGCGGCGACAATGGAATCGCCGGCTCGCTGGGCGCTTTCTTGTTTTCCGATTTGCGTCCAGCCTTTAATTTGTTCGGGCGTCGCTTCATGGTTGGTTCTCAAAAAAGCCGGTCCAGAGGATTACAATCGCGGGCCTGATGCCAGTAAGTCTTCGCGTCGCGCGGATGTTTGAGTTGCAACAAATCCTTGCCGATCAGCCGGAGCGCCAAGCCGAGCGGCGTCAGGATGAAAATAAAAAATATCGCCAGCACGCCGCGGCCGAGGAACTGGCTGGAATAAAATCCCAGTCGCAACGAGAGCCGATACCAGCCCCGGAACCAGTGCGGTTGCAGCACCGCGCCAATCGCCACGGCGGCAAGCAGTGCGAGCAAGGCAAACCAGCAATTTGCCGGCAGATGTTTCCGCCAGCGCAAAAGCGAACTTAAAACCGCCAGGCCCAGCGCGGTCAGCAGCGCGGACTTGCGCCATTCTTTCGGGTCTTCTTTGAAGATTAATTTCATCTCAATCGGCCTGTGGCAAAATGCGTCGCTGGATTTTTTGCTGCGGCTGCACGGTGCGTTCGATGACAAAACTTCCCATGATCAGATGATCCATTTCCGTGTTCATGAAGCAGCGATACGCGTCATCCGGCGTGCAGACAATCGGCTCGCCGCGCACATTGAACGACGTGTTGACCAGCACGCCGCAGCCAGCCGCCTGCTCAAAGCGCAACAGCAAATCGTAAAGGAGCGGATTGCTTGCGCGCGCCACCGTCTGAATCCGCGCCGAGTAATCCACATGCGTGATGGCCGGCAGCGTGGAGCGGATTGCTTTGAGGCGATCCAGTCCTTTGATTTCCGGCGAAACTTCACGGCACAATTCTTTTTTCACCGGCGCGACCAGCAGCATGTAAGGCGACTCGACGTCCAGTTCAAAATAATCCGCTACGCGTTCGCGGCGCACAATCGGCGCAAACGGCCGGAACGATTCGCGAAATTTCACCTTCAAGTTCATCACCGATTGCATTTTGGTCGAACGCGCGTCGCCGAGAATCGAGCGGTTGCCGAGCGCGCGCGGGCCAAATTCCATCCGTCCTTGAAACCAGCCGATGACTTTTTCAGATTTCAATAACTCGACCGTGAAATTCAGCAGCGCGTCCTTTTCCAGTTCGTGAAAAACGGCATTGTGCGAGCGCAGCACCATTTCAATTTCGTCATCGGAAAAGCCGGGGCCGAGCAACGAAGCTTGCATTGAATCCGTAGGAACGGCAACGCGCGAATTTTCTTTGTCCGCATACCACGCCGCCAGCGCCGCGCCAAGCGCGCCGCCCGCGTCGCCGGCGGCGGGCTGAATCCAAATTTTCTCAAAAATCTTTTCGCGCAAAATAATTCCATTCGCCACGCAGTTGAGCGCCACGCCACCGGCCATGCAAAGATTTTTTTGGCCGGTGACTTCGCGGGCGTGGCGTGCGAGCAGCAGCATGATTTCTTCCGTTACCAATTGGATGGAACGTGCCACGTCCATGTGCCGTTGTTCGATTTTTTCCTCCGGCCCGCGTGGCGGTCCGCCGAAAAGTTTGTGAAATTTCTCGTTGGTCATCGTCGTGCCGCGCAAAAAATTAAAATAATCCAGGTTCAGCCAGAACGAGCCGTCGGGCTTGAGGTCGAGCAGTTCGCGGCGGATGACGCCGGCGAATTCCGGGTCGCCATACGGCGCGAGGCCCATGAGTTTGTATTCGCCCGAATTGATGCGGAAGCCGCAGTAGTCAGTGAACGCGGAATAGATCAGCCCGAGCGAATGCGGGAAGCGCAGTTCCTTCAGCATTTTGATTTCGCGTCCATGGCCGTGGCTGATGGTCGTGGTCGCCCATTCGCCCACGCCGTCAATCGTCAGGATGGCCGCCTCGTCAAACGGCGACGGATAAAACGCGCTGGCGGCGTGCGATTGATGATGTTCGGTGAAGAGAATTTCGCAGCCAGGCCGCAGTTCCGGCAGTTCCGCGCGGATCGCCTTGCGCAAATCCAGTTTCTCGCCAAGCCAGTTGGACAGCACCGTCGGAAAGGTCCGCCAGCCGCCGGGCGCGACGGCGAGATACGTTTCCAGCAGCCGCGCAAATTTCAAAATGGGCTTGTCGTAAAACACCACCACGTCGAGCTGCGCGGGCGTCAAATTTGCGTGACGCAAACAAAACTGCGCGGCATGGCGCGGAAAGTCGGAATCGTTTTTCTTGCGCGTGAAGCGTTCTTCTTGCGCGGCGGAAATGATTTTGCCGTCCACCACCAGCGCGGCGGCGGCGTCGTGATAATACGCCGAGACGCCGAGGATATTGCGCGGCGCGGGCATCGCTCAAAGAAACGGATACAGCGCCCAGGCGATGCCGGAGTTGGCGGTGAAAATCAAAATCGCGCCCAGCAGCAGCAACACGACGATGAGCGGGATCAGCCACCATTTTTTCTCCTGGCGGGAGAACTTGAAAAATTCTTTAAGGAGTGACCACATGCGAGGTTGAGAATTTAAGTTTTGTTTGGGCGCTGGCAAGCGGAATCAGGGCGCACGCTGTTTCAACATTTGTATTTGGGCGAGGTATTCCTGCGCCTTCGTGTAGGCGGGGTCGAGCCGGATGGTTGCTTCAAACTCGCGCTGCGCTTCATCCAGCCGGTTTTGCTTCGCCAGCAGCACGCCGTAGTTAAAATGTGTCCGCGCATTGCCCGGATTCAGCCGCGCCGCCGCGCCAAATTCATCGCGCGCCGCATCAAGCTGGCTGGCGGAGTCCAGTTCGCCGCCGAGTTCAAAATGCGGCTCCCAGTCCGCCGGATTCAGCCGGATCGCCGCGCGATAATTTTCCATCGCCTCGGCATGACGATTTAATTTCGCCAGCACTTTGCCGCTGCGGAAAAGGGTCTGCCAGTCCTGCGGACGCTGTTTCAGGGCGGTGGAATAACTGGCGAGCGCCGCCTCGAATTTTTCCTGAGAAGCGAGGACGTTGCCGAGTTCAACCCAGCCTTCGGTAAGACTCGGACGCAACACCAAAGCCTGACGCAGTGATGCCTCTGCTTCGGTCAACTGGTGCTGCCTGCCGAGCAAACGGCCTATCTGATAATAAGCGAGAAAATCCTGCGGCAGCATTTCCTGAACCCGCCGCCATTCCGCCGTCGCCTGCGGCAGATCGCCGATGGACTGAAGAAACAAGGCGAAATTTTCGCGCAGATCATAATCGTCCGGCGCGCGCGCCAGCATTTCCAGAAAATTTCCTCGCGCCCGCGCTGCGGCGTCCGCGTTCATCTGCTGGTGCAACTGGTTCACGCGCGCCTGCAACCGTTCCACGCGCCGCGTGTTGTTCGCCTGGCCGCTCAACGGCGGCTGCTGCATCCGGCCGATCATCTGTTCGATGACCAGCGCGCGATTCCAGCCGGACAAGCCGAGCATTTGCCCGCAAGCCGCCGGCGAAATCCAGGCGTTGGTGTTGCGCGGCAGGAGGCGTTCAATTTGTCCCGCCCATGCCAGCCCCAGCCGGTAACTGCCGTCGAAATCAAAATGAACGTGTTCGTAAAAAGTTTCCTGGCCGCAAATCTTCGCCGGCTCCCCGGCGGCGAGCGCGGTGGCGGCGTCGAATAAAATCAAGTTGCCGCCGCTGATTTTTTCCGGCTCGTCGCGGATCGCCGCGTTGATGCGTGAGTCGGCGCGAAAGGGCAGGGCATCGTCATCGCAGGCGAGCTGGAAACGTTTTTGCGCGCCGGCCGGCTGGTTCTGCGCCAGCAGACTTTCACCCCAATGAAATTGCAAATCGGCAAACTGCGGCTCCAGTTTTGAGGCCTGGGAAAACATTTCTGCGGCTCCAGCGAAGTTGCTGGTGTTTTCCAACTGGCAGCCATCGGCGCAAAGTTTTTCAAATTGCGCGCGGTCAGGCGCCGATAAACTTTTGTTGGTCAGCGAAGCAAACGGCGGACAGTCCTTGAGATTCACGGCGACGGTGTTCAGCAAAACTTTTGCACCGGAATTGACTCCGGCGCAGACGATGTCGTCCAGGTTTTTTTGAAAATTGCGATAGACGGTTTCCTTGAGCGGACTGTCCGGCGCGATCTGGTTCTGCAAAAACATCTGCATTCCGCCCCACGCGGTGGCCTGGTTGCCGTGAGTTTTGAGTTTGCGCGCCAACGCCGTGAACCACTGGCCGGTGCGCGTCCACTGCAACGCCGTGACGAGACGCACATACAGGAGCGGCGGCGCCTGCCGGCCAAAAACGGTCGCCGCGCCGAACGGCCCGACCATCTCGTTGTTGCCCATATAGACAATCCACAAATCGCCTTCGTGCTGCGCGCATTCGCGGGCGATGGGCAGGATGACGTGCGAATTGATGGCGGTAAAGGCGACATTGATGATCTCAAATTTTTTGTCCGGATATTTTTTGCGCAGCAACATTTCGAGATAGCGATACGCGCCGAAAGCCGGTTCGGGATCGCCCATCGCCGCCGATTCACCGAGAATAAAAATGCGGAACGTGCCCGGTGCCTTGTGCGCCGGCATCCGGACCGGACCGGGACTGCGCGCGGTTTCCGGCGGGAAAAAACGGAGGCTGAAGCCGTCGTTTTGAACAAAATAATCTTCGCCGCCGATTTTAATGCGCTTGAAAAAATGCGGATCGTAACCGTAGCCGCCAAGCCGCAGGGAAACTTCCAGCACGACCAGCAATGCCACCGGCAGCAGCAACGCCGTCAGCCGGAACAGCCAGAGCCGCTGTTTTGATTGAACTGGCGGGCTGCTTGCGCGTTTTGACTTCTGCCGGGGTGATTTCAACGTGTTCAGACTAACGGCTCGTCACGCGGCTTGGCAACTTTTTGCCTTTCATAAAAATTGATTTTTGCCCGCATCTTCATGCGGTGCCGGAAACGGTCATTCGGTTTGTAAAGCGTTTGGTTATGGGTTTAATTATTTCGGAAACTGTGAAATTACTTCTCTGCCAATCTGCGCCCGTCGCGCGCCTGATGATTTTATGCGCCGCGATGACCGGCTTTTTTCACGCGCGGGCTTCGGCGCAATCCGCCTCAAACAGTTTCTGGCAGGCGCAAAGCATTTACCAGATCATCACCGACCGCTTTTTTGACGGCGACCCGTCGAACAACAACGCCGACGGAAATTATTCTCCGGCTGGCAGCCGCTCGGTTCACGGCGGCGACTTCCTGGGCGTCGAACAAAAACTGGACTACATCAAGGCGCTCGGCGCGACGGCCATCTGGATTTCACCGGTGGTGGTCAACGGGCACGGACAATTTCACGGCTACGCCGCCAGCGATTTCTATCACGTTGATCCGCACTGGGGCGGCCTCACGAACCTCCGGCATTTTGTGCAGGCGGCGCACGCGAAGGGATTGCTCGTGATTGACGACATCGTCTGCAATCACGGCGACGACCTCATTTACAGCACCGATTCCGGTTATCCCAATTTTCTCGCTCCGCCATCCGGTTACGCGCTCAAGTATCACAGCAGTTCGTTGACTTATGCGCCGCCGTTTGACATTTACAATTCGACTTACAATTCGGTTAACAACGCGCTGACCAATCTCTTTCATAACTACGGTGGCATTCCTGATTACAACACGCCGCAGCATTATCAGCTCGGCGAACTTTCCGGCCTCGACGATTTCCGCACCGAATCGCCCTACGTCCGCTCGAACATGGCCGCGATTTACGAGTATTGGATTCAGCAGGCGGGCTTTGATGGCTTCCGCATTGACACGGTCAAACACATTGAAAACGGTTTTTGGCAGAACTGGTGTCCGTCGGTCCACACCTTTGCCGCGACCAACAGCGCGAAGCCGAATTTTTTCATGTTCGGCGAAGTGTATGACGGCAACGAAGCGCTCTGCGGTTCCTATACCGGCACGCAGGGCGGCGGACCGTTCCTGCTGGATTCCGTTTTGGATTATCCGCTTTTTTTTATCGTCAACAGCGTCTTCGCCACGGCGGGCGGCGCGACCAGCCAGATTGAAGATCATTACAACAATGTCGCGACTTACTATGACACCAATGCGCAAATGCGGCTCGTGACCTTTCTCGACAACCATGACAACGCGCGCTTTCTAAGTTCCGGCAACGCGAACAACGACACCAACCGCCTGGCGGTCGCGCTGGCCTTTCTTTACACGTCGCGCGGCATTCCGTGTTTGTATTACGGCACCGAGCAGGCGTTCAACGGCGCGACCGATCCTTATGACCGCGAAGACATGTTTGCCGGGCAGTTCAAGGATGCCGGCCAGGCGGGCGTGGACAGTTTCAACATGACGCACCCGCTGTTTCAACTCGTGGCGAAGCTGAATAATTTCCGCCGGCTTTATCCCGCGCTGAAGCTCGGCACGCATGTCAACCAATGGAATGATCCTAGCGGTCCCGGTCTTTTCGCCTATGCGCGGCGGCTGGGCACGCAGGAAGTTTTTGTCGTTTTCAACACCGCCGTCACCACGCAAGTCCTGACCAATCGCGCCACAACTTATGCGCCCGGCACCGCCCTCGTGAACCTTCTCGATCCAAATGAAATTATCACCGTCGTCGCCGGTTCGCAGACGCCGTTGATTTCCGTGCCGTCCATGACCGCGAAAATTTTCATCGCCCAGTCGCGACTGCTTCCGCTTGATCCGGTGGTGAACAGCAATTCGCCCGCCCATGCGGCCACGAATGTTTTGCCGGGTTCACCCGTCGTTTTGCATTTCAGCAAACCGATGAATACAAACAGCGTTCAATCAGCTTTCTCAACCGTCCCGCCGGTCGCCGGAATTTTTAGCTGGTCGGCGAGCGGGGATGCGCTGACGTTCACTCCCGCCGGCTCCGGATTTCCGCCGCTGACAAACATCATGGTGACGGTGGGCAACACGGCGTTTGACGCGGTTTCCGGCAACAACCTGGTGGCGTCTTACCAATTGTTGTTCCAGACCGCCGCCGCGCCACCAGTCGTCTATTTTTCCAGTCCGGCTGGCGACGGCACGGTGGTTCCGCTCGGGAGCAATACCACTTATCTGGTCCAAGTCTGTTTCACTTCGACTTTGGATACCAACGACGCCACCCTTTTTAATTTGAGCATCAACGGCGTCGTGCAGCCGCCGTCAGCCGATATTTTCCGGCCCGTGGGTTCCGTCGCGGGCTGCCCTGGACTTCGCTCGCTGCTTTACAACTGGAGCGGCGCCACGCCCGGCACGGTGAACGGAACGAATCTTCTACAGGTTGTTTATTCCAACCGCCAAAGCAGCGTGGTTTTGGGCGCCACGCGGCTGGTGATCGTGCCGCCGCCATTGATGATTTCGGGGCTGGTCAGCAACCATCAGCAAGTCGTTTGGAGCAGCACGCCCGGTATTAATTATCAAGTGCTGGCGACCACGAATTTGAGCCAGCCTTTCACGCCCGTCAGCGGAACCGTTTTGGCCGGTGGTTTGTCCGCTTCGTTTCTGGATGTTTCCAATTTGCCGCCGGCGCCGCAAAAGTTTTACGAAATTGAAGTGGTGCCTTGAGCGCACGCTCCGATGATCTTGAAGCTTCAGCCGCGCAGATATTTCACCACGGCCTCGGTGCGCGAATGGACGTGCAGTTTTTCATAGACCGTCCGCACATAGCTGCGCACGGTGTCAATGCTGATGTTCATGCGGTCGGCAATCTCCTTATAGGCGTAACCGTTGGCAAGCTGGTCCAGAAATTCGCGTTCCGCCGGCGTGAGCCGGGCGAGCGGCATGGATTCGCCGGCGGGTTTGGAAAAAAATTGCACCACGCGGCGCGCGAGCTGCGGGGTCATCGGCGCGCCGCCTTCATAGACATCGCGGATGGCTTCGAGCAGCCGGGCGGACGCGGTGCGCTTGAGCAGGTAGCCGCTCGCGCCGGCACGCAGCGAATTGAACAGCGAGTCGCTGTCTTCATAGACCGTGAGCATCAAAAACTGGACCGCCGGATGCGCGGCCTTGAGCTGGCGCACGCATTCGTAGCCTTTCATGCCGGGCAGGTTGATGTCCATCAGCACCACGTCGGGCAGGTTTTGGGGAATTTCCTTGAGCGCCGTCTCGGCGTTGGCGTATTCGCCGGTGAGTTTGAAACCGGCGGCGCGCTTGATGAGCACGGACAGACTGCTGCGGATGCCTTCATCATCATCCACGATGGCCACTTTGATCAGCATAAAATTGGCGGGAACGCTTTGACAATAATCCGCCGGCGGTTTTGGTCAACGGGAAAAATTCACCTGGAGTTCGACGCGTGTTCCGCCGCCTGGGTCACTGGTCAGCGCCAGCGTGCCGCCGACGGTTCCGGCGCGGCGGCGCATGTTTTCCAGGCCGTTGTGCTGGCCGTTGGCCGCAGTTGCGCCAGTGGCAAAACCTTTGCCGTCGTCCGCGATGATAATTTTCAGGGCGTGGCCGTCGGTTTTGATCTGCAAATGCACCACGCTGCCGCCCGCGTGCTTCAACACATTCGTCAGCGCCTCCTTCACGATGAGGAAAATATTGTGGCGCACGTCCGGTGGCAGCGGGCGGGCGGGCATCTCTTGCGGCAAATCCAGCCGGCAGCGCATCGCATTGCCGTCAAACAATTCGCTGGCAAAATGCGCGATGTAGTCCACGAGGCTTTGCAGCGTGTCGCTGCCGGGGCGCACGGCCCAGACAATTTCCTCGAGCGCCCGGACGGTTTGATCCGCCGCGTGCGAAATTTTTCCGGCGTGCGTCTCGACTTGTTTGGGATTGTTTTTGTCTATGTGGAGCAGGCCGCCGAGCAAGGAGATGCGCGTCAGCAGCGAGCCAAGCTCATCATGCAGATCCTGCGCGATGCGCGCCCGCTCCAGTTCCAGCGCGCGCTCCTGCTCGGCGTGGCGCAGTTGCAGTTGGAATTTTCTTTGTTCCACCACGCGCACGGCGCCGCCCACGCCACCCAGCACGAACAAGGCGGCGAGTCCGCGAAACCACCACGTCTGCCAGAAACGCACCACCACAAAGTCATCGAATGAGGTCGCAATCGCCATGTCACTGAAATACCAGCCGTTGCCGCCGCCATTGTGGCGCAGGCGAATCTGGTTGAACGAGGCATTGGCCTTGAACTTCGTGATGATATTGTCCGGCTGATTTTCCACGGTGGCGCCGTGGGTCAAATCTGGATCCAGCCAGACGGTGATCAAGTCGTCGCCGCCGGGAACATACTGCACTTTGAAGACGATGGTTTTGTCGTGATCGTGGTTGGGCAGTTCGTAAGGCAGGAAGCCGCCCAGGCCGGATCCTTCGGGATGCGAGGACTTGAGATTAAACTCCCCGGCGTCCACGGCAGCCTTGTTCGACGGCCCGGTTTCCGACGTGTAGGCTGCGGAATATCCCCAGGCCTCCCAAGCGTTGCCCACCGCCAGCCGGTTCGTGTTGCCTTCGGTCAACTGGAACAGCGCCAGATAAGGCTCGTTGGCCGCGTCGGAAAGCGGGTCAACGTGAAACTTGAAATAAAGGACATCGCTGGCCGTGTCATCGCGTTTCATCGCGCCGCCCAGGATGTCCGTGCCGTCGGGCGTCGCGTGGATGACCCGTGAGGCGGGATCGCTCCACAAGATAGTTGCCCGCGCCGGCAGGCAATAAATCGCCGCGCCCAGCGTCAGCGCAAAAATTGCCGTCAAGCGGGACATGAAAAAATGATGCCGGCAAACGTGCCACTCCACAAGTTCAGGGCGGCAATTGCCCGCGATAAAACGCTGCGCCGCAGCCGCAGGGTGAAGCAGCACCAATCGGCGAGCGGCGGCTCAAGCAAGGGGCCAGCCGCGTTCATAACAAAAATCCCGCCAGCGACGCGGTCATGTAGGCGGCGAGCAGGCCGCCGATCATTGCGCGGAAACCGAGCTGCGCCATCTCGCTGCGGCGTTCCGGCGCGAGCGAGCCGATGCCGCCGACTTGAATCGCAATGCTGGAAAAATTCGCGAAGCCGCACAGCGCGTAGGTTGCAATCGTAAAGCTGCGCGGATCCAGCGCGAGTTTTTTTGCGTTCGCGGTCAAATCCAGGTAGCCGACAAATTCGTTCAGCACGATGCGTTCGCCCAGGATTTGCCCGATGCTCAAGCAGTCCTTCACCGGCACGCCCATCAGCCAGGCGAACGGCGCGTTGACCCAGCCGAAAATGTTTTGCAGCGTCACCGGATTCTTCACGCCGAAATAGGTCTGCGGATAGCCGACGACATAATTCGCCAGCGCGATGATGGCGATGAACGCGATGAGCATGGCGCAGATGTTCAGCGCCAGATGAAAACCGTCGCCCGCGCCCCGGCAGATGGCGTCAATGGAATTGGCCGTGGTGCGCGGAACCGTCGCGGGCGAAGTGCCGGCGGTTTCGCTGACCTGCGTTTCCGGCAGCATGATTTTGGCGATGAGCAGCGCGGCGGGACAGTTCAGCACCGACGCGGTGAGCAGATGTCCGGCGGTGTTGGGATAGCCGGCATTCATGCCCATCACGGCATAAACCGCCGCGACACCGCCGGCGATGTGCGCCATGCCGCAGACCATGATGGTCATGAGTTCGCTGCGCGTCATGCGCGGAATGTAAGGGCGGATGACCAGCGGCGCCTCGGTCTGGCCCATGAAAATGTTCGCGGCGGCGGAAAGCGTTTCGCTGCCGCTGGTGCCCATGGCCTGGCGCATCACGAACGCGACGGCGCGCACGATGCGCTGCAAAATTCCCCAGTGATAAAACAGCGACGACAGCGCGGCCACGATGACGACGGTGCCCGTGACGAGGATGGCAAAAATCAGGCCGTGTTCCGGCCCGAAAGTTTTGCCGAGCAAACTGGCATCCGCGAGCGGGCCGAAAACGAACTGGGTTCCGTCCGTGGAAAACTGGATCAGTTTTTGCACGACCTTGCCGGCGAATTCAAAAAGTTTTCCGCCCCACGGCGTGTCGAGGACGAGAATGGCCAGCGTAAATTGCAGGCCGAGGCCCCAGATTACGGTGCGCCACGGAAAATTTTTGCGGTTGTAGGAAATGCCCCATGCGAGCAGCAGCATTGCCGCCCAGCCGAACAGACTGGCGAAATGAAGGTGCATCGGTTCAGACAAAGGAATTAAACCACCAAGGCACCAAGGCACAAAGTTCTGAATTCATGGTGTTGCAATGTTTGTTGGTGCGGAAATTATTGCGGCGTGCGCGGTTCGGGCAAAATTTTTGTTTTCCTTGGTGCCTTTGTGTCTTGGTGGTTCATTTACTTCTGGATGACGCGCTGGACGGCCTCCTTGTAAATGTGCGGATGCAGCACGCCGACGAACGGCAGGTTGCGGTAACGCTCCGCGAAGTCAAGGCCGTAGCCGATGACAAAAAAATCAGGAATCTCAAAACCGACAAAATCCGCCTCCACCTCATGCGTCCGGCGCGCGGGCTTGTCGAGCAGCACGCAAGTTTTAATGCGGCGCGGCTTGAGCAGCTCCAGTTTGGGCAGCACGCGGCTCATGGTTTTGCCCGTGTCAAGAATGTCGTCCACCAGCAGCACGTCACGGCCGCGCACGTCGAGCCGGAGTTCCTTCGTGAACACCAGATCGCCGGATTCCGTGCCGAGGCCGTAGCTGGAAACGCCAATGAAATCAAGGCGCAGCGGCAGATTCAAATGCCGGATCAAATCCGCGAGAAACATCACCGTGCCGCTCAAGAGCGAGACGACCACCATTTCGTGTCCGCGAAAATCGCGCTCGATTTCGCGCGCCAGGATTTTGATGCGCCGGGCAAGCTGCTCGTCGGTGATGAGGATTTTTTCAACTTCCGCACGCAAACGCGGCGGGACGGCGGCGCGACTGAATGAATTCTTACGTTTCATTGAAGCGTCAAATGTGAACAATTTTTCCAGTTTGACGAACTTTATTTGCGCAATCAGATTGCCATGCGAACGATGCCGCAAGCCGGTTCAAAAAATAGCCTGCAATTAAAGCCAAATCATCACTTGCGTTTCTTGGGCAATCCCGCTAAACCTTCGTCAGTTCTTTAACAAAACAAATTTGCGTAGCGTTGGCTGCTACTCAAACTCCTGGAAAACGCCGACCAAGCTCCTCGCTGAAAATGTGGGGAATTTCCTGAACACGAATGCCAAGGCACGCCCCACCGGGCGCATTCCTTGTGCGTTTCGTGTTGGGCGCCTTGGTCGGCTGCCCCCGGGAGGCGCGCGGGCGTGCGCCTTTTGGGTTTCTGGAGCAAACAACCGGCCAAAAAAGAAAAATAAAATCCCATGAACACAATTCTAAAAATAATCATGGCGGGAGCGCTCGTATTGACTCTCTCCACAAATATATTTGCACAAACCAACCTGCAATTCATCGGTGCCAATATAACAGGCGAAGGCGCGATTCAACTTTATTGGGCCAGCCAACCGCATCACCTTTACGAACTGGATGAAGCGGACGCGCTCATAGATACAAACACCGGCAGCATCACTTGGAACAAACTTTATGATGGCTATCCTTCTCACGGCACAAATACTTTCATCGGTGATTTTGGAAATTACGATGTAATGCCCGCGATCCTTCATCCGAAAAACATGCCCATGAGATTTTACCGGATAGTGGATGAAGATGCTGACAATGATACCAATGACAATCCTTCAATAACCATTACGTCGTCAACCAATGGCGAGGTGCTTTCAGGACAAATCACTATTTCCGTCGTGGCAACGTGCAGCAATTTGCCGATCGTGACTACAAAATTATATGTGGACGGGCAGGAGATGAATCGAAGTGACGACGGCAGCAATTATGTGATCAATAC